>Ga0126310_10000009_pt1 | contig 53551 bp, 51 predicted proteins | sample Plot60_FD_92540 | JGI IMG/M metagenome (GOLD analysis project Ga0126310, IMG submission 92540) | Serpentine soil microbial communities from UC McLaughlin Reserve, CA, USA - Plot60 | ecosystem: Environmental > Terrestrial > Soil > Grasslands | place: USA: UC McLaughlin Reserve, Lake County... | reverse complement strand
TAGTAATTATTGGAAATAGTCTTTCACCATCACATGTTCATCTCATGATGACCTTTTCCAAACCAGTAAATGCGATTGTGCTGATTGTAGGTGGATATGTATTGCAAATAGCTTTAATATACACTAGCTTAAGGTCCATATTGAATATAAGATCAAAGAGACTAACTGCAACACCATGATCTTATCTATATCTCTTATACAAATAAAAGCCCATGAAAGTGAGAGTCTACTTCTGCAAAGAGCCTGATGCTGAAATTATTCTGAAAGGCAATAAGATTAGTAGACAGGCATTAACTACTATTTATGATTTAATCTGGGAATGTGAGTTTAAGAATATTCTCAATGCAGGCAGAGTTTGGCTAAAATTTAGAGAAGAAGAAAGACCTTTTGGTATACCTTTGAAGGAAAAGAGAAGCCACTACAGAATATCGCCAGGAGATATTATTCAACTAACAAATGAATTTTATTTTGTTAACCGAGTTGGAATAAAAAAGATAAAAGTCAATGATTAGAATCATCATCATTAGTATCTATATCTAGAATTTTAATGATATGAAGTAAATCTAGATATGGAAACAACAGAATCATTTTAAAAGCATGGAATAAAATCCAACAGACTTTTACTTACATCAGAGAGATAAATTAAGAATTGAAAGTACAGAGTAAGTATTTGGAAAAGATACTTATTGCCTTTGCAAGTGAATAATGAAGTCTGTTGGAAATGGGGACCATGACCGAGGTCAAATTCCTCTGATCTATAAAATGCTACTAATGGATGATAATCTCTTTTTCTAATTATTCTATATATATTATTTGAGGTTTTGTCTGTATTCTTTCTATTATTTCTGTTGCTTCTAAGTCAAGCCTTACAGTCTCAATATATGCCATCCAAATTGAACCTTCAAAGTTGTCTCCTACCTGTCTTTTGCAGTCTGTACAATATCAGGATAACTCGTTTTCTTTTTGGCAAAAGAATCAAGTGCTACGTTGAGTATAATGTCATATTTCTTTTTCTTGCTTAGGCTAAGCGATGACTAGCATTTTCTCTTAGATATTTTAATTCTTTTTCGTATGACAAAAGTAAATTAGCTAAATCTCAACCAATTTCTGGTGAGAATTCTTCGAAGTGTATTATATACAAATAATCTTTTAATGGCAAATATAAAAAGTATTTAGCAATTATCATATTAGTAGTACTAAAATATAAATAGAATTTACCATTTATTGGTCATAGTTAATATTTATAGAATGTCTTTGATTTATTTAACACAATGATTGTCAATATTGCAGAACCTACTCAGATTTTACATATTGGATTTGATGATACTGACTCCTTGAGAGGTAGATGTACTACCCAATTGGCATTTAAAATTACAGACTATTTATTGAGAGAAAAAAACGCAGACTTTCTTGATTATCCGCTACTTATAAGATTAAACCCAAATATTCCTTGGAAGACACGTGGTAATGGTGCTGTTTGTCTTAGAGTTAAGGTAAAAAATCATGAAAAGATTATGGAAAATATAAAGCAACTTGTAGAGGAAGGCTCATCAATAGACTCAGGAGCCAATCCTGGTCTTGCATTTTATGATAGAGAGCAGATCCCAGAAGATATACAAGAATTTAGCAGTATTGCTATGTATGACAGTCTAACTAAACAAAAAGCAGAAACCCTAGCGAAAAAATATGGAATTCAATACTTCACTTTTGGAAACGGTCAGGGTCTAGTGGGGTCATTAGCTGCGATCGGTTGTTTGTTACATGGTGACCATACATTTGAAGCGATAGCGTACAGAAAACCAGAAAATTGTGGGACTCCAAGGATACTAGATATTTCCAAGGTAATAGAATATAGTAAACATACATTTCCTAATACTTTTAACAATTATGATCAATATCACAAACGCATATTAATCACTCCACATGGGCCCGATCCTGTTTTTTGTGGTATAAGAGGTGAAAACCCGAAGGTGGTTGTATCATCATTAGAGACATTACAACCAGAAGAGAAATTGGACGGATATATGGTCTTCCGCTCAAACCAAGGAACGGATATGCACTTGAAAAATGAGTTAAAACTATCAACAGTCAAAGCTTACATGGCAGGTCATGTCCGATGCAAAATAAAAACTAAACCTTTGACAATCCAAGGAGGGCACGTCTTATTCAAAGTTGAGGATTTTACCGGCGTTATTTTTCCTGCTGCAATATATGAGCCAACATGTTTAACAAACATTGCATCCCAGCTGGAAATAGGAGATTTAGTTAACATTGGATACGGAGTCAGGAAAGCAACATCAAAATATGCAAAAATTTTGAATATAGAGTATCTTTCCATTTTGAAACTTGTTCAAACTTATGATATACGCAATCCTTTGTGTAAAGAGTGTGGAAAGCGGATGAAATCAGAGGGGAAAAATAAAGGATTCCAATGTAATAGATGTGGATATAAAGACCGTAATGCAGAGAAAGTGTATATAGAAAGGGATAGAAACCTTGAAACTGGGATCTACCTTCCAGCTCCAAAATCGCATAGGCATCTAACCAAGCCTATCTATAGATATGGAATGGAAAAGAAACCACTAGGTTTTAACTCAGAATCAAAATTATTTGTTAAATGGTTTTCTTTCACCACATGATAGAGCCGAATTCTATACTCTTACTATGATATAATAGATATTAGTAATAATGTAATGATGTTATCTGAAACTGCTGCTTTAATGAACATAATATACGAGAATATGTTAAATAAAATAGTATTTAGCAGCGAAATGAGTATAATATGTTGTAAGATAATGCAGTTTGATTGATGATTATATTAGACATATTCGAGTGTAAAGATCTAGTAACATCAGAATTACAGATTAATAGAAACTTACTTGCCAGATCAAGAAGTAAAGCTTGTCTACTACATTGTGATGCAATAGCCAAATACAATATGTTTTTAAAAAAATAGCGGGGGGTTGATTTGAACATACGGCCAAATGCTTTAGGCAGATGGAAACCGCTCTGCGGGTTATGAGCCCGCCGGGATTACTTAACCTCTCTCTTTTCAGAGATAACTGGCTTCCCCACCCCGCTGACAGAATTTCTGCACAAGGCAAATATATCTTTGTCTCTTAGGCACATAGAAAGAGATATGAATAGATATACATAATTTGGTGTTCTAAATATGATATTACATAGTTTTGTTAAACCATAGACATCTACTGACGCATCGAAATATTTAGCCTAAGTGAGTACAGCGCTTTAAATACTAACTAATAATCATTTTGAATAGCCTGGGAATAGGAACAAGAAAAGATGTCATAAAAAATACAGACGTATAGATACATATATTAATAGTTTGTTAACTTACTTAAAGCTTCAATCTTTATATCTTAATGCAAGATTTACTTTGTTGTATGGTAGTAAATACGCTTTAAACCTAATTCATCGAACAATCAACATGATGTTCTAATCTATCAATTTCTTATTCAAAATATAATATGTGTATATTTTCAATACTTCCTTGCAATAGTAATCTCTAGTAAATGATCATATTTCCTATGATGATGTTATTATTATCATCTTTCTTCGTTTAAGAAGTAGCCAAGACCATTTATCTATTACGCATTATATACATATAGTTTTGTTAGAAAAGTTATGACAATTTGTTTATACTCTAGATTATTCATTGTACATTTATTTCCTTGCCTTTATGTAGCTTTTTTTGTTAAATGTTATTTCAAGCATTCCGTTTTTGTATGTGGCTTTGGTTATACTGTTAGCATCTGTTTCTCTAGGTAATTCAATTATACGCCTATACTTTCTCTCTGATGTATCAGCAGTAAATATTTCAACTGAATTATCGTAAGCATTTACTTTAATTTCCTCCTTACTTATGCCAGGTACTTCCGCTACAACCTTAACTTCTTTATCAGTAGTTATTACGTCAACTATCACCTCACTTTCGGGTGTAATTTGAAGATCTTCTTCAGCAGCAGGAGCATTATTATTACTACTATCTTCACCAAACATTCTGGTAAGTCTGCGAGGTTTTATGTTACCAAACTCTCTTACCTTTGGTTTGCCATCAGGTCCAATTGTAACTGAGTACCCATAAACTATTGGCGCTATTTCTCTTGTCTTGCCTCCTTCATGTGTTTCATATTCTCTTACTAATTCTTTTGGTGTTTTCAATTGTATGTCTTGAAATTGTTGTTCAAACATTCTTCTTACGGTGTCAATAAATTCTCTAAGGATATCGTTATTATTACTACTGGTGCCGAAGAACCTTCTAAACCAGTCCTCTGGTTCCATATCTCTATTTTTCAATTTTCATTCTCATTTGCTATATGTAGAATGCGGTTACAAACTACTTAACTATTTAAAATAGAATCTATTAATCTATCTAATTTATTGATTCTTCCAAAAACTGGAACATCAAAACAAACGTGGCGAATTCAACTTTGGAGATACTTGTGTGCATTGCTCTAATTCCAGGCACATTAATGTAATGATAAGCCTGTAATCTGATCCTTATCAATCAAATACTTCGTATAGCTAGGGTATAAAATACACTATAAAACTTGCTCCGATAATCCCTGCAACAATAAGAGCCGTTACTAGTATTCCTTTTTTACTAACTCTTTTTTTGGTATTGTTGTTTGTATCGCTTGCCAATCTATAACGTAATTGTTTATTGTTTATATATATAATTTATCTTAATACAAGGATTAGGATGTTCGCTTACAGTAGGTAATTTATTGCTTAGGATTAGCACAAAATTTAGTTTGATCATCGCTCGAAAATTTAGGAAAATCAATTCCTAATGGTGATGTTTTGTCATGTACCTGTTGTTGGCCAACGGCGACAAGTAACCAGCATCAATAGAATACAGTCCGAAAGTGAAGATAATATTACTCATGAATAAAATTGCTGCGAAGTAGAATTTTTTAATTGTAATGTATCATATAGTACAAAAGATTCTGCTAATAACCCCGCTCTATGAGAAATTAACTATATAATTATCTTCACATACTGTATAACTAGTTACCTAAATAAGATCTCTCATAATAAACATTATGGCAGCAAAATCAAAAGGTAATAAGCAAGAAAACAAGAATGCGGCGAAAGATAAGAGTGCAGACTCTAATAAAAACAAGAAGATGGCAAAAATCAAGAATAAATTAGGTGGATAACACTCGAGAGAAAAAAGTAACAAAAAAATAAGAAAAAAATAGCGCAGATTACAATTAGGGTTAAGTAGTAATTATATTGAATATTTTAGCGAGATAATCTGTATCATATTCTATTATGCTTATGACTTCATAGCTGTTCAAATAGTTAATTTGGGATAGATTTAATACATTCCAATAGATTATGCAGTTCATCAAAATATCTGTAAAAGTGGGATAACGCAGTTACTGGATCTATTGACTCGTTGGAATATGAATCTTAAAAATCTTGCCTACTTCTCTAGTTAGTAGATAAAGGGAATAGTATTTAGCATCAATTCTGGCACTTCTGCTATCAGGCTTGCTTATCAACTATTTAATTATCTTATGTTAGATTATCAAGGATAGTTGCATTTTGATTAATGTGGGAGCCATTGTCGTATTCTAACGTTATGTGGGCCGTTTATCAAAACAGATTGCCTTTTTGGCAAGACCTTTGCCAGATATATCTATTTATTGCAATTTCAACTCGAATCGAATAGTTGTAACTCCAAGTAATTGGTTATGTATTGTAATGTTATTAATCAGTATTAATGATGTAAACATTTAACATAATATTTAATAATGCTCTTTTATTCAATACTACTAAAGGAATATTTAGAAATATAAAATTGATATGTCACACTCAGAACCTATTCACGTAGCATGTGAACATCAGTGTGTAAAGTGTGGAATGGTATATGCTTGCAAAAAGATTCGTGGTAGTTGTGGAATGCCATTCTATCATGGTAAATGTTTATTATGTAATTAAGATGTATTGCTCATTATGAATAGTTAATACCCATCAATTTATCACAAGAATATTTCTTATTATAATGAAAACTGCTAAAGACATAAAGTGATGTCATTATACTGTGGCAAGAAAATTATATTATATAGTGAAAGTAAAGAATACCATTGCTATAACTCAGTATAGTTTATGTTCTTATTCATAATCAAACTATTTTTTATTAGCGCTTAGATATGTAGTAGATTCTATATCTGATCTTTTTTGTTTACCTAGAAAACTCAGTAGTATGATGCAATTTTTCTCTCCTATTAAATATGCTATTCTGATCTCAAAAGTTAATTTATTTATTAAGATAAATATTACATTTTATTATTTATTATTAATTTCCGTTTTTTTCTGTATCAAATAGAATATCATAATATATTTTGAAAGATTGACCAATTATTTATGTAGCAAGGTTTGTGACTTTGATAATGGATCGTAAGACTAAGTCGATAGAGAGAGCTTTCGTCTTAATTTTACCGCTGCTATGGCAGATACTAATGCCCCGAAATATAATCCTGTTCCGATTAACAGGTTGCCATTAAAGCCAATCACCATAGAGGATATAGCAGTCAACACTGTTGCTATTACTGATGCGATCACGTTTATACCCCATAGCAGAGTGATATCCCCATCAGTATAGTCATCCTTCACTGAATGCATAGAAGCCATTCTAATAATGGATGGAAATTGAAATCCCATAAGAAGACCTGCAGGTGATATGAGCGCAAAAGTCAACACAATTCTCTGCGGCAGTTGCAGAATTATACCTGAATCTATAATTTCTTGTAAAAGACCATAGTAAACTAACACTATTCCAATCAGAAGTGGTATTGATATTACTACAGCTTTATAGGGATTTTTACGAAACAGTCTTCCGCTCAAATATGCGCCTATTCCACTAGATAATAAGATCGAAAAAAGTATAACTGTTAATGCCATTATTGGTGTTCCAAGTAACAACAGAAATTTTTGAATAAATGTTATTTCTAGAAACATGAACCCAAGTCCGATAAATACTACAAAGATCATATGGAACCATGATGAAGTTGATGATGTAGTTAGTAAAATTTTATTTCTCGTTGAATAATATATCAAAAGCAAAGCAAGTACTGCAGATACTCCAAGCACAGTTTCTAGGAGAAATACCATCTGCTTTGGAATCTGCTCTCTTGCAAAATAGAATGGAGAATCATCAGTGGGTGGTTTCAACTTTAAACTTGTTTTAGGATCATTTTCTTGCAATTGTTGATGATGATAATAGTTCTTATCTAATAGTAGTCTATCATAAGGGGGTTCTATATATCCATCTGGAATTGCAATTACTTTGGCATTATTGTTAGCAATCCTTCCCTTTGCCAGATTAATTTCTGAATCAGTAAATGGACTATTTTTTATTATTAGAACAACTGGATATATTGTTTGCTGATCGTTTGATGCAAAATATAATCCAGGACGATCTTCAACTACCAAAATCTGCTGTCTAATATCTTCACTACTGTCTCCTTTTTTCTCCTGTCTTAAAGATTCTGCTATTAACGGCATAAGTCTTGGCAATTCAAAGTTCCAACGCACCATAACAAGCATTCCATTATCTTCGTCCAGATGACGTAAATATTGCCTGAACGCTTCTACTGTATAGAGATAATTTTCTGAAAGTGCATATCCACCAGCAAGCTGAGCAGCCCAAGAATCAACGAGCTTTATTATTATCATGTCATATTTTGAATTACTAGAGCTAATAAATCGCCTACCATCGTCAATGACTAATTCAACGTCATTACGTTCATATAAATTTCCTGCAGAATTGCCAAATTGTTTTGCTGTTGATGTTATCAATGGATTTATCTCTACTGCCGTGACTTTCTTCGAGCCCCCAGCCAAGGCAACTAAGACGTCCTCTCCTCCGCCGCTACCAATAATTAAAGTATTGTTCACATCATTTGATATTTCAAATGGTAAATAATCCATATATTTTTTCATCCATTGAAGGTCTGCAGTTGAACCATTCCATTTAAATACTGGAGTGTCGGCATCGGCATCGATAGCTATTGCGGCTAGGACTTTAGATCTACCACTGCTATCGTTGTGGCTGTCATGATGATCGATCTGCCTAGTAACGTCAATTCGAGAGAAAGAATTCCATTGGGTTGATAAATGCTCAAATTCTGAAGGTTTTGACAGCTGATAATGCAATCCTTTGTTTTCGCCGGGTTTTATTGCTATTATATTATAGCCTGAATTAGATACTAATAATACAGTAGAGGCAGCCAACACAATTATTCCATACAATTTTATCTTGTTTTCTATTACTGGCATGTTTGATACTCTTTTTTTCTGTGATGAAGTGGATGATAATAATAAAGCAGCAATAAGTGAAGGACCGAGTACTAAAAGAGCTACCGAAAGTAGCACAGATTCTGCACCTAATCTTTGCATTAGAGGATCAAGCATAAGTGTAGCTGCCGCTCCTCCTAGTAGATCAATGAAGTATAATTTGCTTACCTCTCTAGGCATTGCAAAATATATTAGTGACATTGAAATTCCAGCAAAAAAGAAAGGAATTGAGGAAGCCAAATAGAATAGATAAATAAAATATATATTTGGTGGTATAATATGTCCTATTACAAGTAAGAATATTGGCACGGACACCGCAAAAATTATAGTAGTTTGAAGTACTTTTGATGCTAGTTTATCTCTTTTTATTTTATTCTTTAGAATGTGTATTAGCAAAGATCCAATTCCAAGTCCAAAAAAGGCTATAGAGATCGCCATGAAAGCATAATCATACCACAACACAATTGAGAAAATTCTAGTGAGTGCAAGCTCAAATAATAATACACTAGTAGATAGCACGAAAAGTGTAACAAGGAGAAAAGTCAGGAGTGGTATAGAAGGCAACTCTAATTAACAGGAAATATATCTCATATAAGCTTTCATAGATTAAGGGATACTGTACTGAAACTATTAGCTAGAGAACATAATTATTTTCTCAGGATATTTTCGATATCATTATACGCGATGCCTCATTATTCCTATTTTATCTGACAGCATAGTATTTGATACCCAACTATGATAGATTAATGGATGATTCGAGCTTTAGACACTGCTAACTTAATCCGCATGTGTTTCTTTCAATAGAAATACAAGTAATACGGATAATCGTCCTGTTTCGTTGTCTCTTTAACAAGCCATAACCACACATATACTCATTTTCAGCTTTCACTGTTTTCATTTATAATGAATTTAGTACCATACTACAGAGGAATATCATCTTTGTTTGATATCGTAGCCATATAATGAAAGTGGGTGTTGAGCTATAGTTTTTTGTAAGTGAAGAAAGTCTAATTACGGCGAAAACGATATATCTTTTATAACATAAAATAACTGACTGATAAGAGCATTTTTGTATCATCTTAGTCTCTTTTCATTTTATTAATAATAAATTTATTAAAAAATAATGTGGGTTAGAATAAGGTGGCGGTTTTGATAAATAATTCTTCTGAATATATCTAATATAAAGGTCATTCTTGATTCTTTTATGTTTATATCAACTAACACAATAATATTATAAAATATCCTCTAATTTTCTGAATCAATATTATACATTGTTAGTCTGTAACCTTAAATTCGATCATTTTTTGGATTGTTGTTTCTGTTGACTGGTAGCGTTTACAGGGATATAGCAAACATATAGTTATATTGTCTAGTATGTATCATAACTTAATTTTAGTGGATTGCTCTAAACTAGCAGTTAAGTATTAACTTGTGTATTGAAGTTATTCTATATATCTACTAAGTGTTTTGCTGCATCCCTAAATGAGCCAGCTTTTGATAATGTTGCTCAGAGCTGGTAATTTTCACAGTACAAACAATCATCTCTTAAAAGAAATTGTGATCTATCTCTTGTTAGTAACTTATAATTTGCTGCAGGTCACATCTTCTATCATTATTACCATCATATAGGCATTATCCACTGGCCTCCAATTCATATCTTCGGCTGTATAGACTTCAGTATACTATAAGCTGGTAACGCTAGTAAATAATCTACCTATAAGGTAAAAAACAATAATAATTTCACTAAATTTTTTTCTATTAATATAAAAGTGTTAATAATTAAATTTTAATTATTCTGATGCTTGGGATATATTTATTATTATATTGAATTGAGAACAACTATTTAATAGTAAAATAAATATACATTAAATTATAGCACTACTTATAGCCTTCAGAAAAAGATTTATGTAGTGGAATTCAAAATGGTACCTCTTTTTCTTGTCTTTGGAACATGTCTTCTCTATGTTTTTCTATTACATAGCATTTTATATGCACAAGCGCAGGTCCAGCCTCAACTCCCACTAACTCCAATAATAGGAGTAAAAATTACCTCTCCTACCACCGGTCAAGAGACCCCAGTCGGTGAATTGAATATCACGGGAACATCTACAGATAATCCAACAACTGATTGTACAGTATATGCTGATTGGAATAACCTAAAGCCATTTCAAAAAGCTATAGCGACTGGCCCTGGTGGAGTAAATGATTATTCTACTTGGAGCTTTACATATACTGATAAATATCATCTTATTACAAATGGAACAAATGAACTAACTTCAAAATTATCTTGTATTAGTAATCCTACTAATTTAACAAAATGGAATAGCATCACTGTTACTGGAGTAGTATATTATCAAAATCAACAACAACCTGAACCCATAATAGCCAATAGCACGACTTTAGATAATAGCACAATTTTAGGTAATGGTACAATAACAACAGCAGCATTAGCAGTAGGAGGAGAAAATGAAGATGTTAGAGATGTGTTACCAATGCCTATCGTAAAAGAAGAATCAGTAATTGCAGATTATATTAAATCTTCTAGAAATGGAACATTAGGGGTAGCCACAACTCCATTAAGTTCAGAGGCACAATCTCCAATATTGTCAGAACGAGAATCAGAGTTAGAGCGACATAAAGATGGAATAGAGGATAAAGGTCAAGACGATAAAGTCAAAGAGGTGTCAGCAAAGGTAGAGGATAAAGGTCAAGACGATAAAGTCAAAGAGGTGTCAGCAAAGGTAGAGGATAAAGTCAAAGAGGTGTCAGCAAAGGTAGAGGATAAAGTCAAAGAGGTATATAATGGAGTCCCGTTCAAGTTACCATTCTCATAGAAATGAAAATACTCTGATATATGCATTAAAAAATTTTCTTATCTCTAAGACTCCAGGACATAAAATATGTCATAATACTTATAATTTAAAGTAAAACCTGGATATGTATATATTTTTGATATCGCTATCAACATCATGAAATTATTTAATTATTTTCCCTATATTTCTAATTTGAACTAACTGATGATGCTGTATTTTCCAATATAATTCATTCATGTTCATTTATTTTTTCTAATGTTTTATAGTAGCCCTCAATACATTTTATATTTCTTCCAACCTTGGCCGGAATCATTTATGCTTATCCATAATTGATTATTCGATACATATGTAATATATAGAGTATGTACAAGTGAAAATGTATGGTGGTTGATTTTCATAGCATATCGCACATCATTAGTGGTATTACAATTGACTCTTTGTTGTTACTTGCATTACCTTTAATTATAATTGCCTCGTGGCTTTATCTTTTTCTCATATCCATAAGGTCTTACCTTCTTACTCCTTCTATTTTTTCTGAAAAAAAACAACGGCAAAGAATGACATCTACTTCTTCAAATCTACAGTATACCAAAGATAAAAAAATAATAAAACCTATTGAAAATAAGGATAAGAAGAATATATCGCCTGGTGATCTTGCTTTTTGTTATGAAAAGGATACATGTCATCAACTCTCAACTGTTCCGTTTGTAAGTGTAATAGTACCTGCAAGAAACGAGCAAGACAATATTGAAAGATGTATTCTCTCTTTGCTTGGTCAAAACTATCCAAATTTTGAAGTGATTGTAATAGATGATAATTCAACTGATAATACCCTAGATATAATGCAGAACATCAAAAGCAGAGAAACAAATTTACAAGCAAAGACATTAATGATTTTGTCTTTAACTGATAAACCAGACGACTGGACTGGCAAAACATGGGCTTCGCAACAAGGGTATTTGAAAAGTAGTGGAAATGTTTTACTATTTACTGATGCTGACACCTACTTTAGCAGCACAGATACTATCTCATTGACTATTTTATATATGCAAAAGAAAGATCTTGACGTGTTAACTGGTATACCTTACATAGAACTTCGTGATTTTTGGTCAAAGATTACAATGCCTGTATGGAATCATTTTTCCATACTCTTGGGCGCAAATACAGCTTGTATGAATAATCCAAAATGTAAGGCAGCATATCTCAATGGGAGCTTTATTATGATAAATAGGAAGGTCTTTGAAGAGATAGGAACATATCAATCTGTTCGTAAAGCTATACAGGAAGATAAATCACTTGGAGTAAGAATCAAGGAAGCAGGTTACAGTATGAAAATCGTCAGGATAGACAAGATTATGTCAGCTCTTTGGTCTCGCGACCTTCATACTCTTTGGCATGGAATAGGAAGGACACTTGCTCCTATGAATAGGCTGCGGATAGCTATGAATTTGCTAATTATATTTTTCATGGTAATGTTACCGTTTCTAATTACTATCTACACTTTATCAATTGCTGTTATCCAACAACAGTTTGAGTTTGTATCTCTCTTACAATTTCATGTAGATGATTTTCATTCAATTGTGTTAGTTCTAATTGTAGTATCTTCTATTATTGTAGTTGCTGCAACAGCAATAAAAGATGTCAAAAAATACAAGATTACACCAATATATTCCCTATTGTCTTTTTTGGGAGCAATTTTTCTAATGGCTGGATACATTGCTAATGTCATTCCATTATTGATACCCGATAAAGTAAAATCGATAGTTTGGAGAGGAAGAAAACAACGGTATAGTAGAAAAGAAGAGGAAGAAGAGAGATTTGCAGCATGAGCCTCAAATACTATCTAATTAGTCTTCGTTAATGGACATTAGCAAAATCTTCATTTAAAAAGGATATAATTTCTATTATATAGAATTAAATGTTTGCACCAAAAAATTATGCTTTTATGTATTATCACTAGATCCTTCTCAGCAGTAAGAAGTCATAGAAATAAGATATTCATTAGATGCTATAAATCCATAAAGCAAATATTCAGTTATAAATATAGGAAATTGAGGTACTCAGGGACAAAATAAATCGTATACTGCTACTGCGGATAAATAGTAGTACCACCATCCCCAGCAACGTTACGAGTAGTAGTGACAACAACAAAATGAGAAACTTCCGACTGAGATTGTTCAAAATACTATTGGTGTAAAACAGAGGGCAAAGTCTGCTACTATGGTTATTATCATTACCATTACTTGACGATACTTGTTTATCAATTATTTTAGTCTCTATTTGCTTCTTTTCTAATTGAAATTTTATAAAATATATTCCATAGAAATATCTAAATCTTCATTATTAGATAGACAGATTTTTACGTTCAAGTATCTATATGATGTACTGTGGACTACATATGCGAAAAATCTTGATTTCTGCTCCAGAAATGATTGTCAATAAATTAGAAGAGAGATTAAGACACAAATATGATGTTCAAATTAAAACAATTCCCAAGGATGCTGGTGCTGTATGTGAAATAAAGGCAAATATAAGAAGGGAGTGGATTACAATTTGTCGGTTTGCCTATGATGAAAATTTAAAAGACATATTGACAATGTTTGAAGTTAATTATGAATTGAAAGCAAGGTAGTCAGATTCCTTTAACAGGATTAGACGTCTTCATTATCACCAAATGTCAAATAACATACTGGGATTGACTTGTATAGGTATCAAAAGAAGAGCCATTATTACATATAAAAAATACAAAATAATGAGCGGATACTATAAAACTTGGTAATAGAAATGTATTCTATTAAGTGACATTATAGCATATATTTTAAGGAAAATATAATATTACTTAATTTAGTATAAAATCACTTATCATAAAAGGTAGATTAGATAGATAGCATAACCGAGATAAAGAAAATATATCAGGAGACTAGTTTCTCCATGAAGAAAGGTATCCTTAGCTTTTTATAAAAAAGAGAAAACTTGATTCTATCTATGTCTACGTATATCTATTTTCTTCTTCTTTTCTTCTTGTATATGATGAAGTCTATCCTTTTCATGTAAAAACTGCATCCCACAATTATGGCATTTTATAACAGGTTTGTGATGTTCTTCCTTTGCATGTTTAAACAACTCTTCTTCTCTATCAAATGCTTGATGACATACTTCACAATGGTTTTTCTTACGATATAATAAGAAACCCAATTACTTACTTATATCTGTGCATACAATTATATAAGATATTACTGGTGCTCCTTGTTTTCCAAAATTTCTTGTTAATACATATGTATATATAAATAAGAATAATTAAGAGACATAGATCTAGGCAAGCACGAGTATCCAGCAAATTTAGAATTTGAGATTTGATCCAATTTTTCAACCAAGTTATTGTAGCAGGGAGTTAATTTAGCGCCCTTTTTTCGTTTAAATAAGAGTTAGAGATTCGATTCTCCATAATCGAATCTAATCGCTAATGATTTTATATTAAGATGTGATAGCTCCTGAAGAACAAAAAACAGACCATATATGAGAGAAAGTATAGGCGTATAATGGAATTACCTGGTGAATCAGATCTTGAAACAGCTAAATCTACCTATAGAAATGGAATACTTAAAATAAGCTTCAACAAAAGGATTCACCCAAACAAAAAGGCAAGCAGATAAACATAGAATGAGAAATAATTTTTTCTTTTTGTCCACATATAAATACTATTTTACTAAATAGTTCTTTTATAGTTTGAATATTAGATTTACAACCGCTTAAATGGTTTAACACATAACATCTAACAATTAAAGAAATAAAACATAATAATTGAAAAATAATAAGGCTATACAAGAAATGAGATATCATGGAGTTACTTGGGAATCGCATTGTAATACGGCATCTTTCCTAAAGCGGCAACTAGTAAGATGAGCAAGCAATAGATGCGAAAACGTTATACCACAGTTTGAATAACAATAATATAATTTAGAAGGTAATTCGACTTGGAGATGATTAAGTCTTTAATCAATACTTGGATACCTCTTGTTGTAATATCTGCAGCTATTCCCCTAATGCTTGGTTCATTATTGAATATGGACCAAGGCAAGATGATTATTGCTTCTATACTTGCAGCAGTTGTAGCCGTTAGCGGATTCCTTATGAGACCTTATTTCAAGGGAGAAAAAGACGAAAAACCTCAGAGAATAGATGATTAATAAATCGTTTTGATTGAATTTTTATAATGGCTTGCTCATTGCTCCTTACAAGAATTCGAATATCGCTTATCTATTATTTTCTTTATTAATGATGGCATAAGCGTTGAGGCCGATTCACGTACTAATAGACAATAACATGGTAAAATCCTATAAAAGCCATAATTTGGAAAGGTTTACAACTCGTCAAGATTATTGTCACAATTATAATATATTAGTAAATTGCAGCATTCCTAACAGAAGAATTAAAAATTCTAGCCGAGTAGACAATTTGCATTATTAATTGACACTTCTCGATATAAAATATCCTATAATTTATTTATTTCAACATCTGTATAATAAGAAAAACTACTATTTGGTAATCTTTGCTCTCAATAATTCATAAGCTCTGGCAGCGTCTTTATTTTTTAGTATAAGCACTGTTTCGTTGGGTGCAAAAAAAGCATTATAAAGTGGGATCTGGTTATTATATAGAACCTCTGATACGAATGGTAGCAGATTGTTATATGGAGTCTGTTCATTATTATAAGGATTAGCGGAAGGAAAGTTAATCGTAATTTTTGATAGTCCTTCCTTCATTTTACAATCAAATTTTTTTGAAGCAGTAGAAATAATATTTCTAATTTCATCAATATCTTCTGTGAATAATCGGAGTTGTTTACTTGTTTGAAAAAGATTGTAACCAGTTTCTTTCTCAAAGACCTCATCTAGTATATTTGAAAGCTCGTCGAGCTCTCGATCAAAATCAATGTCAATAATACTCCCTGTAAGAGACATTCTAGCACCATCCATAGGATGAGTATTGATAGATTTCTTTTGTTCCTCTTGTCTTTCCTTTTCTAATATATCTGAAAATCTTTTGATCGCTACTACTATTGTACCTACATTAACTTGGGCACCTATTATTGTTTCAACATCAGCTTTCATCCTTTGTGCTAAAGCAGTATAATTAGCAATTCCAGATTTAAGGGCTTGTAAATAGAGACCGTTAGAAGATAACACTTCCCTTATAGCCTGTGGTACTGATGCGGCAGTTCTATACATGTTGTTATAAATACTTCATTTAGTAATAAATATTACGTTTAAGAGAAAAAAATATATAGTGTAATAGATATTACATAATGTCAGGAGAATATCAAATATGTGGACAGACCCATGGAAATTTACAAGAGGAATTTTAGAAGATATCGACATGGAATTTGAAGAAGCAGAAAATATGTTGAACAGAATATTTAGAACAGTAGGAGAAATCGGACCATCTACCATCGCCAATTTCCCTTATTATCATGGCTACCAGATAACGGTAGGTCCTGATGGCAAACCAAAGGTAAGAGAATTTGGAAATGTTCGATCATCTGCTCGAGGACTAGTAGAACAGAGTGGTATAAGAGAACCGCTAGTAGACACAGCTATTAATGAGAAGGAAAATACACTCACTATTACTGCTGAAATGCCAGGTGTAACAAAGCAAGACATTAAGCTCAATGTAGCAGATGGATTCGTATCTATACATGCAGAGCAAGGAGAGAAGAAATATCATACCGACATACCTGTGAATGTTCAGTTAGATGATGTTTCTGCAAAAGCAACATACTCCAATGGTATATTAGAGCTGAAAATCAAACTAAAAGAGACTCCAAAACTAAAAGATAAGGAAGTAAAGGTGGAATAAAAATTCCACGATAATTTTTTTAAGTAGGTGAGAATAAAATATGAAAAATAATAATAATAATAATAATAATAATAATCTATTACTAAAAGTAGCCGAGACCAATCCAAAATTCGTTGGTAGAGGAATAGCGTTAATAGATCCAAAAGTCATGGGGGAATTAAATTTAGCGACAGGTGATGTGATTGAGATTACAGGCCATAAAAAGAAAAGTTATGTTTTACTCTGGTCTAGTCAACCTACAGATTATGCAAAGGGGCTAATAAGAATTGATGGATATACTCGTAGCAATATTTCTGTAGGAATTGATGACAAAGTAACTATTAACAAAGTCAAGAATGTAAAAAAGGCAGAGCAAGTAATTCTTTCACCTACCGAAGAACTAAATATTGTAGGCTTGGAGGAACACCTGCCTGAGCTGCTTGAAGGTAGAGTTGTTGCAAAAGGTGATACTATTCCACTCAATATAATGGGAAGAAAAATTGGCTTTGTAATTACTGGTACTAGTCCCGGGGATGTAGCATCTTTGATTGACAGTAGCACAGAGTTCATCATAGGAGCAGTACCAAAAGCAGCTGCCAAAGGTGTTCCTAGAGTAACTTATGAGGATATTGGAGGTCTAAAGAATGAAGTACAAAAGGTTAGAGAGATGATTGAACTTCCATTAAGACATCCTGAAATATTCGAGAGAATAGGAATAGAAGCACCAAAAGGTGTTTTACTCTATGGTCCTCCAGGAACAGGCAAAACCTTACTAGCAAAAGCTGTTGCTAATGAAACAAATGCAAACTTCTACTCTATTGGTGGACCTGAAATTATGAGCAAATTCTACGGCGAGAGCGAAGAAAGATTAAGAGAAACATTTAAGGAAGCTAACGAAAACGCTCCGAGTATAATTTTTATTGATGAAATAGATTCTATTGCTCCTAAGAGAGAAGAAGTATCAGGAGATGTAGAAAAAAGAGTTGTATCGCAACTTCTAACCTTGATGGATGGTATAGGATCTCGTGGGAAACTCGTAGTAATTGGCGCTACTAATAGACCAGACGCCATAGATCCAGCATTGAGACGACCTGGAAGGTTTGATAGAGAAATTGAAATCGGTATACCCGATGAAGACGGTAGATTTGATATTCTACAAATACATACTAGGGGAATGCCATTAACAGAGGATGTAAATCTAGAATCTTTTGCCAAAATTACTCATGGATTTGTAGGTGCTGATCTGGAAGCGTTAAGCAAAGAAGCAGCAATGCGATCTCTACGAAGGATACTACCAGAGATTAACATGGAACAAACCAAGATTCCAGTTGAGGTGTTAAATAAAATCAAAATTACTCACAAGGATTTTGAAGATGCTCTTAAGGATGTTCAGCCCTCCGCATTACGTGAAGTACAAATACAGAGGCCAAATATTACATGGGATCAGATTGGAGGATTAGATGAAGTTAAAGAAGAATTAGCAGAAGCAATAGAATGGCCTCTGAAATATGCTGATCTCTTTGATCAGGCAGATGTCAAGCCACCTAAAGGCTTATTGCTTTATGGTCCCCCTGGAACAGGAAAAACGATGATAGCAAAAGCCGTTGCAGCTACTTCAGAAGCTAACTTTATCAGTGTAAAGGGTCCAGAATTGATATCAAAATGGGTAGGAGAGTCTGAAAAAGCGATTAGAGAAACATTTAGAAAAGCAAGACAGGCATCGCCATGCGTAATATTTTTTGACGAATTAGATGCAGTAGCACCACGCAGAGGAGGTTCTTTAGGTGATTCTCACGTTACCGAAAGAGTAATTAGTCAAATGTTAACTGAATTGGATGGCCTTGAAGATCTAAAGCGTGTTGTTGTAATCGGTGCAACAAACCGGCCCGATATAATAGACGAAGCATTGCTGAGGCCTGGAAGATTCGATCGTATACTCGAAGTGCCAATACCAGACAAGGAAGCCAGAAAGGAAATACTCAAGATTCATACTAGAAAGAAACCTATTGACTTTGATGTAGTAAACCTCGATAAGTTAGTGGAATTAACAGAAGGTTATACGGGAGCAGATATCGCAGCAATGGTAAATGCAGCAGCAATGTCTGCAATTAAAGAACATATGATGTCTCGCGTAAATGAAGAAAATAAAAACAACGAAAACGATAGTATAAAAACAAGGGAATATATAAAGGAAAAAGAACAGCAGAAAGCCAATTTGAAAATATCAATGAATCATTTTGAAGCAGCACTACAAAAGATCAAAAAGAAAAACAGAGCTAGTATCAATAATCCAAGCCTTGTATAGCAACAGGGAATTAAATATGCCAGGACATACTGACTATTACTCATCAAATTTATTAAAACCAGTTCGAAGCAGAGTTGATTACAACTTTTTTAATTACTGTTCTACCTGCGGACTGAAGCTTTCAAAACAAATCCTTCGATGTCCAGAGTGTAACCAAAAAGTTAGAACCAAACCTTGGCATCGGTCAAAACTTATCCAAGTAAAACGAATATAGTATCCCGATGTCAATCCTATATATTATATCTCATAAAAGAAAATATGAACTAACTGATATTCCAATAATAACTAGATTTGTGACAAAATGAAGTGCATATGCATGATTTATGCTATACTTGTCTAAGATGTATCGATAAAAAAGGCCGAGAGGAAACAATACAATGATAACATACACAGCTACTCCCATAGCAATATGCAATAGTGCCCAGATTATTACTCGCTTTATATTTTTCCTAAAGTAAAATTCCTCAAAGTAATTGACATGGATTAGCATATAAATAAGTAATGGTATAAATGGTAACACACCGAATGCTCCTTGATCAGCAAATGGTCCAATGGCAATATTATAGCCAAGCCAAGACGAATTTAATACTGGAATTTTAGACAAGAAATCCATTGCAAAAAAGACAAAAGTAACCAATAATCCAACTGTTAATGGTAAAAAGATAAGCGCTGTATATCCACTTTTCAGATTTGACAGTCTTGTTTTTGTTTCCTTAGCTAGCAGTAGAGAAGGTCCTACCATAGTAATGTAGATTGCTATTAAGTAGATATCCTGCAAGCTGAAGAATATATCTCCTTCTATTTATTATATCTGCAACATGTATTATTTAGATCTTCATGTGAATGATACTGTCAAACAACCAGGGAATAGATCTTATGAAAAGTGTAGGTAATTCAAGAATCGTCCTAGATAGTTCAAACTGTCTGGGGTAACAAGGATACGATATCTGAAGAGCGACTTGCAGAGATTCACGCATGTACAATAATAATCACTGAGATGACGGCTTTATAAGATACTAGATAGGATTTAATTTAATATAGAAAATTAATGACTTTTATACCGATGAAATGCTCAAAGGGATTACAGAAGATCATGAAAATATAACTCATAATCGGGATCATTAACTGAAATGTAGAAGTTTGGAATATCTCACAGAAGGCAACGATAGATCAGTCCACGGATCATTACTAAGAAGCCTATGATCACGAGTTAAATAGAGGCTAAATTCACAGTAAAAAATTTCATTATTATCATTATTGAAACCAATAACGATAAATTAAGGTTAGGGGATCTATCGATTATACTTTGAAAAATCTTCCATTCTTTATTGTACAGAAAGATGAAATGTGTTTGTATAATCATTATCTATGTCGCAGTGTAAAGAGTACGCTTCATTTAGATTTGAGGATGATAATTTCATTAACTTGATATTAATTCTATATATCATTGTCACACTATCTTTCCATCATAATCATCTTATCTTCTTAGTCTGTGATTCTGGGTCTAATCATAATCATACTACATACTGGTAATCTATAATTATAATTATGAAGTGTGTTTCAAAAACGCTATGAGGATATTATAATGAGTCACTATGCTTGAGCCTCTTCTGCCTTATATATATCTCAGCTCCATTTCTTACAGATTTTTTAATATTTGTCATACATATTCGTAACAAACCCAGATAGTATGTCTTCAAAGGTCTTCTATAACTCATCTCTTCCCAATACAGAAGTTTTATCGGTGGATATTATTGCTTTTTTAAGAATTTCATGTGAACCAAGATCTATTATCATATCTCTAAAACGGACTAATATCAGGTCATAGTTTGGTGAGTAATCCTGATTTAATCTTTTTGTTTCTTTTAAATCATTAATCAATTTATCTATTATTGATTTATAGACTTTCAACACAATAAATTCTGTATCAGAACCATCTTTATTATTATTATCTATCATTTCCAGTCTACGCTAAAAACTGAAGTTAACTAATTAATCTCTTTCGCATTCCCAATATAATAAATATTAAATCTTCTGAACTCAAACCTTTTAGGATATCGGGTTTTTATAATTTATATGTTTATACTTCTGATAGTTAATGAGTTATTATCTTAGGGTTCATATAATAATCACTCTCTTGCAATATCCCTATATACCCATGAATAAAAATTATGATAACAGATTTGAGGTTAAGATTGATTGGTTTCTAACTGTTATAATATTCAAAAGTCATGATTGATAAGCAATCTATTGATATTCTTAATTATAATATTAGCCAACTAATGTATATGGAAACATCATCAAGAAAAGGCGAGAATATCGAACAAATTCCAAAAGAAGATGATCCACAAGGAAAGACAGGTAAAATTATAAGCGAACAATCCGGAGTCGAGGGTCAAAGAAAAGAAGTAAATGTTGAAAGTTATTCAGAGGTTGCAACTGTTGGACAAATATTAAAGGATATAGAATTTCCAACAAATAAAAACAAAATAATTGAATATATCAAGCAGCAATCCAATGTTCAAAATAAAGAAGAGATACTGGCTAAACTACAAAAATTAGAAGAACGAGAATATAAAAATGTGTCAGATGTTACTACTGCAGCTGGATTAGTCTATTAAATGTATTAATAATAACCGATTTGTGTATGTTAATAGTAATGATGAGAGAGAGAGATGATGTCAACTTCTGAGCAAGTAAATTCTCTTATCTTCTGTGAAATAATATATTACTAGCTAATGAAGAAGGGCTATTCATTTCTGTATTCGTTGCCTGCAATTAGTTGGCGATGGTTAACATGTTTTGTTTTGACTTTTGTCGTTGTAGTAAAGCTAAGAAATGTTTTGAAAACCGTCTATCATGGCTTATTTTTCTTTCGAATAAGTAGCATATTATTATTCTCATAATAATTCAAGTAATAATATAATTGTTATTGCTGACTATTATTCTGCTCTTTTCAAAATTCGTTATTACTGTGATTAACATTGTGCTTATTTCTACTACTAATCGTTTATATCTATCCCTTAGTTGCTAGTCTCTGAAAGCAATTGATAAAGATAAACATATCCTACATAGTATTTTATTTAATAGTGACATTAGCTACCATTATCTTATGTAATCCCGACCAGGCAATGGGCCAAAAAGAATTTCAGTCATCTATATCCAACACTACAACAAAATCAGGTTTTTTGACTTATGAGAATCCATCTCTAGGTATAAAAATGCAATATCCATCTAATTGGACAATGTCAGGCAGTGGCCTTCAAAGCTATAATGATGTTGTCGCATTTTACTCACCATTACAGAATCTTTCAGATGCATTACCTGCACAACTTTTATTATCAGTGACTAGATATTCACAAAATATAGCCTTGGATGAATACACTAATCTTACCGTTACTGCATTAAATCAATCTCAAAATTTTATAGTTAATGAATCAAATCCATTTACATTAGCAAAAAATCCAGCACACCAAATTATATTCTCGGCTATATCACCTTCTGCGCCATTTAACCTCAATATAATGCAGGTTTGGACTACAATAGGTGATAAACTTTACATTCTGTCTTTTAACGCAGAAGCATCAAAATTCTCAAAGAACTTACCTACAATACAACAAATTCTTCATTCAGTAGAGATTGGGTGAATATATAACAAATTCATTTTTCCATCCTGTATAAAAAGGAGTAGTTATGGCAAGTCCAAACCAGTCTAAGATAATATTTGATAAATCATCTAAGTCTAAACTATCTATACATAGCTTAGAGAGAAATAGACATTAAATAGTTGCTCTTAAGGTTAGACTGATGAGGGGAGAGCGGTCTGAACTCAATTCATCTGTAATCCTAAGAAGTAATTTTTAATTGATATTGCTTAAGTTACTCATAGGAAGTGTATTTCAGCATAGTTTGCTTACTTCCCTATATACTAGCAAGTGAATTCAGACAATTATACTTCACTTATATAGGATATGAAAAGTGCAAAAATAATATTGAGGCGTCTATTTCTTTTATGTCCCATCACCTTTCCACTTAGTATCGAATAGTCATAGAATCCTTGTCGCGAAGCTACGTGTAAAACGATATGCAGTTATTTCAATCTGATCATAGGAATAGATTTACGATAGAATCTACATTCTAATTGTAAGAGCATTATGAAGAACTTCGAATGTTGCGGGAAGAATTCCTATTGGTTCACCATCAATTGTGACGGGTATATCTCTATTCTCCTTTGACTTTATTGAAATCTTCTTAGCTTGCCTATAGAATACGTCACCTTCATTAGTATAATCACCATCTTTTATATTGAGAAAGTTCTCTATCATCTCTAGATTACTAGATTCCTTTAGAATGACAACATCAAGCAATCCATCTAAAATATTCGCTTCTGGCGCTGCTTTAAAGCCTCCACCTAGAAACCTACCGTTGGCAATGACAACCATTGTCATCTTTGTAAGAATATTCTCATGTCCGTCATCGATGGAAATTTCGCAGAGGCTACTTTCATATGCAGGTACAGTTGAAAATAGACCAGTCAGTGTAGAAATAAAACGGCTATTAACTACGTTTCGAACCTTTTTTGCCTTATCAATAATCTCAGCACCGATACCAATCTCAGCTGCATTGAGAAATATGCGGCTAGCTGCTTTTGAATGATTCCCAACGTTTGTTGCTCTCGCACTAATAACATCTATTTTCTGCAGTTTACATGCTTCAAAATTTTGACAACATTCTGCAAACTCTTCCGGCAAGTCTAGGGACTTAACTAATACATTTCTTGTTCCACATGGAAAGACAGCCATGACTACATCAGAATTTATTGGCTTTAATACTGCTTGGTTAAGAAATGAATTATTACCATTGCTATTGTTTTCATTGCCATGAATTCCGATATCTTCTTCAAAGAAGCCGTTTGCAACCTCATTTATGGTTCCATCTCCACCTATTGCAACAATTTTTTTATATCCTTTTTTGATAAAATTAGTCGTAAGAGTTGTTCCGTCCCCTGATTTTTCAGTAAAAGCAACTTGAATGTTATCGCCAAAAAGCCTTTTAATCATCGAATGAAGGCTGTCCCAATTTCTACCAGTCAATCCACTCGCAGATTTTGGATTAACTATTACGGCGGTTTCGATACTTTTTGTATTTGATTCTACAGTCATCTCGTTGTTCCTAGTCTTCTATTTATCCATTTTGAAGCATACTAAATTAAGCTATCTAACGTTGTATCTATAAATAATATATCAGATGGTTTCCAATAATTAGTAGATCATTTTTTCGAATAAGAATATTTTGTTAATAGAATACTTATTGATACTGAGGTCATGTTATGTGCTTACTATAACCTCTCGGGAACATAATTCAATCAAAATATGCAAACATGGTATGTTATTTCTAGACCGTTAATAGCGAAGATGAATGATAAATCGCATTTTGAAAATAGTGTAGAAGTTTTTTAATTGATATAGTGTATTTACTATAAGATCTAAATAGACTTGAATTAAACTCTGTGTAGTTACATTGAAATGATTATAAATTATTCTAAATTATTATCTTTTGTAGAAGACTTATGCTCCTTATAATATCCAAATCCAATTACTGCTGCAACTCCTACAATTATTAGTAGAGCAGCCATGTTAAAAATTCCTGACGATTCTTTAGCAAATTTACTCCAAGTTTCTCCAAAATAAAATCCTACAATTGTTAGACTGATACTCCAAATTAGAGAACCAGCAAAGGTAAACAAAATGAACTTTCCTATATTCATCTTACCAAGGCCAGCCGGAATAGAGATTATTTCACGAATGCCTGGTGCTAGCCTTCCAGCTAATACAGCTACCGTTCCATGTTTCTCAAACCATAATTCTGCTCTTTGTAATTTTGATTCGTTAATTAAAACGTATTTTCCAAGTCGAAGGATTGCAGGTCTTCCAATCTTTAAAGCAATAAAATAAATCATTATTGCTCCAACAGTAGAACCTAAAGCTCCTATCGTGGCCATTCCTATTGCGTTTCCTAATCCAAGCCCTTTACTTTGTGCAGTAAATCCTATCAATGGAAATATAACTTCACTTGGGATTGGTGGAAATATCGTTTCAAGCAATGTTGCTGCAAAAACACCAAGATATCCTATACTAAATATCCATGAGGTTATTGTATCAGTTATATTCTGAAAACTAAATGTTTCATATATTGTCAGGAGAATAATAATGTAATAAACGAACAATTTGTGTCTGTAAGACTGGTAGATGGTTTGTCATAAAAATATATGTGTTACTATCATACATTAGAACTGACCACACAGGGAATGATTCAGAAAATATCAAAAGAGTTATTAAATAAAAGAAAATATCGGAAGTCATGGTGTTGTATATATATAGATATACTTAGCCGCTGAACTGTATATATACATAATACGATCTATCATTGTTATCTTGGTGAGTCTTAGTTTTCTCTTCGAGTACGTTACTGCTATTGTCATCACCCTCGCTTCTGCTATTGTCTGAATTTGAGAAATTAGAATCCTTATGATGATGAAGATTTGTCATTGCTATTGGTTGCTGTAGCATTAGAAGAAAACCTTTGTCTTCTTTTTTGTTGTCGTCTGCGACTGCTGAATTTTGGTTATAACTATTATTGTATCATCATTTTATTCCTTATCTTCTTCTTTATTGATGTTGGTCCTCACACTCTAGTTGCCGGAGAATCCCAGTAATTTGTCAAAGCATAAACCAAACGAATGAGTATATGATCAAATAATGGGTCAGATTATGTAGCTGGCTTTAAAAATATTATTATCCCTTGCAAACTATTCTTATCTTTTTAATTAGGCCTATACTAGATATGAATTTGCAAAATGCAATATCTGAATAGGCGTCAATTGTAGACTCTTGTCATGTGACAAGAAATATTAGTGTTCTTACTCTCCACTTTTAGAGTAATTCCGTGTGATCCTTCCTATAATGTATCGTAAGTTCTTCCGCAGTAGAAAAAACTTTTCCACAGTCCTCACATTTGTGGTTGGTTGGTTCACTCACAGGGTCTGATTCTGATGTCATTAAATAAGCTTCTAAAATATAATATATAGAAGTTTAGGAGTGTTTGCAATTTTAATAACACTCTTAAAATACAAATAGCTGGCATATATCGACTCAATGAGTAATAGCTGGTAGACGAGTGACTAATGACGAGTCTATTTTTATTAGAGGCTGCAACGAATGAATTACGAAGAACGGAATTGGAATAAAATTAGAATGATATATAAAACTAATACATAAGGTTATAGATAAGAAACTAATCGTATAATTGAAATTGCTTCCTAAGAATAACCAAATATAGAATGGTTATAACTTGTATTATATCGTATTAAGGAATTTTGTTAATACAAGAAGTAACATTAATACAATATTGTAGTATTTGCAAGTATTATCCTTGACGAGCATTACTAGTATTATTTCGATACCTTATCTCGATCCATTCTTGGATTATTCTGCAACGACTATATCCACAAACTAGATCCAAGTATACTATAAGAAAAGTTCTATCTTTATGCTATAATTACAATTCTGCTTTTTCATATCCCCATAAAGGTAATGCAATAGATCCTCATTGCAATAATGTAATTCATACTTTTCACAGATAACAAGTTATTTGTTGTTAAAAAAGACTGGATCTTTTATACCCAATGAATTGAAGGCTTCAATTCTCTGTATACATGCATAACACTGTCCGCAATGTGTTTTGGCTTTATTACTATGGCAGCTCCATGTCAATTCAATAGGCACATTTAACTCAATTGCCAAATTGATGATAGTTTTTCTATCCATCTCAGCTAAAGGAACAAGTATCATGCAAGGATCGTCGTTACAGAACAAACATCCGCGCTTAATTAACAAGTTTAGGTTCTCTATGTAATCTTTTGTTGCATCAACAAAAAATGTCCCATCATGAATATTATGGCCTCCTATAATCCATTTTATATTAAGAAATTCGGCATAGTGTGCCGCTATTGAATAAAATATCAGGTTTCTTGCAGGAACATATGATGCCCACCTTGCATCATAGTCGGGCGTAGGATGATTACCATTATAAAAATCAGAAAATTCTTTAATAAAGGGAATGTTGACCTCAAGAAAGTTTACAATATTTACTCTGCTTGCTAATTTCACTGCAGCTCTTTTTTCGTTTTCAAGCCTGTTGTAATAATTGAAGGTAATTATAGAAATTTCTGAAAATTTTTTTTTAGCCCAGTAAAGACAAGTGGCTGAATCCAATCCACCAGATAGCATTACAAGAGCGTTTGTTTTCCTCATCATCTAACCTTTTTTTATTTCAGCTATTATGTGTGCTCCCTTATTTACTCCTTCATAAACATATATACCCAAAGCCTCTACAGTTGATGGCATCTTTGGAGCAAGCAGCTTGATTATTTCAGTTGAAAGGTTTTCTACTGTAGCTTCACCTGGCAGCAAGAAAGTAGTCATCTTTGGTAATTGTAGACTGAAAAAGCCTCGTGGTCCTTCAAAAGATATATGATAGTAAAGATCATCTTCTTTCTGCAGATATTTTGTATTAATGAAGAACTTGTGGTCAAGGATATTTAATGTCTCTTTGATTATTCTCTTGGCTTCACCAAAATCAATAATTAGATTATTTTTCATATCACCGATTATTTCGACCATGATAGTGGATGTATGTCCATGCAGTATAGAACACTTTTCAACTAATGGTAAAATATGTGCATAGTCAAAAGCAAGAGAGGGATCTTCTATGAATATAGAGCCAGTCTGGTTGTAGTCAGAATTAAAGAAGAAGAAAGAGTCTAGTTCATTGACTCTACCAGCATATTTTGAGTGTCCAACAGCAATAATTTTAATTTCTGGTAGGTCTCTTCGTATACGAAGGAATTTATTAACATCGTTTTCGCAATCTATAACTTCAATATATTTGCCATCTATTTTAAAATCAACATTTACTATGTCGTTATTAAGTTTCAAAGCTACATCATATTCAAAATTTTGTCCTAAAAAAGATAGCATCTTTGAGATAGATAATTCTGCTCTGGTTCGAAATAGGTTATCTTTATTATCAATGTATTTGATATCATTGTCAAGGGCTATTCTTTCCATTTGTATATTTCTAATAAAAAGTAACTATTGTGACTTATAAACTGTTTATTGTGTTATTTTTGGAATTTCAGTTTTATTGTGTAGACTTCATTCTCCTGTCATAATTCTATCTGCCTTGAGTTAATTGCTAATAGTTCTTTTGTAATATTAAAAAGGTATTATGGAGATAGTATTTTCAAATGTCAGAAGAGAATAACCAGGAATACATAAAATGGTCAGTGAACAGGGAGAAGTGTAAGGCCAGAGAAAGAAACTAAAAAATGTAGAAGATTATACAAAAGTTGCATCAATAGGGAAAATCGTAAATGATATGGAATTTCCAGCAGATGAGAATAAGATAATTCAATGTGTACGACAATATTAGCTTCACTGATAATCATAAAAGTAAAGATATATTATCAATACTTCAGAATACAGAAGATAAACAATATCAGAATGTTTCCGAGGTAGTAGAGGTGCTGGGCTGGGTTATTAAAAAACTAAACTGTGGATATAATACCACCAATAAATATAACGATATATGTATATGCATTTTCTGTAAGTAAAAAAGTATATGATGTCATTAATTGCATAAGACAAAACTCAATCTAACAAGAAAGGCAGTATAACTTGAATGATAAATGTGTTAGTTTATCTAACTTATAGAGCTGTTCCAATTTATAGTTACGTCAAAATTTGGAAAAGATTAAAGTAAAGGTCTTAGAGGACTGAAACAAGTAAGATAATCTGATATCGAAGATTTATGGTTGTTATTAAACGAATAATATTATATTTGTAAAACTAATTCTTGTAACTTTAGATATAAATATTCAAACAATACCATTTTATTAATAACTGACGATCTCGATGTTGAATGTAAAACAGTGGTATCTTCTAGAATGTTATATTTTGCCAATCAAGAAATAGGAGTATAATATATTGCTTACCAATCTGAAAAAAGCACTCTTTGAGGCAGTAATAGATGCTATAAACAATAATAGTTCTTCTTTAGCAATTGCTTTTTCAGGAGGAATTGATAGTTCTTTACTTGCAAAAATATGCAAAGATCTTGGTATGAAGTTTACATTATTGACTGTTGGATTCCCACTATCCCATGATATAGAATTTTCTAAAGAAATTGCTCTAAAATTAAATTTATCCCATAAAATATCTGTATTAAAACCAGAAGATTTCCAAAAAGATTTACTATATGTTCAACAAAAAATAGCTTGTAGGAACATTTCCCATATTGAAAATTGTATAGCATTTTTCTATATCGCGAGAATGGCCAATCAGAATAATTTTCGATTAATTTTAACTGCAAATGGTTGTGATGAATTATTCTGTGGTTATAATAAATTCAGATTAATATACGAAACAGGGGAAAAAAGGCTAGTAGACTTAATGGATGAAAGAATAGCTAATGAACGTCTGCTCATAAAAGAGATAAATAAGATAACAACAGAATTTGGAGTACTTACAAAACAACCATTTTTATCGCAAAAATTCATTAATTTTGCTAAGGGTATACCCATTGAACAGAAGATCACCGGTAATGACGATTTTATGCGAAAACATATTTTGAGAAAATTAGCCCTTTCTCTGGGTGTTCCAAGAGAATCTGCAATGAAACCAAAAAAGGCTCTTCAATATAGTTCATTAATTCACAGAAATTTCAAGGTGGTCAATAAAAATAACAGAATAGTAAGCGTATAAAAAGAGCAACGAAAATTAGCAAGCATCTAATCTACAAATACAAATTAGAATGAAACATCAAATTTGTTTACTGTAATTGATTTAGATATTTCTTATTTGTTGCCTTTACCATCCTTACAACATTCGCTATAATTTTTGATGATGCTGATAGATGATTTTTTGCATTAAATATATCTTTTAATTCTAAGGGAGTAAGGCTCTTTGATAGATTAGAATCTTTTCTCAGAGCATCAAAGAATTCTTCTTCTCTCTCAAGTGCGGCAAATGCTACCCTTTGGATATCCCGATATGCCTCAAATCTAGGAACTCCTTTCTTTATCAATGCCTCAAGAACAAATTCTGCATAGATTTGCCCCTTTGTAATATCGAGGTTTGATGTGATTCTCTTTGTATTTATGTTAAGATCTGAGATGACCTTCTTCATGGAATTTAACATTTCATCTAATAGAATCACAGCCATTGGAAACGTGAATCGTTCATTTGCTGAATTTGACAGATCTCTTTCATGCCATAAGGCAATGTTCTCCATTGCAACATTAACTAATGATCGTAAAATCTTTGCAAGGGACGAAACTCTTTCACTCTTAATGGGATTACGTTTAACAGGAACTGCACTACTTCCAACCTGTCCTTTTCTGAAGGGTTCGGCAACTTCGCCTATCTCAGTTCGTTGTAAATTTCTAATTTCAATTGCAATCTTGTCAAGCGTACAAGCAACAAGAGTAATCAAAAATTGCATCTCTGCATATCGTTCCCGAGGAATAACTTGCGTAGCAGCATCAATAGTATAAAGTCGTAAATCCATAGCTACTATTCTCTGTACTTCTAATGCTCTATTTCCCATTAAGGAGCCTGTTCCAACAACACCAAGGGTTTTACACAATAGGAATCGTTTTTTACCTTCTTCTATTCTTTCTATGTGTCTTGCCATTTCTGCAGCCCATACCGCGAACTTTAGACCAAACGCAATTATACTTGCATGCTGTCCATGTGTTCTACCAACTGCAGGGAGAGCGCGGAATTTTAATGCCTTGTCACTCATAGCAATTGCTATATCTAGAATTTTAGGTTCAATAATAGAAAATGCGTCTCTCATTTGCATTGAGATACTAGTATCCAAAATATCATTACTTGTTAGTCCATAATGAATCCAAGGTCTTGATCTCTCCGAACATTGTTCACTCAAAGCCTCTACTATTGCAGCAGTATCATGTTCTGTAACTGCTTCTAATTGTTTAACTTTCTTAACAGTGACTTTGCCAGATTTTGCCTTTTCTATGATATCTGCAGAAGCATCTTGTGGAATCATTTTGATATTAGCCTGTGCTGCTGCTACTGCAGCTTCAAAATCTAGTTGGTATCGTAGATGTTGTTCTTCTTCAAATATTTTCTTGATTTCTTCACTTCCATAACGTCCTGAATCAATTGGTAGAATGGGCATTGTTACTTACAGAAGTGATGGAACTAAAATTAAATCTTATTAGAAAAAAATGAGATTAAAAACTAGTAAATTGCAGGGTTCTTTGTGGACAAAACAATTTACAAAAGTTGCTGTGTGACAATTGGGACTATAATTGTTGTTTTATTGTATTTAGCGAATATGACTCATATTATATTGAAGATGGTTCGAACATCATTAATAAATAGAATAAATTACCCATTTAGACATTTTCTCTGAGAGATTGAAATTATACCTTGTTCCTTTGTCATCTTTCGCTTGTTAAAGTATATACAAAAATGTGAAATTATGAATCTAATACATAGCGAATTATTGCAAATGGATTATTCAAAGCACAACTGATTCCAGAATTCCTATAACAATTCCAAAATTCAAAGTGTTTATAAAATAGAAGATTTTGCAAAAAGGCGCTAAAAATGTTGGAGAACTTATTAATATTATAAATTCGAACAAAGCATATGACTGCAGCTACATTCTTAGTGTTTTATCGGTTTAAAGCAATGAGTAAAGATGAAGCCCAAAAAGCTAATATTGAATGGCGAGAGCTAAAAAATAGCTTGCCTTCAGGTATTGAGCTTGTAGGTGAATATGATCACGCATGGGGAACAGAATACAACGGATTCTTGATATTTGAAGCAGATAGTAGTGATTCATTTCTTGATTGGTGGTCGAGTTTCAAGGATAAGGTCCGGTGGTATGTAGAACAAACTCATACAATAGTGGCAAGGAGACGATAACCTTCTTTATAATCAGATAAACACTAGTACAAATATTGTTCTTTTACTCTCTTAAAACATTTGGACAGTTCAGAATTATTGATATAAAAAATCTATGTACTATATCCTAAAGTTAAAACAAATTATTACACCTTTTTGTGATACTTGATCACTCTGTTCTAGCTTAACAGTTCTAAATGTTTCATAATCCTGTCAGAGATTGAGAGTTTGCTGTTTAAAGATGAAAGAAACAGGAATTATACTAAGACTCTTAGGTGTCTATGATGGACAGTAAGTTCGCTGGTATGTGTTCTGAAGCTTATCTAGAAACAATATATCTTCGTCGTTCTTCATTCATTCATTTTGCTTATTTTACATAATTTTAATCTCTATTACTCAAATTATTTTTGTATAAATTTCACTTGAAGGCAAATTTGTATTATTATTCTTGTAGTCAAGTTAATTCTGAATCTGTAAATCTTTTCTTATATCCTGAGCTAATTTATTTATTGGTGACTATTTTGAGAAATGTTCTGTGCGTTCTTCTAGCGAAAATGTTCGTCTTCTAATTTTAGATAATATATCTGCAAATAAAGTTGTAAATTGCATTGCAAATTGTGACATGTTGGATAGGTTTGCTACTGCTACTTTAAATCCGGCATATGATAGTCTTTTAATTTTGTTAGATATTTTTTTGCAATAGTTTCTAAGTTTACTTCCTGGAGCTTTTTTATTACAATTTGTGCTTCTTTGATCTTTTGTTCTGCTGTTCTGGCTACTACTTGCATTATTTCTGTCATCTGAGTCGATGTTCCTTTTGTATTTTTGATAAATGCTGCTTTGTGGTATAGAGAAGTATCAATTGTTGCATTTTTCTCATTTATCTTGTATTGTAATCTACCTTCCTTGTTTAACTCTGTTATCTTATAATTAGAATAATAATTCTCATGCAAAAGTTGTGAATTTCCCATAAAGTTATTTCTCGCTTCTCTTTCAGCTATCCTACAATATACTATAATATCGTCATATCCCTCTAGCAGATTTTTGGGGATATAGAATTTTTCCTTGATTATATTTCCTTTCTCAGTTATTATAAAAGGCTCACTAATTCCCTGTACTTTGCCAAGATATGTATCGTTAATGCCTCTTACCTCTTTTTTTATTATATTATTCCAGTTTATAGTGTCATTAGTTATACTGCGTTTCATTATCCCTAAAAAATAATATCTTGAAATTTAATAATTATTATTGAGCATTATATTAATTTGACAATATACTATATAGTCGCAGACAAGGTTGTGTGGTATACTTTTGTTTCAGCTTTTTACTGGTGGATAAAGAAAAAAATAATGATGGATGTGGAAGAAGAAGATGATGATGTTGTTGTTAGTGGGTTATGCTAAAAAATATCTCAATAAATAACATTTGAAATATGTCTACTCTAACTTCTTTTGTTTTTTTGACAAAAAATCAGATTATAGCATCTTTTATTCTATCGCATATCAAATCCATTTCTTCTGGATTAGAAACAGGTCTTTTCTTAAACATTGAATGAACTGGTCCTGCTCCATCGTCGATATTCCTGGGAATAATATGGACATGGACATGGGGTACTTCCTGTCCTGCTTCTCTTCCATTATGGATTGCTATGGTTGAGGAACTGACGCCTGCTGCATTTTCTACTGCTGAAGATACTTGCCAAACCAGGTCAAAAACTGCAGACGAAAATTCTCTATTCATTTCCTGAACTTTTTGATAATGTGACATTGGAATAACTAGAGTATGACCTATAGATAACGGCATAGCATCTAGGAACGCTATGGCATTATTATTTTGACCGATAATTCTTGCTTTGATTTTGCCATCAGCAATTTTGCAGAAAATACACTTTGGATCAAACATAGAAATAACAATAAAGATTCCCTCTAATAAATAGAAAGTTATCTATTTCATGTTAAATTAAGTTTACAATATTAACAAAATGTGAGCAGATAGCTACTATTGCTTTTAGTTAATGTTATAATAATTATATATTTTTCATATAGCAGAAAATTTGAGAACCATGTGTCAACCGTATGATTTTTGTATATAGTAGGCCCGTGAGTATCAATCCTGCAAGAATATTGCGATCTTGTGGTCGGCTAGAATCATTGCGTATAGGCAGTAGCGCAGACGATCTCTACACTTTAGCATATGTATCACAGTATGTAACTATTTAAAATATTATTGACTATCACATAAATAAAGCTGATATAAAGTAATCCATTATCATATGCTATCTATAGATAGAAGGGTGTACTAAAGTTATTTAGAAACAGGAATCTCGCTTTGTTCTACCATTAATGAATTATTATTTAATTTATTTGATGTACCTTGTCTTCGGCTCTTGTCTATGTCTATATTTATCCTGGTCAATACATATTGTCTTAGTAATTCAGATAATTCTGATTTTGAATTAATACTATACATTCTAGTATTACCTCTCTTACCTGTTTCCTTAACCAATTCCTTTTGAACTAAATGAGGTAGAACTCGCTGCACAGTTCTAAGAGGAATTCCTGTTATCCTACTTATCTCAGCTGCAGAATAATCAAAATTCTGATTCAGAATCAGAAAATCTAAAACTCTAGCTGGACTATTCTGGAATATACTTTCTAATGGTCTGTTCCTATTATACACTACTTCTTGTCTCGCTGATGAAATTTCAGACATGTGACTATATGTATTTGGTAGTATTTAAATCTACGCCAAAATTGGCGTGGTATGAATCGTAAGTGTATCATGACACTTATGGCGTAAGCTTATATACTTTTGATACAGCTTATACATAATTGCCTTCCGTTTTAGAATGGCGTAAATGGCTATTACAACAACTCATCGGTGAAGGTGTCCATAATGCATTGTTAGAAGAAAGTATACGAAAGGAAGCTGGAAGACATTATGATGCAAATCTTGACATTGCCTTGGGGCTTCTTATGGATGATGGCATAATTATGTCCTTAGAATCAAATCGTGAAAAAAAATATGTTGTTAATTATGATAAGTTAGATGATGCACAGGAAATAATAAATTCAAGGTTAAGAGAGGATGATGATAATGAAAATGTCATAATCCAAGAGTATATGCCAGAACCTGAGGGATATATGTATTGGTTTAACAATACGGGAAATAGGAAATTTAGGAAACAAAATATCTATAATATTTATTTAAAAAAGACAGACAATATGGATTTTGCAGCGCAATTAATAACTAAATCTATGCGCCAACATAAAACTATCTATATGGGATCATTAAATGAATCTGATTCTTATATTTCTAAACTTTGGCTTGCTGCCACTATAATAGCAAAGGAAAGTAGGGATGATACTTTCATATTACAAAACCTTCAAGATAAAGAAAGAATTGCATGTGGAAATAATAGGCAGCGCGGCAAAATAGCTTTAGCTATATTTCGTAAGTTAGGCTATATTAAACCCGTTGGGACTAAAGGAAATTCAACAAGATTCAAACTAACTGGCAAAGGACCTATTGCTGTAACATTGGATGAAATTTTTAGCAATAATAGTAAGCCTCAAGATAAGGCTACCATTAATATGTATTATAGTTAAATTACCACTTGCGTCTATATGCAGTAAATATCGGATTTTGCTGTAGCTTACAATAACAATGGATTTTAATTTTGCATTATAAAATGTAAGACCATTCGAAAATCAGAATAAAACGTCATCAAACGCGAATTCTAACTATCTAAATTAGAAAATATTTGTACTCTGAGAATGTTTATCAATTGTCCGATAAAATAGAAAATTAACCTATTAGATAGACCAACAATCCTCTAATATTATGTAACGTATTCAATAACAATGTATAATAAACTCTCTTTAGAGACGATAAAACCTTTAACCCTGAATGATATCTCACCCAAGTGGGCTGAACGTCTACACCGACTACCATTTCCGTTGTCCTTTCAGTGGCTAAGATGGTACTCTGAGATCAAATGTGCTTCAAAATGTGTTGTTGGAGAGGCCTACGGTTTTTCATCGTCCTATATCTACAATTGCAAAGAATGTGATAGATTTGGCTGGAAATTTATGTTATCATTTATGATATATTCATATTCAAAACTAGAAGAAAATAAGCAGCTGTTTGTTAAACACTGGAATGAAAAACATAGACATTAATATGTTCGACGGGTTATAGACTACTTTCAAGGATATTTTAATCTACTGTAAGTATAATTTGTTCTTTCTAAGCTGTAGAAGAGGCAACCAGCAGCTCTTTGTATGCTGACGGCTGTTACATTCTAGTAACACCAACAATGAGAAGTTAATCCTCTATTCTTCATGAAGCGGTTTTGTGTTTTAAGAGTCAAGCGATAAGTGTCTTAGTGGAATAAGATCCTATACTTGCGATCTATCTTCATTTTTATAACCGCACACGGTTTTTAAAAGGTTTGAATTGGAATTTAGTCACGACGTATTACATTCTAATTTTATCAAACGCGTTGTTTAAATGTGCCTCTCTATAAGCAGTACAGAAGGACTGCCATAACGAGAAAAAATGACAACAGCAGCAGTAGAAGATGCGAAGAAAGAAAGGAGAAGCAGAAGAAAAGGAAAGCACGCATATTCAACTGAAAATCGCAGAATGGTGTGGGAAAATGTTGTTTGGCCTTTAATATTAAAAGTTAACAGATCATATTTTACATTGAAAGAATACCATGCTAAAAGAGATGAATTTTGTAGACTTAACAATATGCGACCTTCAAAGGTTGCAGGGGGCTTTGTATCTTTGTTGGTTAAAGGGATCCTTGGTAGAGAAAAGAACATCTATTCAATTCATTATAGGCTTATTCCATATATGAGGAAGAAAGTAAATTTGGAATACGGTCTTGTAATTAGAGAAATTAATACAAAACGGTAAAGTCAAATATTAATATATTAATAGTCATTATTATTAGATTAAATGTTGGACATATTAGAAATTAAAGACTAGTGGTAGACATTTTGAAGACATTTAGATTCTAGATATTATAGTGACTTGAAAAGATATTGTTCCGAAAAAAGGAGTTAGTATGACTCGATAGCGATGTTGAATAATATCATGCTATAAATTATTGTAAAGGATGACTTTCTGTAAGATTTAGAGTTTAGGATTAATGTATGATATTAAGTTGCATATTACTCATACTTTAATTAGTTTTGAAGAATTTGATAAGAGTTTAGCGATATTAATGCTAGCTGACCAACGATAAAATAAAATATCGGTATAGCAATGGATCATTTTGTAGCCCGTGTATATGTATGAAGCCCGGTCGAACCTGAATTATCTTTAATTTAATCAGGTGCCGAATCTAGTGGCCAATCTACTTCTCCAAGGTAGGGCTATGGATTTCAGGCTCTGGATCTGTAATGAGAAAAGAAACCTGGAGACAGCAGTTCGAATCTGCTCCGGGCTACTATTCTTATAGTACTTAACTGCTTTTCACAATCTCCTTATTTTGGGGCCTGCATTTCGTATTTCATTGGATACTTCTCCAAACTTCTGAAAGTTCTTGACAAACAATGCTGCAAGTCTATTGGCAGATAACCCATATTTGTCTTTATCAGACCACGTATTTCGCGGGTCTAGAATTTCAGATGGAACTCCTGGGCATGAGGTAGGAATATAAAAGTTAAAAATATCATCGTGTTTAAAGCGCGCTTTCTCCAATTCTCCGTTCAATGCGGCTGTTACCATCGCCCTTGTATATCGGAGATCCATTCTCTTGCCTACTCCATAAGGTCCCCCAGACCAGCCTGTATTTATCAGATAAACTTTAGTATCATGTTTGGTTATCCTCTGCCCAAGCATCTTTGCATATTCCCTAGCATGCAATGGCATAAATGGAGCACCAAAACATTGCGAGAATGTCTCTTTTGGTTCAGTGATTCCCCTTTCTGTTCCTGCCAATTTGCTAGTGTAGCCTGACATAAAGTGATACATAGCACCTTCTTTTGTCAATTTAGCAATTGGTGGCATTACCCCGAAGGCGTCTGCAGTTAGAAAAATGATAACATTTGGGTGCCCTGCAATGCTTGGAACTATCGCACCAGGTATAAAGTTGAGAGGATAGACTACTCGAGTATTTTCTGTAAGGCTTCCATCATCAAAATCTGGCTCTCGTGTATCGCTATTAAGAATAACATTTTCCATTACTGAACCAAACCGTATGGCATCCCAAATTTGTTGTTCATTTTCTTTTTTCAGATTTATGCATTTTGCATAACAACCACCTTCAAAATTGAAAATTCCCTCATCAGACCAGCCATGTTCGTCATCACCAACAAGATGCCTATAACGATCAGCTGAGAGGGTTGTCTTTCCAGTACCAGATAATCCGAAGAACAACGCAGTGTCACCCCTATTGTCCACATTAGCTGAGCAGTGCATAGGAAAAATGCCTTTAGTAGGTAAAATATAGTTCATTATAGAAAACATGGCTTTCTTGATTTCACCAGCATAAGATGTTGAGCCTAATAGAACAATCCTTTTCTTGAAGTTTATAATAATGAATGTCTCAGTTCGTGTTCCTTCCATTTCAGGTATTGCTCTAAAGTCGTTCACCGATAATAAAGTGAATTCGGGCTCATGGCTTTCGAGTTCTCTTAATGTAGGACGAATAAAAATTTGAGTTGCAAAAAGGGTATGCCATGCTTTATCCGTAATTACTCTTATTGGTAGTCGTGAAGTTTTATCTGCTCCAACAAAACCGTCAAAAACAAAAAACTCTTTGCCGTCAATATATTTTTTCATTCTGGTGAAAATTTTTTCAAAATTTTCTTCCGAGATTAAATGATTTACCTTGCCCCAGTCTATAGAATTATGAGTATACTCATCATCAACAATATATTTATCATCCGGTGATCTGCCTGTAAACTTGCCAGTTTTTACAGAAAATGCACCAGTAGAAGAAAGATTCCCCTCTTTTCTATAAATTGCGATCTCTATTAATGAAGGGACTGATAGATTTCGATGCACTTTACCGACTCTAATATCCATTTTTTCAAGCTGCATAAGACTTCTTGCGCGCGGATTGTCACTCATTAGCATCAATTAACTATATACTTGTATATTTAATTGATATCCCATAGAATGTATAAGGCATTATTTTTTCTATAAATGCATTCAATAAATTCATTACAATACAATGAGCATTCAATTTACACTAGCCTCACTATCTGGTTGTGAATATGCCGATGTATATATATTTAAAATAAGAAAAGGTAATAGTATTCCTGTTTTAATAGACTACTAATTCTCTTCTATAACATATTTTCCTTTTCTAATTCATAGGTTAAGAATTTCCACCAAAGAGATCTGCGCAAGATTCTTTACTCGGAAGTTTCTCCGACTGACGTTGACGTATGATTTTGCATTATCCTGTATATCAATGGTCAAATCAGAGGTATGTTTTTCATCCTAATGGTACTTCAGGTTTAGCGGCAGTGATTATGCCCCTCTATCGAGACTCGATACATCTCTGTGCGCGAGTTTCAATTTTGCACGATTTGACTATCAACAACTAAGATATACGGATGACTTATTGAGGAATATGATGTTCTATCACTTGGATCTAAATGCAATTATTATATAAAAAATATAATTCTATTTTTTTGGCGTTTAGATAGAAGTTTTTACGCATATTATTAAACCAAATAAATACATCGATTGTATATGTCATCATCAACCGATGCTACTGGCTCGCCTTCATATCCTACTCAGGAAGACGAACTTAGAACAAAAGAAGCTGAAGCAGAAGATTTTAATAAATCACAGGAATCCGCCTTCCTCGAGATTTTTCAAACAATTCCTAAGAAAAGCAGTCAAAAATTATTCCAACAAGCAAAAGAGATTATAGATACTTTCAATAGCTTGCTGTCCGTTTCTAGAATTCAGCCGTATGAAAAGCAAGAGGAACTTATGTCAGGGATAAAAAAAATGCTCATAGAGCAAATAAATGTAATCGATGTGTATCGTATATATACACTGAAGCTAAACCCAAAGACTGCACATCATGAAGAAAAAATATAAGGCATTAGACAGACACGGCACAAAATTCGAAAGAACCTAGTGCATATTTTAAGTATAAATAAGTTATATTATTATTATTTATATTAACTAAATATTATATAATCCACACTTGCAGTACCTTTATTTATCCAAGTTCTTCTTGCTTTTTCTCTTCATAATTTGTTTCCCTCCTTCTTATACTGGTTCAACTATTTTTTGATCTTTTGGATTTCTGTTAACAGCAGTTGCTTCAACAGCAGTTGCTTCATATAGTTAAACAATAAGATGGTCAATGCTTATAATCATATATACACTTCTCATTCTACGACATCAATTAACATATCACTTACTAATTCCATACAATTTTTCTACGCTCGTTCCGTACGCTCTTCAGTATATTCATAAATATAAAAGGGCTGATATCCTTATGTATAACTGTGTCTCTACCTAATAGTTATATCTTTTGAATTATTATTTACTTATAGGACATAGCAATCAAAAGAAGAAACTATCAAAGGTGCTCTCAGCTATCAATAAAGTATATTACATTTCTTATACCAGACAAGCTTAGTATCAAGCCCGATCGATTAAAACGAGAAAGCCAATCAGAATTAGATATATATAATACGAGGTGAGGTTATTATTTATCTATACGGTTTTCTGTTCTTCTTCTTTAACATTTTTCTCCATTAGCAGTATTTACCTTTCACTATTAACTTATCCACTTTGCGTATTTCCATTACTATTTTTCCTTGGTACAACCACTTCTTTTATGTAAGGCGCTGCCTCATAACTTGCACTTCTAACATTAATCGAATTATCAGATTGAGTATAACTATGGGGGTAGTTCAAACTTTGAATCAGAGGAATTGATAACATTGGAATAGCATAAGTCAGCATGGAAAAGTAACTAATCAAATTAATAACATAGTATAATAATCTCTGTATATTACTTTTCAACTAATCCAGTATTACTACAATGAAATTGCCTTTATGATTCCAGAAAATTTTTAATTGTTTGTTGATAATATCTTACTATAAGCTATGAATCATGCCAGAGCAGGCTTTCATGTTTCTATTGCTGGCGGAATTTCAAATTCTGTGGATAATGCTTTAAAAAGTGGTTGTAACGCATTTCAGATATTTAGCAGAAATCCAAGAGGTTGGGCTGTAAAGCCAATTGAAGAGGAGGAGGCAAAAAGATTCAAAGCAAAATTGGCCGAAAGCAAAATTCAAAGGAATTCAGTATGTGTCCATATGCCGTACCTTCCTAATCTTTCTTCTCCTAATTATGCATTATATTATAAATCAATTGATTCTCTTGCAGACGAGATAAAGAGGTGCAGCATGTTAGGTATCCCTTATCTAGTAATACATCTTGGCAGTCATCTCGGAAAAGGATCGGATAATGGAATTAGTCAGGTAGTTAAAGCTTGTAGTTTTGCTTTTGACCGCTACTACAAATCATCCTCAAATCAAAATGGTAACTCAGTTACTATATTATTTGAAAATAGTGCAGGTCAGAAAAACAACATAGGAAGCAAATTTGAAGAAATTCGAGTAATTCTTGACAAATTAAACTCTGCTCGAGAATTTGGTGTTTGCCTTGACACATGTCACACATTCGCCGCTGGTTATGACTTGCGTACTGAAGATAATGTAAATGCAACTATTGAACAATTCAACAACATAATAGGATTAAAGGAGTTAAAAATGGTACACCTAAATGATTCTAAGGATAAAATAAACTCCAATCGCGATCGACATGAACATATCGGATTTGGCAATATTGGAATAGAGGGATTTAGAGCTCTACTTAAACACAAGGTTATCATAAGGTTACCTCTAATAATGGAAACTCCTGATGACGATAAATGTGACGATTTGAAAATTATTCTAGACCTTATTGGGAAACAATAGAATCAAAGACTTGTAGTAATAACAATAATTTAATTTTCCCTATTGATAGATACTAAACGCTAACTTATCCCTAAATGTATAATAATAGATTCTGCAAAAAGATACGAAATATATCAGGAAAATAAGGATAACATAGAAGGATGGTTTCATACCAATGCTTACGCATTCCTGTGATATGATTCTGATTCTGAGCTCACTATAGTACTTTTTTTATACACCTTTATTTTAGTAGAATACACGTAAAAGAACATTATCATAACGGGCCCGAAGGGCTTCGATCCCTTGATCTGCGGTTCCGAAGACCGCCGCGATATCCTGACTACGCTACGGGCCCTTCTAATTGTTCATTCATCAAGGTTAGCCCTATATCAATGGAACTAATATTGTACATATCTGTCAACTGATTTTCTATCGTTACTGAGAACATAGTGAGGAGCAGAGGCTTCTCTATCTAATTAAAGCAAGTGTCGAGGCAATATAATAGATAAAGAAGAAAACGGTTTCCGGCGCCGCTTTAGCAGCTCTTTTTACAATTCGTTTCTATAATTCGGATGCAATAATTTCCGAATTAATGTATAAGGAGACTATAGGTACTACGGTGGGATGCGTGTATCTCCCATACTGAGGTGCTTTATTGGTTCATGGAAATGTTAGGACACAGTTAGCTTGAGTTATCATCAAAAAGTACATTAGCAGCTAAAATCATTGAGCCAATATTTGAAATGATTATTTCTGTGTGAAATTAAATGATAGTGGTATCTTCAAAGTCGAATCTTTATGTGATGCTAATTAAAACTGACTTTCATCAAATCAAAGGAGAGAAATCTATATTTCAAATTATCACGTCCATTCCAAAAATGTATCTTATTGTCCTTACTTGTCCATTGACTTTTGAGCTGTAATTATTGATTTCGATTGAGTCTTTTTTATCTATTCTTTGCTTACTATTGAGTTAATAAGATCATGGTCGCCACGACTTCCTTGAATATAAATGTGAACTTTTGTATAATCAATAGTTGCTGAGCTATTAAACCATACGATTGTCGATATTATCAGATCATGAGATACTTTCACTGAACTGATGTTGCTCACTATTATAACGTTAGTAAATGTAGTGGATCTTAGATCAACAACCATATTCAAGATGATTTATCCAATTTAGGGGTGATCGCTACTTCTTATCAGCGAAGTCTTTTACCGTTAATTTGATGCTTAAACATCAAAAATACCACTTGCATGGATCAATATGATCGTACGCTATAGACAGTAGCAGTTAGCTAGAACTGATGTGATATTAACAAACGTAGCGTTATATCAAAGACCTCTGCTCTATGCAAACAAGAGTAACAAGATGCTTAGCAAAAATAGTAGATGGAACCAGCAAGATTGAACGTTGTCGGTAAAGGAGTTAATTACTTTGACATGCATTGATTCTCAAAAATTGGTGTTATTGAGCATCACAGTACACCTAAAAGTTATTTCAGAGAAGCAAATTTTTTAAATGATACAAGAAATGCAGTTTGTACTTGTATGAAAAAATCATTTATGAAAGAAATGTATCTTATAGTTATAAAAAATAAGTACCTAAAGATAGGCTTACTACTACTAGTTGCAAGTGGCATTATTGCGATATATCTAAATAACGAAGGTTTTAACTGTTTATCAAAATTAACAAGAAAAGAAGTAGATTCTTTTCATGAAGATGACACGTTAGAAGGACTAGCAGGTTATTGTTTTTTTATAACAAATTCTTATGTATATTCATTATTTGGGATAGTAAGTGGAGCAATAATAATTACTGTCTGGTACTGTAAATATAGAAATATATGGTATCCTAAATATAAAAAATAGCTTCAATTACTCTTTTTCCCTATATTTTTATTTGTGTTATCAACGATTGTGTATTGTGTATTGTAAACGCGCACTATCTTTTCTATTTCGTTGCACATAGACATTTATGAAAATAATGGTTATAGTAATAAAAATACGAAAATTTTGTTTTTACGTGCTAAGATATATTTTTTTAAAATATAGTATATATCAATATAATTATATATGACTTTTAGTTGAAACAATAACTTCTTAATTTTTCTTACATTTAGTAATTAACAGTATCTCCTCTTAGAAATTGCTGTTAGTAGTATTTGTCTGCGATACGCGTTATGATTTAATCACATATTGAGAGAGGCTTTTTATACCGCGCATACGACACTTATGGAGTGGATTGACTCTTTTATGAGTATTAAATATGGACAGGACATCTCTGATAGCAACCGTGCTTGCAAAATGTATGTATGTCAAACATGTAAAAACATGGGTTTTATTCTGGGAACTGATGAAATAAATTATACAGAAAAAATGTTTATTGAGGAATGTCCTGAATGCAATTCTTAATTTGTTCAGTATGTATATGCTGATAAATGACATTGTTAATATGCCTCATAACTTAAGAAATGTTTTTGCCATCTTTGCATTCCTCAATCATTTCATTAAATAGCCTTCCAAATAAGCCTGTTTGAGACGTAATTTTCCCTTTGAAATGGTGTTATGTGGCTTGGTTCTTAGAATTCGCCCACAACAAGGACATTTGAGTCCATCCCATTGTAGAAATGTCTCACATTCTATACACCTTTTATGACCTTTGATGTAATAACTTCGTTCATTAGAAGATTTATGGGCTTTATATTTATGACAGATATCTTTACAGTAAAGTCTCAACTTACTATTTTCCAAATTATATCCGCGACTAATTCATAGAATTCTTTTGACTCTGATCTTTTGAAATCGGCTGCTCTTGTTTCAGACTTGACATTTGGATTCAATTCCCACCAGCAAAACATCATATAACTTCACTTAATAAGTTCAATACAGGTTAAAAAACTTTTGACTTTAAACAATTTACAAAATCTTAAATTAAGAGATATTCTTACAGGGAAGATAGTTACATCGTGTTACTATATGTAGTAACGATCTCAATCAAATTCTTTGGTGTTTAGCAATATGTGAACTTATAAAGTTGTTACTTCTTTCTAATATTACATTTTATAATAGTAGTTAATTTTGTTTTGAAGCGTTTTGGATTATTAGCCAACAACTTCTTCTGAATGAGGTTTCCGCTATATTAAATAATAATTCCTTGTATGAAAGTATGAAATAATGTTAGTTTTTAAGGTTTTAGACTTTGCCACTACAGATAGAAAATCCGACAGGAATTAGTAATTAGGTCGAATCAAACTGTTTTTAGATAAAAATGGATAATATTTAGTGATTTAAAAGATTCCAGGTTGTACTGTCAAAGGAATTTGGATCTTTTATATTTATTTCGATAATTTGGTTTTAAATGGTTCATTATTTATTTACTATCCTTTTTTCTAATTTGTTAATATTAGCAAATTTTTCTAGTGTATGGTGATGTTTGTTACATGATACAGTCATTTTTCTATGACCGCGTTATTGCATCTATAGTCATTTTTCTTGTTATTATAAGATCAGAAGCTTGTACATTAAGAATTTTGAATTTCTAACTCTGTAAAATATGATAGGATTTTTTTATCAATGTAACAGTGTTTAAACATGATTTGAGAAATTTTTCGTGCTAAATCAATAGCAGCAAGTTGTTTGGTCTGTATTATTTTCATTTTTAAAATCTTAGTCAACTTTCTATATAAGTCATTGATATTGATTTTGGTGAAGTGATGCAGCCATTCTCTTCTATTAAGAATTAACATACAGAATACTGCAACCAGAAAATCCAAATTATAACAACTTCATATGAATATAATCTGTCTTGTTGTCATTATATCTATTGAAACTTATTTAAGTCATAAGTGCAATTAATGTTGTTACCATGTGCCTTGATCACGAAATTGCGCTAAAGGAAAAAATAAAGAACAGAAGATTAGAAAACGAGAGCATGGAAGTCCAATCAGAACTTGAAAAAGTAGAAGAGCAACCTATGGTAACTTCGGCAAATTAGTATTCAGGGAATAAATAACAAAAGGCTTTATTTCATAGACAATCGACGAATATGAAAGGATGAGAAAGTTAGGAATTGTAATTTAGAATAGCTAGCTTGGATGTAAATATAGATCGTCTTGGAGAAGGTGTTACAAATTAAATCTCGATGATGATACATCATATATCACTTTTCACGTAGGAGTAAATAGTACAATTGTGGTTTCTGAAAATATTCTGTGTGGAGTATTCTTTATCATTTAAGAAAAATTCTTTGCAAATCGATTGGTTTTTTGATATACTTTCATAGAGCGAGTATTATATCATGATTTTTATAAAAATTCTCACTCTAATCGCTATTAATGTAAGCTATAGAGTTATCGCAAGTACTATTAAATGCTAGGTTAGTAATTTGAAAGGATATATGGTAATCATTACCATTTGTTACCAGTATTTATATATAAATAATCACTATTAATACCGTATTAAAAATGATCGCCAATAAATCAAAAAATGAAAGCAGTATGTTAGGATCAAGCAGTGCAACTCATATATTTGACACAGCAAGAGAAAATTTTGTTAGAGCAGCAGATCAGATGGCCAATGTTCAACCACAATATGCACAAGCATTCTCTAATCTTCAGCTAGATTATATGCAGACAGTAAAGAATGTAATAGAGAATACAATTTCAGCTCAAAAGCAATTGGTAGGAAGTTGGAATATCCCAGTGTCAACACCATACATAGAGCAATTTACAAGACAATCAAATGAAATTACTAACAACACATTAAGGGCAGTTGGCATCAATAATCAACTAGCAATCAATGTACTAGACCTGGCAAGAGAGAATCTGAGAATCTATAGTCGAACAGTCGATGCAGTAACAGATGTTAACACGAATATAGCCAAGGCCTGTGCATACTTCTCTGCGGCTCAGCACCAACAGTACTCCAAGCAGTAAAAACTAAGTTCTTTTTTTTCTTTAGAGATATTTTCAGAAATAATTATTTGCTATCATAGTAGAGTTGACGTTATGAGTTCTTCTCTTAGGTTCTTCATTTAATTACATTCCATTACGTTTATGAATTATAAGGCATGTATACTATTATAATAATCCATTTGCCTTCCTCCAATTCATATATTTCCCTTTATCTGAAACACTAGGTTAACCTGTTGTAGGCACTTGCTTGTTGAGCAGACATTCCTCCTTAATCTATCTGTAAACTGAAACATGATTTGCAATTACACATTAAATATTAGAATTTTAGTGTTCATTAGCATTCTGAAATGAAGAAGACTGCATAGCACATGTTATCATTTGCTAAGTAGGATGCATCTTTTAAACCTAAATTAATTGACTAATGCCAAAGAAATGAATAGAGTAACGTTTGAAATAATAACATTAAGTCCTTCACTGTTCATTTATAAAAACTAAAAAGGCATGAATAAGTGATTATTTTTCAAATACTAAATATTCATATACACGATATATGTGTCCAGGATTAGAGGGAGAAGGATAATTCCATTTTATCGGATCGAGTTTTACCTCTTTAAACTTACTGTGATTTAAAAAATCATTATGGTTCGATGAGGAGAGAAGAATATTGTAAATAAATTCGCCTATCAGGACTTGATCTGGTTTTGCAACAGATGCAATCTTTACAGCCATACTTATACTAGAACCAATTATATCTATGTGAGCTTTTTCTAAACTCGTTCCATAAAGCACTACTAAAGCATTGCCAAAAGCCAACCCTATTCTTACTTTAATTTCAGGTAATTCATTTGCCTTAAACGCAGGATTAATAACTTCTTTTATAATTTCTAATATCGCGCTTGAGCAATCCAATGCATTTTTGCATGCTTTTGCCTCATCATATTTTGCAGGAAATAACACGATAACAGCGTCACCTTCATATTTGAAGACATACCCGCCATAACCTAATGCGGCAATACTTATTTCTTGAGCAAAGGTTTGAATCATTAACGCAAATTTGTTCTCTGGTAACGAGAGGCTCATTTGTGTTGAGTTATTAATATCAATAAATGCAATAACAAGATTTGTTTTGCTGTTTACATGTCTTCTAAGTAATTTTTTGGATTCTTCTGTTGACATATTAAGTTGGATACCATTGTTCAAGGTTTTATTTACCCTCGCATGAATTTGTTTCATTAAAGGGAGGTTGGCAAAAATCATAATGTCCTCTCTCGATAGAGTAACTTAAGCAACTTTTATCTGTGAAATTATAAATTTCAAGCTTGCATAAGATTTGAATTCTGCTTCTACCATAAGTAATAAGGTCAACTTCTAATTTATAGGTGTTACTTACAAATTAATATCCATTATCATAATTATCAAAATAATCCAAACACCATAAATTCATATATTATTTTTGCATAGATAATCTATTTAGGCGATTAATATTGTTAATACATTACATTAATCAAAATGTTGGCTGGAGAGAAAATTAGGCAAATCGTATACTCTGAAATAGAAAAGATAGGAAAGGAAAAAATTCAGGCAATGATCACTTCAAACATTGAATCATCTCAGCAATATATTGATATTATAATGAATGGGTGTATTAAAACGCTGAGTTATGAATCAAATGATGATGATATAACAATTGCAACATTATGTGAGGTACTTCTTCATTTTATGTTAACAATTTGTACTCTACCATCAGAGAGAAAAATCCGAGTTAAAAATGATCTGATACTTGACGTAATTATACCAAATTTACAAAGCTTAAAGATAAAGCCAGATAAAGCAATTATTATTCAAATTATAAAGGATAAGATAGATTTGAATATAACATCACAATTGGAGTTCTTACAGCCAAATCATGAAAATATTTGGTTGATATCTGCCAAGCCACTCTTAAGAACAAAATATACAACATACAGTGTCTTTCCAAATACAGGATCACCCAATTTTTCAGATATTATAATACATATAGACAACTTTTTAAAAGAAATAAGAGATAAAAGCTTTAGATTCATTCATTAGATTAAACTAAATTTTCATGAGGCGTTCTAAAATATATTAGACTTTATTTGCTCTGATGATTGTATCTCTTCAAATTTCAAATGGCAAAATATCAAGGTAAAAAGAGATTATTTATTCAATTAGTTATACAAATATAGATATCGACAAACTATTTATCTATCGGGAGATTGTATCTCTCTTACACTCAGGTTCTTAAAATCCCATATAATATCATCTGATCTGAATGTAACTATAGACCCTCCATTTGTTATAATGTAATCTTTTGTCCTACCACAATTAATGCTGTAAAATTCTTTATCTGAGCTTTTAGCATACCATCCACCATTATCAACAAGATCTGTTACTTTTCTCCAGTTATTGTTATTTTTATCGTCTAGATAGGATTCCATTTTTACTTCTCTGTCATTGTTTATATTGTACATTACTACTTTCCAGCCAATCCATCTACCGAGGATAGAATCTGTAGCTTTTTTGTATCTCTAGCATCAGTATATCCACCAGTATGCCATATTTCTTTTTTCCATCTAACATTACCCTCAATATCAATTGTTCCTATTAGAGAAGTGCCTTCGCATGGGTTCTTACTGTTATGTCTTCCACCTCTTGCTCTCCAGTCGAGATCTTTAGTATAATTATGGCTTTCTTCCCCCTTATTATCAACATTATTGCTATTATTGTTGGCAGAGGAAACTGTTTCTACTATTTTAGCATATCCTGTAATCTCTACATTCTTCCATAATTCAGCACCTGAAGGCGTAATAGTATTTAGTCTGACAGCAGGCCCACCTATGCGCCATGAACCATCATCTTGTCTAGTTATATTGTTATTAAATGTGCTATAAAATAAATTATCAGCAAATGGATTATCCATGTTAACAAACCATTCTCTTGCACCTTCTTTGCTTGGATAGATCTTCTTTATTCCAAATTTATCTACTTTTCGAATGAATGGTGAAATTAAGGAAGAAGAATAATAATATATCGAAATAATCGTAGCAATACTATCTATCAAAACAATACCAATGACAGGCATGATCTTCTATTCATTTTTATTCTATATTTTCCTCTAGAAAATTAGGTGTATTCAGTTTTAAGCTTACTAAAAGGTATATGCAAGAACTTTGCCCACCATAATTAGTAAAAAATAAACTAAGATCTTGGTCTTATTATAGTTGTATTCTCTATTATATGGTATATATTCAAAGTCAACACTGGCAGAATTTCATATTGCATATCTGCAACTTCAATGCTTTAAAACCTTTTATTATCTCGGAAATAGCTGAAGCCGGTAGTCATGGCAATGATATGTTCTATTTTTCTTCTTCTTCTTCGTGTAGACACATAATCGGTCACTATATGACCTGATTTTATAATGCTTCAGTTACAATTGGTCTTCATTTGAAATATCTTCGGAACTCAAAATTTTGTAATATTTATATGTTGTTGTTATTATTGTAATGTATTTGTTTGCTGACATATATGAGTTAATATCAAACTCATCCATGAATATGAATTACATTATTCTTTATTATTTTCACATTATGGTTATCAATTTATCGATATACACACTGTGATTTCTATAATGCTTATTCATCTTCAGGTTGACTAAGCTTAGCAATTTTTTACCGATATAAAGATTGAAGAATAATAAACCGTTTAAAGTTGTATGGATCTTAATTTACTGTAATAACAGATAACTATAATAAATACTGTATTGAATTGGATGTTTGTTTATTTCAAATGCCCATTGCAAATGTAAAAGGAGTTAAAATAAAATATGATGAATTTGGAAAGGAAAGAAATAAGCATATTTTGTTTATCCACGGCCTTGGCTCTTCTTCTATTGCTTGGCGAGATATCCCAGAAGCTTTATCAGAACATTTTCATACAATTGCTGTTGATTTAATAGGCTTTGGTCTAAGTGACAAGCCAGAGACAGAAGATTATTATAAAATCAAAGGATTTAGCAGATTTATTTTTGATTTCAGAGAAGCAATTGGGATTGGTAAAAATGAAAAGATGACTATAGTGGGTCACTCATTGGGTGGCTATATAGCTGCAGAAGTCGCAATAGAAAATAAAGATCTAGTAGAAAAGCTTGTATTGATAGATTCCTCAGGCGTTCTTGAGCAGCCAACTCCAATGCTATTACTATACCTTGATGCTGCAATGGAAACTGATCCTATACTAAGATATAAGAAAGTAAAAAGGATCTTTGAGGATTTGCTTGCAGATCGTTCAAGGCTGCTTCCTATAGTAGTTGATCTGTTTATCGGAACAATTGGAAAGCCAGGAGCAAAACACGCATTCAAAACAGCATTCGATGATAGCACCACAAGACGGATCGAACCAGACAGATTAATGCAAATTAAAGATATTCCTTGTTTAATCATATGGGGAAGAGAAGATAAACTGATACCTTTAGAGCATGCTAATGCATTTAAAGCAGTCTTCAAAAAAAATCTTGATTCATTTGTGATAATAGAAGATGCAGGTCATGGACCATTTGTTGAGAAGACAGCTTTAGTATACGATAAATTACGAACATTCTTAACACAACAGGATACGACATACTGATTTACATCGCTTTAATAGGAGAGCATTAGAAAGGTGCAGTACCATTTTAACAATGTGCCGCAAAGAGTTGAAGATCTCATTCAGAATAATGTGAAACCGTATTTAACTCTATAGTGTATTAGATTTTAGTAAAGCTAGGTATTATATTAGAAATAAATATGCATACTTTAAATATACACTACATATAATATGATCCAATATTATAGCACCTTTATTCTTGATTTTATGACTATTGATTTTGAGCATGATTCTAACATTGTCTTTAAAATATTATCATACTATAAAAAAATCTGTGGATTCAATAAAGAAGATGACGTATTTGATTTAGATGAGCCCATATCAAATGCAGGATGGTCATTTTCAAAATTATTTCTCGCTGGAGGATTCGTTGAAAGACTTTACCAGGGCAATACAGATGACATTAATCATTCTAGAGGCAAAAAATTTGAAGAAAAGTTTGTGTCATGGTTAAGTACAAAATTGAATGATAGTGAATGCAAAGCACAAATAAAGATGGCAATAGAGATGAGATAAAATATCGAATTCTTTTAGATTGGATCTTAACTTTTACTTTGACATTCTGATGAATACCCATTATTATTTTTCCATTTTGTGTCATCTTTTCTCTTAATCATCAAAACTTCTATTTCCTTGTCTGAATTTTTTACCTTGACATCAAAAGATAATCTATAGTCCAACATCAATATTAGATTTACACCAAAATACATTATCTCATAACCATTTAGATGACCATAGAGTATGTTAAACTCGTTTATGTTTCTCATACTTGTGGAAGGTTCATTCTGTGAGGTTGAGTAATTAAAACAGCCAAAAGAATCCTTTCGATCTCTGCTTATAGATATAGGGCGATTTAACACAAGTTCTCGGCTAGGTTTTGTAGGGATACTATGAAAATGTTAGGTGCTATGGACCCATTTATTGTTGCAAATTTTAGTATATAAAAGAGAACGAAGAATAAAGAAGAAAAATAAAAATAGTTCATACTGTGGTTTATAGGTAAGTAAAAGAAAACATGTCTTTCTCAAATGTAACTGCTAGATTTGCATTAAGTTTTCTCCTTTTGATTATTTCTTTGGTACTAGTTTTGTCCATTTCTGTGGATTTAAATTCATATGCAGAATCTGATGATGATAATAAGAATAATGAGAATAAATCGTCATTATCATCATTTCCCTCATCTTCTATATCAGATATAAAAGAACCTAAAAAATCAAAGGCTCTAATCGATGCAAACACATCCTCATTCTTATCCTCTTCATCTGCTTCAACGTCAGATTCATCAAACGAAACTTCCAATGATAAATCACAAGTTGGAACATTAGTAGTTATAAAGCAAGTTATTAATGACGGAGGTGGCACTAAAAGTCCTTCAGACTTTATTATAACAATTAATGGCAACAACCCAACACCATCATCATTTAGAGGCAGCTCCTCTGGTACTACTGTTGAACTGTCTAAAGGAAAATATGAGGTTACCGAATCTGGATCTATTGCTAATTATAATTCGACCTTATCCAATGAGTGCTCCGGTACTATAAACGTTGGCGAAACTAAGAAGTGTACTATTATAAACACTTATTCTGCATCACCTCCGCCTCCAATTGCAACTGGTAAGATAATTGTAATTAAGAGAGTTATTAATGACGGAGGTGGCACTAAAAGTCCTTCAGACTTTATTATAACAATTAATGGCAACAACCCAACACCATCATCGTTTGCTGGAAGTTCTTCAGGAAC
>Ga0126310_10000008_pt1 | contig 53689 bp, 54 predicted proteins | sample Plot60_FD_92540 | JGI IMG/M metagenome (GOLD analysis project Ga0126310, IMG submission 92540) | Serpentine soil microbial communities from UC McLaughlin Reserve, CA, USA - Plot60 | ecosystem: Environmental > Terrestrial > Soil > Grasslands | place: USA: UC McLaughlin Reserve, Lake County... | reverse complement strand
GACGGTCGAGGGGCTCTGCGGCGACCTGAGCAGCATTCGAGCTCCCCGCGGCACGGACTTGAACGCGCGGTCGTGGGCGACCGAGGCGCCGCTTCGAATGCTGCTCAACAACCTGGACGCGGACGTCGCCGAGCTGCCGGAGCAGCTCATCGTCTACGGCGGCTCGGGGCGCGCCGCCCGAAGCCACGAAGCGCTGAAGGCGATCGTGGGATCGCTGCTGCGACTGGCCGACGACCAGACCCTTCTGGTGCAAAGCGGTAAGCCGGTCGGGGTCTTCCGGACGCACGGCGGCGCCCCGCGCGTCCTGATTGCGAACTCCCTGCTGGTGCCCCGGTGGGCGACCTGGGACGAGTTTCGCAGGCTCGAGGCGCTCGGCCTGACGATGTTCGGGCAGATGACGGCGGGCTCGTGGATCTACATCGGCACCCAGGGCATCCTCCAGGGCACCTACCAGACATTTGCGGCGGCCGGAGAGCGGCATTTCGGCTCGCCGGACCTGTCGGGACGCACGATTCTGACGGCTGGGCTCGGCGGTATGGGCGGGGCGCAACCCTTGGCCGCAACGTTCCTCGGCGCCGCGATCCTCTGCGTCGAGGTCGATCCAGCCCGGATCCAGCGCCGGCTCGACACCCGCTACCTCGACGAGGCGACGGCTTCGCTCGACGACGCGCTGGCGCGCATCCGGGCGGCTGCAACCGAGCATCGCCCGTTGTCGGTCGGTCTCCAGGCCAACGCGGCCGAGGTCGTTCCAGAGCTCGCCCGGCGCGGCGAGCACTTCGATCTCGTCACCGACCAGACCGCGGCTCATGACGCCCTGACCGGCTACATCCCCGGCGGACTGTCCATCGAAGAAGCTGCCGCCTTGCGCGCGGCCGACCCGGACGAGTACCTCCGGCAGGCGCGCGAGTCGATCGTCCGGCACGTGGAGGGGATGCTCGAGTACGTCCGGCGCGGAAGCTATGTTTTCGATTATGGCAACAACCTACGAGGGGAGGCTTATGAAGGCGGCCTAGAGGAAGCGTTCGCATACCCGGGCTTCGTCCCGGCTTATATCCGGCCGCTCTTCTGCAAGGGCATCGGGCCGTTTCGCTGGGCGGCCCTCTCCGGCGAGGAGGCGGACATCGCCTTGATCGATGCGACGCTGCGCGGGCTCTTCCCGGATGACGTCGCGCTCCAGCGCTGGCTCGAGGTGGCTCCTGGCCGGGTCGCCTTCCAGGGCCTGCCGGCTCGAATTTGTTGGCTCGGCTACGGGGACCGGGCGCGGGCCGGCCTAGCGATCAACGAGCTCGTTCGAGAGGGCAAGGTCAAGGCACCGGTTGTGATCGGGCGCGATCACCTCGATTCAGGCTCGGTTGCCTCGCCGTACCGGGAAACCGAGGCGATGCGTGACGGGTCCGACGCGATTGCCGACTGGCCGGTCCTGAATGCGCTACTCAACGTGGCGGCCGGTGCCACGTGGGTCAGCGTCCACCATGGCGGCGGCGTCGGGATCGGCAACTCGCTGCACGCGGGGATGGTGGTTCTCGCTGATGGAACCGACGAGATGGCCGAGCGGCTCGAGCGCGTGCTCACAACCGATCCCGGGACGGGTGTCCTTCGTCATCTCGACGCGGGCTACCCGGAGTCGATCGCCTTCGCCCGCGAGCACGGGCTCGAGCCGCCGATGCGGCCTCAGTCCGGCGAGTGAACGACGGCGCCGGCGCTCGGCGACTGCTCGTCCGCGACCTCGCGCAGCTCGCTACGCCGGCGGGCACCGGCGCGCCGCTCCGTGGTCGGGCGCTTGGGGACGTCGAGGTTGTTCGCAACGCCTACGTGCTCTGCGAAGACGGGCGCATAACGGCGTCCGGCCGGATGCGCGACCTCGACGCGGGCGTGGATGCGGACGACGAGCTCGTGGAGCTCGACGGGCGCGGTCTCTGCGCGCTGCCGGGCCTCGTCGACTGTCACACGCACGCCTGCTTTGCGGGTGACCGCGTCGACGAGTTCGAGTTGCGCGCGACCGGCGCGGGCTATGAGGAATTGCACGCGGCCGGCGGCGGGATCCTCGCGACCGTGCGTGCAACCCGTTCTGCCGGCGAGGCCGGGCTCGCGGAGGCGGTTCGCCGGCACCGCGAGTGGATGCGCCGGGCCGGGACTACGACGTTCGAAGCCAAGTCAGGGTACGGCCTCGACGAGCAGACCGAGCTCGCGTCGCTCCGGGCGATTCGGGACGCCGGGGGAGTTCCGACGTGGCTCGGCGCACATACGGTGCCGCCCGAGTTCGACGACGCCGATGCCTATCTGGATTTCGCGCTCGCCGAGGTCCTGCCGCAGGCGGCGCCGCTTGCGACGGCCGCGGACGTCTTTCTGGAAGCCGGCGCGTTCGACGTCGATCAGGCGCGCCGCTATCTCTCCGCTTGCGGGGGCGCAGGGCTCGCTCTACGGCTCCACGGCGACCAGTTCAGCGAACAGGGGGCGATTCCGCTCGCCATCGAGCTTGGCGGGCGCTCGGTCGACCACCTCGAAGCGACGAGCGAAGACGGCGTCCGGATCCTCGCCGGCAGCGACGTCGTCGGCGTCCTGCTGCCGGCGAGCGCGCTCTTTCTCGACCGGCCAATGCCACCGGCGAGGGCGCTCGTCGACGCCGGCGCCGCGATCGCAGTCGCGACCGACTTCAACCCCGGCAGTTCGTTCTGCGAGAGCCTTGGCGTCGTTTCGTCACTGGCGGTCACACAGTTGCGTCTCGCCCCCGGGGAGGCGCTCTCGGCGTGCACCGTGAATGCGGCGCACGTGCTCGGCCTGGCCGCCGAGGTTGGCCGAATCGCTCCCGGCTACAGAGCCGATCTCGTCCTACTCGACGCGCCCGACTGGCGGTATCTCTCGTATCACCTGGGCGCCGACCACGTCGCCGCCGTGGTCGAGGCCGGCGAGGTCGCGTGGACCCGATTCGCAGCCCCGTCCCAGCCAAACGGGCCGCGCTAGGCTAGCTTCGATGCCGTCACGCAAGCAGAGGCGCCGGCGGGCTAAGGAACGGCGCCACGACTACGAATACGTCTACGTCGACGATTCGGGGGAAGAGGTCGAGCCGTTGCCCGACGAGAGGCCCGAACGGGGTCGCTCGCGCGGGAGAAGCGGGGCGAACGGAGCCAAGACCGCGCGCGCGAAGAGCCGCGGGCCGATCCGGGAAGCCAAGGCTCCCTCGTGGAACCGGTCGTTCCGCCGTGCCCTGCTGTTTCTGCCGCTCTTCTTCATCGTCTTCTCGCTCGTCAACAAGAAGATGGCGATCGAGACACGGCTGCTCAGCTCCCTCGCGTACTCGGCGCTGTTCGTCCCCCTGACGTATCTGATGGATCGCACTGCCTACCGGACGTACCTGCGCCGGTCCGGCCAGCAGCCGCCCCTGAAGCGTTAAGCCGGCAGCGCGTCCTCAAGCGCTAGGACGGGGTGTCGCCGCGGTAGTGGCCCTTGCCGGGCCACGGCGTCAGCAGCAGGAGAATTCGCGCGCCCCCCTGTGTCGAGACCGATCGCCGTTCGTCGGGATCGAACATGCAGAGCGTCCCGGCCCCCGCGTCGATCGACTGGTCGCCCGAGTCGATCTGGGTCTTCCCGTCGACGACGAGCAGGTACGCATGCTCTTTCACCTGATGGTCGCCGAGCGACTGCCCCGGCTCGAGCACGATCAGAACGGCGCGGGCGGCGTCGTCCGAGTCGAGCACGACGGGAGACCGGCTGCCGCCTTCGACCGCGATCTCGTGAAGGTTCCAGGTCTGCACGAGCGCACGATCCTAACGAGGGGCCTTCGTTCCGCGGGCGGTCAGGAAGTTGCTCCGTCTTCGGCCCACTCGCAGCTCCGGCGTACCCCTCCCCGGGGAGAGGCTTCACGGTAGCGCTCGGACACGCGCGCGAGCGTGGCGTGGCCGTAACTACTCCGGAACTTCGGTGACCCGCAAGCGACGCAGCTCGGAGCTTGCTCTCGGCTGCCGAACCAGGAAAGAGCCGTCGTTAGACTCGGCCGCCATGAGCCTCGCGGTCGATCGTTACAAGCTCGGTCCGATCGGGACGAATTGCTACGTCGTCAGAGCGTCCGAGGAAACAACGGAGGCGGTGGTCGTCGACCCGGGTGGCGACGCGGCCGAGCTCGAGCGCCAGCTGACGCGATCCGGCGCTGCCTGCGTCGCGATCATGATCACCCACGGGCACTGGGACCACCTCGGCGGCGTTGCCGACCTGGCGGACGCCACGGGAGCACCCGTCCACATGGCCGCCGTGGAACGAGTCGCGCTCGAGCGAATCAACGACTTCGCGCCCGCCGAACTGACACTGCGCCCCTACACGCCCAACGTCCTGCTCGACGGTGGCGAGACGCTCGAGCTCGCTGGAATCTCATTCCAGACGCTGCCGGTGCCTGGGCACTCGCCCGCGCACCTCGCCTACTACGCCGACGGCTGTCTGTTCTCCGGCGACGTCCTCTTCGCCGGATCCGTCGGCCGCACCGACCTGCCCTTCGGGGACTGGGACACGCTCGTCGAGTCGATCCGAATGCTGGCCGATCGCTTTCCGCCCGAGACCGTCGTCTATTCCGGCCATGGTCCGGCGACGACGCTCGGCGGCGAGCTCGCCCGCAACCCGTTCCTCGCCGAGCTGCGCGCCTCGTGAGCCCGAAGTTCGAGGCGCCGCGCGGGACACACGACGTCCTGCCGGCGGAGCAGCCGCTCTGGCAACACGTCACCGGCGAGATCGAGCGCCTCTGCGCGCTCTACGGCTACCGCCGAATCCAGACGCCCGTCTTCGAGGAGACCGAGCTCTTCGCACGCACCTCCGGTGCCGGTTCGGACGTGGTTCAGAAGGAGATGTATATGTTCGAGGACCGGAGCGGCCGCTCGCTGACGCTTCGCGCAGACGCGACGGCGCCGATCTGCAGGGCCTACCTCGAGCAGGGCCTCCATCGCGAGCCCCAGCCCCAGAAGCTCTACACGGTTGCCTCGATCTACCGTTACGCCGCGCCGCAGAAGGGCCGCTATCGAGAGCACTACCAGGCCTCGCTCGAAGCGATCGGGTCAGACGATCCCGCGCTCGATGCCGAGCTGGTCCAGCTCTATTCGGAGCTGCTTCGCCGGCTCGGCGTGAAGGACTACCGGCTCGAGCTCAACTCGATCGGGGACGAGGCATGTCGACCGCGCTACATCGAGCTGCTGACGGAATGGCTCGACGCGCACGACGACCTGCTCGACGACGACGCGCGCCAGAAGCGTGCGACGACGCCGTTGCGGGTTTTCGACGTGAAGGATGAGCAGGTGCGCGCCGCCCTGGAGGACGCGCCGAAGATCGGCGAGTCTCTCTGCAATCCTTGCCGGGAGCACTTCGACGCCGTCCGGTCGTACCTGGACGCCTACGGAATCGCGTACGAGCTCGTGCCCACCCTCGTCCGCGGGCTCGATTACTACACGCGGACGGTCTTCGAGTTCATCGGACCGGAGCACGGTGCTCAAAGCGCGATCTGCGCCGGCGGCCGCTACGACGGCCTGATCGAGGCGATCGGGGGCCGCCACACGCCGGGGGTCGGCTTCGGTGCCGGGATCGAACGGTTGCTGCTCGCGCTGGAGCATGCGGCCGTCGAAGCGCCCGCCGAGGAACCGATCGACATCTTCTTCGCCTGCGACGACGGTGCGCCGCGCGAGCGCGTGCTCGCGCTGATGGCCCGACTTCGCTCGGCAGGACGCTCCGCCGACACCGACTACGCCGGCCGCTCGCTCAAGGGCCAGCTGACTCAGGCCGGCCGCCTCGGCGCCCGCCTCACCGTCGTCGTCGGGCCATCCGCGGCGACGATCCGGGCCGTCGGGACGCAGGACGTCGAGGTTCCGCTCGACGAGCTGGAGGAGAGGCTCTCGGCATGAGCTGGCGCGATCTGGGAGTCGGCGAAGTCCGCACCTCGCACGTCGGCGAGCGCCACACGCTCGCGGGCTGGGTCGCTCGGCGCCGGGACCACGGCGGCCTCATCTTCGTGGACCTCCGCGACCAGTCGGGCATCTGCCAGCTCGTCGTCAACCCGGAGCGCTCGCCGGAGGCGGCGAAGGACGCCCACGGGATCCGTAACGAGTTCGTCGTCCAGGCGGAAGGCGAGGTCGTGGCGCGCGCCCCCGACTCCGTCAACCCGAACCTGCCGACGGGTGAGGTCGAGCTGCAGGTCGAGACGCTGCGCGTGCTCTCGAACGCGCCGCCGCTGCCGTTCCAGCTCGACGAGGATGGCGTCGACGAGACGCTGCGGCTCCGTTACCGCTGGCTCGACCTGCGCCGCGAGCGTATGCAGAGGAACATTCGCACTCGCGCGCGCGCGGTCGCCGCCATCCGCCGGGAGATGGAGTCGGCCGGCTTCGTCGACATCGAGACGCCGATCATGGGCAAGCCGACGCCCGAGGGGGCCCGCGACTTCCTCGTCCCGACGCGCCTGCAGCCCGGTCGCTTCTTCGCGCTTCCCCAGTCGCCCCAGATCTACAAGCAGCTGCTCGTGATCTCGGGCTTCGAGCGCTACTACCAGATCGCCCGCTGCTTTCGCGACGAGGATCTGCGCGCCGACCGCCTGCAGGAGCTGACCCAGCTCGACGTCGAGATGGCCTTCCCCGATCAGGAGCTCGTCTACGAGCTCACCGAGCGGACGATGCGGAGCGTCTGGCGCGACTGCCTCGGCGTCGAGATCGAAGGGCCGTTCCGGCGGATGACCTGGGACGAGGCTCAGGCGCGCTACGGCTCCGACAAACCCGATCTTCGCTTCGGCCTCGAGATCGAGGACGCGACCGAACTGACGCGCGGCTCCGAGTTCGGCGTCTTCGGAAATGCAGCGGCCGTCCGCTTCCTGCGCGTCCCGCAGGAGCTCTCGCGCGCCGATCTCGAGCGACTGGAGGGAATCGCGAAGCAGTGGGGGGCGAAGGGCCTCGCCTATCTCGTCTATGACGAAGAAGGGGAGGTCCGCTCGCCGATCGCCAAGTTCCTGTCGCAGGAGGAGCTCGAGCGGTTTCGCTCGGATCCCGCGACGACCGTGCTGTTCGCAGCGGACGAGCCGGCGATGGTCGCGCGGGTGCTCGGGGCGCTACGGCTGCACCTCGGCCGCGAGCTCGATCTGATCGACCGAGAGGCCTGGCGCTTCCTCTGGGTGACCGACTTCCCGCTGCTCGAATGGGACGAGGAGGAGAACCGCTGGACGGCGGTCCACCACCCGTTCACGCGCCCGAACGACGAGGGGGTGCAGCTTCTCGACACAGATCCCGGCGCCGCGCGCGCGGTGGCCTACGACCTCGTCGTCAACGGGATCGAGATCGCCGGCGGCTCGTTCCGGATCCACGAGCCCGACCTGCAGGCCCGCATCTTCGGGCTGCTCGACCTTTCGCCGGAGGAGCAACGCGTCAAGTTCGGCTTCCTGCTCGATGCGCTGGCAATGGGCGCTCCGCCTCATGGCGGGATCGCGTCGGGCATCGACCGGCTGTCGATGGCGCTCCTCGACGAGCCGTACATCCGAGACACTGTCGCCTTCCCGAAGAATCAGGCGGGCGTCGATCCGATGAGCGGTGCGCCTACGGATGTTGCGGCGGAGCAGCTCGAAGAACTAGGAATCGCCGTGATCGCGGAGAAGGACTGATCCGGAATGGTTGTTCCGCCGATGCAGTCGCCATACTTTCCAAGCTGATGGCCAACGAGCGAGCGCAACAGGCGTCCCTGACGCCGCTCCCGAACGTCGAGGACCTGCCGACGCTGCCGGACGGCGGCTACGACCCCGACGGCGTCAAGGAGGCGTTCGAGTCGTTCCGGCGACACACGACGCAGCTTCAGGTGCAGCTGCGCGTGCTGCAGGCCGCGGCTCGCAGCGGGCAGGTCGAGCCATCCGGCCACGCGGTCCGGATGGACGCGCTGCACATGATCCGCGCGGCTGCCGACATGGCCGACACGATCGAACGCGATGCCCAGACCGCATCAGCTGCGCAGGTCCGCCGCACGGAGGAGGAGGTGAGCCGTCGTCAGCGGGAACTGCAGGAGCGCGAGCACGAGGTCGAGCGCTTCCGTCAGGAGAGCGAGCGCCAACGCGCCGAGATGCTGAATGCGGCGCGAAACGAGGCCCGCGAGGCGCAGGCGGAGGCGCAGCGGCACTCGACGGCAGAGATCCGGGAAGCCGAAGCCCGTGCGAACAGACTGCTCGAACAGGCCCGTCACCAGGCGACCGAGCTGACGAACTCCGCGCGGGCAGAGGTCGAGCAGACGCTCGAGTGGGCCCGTGCGCAGGCCTCGGCTGTGATGGCCAGGGCGCAGGAGGGCGCGGAACAACTGCTCGCGGCAGCCGGGCTGGGCGACGACGCGATCACCGGTGTCGCGGAGAAGATCGTCCAGGCCGCCGAGGCTGCAACCGAGGCGAGCCGCGGCCCCGCCGGTTCGAGCGGCGCCGAAAAGCCCTCGACGCCAGGTGCGCCGTCACCGCCGTCATCGGCCGCGCCGCCGCTATCGGTGCCCGCTCCCGTCGAACCGCCCGCCTCGGCCTCCGACGCCGAGCCGGACGGTCAGAGCTCGGCGTAGGACGATGCGCCGCGAGCGCTAGGCTCTCGGCTCATGCCGGGACGATTGGGGCCGCGGTTTGCGATCGAAGCGCTTTTCCTGATCGCGCTCGCAGTCGCGGCGGCATACGCAGACCTCGAAAGCAAATGGATCTTGCTCGTGATGGCTGGCGGGTGGCTCGTGGTCGCCCTGCTCGAGCTGACCGCCGATCGGATCTGGGCTGCCGCGCCGCCCTGGCGGCGACCTTACTACGTCCCTGCGGTACCGCCACGAGCCGGTACTGCCGCGGCGCCCGGTCCTCCTGCGGCCATCGAGCCCCTGCAGAAGTCCGACCTCGAGCCCGAATCCGCGCCCGAACCCGCATCCGAGCCCGAACCCGCATCCGAGCCCGAACCCGCACCCGCCGCCGTATCTGCACCTGCACCTGCACCTGAAGCCGTCACCATCATCGCTTCCCGGGTCGAGCCGGCCGCCACCGCCCTCCCCGAACCGGTCGAGCCGGAGGCGCAGGCCGAGCTGAATGACGCCGCGCCGGAGGCCGACGGGCAACGGAAACCTGAGCAGGACGACACCGACCCTGCGGCGCCCAAGCTCGAGCCACTCGACGCCGAGCCCAAGCGCCGCTGGTTTCGCCGCCGCGAGCGCCAGGCCGTGGCCGCCGAAGCGCCGGAGATCGAGATGCCGAAACACGTCCGTCTGCTACCAGCATCCGAGCGCACAGACCGCTCCCCCGACGAGGTCACCGAGCTCTTCGACGCGCCGAGGACCGAAGACCCCACGAGCCCGTGAAGCTGTCCGTCTCCAGCGGCCGATTTCTCCGCAAGAGCCGGTCTGGATCGATGTTCGGACGCGCTCGGACGCAGGCGGCGGACGAGCATCCACCCCCGCCGTTGCCCGAGCCCGAGCCCGCACCCGAGCCGGCGCCTCCGGCCCCGGAGCCGGAGCCGCCGACGCCCGAGCCCGGCGCTCCGCCTCAGCTTCGGTCCGTGCCGCCGCCCGAGCCTCGACCCGCGCCCGAGCCTGCCGGTGACGAGATGCCTGAGCCTGTCGCTTACTTGCCGCTCGACGCAGGGGAGCCTCGTGAGTGGAATGTCTGGGAACTCGAACGGCTGGCGAAACAGGGTGAGGGTCGAGGTCCCAGACAGGACGACGAGCTCGCCTTTCTTCTCCTGGAGCTGCGACAGTTCGCGAACGCGGACGGCCGGCTGCCGGTGAGCTTCGACCCGGTCGTGCGGGAATCGTTCGGCGAGCTCCTCTTCGCCGTAGTTTGAGCCCTTCGCTCGCACAACGCGAAGTCGTCCTCGCCGGAGTAGCCCTGCTCGCGGCGTTGGTCGCAATCGCCTTCACATCGCCCCGGGCCTCGGACAACGGCGGACACCTGAAACCGGTCTACGTTCCCGGTGGCGGTTGGTACACGGCGCTGGCCGGTGCGCGCCCGGTGCGTTACGGCACCCGGACGAACTGCGGGGTCATGCTGAAACCGGCGACGCGCGGAGTCGTGGACTCGGTCCTTCCCTGCAACATCAAACTCTTCGTCTCCTTCGGCGGCAGCGCGCGAATCCTCACTCAGGTGGTCGCGCGGCGTCCCGTCGTGCCCGGCCGGCGGTTCGACGTCACGCCGGCCCTCGCGGAGGATCTCGGGATCGAGGGCATCCAGCGGATCAAGTGGGTCTACGCCCGGTGAATCCGCGACCGGTAAGCTCAGCCCGTGCTCGACCCTGTACGAGCTCCGCGTTCTCAAAGTAGAACCAACACCAAGTGAAAGGGAGCCCGCGTTCGGCTAGGGCGTTGCCCGACGCCGACAGGGCACCCACCTGGCAGTGCCAGGTTCGCTACGGGCGTGGAGCACCGGCAGGGTGGAGCACTTTTCTTAGAAGTCCGTAGGGTGGTTCGACCCGGGGGCTCGTCGCCACCCGGGATTGGCGGCTGTCCGGGCGAAGCCCGGCCAGCCTTTGGGTCGGCGTCGCAAGCGAGCGCCTTATGGGGTCGGGGAATAGGGGATCCTTCATGCCTGTTGCCGAGCCTCGGAGCGGCGTCAGGGACAGGCACCTCGGTGCCTGTCCCTGCAACCGTTGGTGCCTAGCGACCGGAAGCGTGATCGATCCAGCGTCGGAGGCAGCTAGCCTGACTCCGTGATCGAGGTTGTGGGGGATTCCTCGCGCGACGGTGCGTTTGCGCTCGTCCGGCTCCGAGTCGAGGGCGACCGGATCGTCGAGGCCGATGCCGATGGGCTCGAGCGCCCGCTTGCCGGGCTGACGCTGCTCGAGGCGGCGGCGGTGCCGGGCGAGACGCTCGCCGCGGATGCGCTGGCGAACGCGCTCGGGCAGATCTTTCGCGCGTCACCTGACCGGGAGCGGGTCGCGGTTGCGATGAGCGGCGGGGTCGACAGCGCCGTCGCCCTCCTACGGGCGGGGCCGCGCGCGATCGGGGTCACGCTGCGGCTCTGGATCGACCCCGCGGCGCCGGACTCCGAGCGCGCCTGCTGCTCGCCGGAGGCAGTGATCGCCGCTCGGAAGACCTGCCACGCACGCGGCCTCCCGCATGTCACCCTCGACCTGCGCGACGAGTTCAGGCGAGCGGTGGTTGCACCGTTCGTCCGCGGCTACGCCCGTGGCGAGACTCCGAATCCGTGCATCCGCTGCAACGGCAGCTTTCGCTTCGCGGAGCTGCTCGCCTTCGCCGAGCGCGCCGGTGCCGGTCGGCTCGCCACCGGCCACTACGCGCGGATCGTCGAGCATCGGGGGCGGCGGCTACTGGCCCGCGCCCGCGATCCCGAAAAGGACCAGACGTACATGCTCGCCCGCCTCGACCCGCGGCTGCTGGACGGGATCTGGTTCCCGCTCGGCGAGCAGACGAAGGACGAGACCCGCGACGAGGCCGCGCGCGCCGGCCTCGCCGTCGCCCGGCGAGCAGAGAGCCAGGAGGCCTGCTTTCTCGGCGGGGGCGACTACCGCGAGTTCGTCAAGCGCCATGGCGTCGAGGAGACGCCGGGAGAGATCGTCGACGAGCAGGGACGGCAGCTCGGCAGCCACGACGGCTACTGGCGTTTCACGGCCGGTCAGCGTCGGGGCCTCGGCATCGCTGCGAAGGACCCGCTCTACGTGCTGCGCACCGATGCCGCCGCGAACACGGTCGTCGTCGGGCCAAGGGAGTCGCTTGCGGTCGAAACGATTTCGGCCCGTGGAAGGTTGTATGTCCTGGTGGAACGCGCGGAAGTCAAATGGCGGTACAGGTCCCCGGCTGTCACAGCCGCGGTGGAAGCGACCGAGCACGGGTTCCTGGCGGCGCTCGACGAGCCGGCGTTCGGAGTCGCCGCCGGCCAGACGGCGGTTCTCTACGAGGACGGCGTGGTCGTGGGGGCGGGGGTGCTGTGACGACCGATCGGATCGTGCTCACCATTCCCCGCTACGAGGGCTACGAGAACGTCGCGCAGCTCGTCCTCGCCGGGGTGGCGGCTCGGCTCAACTTCACGTATGAGGTGATGGACGACCTCGGCACGGCCCTCACGACGCTGCTCGAGCGGCGTGGCGAAGAGGGCGAGTTGACCGTGGAGCTCGAGGTCGGGGAGGACATCGTCACCGCCGCACTCGGCCCGTTCCGAGGCGACGTGCTACGCGCCGAGCTCGAACGGCAGGACGGGGGCGTCGGCCTGAGGCGCGTGCTGGAGACCTTCGTCGACAGCTTCGGCACCATCGAACGCGAGGGTGCGGACTGGATCAGGCTCGAGAAGCGCGTGGGGACGGTCGAGAGCGCTCCATGACCCAGAAGAGCGACAAAGCGCTGTTGCGCCGCTACCACCAGGACGGCGACCTGGCCGCCCGCGAGCAGCTGATCGAGCAGTACATGTCGCTCGTGCGCTCGCTCGCGCGCCGCTACTCCTACCGCGGCGAGCAGTTCGAAGATCTCGTTCAGATCGGGGCGATCGGCCTGATCAAGGCGATCGACCGCTTCGACCTCGAACGCGGCGTCGAGCTGACCACTTACGCAACTCCGAACATCATCGGTGAGATCAAGCGCCACTTCCGCGACCGCGGGTGGTCAGTCCGCGTGCCTCGCGGTCTCCAGGAGCTGAACATTCAGCTCTCACGCCTGCTCGAGGAGCTGACCGTGCAGCTGAGTCGTTCGCCCACCATCCCCGAGCTTGCGAAGGCCGCGGAAGTCTCGGAAGAAGAAGTGCTCGAGGCGCTCGAGAGCGGCCGGGCCTACAGTTCGCTGTCGTTGTCGGCGGGCCCGGGCCAGGACGAGGACGGCGATCTCGATCCGCTCGAGTCGCTCGGCACCGAGGAGCACGAGTACGAGGTCTCCGAGGACCGCGCGATCCTGGCGCCCGGCTTCCGCGTCCTCGACGAGCGTGAGCGGACGATCCTTCACCTGCGCTTCTTCGAGGGGCTGACGCAGTCGCAGATCGCGCAGCAGGTCGGCATCTCACAGATGCATGTCTCCCGGTTGATCCGCCGCTCGCTGGAGAAGATTCGGGAGGAGATCGCCGCGGACGACGCGGTCGAGAACACGGCTGATCGATAGGAGCGGAGCCGCGCCGCGGAGGCGTGCGGATCGCTACCTAGAATCAATCGGGATGCGCACAACGGCCGACCTGCGCGAGGGATTTCTCTCGTTCTTCGAGGAGAAGGGCCACGTGCGCCGACCCTCCGCCTCGGTCATCCCGACCGCGGACGACCCGACCACGCTGTTCATCGTGGCGGGGATGCAGCCGATGAAACGCTGGTTCCTCGGGCTCGAGCCGGCGGCCGCGCCACGTTTGACGACGGCGCAAAAGGTCGTCCGGGCAGGCGGCAAGCAGAACGATCTCGACGACGTCGGGCTGACGAACCGACACCTCTGCTTCTACGAGATGCTCGGCAACTTCTCATTCGGCGACTACTTCAAGGACGGCGCCGTCGACTACGCCTGGGAGTTCGTCACCGAACGCATGCAGCTCGATCCGGAGCGGTTGTGGGCGACGATCTTCGCGGGCGACCCAGAGCTCGCCCTGGGCGAGGACGAGGTCGCCTCGAAAGCATGGGACAAGTACCTTCCTCGCGAGCGGATTTTGGGCCTGCCGCGCTCGGAGAACTTCTGGCAGGCGGCCGACACGGGGCCGTGCGGGCCGTGCTCGGAGCTCTACTACGACCGCGGCAGAAAGTACGGCTGCGGCCGGCCCGACTGTGCTCCCGGCTGCGAGTGCGAGCGGTACCTCGAGTTCTGGAACCTCGTCTTCATGGAGTTCGACCTGGCGGAGGACGGAACGCTGACGCCGTTGCCCCAGCAGAACATCGACACGGGAATGGGTCTGGAGCGCGCCGCGATGCTCCTGCAGGAGGCCCACTCGTTCGCGGAGATCGACATCCTCCAGCCGCTGCTCGACTGGATCGGGGAGCGGGCGAACGCAGCCTATGGCTCCACCGACGAGGCGACGAAGGCCTATCGCGTCGTCGTCGAGCACGCGCGCACCGCAGCTTTCCTCGTCGCCGAAGGCGTTGCACCGTCGAACGAAGGGCGGGGCTACGTGCTCCGCCGCGTCATCCGGCGGGCAGTCCAGTTCGGACGGCGCCTCGGGCTCGAGCCGCCGTTCCTCTACGAGCTGGCGGACGTCGTGCGCGGGCAGATGGGGTCCGTCTATCCGGAGCTCGAGGAGCGCCGCGGAGAGGTTGGTGCGCTGATCCAGGGCGAGGAGGAGCGCTTCCGCGAGACGCTCGCCCGCGGGGAGAAGCTGTTCGAGGAAGTGGTCGCGAAGGGCGAGATCGCGCCCGAAGACGCCTTCCGCCTCCACGACACGTACGGCTTCCCGTGGGAGCTGACGAAGGAGCTTGCCGCCGAGCGCGGCCTCGAGGTCAACGAGGAGGAGTTCACGCGCCTGATGGAGGAGCAGCGGGAGCGGTCGCGGCAGGGCTCCGCCTTCGAGGTCGACATCAAGATCAGCGCCGGCGCAGCGCGCAGCGAGTTCGTCGGGTACGAGCGGACGGACGTCCTGACGGCGATCCTCGCGTACGCCGATCTCGGTGACGGGACGTTCCAGGCGAAGCTCGAACGGTCGCCGTTCTATCCGGAGGGCGGGGGTCAGGTCTCCGACGCCGGCTACATCGAGAACGAGGAGACCGGGGCTCGCGCCGAGCTGCTCAAGGCCACCCGGCTCGAGGACGACCAGGTCCTGACCTTCCAGGGCGAAGGGTTCGGCGAGGGGATCCGCGTTCGCGCCGTGGTGCCGTGGTCGGTCCGCTTCTCGACCACGGCCAACCACACCGCGACCCACCTGCTGCACAAGGCGCTTCGGGATCTCCTCGGCGAGCATGTCAAGCAGGCCGGCTCCGCCGTGCGGCCCGACAAGCTTCGCTTCGACTTCACCCATCCTCAGGCGCTGACACCGGACGAAAGGGAGCGGGTCGAGCACGCCGTCAACCAGGTCGTGTTCCAGAATCGTCCCGTACGCGCTTTCGTGACGCCGATCGAGGAGGCGCGCAACCTCGGCGCGATGATGCTGTTCGGCGAGAAGTACGGCCACGAGGTGCGGGTGGTCGAGGTCGACGACTATTCCCGAGAGCTCTGCGGCGGTACGCACGTGCGCTCGACCGCCGAGATCGGGCCGTTCGTGATCCTCTCGGAGGGGTCGGTGGGGTCCGGCACGCGCCGGATCGAGGCGGTCACCGCCGGTGAGGCGTTCGCGCTCCTGCACGAGCGGAGTCGCGAGGCCGACGCACTCCGCGAGGAGCTGGCGGAGACGCGCAAGCAGTCCAAGAGGGAGAGCCGGTCGGCCACCGCGGACATCGTCTACCGCGAGGAATCGGGCGACCTCGTCGTCGCCGAGGTCAAGGCCGTCAAGGGGTCGGCGCTTCGGGATCTCTCAGACCAGATTCGCCAGACGAAGAACGCCTTGGCCGTCTTGCTGGGATCCGTCGACGACGGACGCGTCTACCTCGTCGTCAACGTCGATCCGTCGCTCGTCGAGCAGGGGGTCGACGCGGTCGCGATCGTCCGTGAGGCGGCGAAGAAGATCGGCGGCGGCGGGGGTGGGCGCCCGACTCTCGCGGAGGCCGGTGGGAAGAACCCCGCAGGCTTGAGCGAGGCCTACGAGGTGGGCAAGAGCGAGATCGCCTCGGCGCTCGGGTGAAGATCGTGGCCGTCGATTACGGCTCCGCGCGGACGGGGGTGGCGGTCTCGGACCCGACCGGGACGCTCGCCCGCCCGGTCGGAGTGATCGAGCGTGTCGGCACCGAGGCCGGCCTGGAGCGGCTCGTCGAGCTGATCGCAGACGAGGGCGCCGAGCGGGTCGTCGTCGGCCTGCCGCTGACGCTCCGCGGTGAGCGCGGCGAGCAGGCGCTCGAGACCGAGCGGTTCGTCGACACGCTCAGCCGCGCGGTCGAGGTTCCGGTGGAGGGCTTCGACGAGCGCTTCACGACCGACCTCGCCGAGCAGGATCCGGGAAGCCGTAACCTGCCGCCCGATGCCCGAGCCGCGGCGCACCTATTGACGAGCTATCTCGCGTGGTCGAGCAGAGGCGCGGAGTAATCGCGCCGCAGCCGCGCCGCCCTGAGCGGCCGCGGCCTCCGCGTGCCGTGGTCATGCGGCGCCGGTTCGTCGCGCTCGGGATTCTGCTGGCCGCGCTAGTCGGGCTCGGCTTCGCCGTCGCAGGCGTCCGAGACCGCGGCCATGAACGGCAGACGCCTACGGTCGTCGCGCCGCCGAAGCCGTTCCGGATCGTGTTTCCGGAGGGCTTCACCCGCCTCGACATGGCTGGGCGCGTCAAGAGCGTGGCCGAGATCGCCGCGCAGGAGCGTGGCCGCACGCCGCGGCTGGCCGAAGGGTCGTATCTCGCCGCCACGGCGGGCAGGCGCCTCGTGGCCGGGTTCGGACGGCGCCCGCTCGAAGGCTTCCTCTTTCCGGCCACGTATCAGTTCACCGCGCGGACGAGCTCGGCACAACTCGTCGCGGCGCAGCTGAGAGCCTTCCGCAAGAGCTGGGGCACGATCAACCTCGCCTACGCGCGCTCGAAGAACCTCACTCCCTACGACGTGCTCACGATCGCCTCGATGGTGGAGAAGGAGGCGGTCGCGCCGGAAGAGCGTCCGAAGATCGCGCGCGTGATCTACAACCGTCTGCATCACCGGATGTCGCTGGGGATCGACGCGACTGTGCGCTACGGGTTTCACGTGCCTGGCACCGAGCCGTTGCGCCAGTCGCAGCTGAACTCGAACAATCCGTACAACACGCGTCGGCGGGTCGGCCTGCCGCCGACCCCGATCGCAAATCCCGGCCTGGCGTCGATCCAGGCGGCTGCGCATCCCGTCGCCGGGGACTGGCTCTTCTTCGTTCGCAAGCCGGACAAGGTGCATCATTTCTTCACCGCCAGCGCGCAGGCGTTCAACGAGTACAAGGACGCGCACGGCTTTTGATCTCGGGCTCGACGCGGCTGGTCGCGCTGCTCGGGCGCCCGGTCGCCGAGTCCCTGTCGCCCCGGCTGCAGAACGCTGCCTTCGCAGCGCGGGGGCTCGACTGGGCCTACGCAGCGTGCGAGGTGGCGCCGGAGCAGTTGGAGGCGGCGGTCAGCGGTCTCGTCGCGCTCGGCTTCGCCGGCGCGAACGTGACCGCCCCGCACAAGCAGGCGGCCGCCGCGCTCTGCGACGAGGCCGAGGGCCGCTCCGTGAACACGCTCGTCTTCCGCCACGGTCGCATCACCGGCTTCAACACCGACAAGGAGATCTTGGCCGGGATCGAGGCCGACCGCGTTTGCCTGATCGGTGCAGGCGGGGCGGCCGAAGCGCTCCGTCCTTCGCTCCCGGGCGAGGTCCACGTTTTCTCGCGCACCGGCGACTGGCCGCCGGATGCGTCGGCCGCCGACCTGATCGTCAACGCGACGCCGCTCCGCGACGAGCTACTCGTCGCGCCGCGACCGGGGCAAACGGTGGTCGACCTCGCCTACCGCGGCGACGGCCGCCCGACCGCGCTCGTCGAAGCCGCCCGGGCTGCGGGCTGCCGGGTGCTCGACGGGCTGGAGGCCCTCGTGCGTCAGGGTGCTGCGTCGTTTGAGCTCTGGACCGGTGTAGCGGCGCCCATTGACGTGATGCGTGCGGCAGTACGCTCCGCCTGATGCTGGAGCTGACGACCGCCGGCGAGTCGCACGGACCGGCGCTGATTGCGATCGTCAGCGGCCTGCCCGCCGGCCTCGTACTCGACCGCGAGGCGATCGACGCTGATTTGCGGCGCCGCCAGCAGGGTTACGGCCGTAGTCCTCGCCAGCAGCTCGAACAAGACCAGGTCGAGGTGCTCGCAGGGCTCCGGCACGGGCGCACGCTCGGAACCCCGCTCGGACTCGTGGTTCGGAATCGGGACCACAAGAACTGGGCCTGGGGTATGAGCCCGTGGCCGCCCGAGGGCGAGCCGGAGGGCAAGGGGACGAAGCCCGTGACCCTCCCTCGCCCGGGCCACGCCGACCTCGCGGGTGCGCAGAAGTTCGGCCTCGGCGACGTTCGCGACGCGCTCGAGCGCGCCAGTGCTCGCCAGACGGCGGTCGCGGTCGCCGCGGGCGCAGTGGCGAAGACGCTGTTGCAGGAGGTCGGCATCGTCGTCTCCGGGCAGGCGCTGCCGGTAGCCGGCGCCGACGAGGCAGCGGTCGACGCCGCGCGCAAGGACCGAGACACGCTCGGCGGGATCATCGAGGCCGTGGCCGTCGGCGTTCCGCCCGGCCTCGGCTCGTACTCGACCAAGGAGAGCCGGCTCGATGCAAGGCTCGCGGCCGCTCTGATGGGAATCCAGGCCGTGAAGGCGGTCGGGATCGGCGAGGGCTACGCCCTCGCGGACGCACGAGGTTCGGAGGCACACGACGAGATCGCCCGCGACGAGCGCGGGCTGCACCGGACGTCGAACCGTGCCGGCGGGATCGAGGCTGGCGTCACCAACGGCGAGCACGTTGTCGTCAGGGCCTGGATGAAACCGCTGCCGACGCTGATGCAGCCGCTCGCTTCCGTCGATCTGGAGACCGGTCAGCCGGGCGACGCACTCGTCGAGCGGAGCGACGTCTCCGCAGTCGAGGCGCTCGCGGTCGTCGCCGAGGCGGCGTTGGCGTTCGAGCTCGGGCGAGCGGCGCGCGAGAAGTTCGGCGGCGACTCGCTCGGCGATTTCGTCGCGGCGCACAAGGCATATCTGGAGCGGATCGACTGGCAACCGCGCTAGGTCGACACATCGCACTGATCGGGTTCATGGGCGCCGGCAAGTCGACGCTCGGCCAGGAGGTCGCGGTGCGTCTGCAGCGGCCGTTCGCCGACGTCGACGCGCTGGTCGAGTCGCGCGGAGGCTCGATTCCGAAGCTGTTCGAGCAGGGCGTTTTTCGCGAGGTCGAGGAGCGGCTCGCGCTCGAGGCGCTGATGCGGGAGCCGCCCGCGGTGATCGCGCTCGGGGGCGGGGCGGTCGAGACGCGGTCGATCCGCGAGGCGCTCGGCACCCGCGCGGTGACCGTTCTGGTCGAGGTCGATGTCGGAACTGCCTGGGAGCGCGTCAGCGGCAGCAACAGGCCGCTGGCGCAAGACAAGACGGAGTTTCGCGCGCTCTACGTGTGGCGGCAGCCGCTCTACGACGAGGTCGCAGACGGACGCGCGAGCGATTCAGACGGCGTCGTCCTCGCCGCCGGCGGGATCGAGGTCGCGCGCGGCGCGTTCTCCCGCCTCGAGGTCCCCGCTGCTGCGGAGGTGGCCTCGGACGAGCGCGTCCTCCGGCTCCACCCGCCGCCGTTCAAGCGCCCGACGCATCTCCTGCCGCCCGGCGAGGAGGCGAAGACGCCGGCGATCGTGGAGCGGCTCTGGCGCGAGCTGCGCCTCGATCGCGGCGGAACGCTGATCGCTCTCGGCGGCGGCTGCGTCACCGACCCCGCAGGCTTTGCCGCGGCGACCTATCTCCGCGGGATCGACTGGCTGCCCGTGCCGACCACGCTCGTCGGACAGGTGGACGCCGCGATCGGCGGCAAGACCGGCATCAACCTGCCGGAGGGAAAGAACCTCGTCGGCGCCTTCCACTGGCCGCGCCGGACTGTGATCGATCCCGAGCTGCTCTTGACGCTGCCGGACGACCAGCGGCGGGAGGGGATGGCCGAGGTCGTCAAGACCGGGCTGCTCGCGGGCGAGCCGTTGTGGGAGCTGCCGGAGGCGGAGCTCGTTCGTCGCTGCGCCGCGTTCAAGACCGCGTTGTGCCTGCGCGACCCGCACGACCACGGCCCGCGGCACGTGCTGAACCTCGGCCACACGTTCGCCCACGCTCTCGAGGCCGGGGCGGACTACCGCGCGGTCACGCACGGACAGGCGGTTGCCCTCGGCCTGACCGCCGCGCTCAGGCTCTCCGGGCGGCCCACCGCCATCGTCGACCGGATCCTCGCGCCCGCGCCGGTCCGGGTCGACCGTGAGCGCGCGTGGGAGGCGTTCAAACGAGACAAGAAGTCGACAGGCGGTGAGCTGAGGCTCGTCCTGCTCGGCGAAGAGGGCGGCTTCACGACCAGCGTCGGTGAGGCGGACGTCCGGCGCGCCCTCGACGAGCTGATCGCCGATTAGGGTCTAAGGATGCGCGTCGCCGTCCTGAACGGAGTCAACCTCGATCTGCTCGGCCGCCGCGACCCGGAGCTGTACGGCGGGCTGAACATCCGCCAGCTCGAGTCCCGCATCTTCGAATGGGCGATGGAGCTCGAGGTCAACGTCCAGTGCCGCCAGACGAATAGCGAGGGCGAATATGTCCAGTGGTGCCACGAGGCACTCGACTGGGCCGACGGGCTGGTCCTCAACCCCGGCGCCTGGACCCACTACAGCTACGCGATCCGCGACGCCGTCGAGTTGTTCGACGTGCCCCTGGTGGAGGTTCATCTCTCGAACGTCGACCAACGCGAGGAGTGGAGGCGCAAGTCGGTCATTGCCGATCTCGCCGCAAAGCGGGTAATCGGCAAGGGACCGGACGGCTATCGCGAGGCGCTCGCATATCTTGCGGGGAGCAAATGAACGCGCGCGCCGAAAAACTGGTCGAGAAGCTCGAAGAGCCGCTGATCGTGACGACGCCGGCGAACATCCGCTACCTGACCGGCTTCGTCAGCAGCAACGTCGCGGTGGTGGTCGAGGCAGAACGGGTTCGGTTGTTCACGGATTTCCGCTATGCGACGGCCGCTCGCGCCCTGCCGGATCTGGAATTCGTCGAGACGAAGCGGGAGGCGATCACCCATCTGGCCGAGTCCCTGTCTGGGCGCTTCGGCTTCGAAAGCACGCACCTGACCTACGCGAACTACGAGCAGCTCCGGGACGCCGGTCTCGACCTCGTTCCGCGATCGGGGTTGGTCGAGAGCTTGCGCGCGGTCAAGGAGGCTAGTGAGCTCGAGAAAATCCGCCGCGCCGCGGCCATCACCGACCAGGCGTACGAGCGCATCGCGGAGGAGCGATTCGTGGGGCGGACCGAGCGTGAGCTCGCCTGGCGGATGACCTTGCTCTTGCACGAGCTGGGGGCCGATGAAGAGGCGTTCGAGACCATCGTCGCCGCGGGCGCCAACGGTGCGAAGCCGCACGCGGATCCGGGAGATCGGGTGATCGAAGCAGGCACGACGATCGTGGTCGACGCCGGGGCGGTGCTCGACGGCTACTGCTCCGACTGCACCCGGACGTTCGTGACCGGCGAGCTTCCCGACGAGCTCCAGCGCGCCTACGAGGTCTGTCTCGAGGCACAGCGGACGGGCCTCGAGGCGGCGCGAGCCGGCGTCGAGGCGAAGCAGGCCGACGCGGCCGCGCGCACGATGATCGACGAGGCCGGCTTCGGGGAGAACTTCGGGCACGGCCTCGGCCACGGGGTCGGCATCGACGTTCACGAGGCCCCGCGCCTCGCTGCGACCTCGACCGATACGCTCGCCGCCAACAACGTTGTCACGATCGAACCGGGGATCTATCTCGAGGGCAAGGGCGGTGTCCGGATCGAGGACCTGGTGATCGTCACGGACGGCGAGCCGGAGATTCTCAGCGGCTTCCCCAAAGAGATTCTCGAGGTGGGCTGATGGCGGAGATCGTCGGCACCAACCAGTTTCGAAACGGCATGCACATCGGCCTCGACGGCGGCGTCTGGCGGATCGTCGAGTTCCAGCACGTGAAGCCCGGCAAAGGCGGCGCTTTCGTCCGGACGCGGGTGAAGAACCTCGACACGGGGGCGGTCGTCGACCGCACCTTCCGCGCGGGCGAGAAGTTCCCGCGCGTGCACACCGAGGTCAAGAACATGCAGTACCTGTACGAGTCCGGCGACGAGGTGGTCTTCATGGACCAGGAGACGTACGAGCAGACCGCGCTGCCGCGCGAGTCGGTTGCCGACGCGATCGAGTTCATGGAGCCGTCCTCTTCCGTGCAGATGCTGACGGTCGATGGGGCCCCGGCCGGCGTTCAGCTGCCGTCGTCGGTCGAGCTGACCGTCTCCGAAACCGAGCCCGGCGTCCGCGGCGATACCGTCTCGAACGTGACGAAGCCGGCAACGCTGGAGACCGGCGCCACCGTGCAGGTGCCGCTGTTCGTGAACACGGGCGACCGGATCAAGGTCGATCCCCGTGAGCGGCGTTACATCTCTCGGGTCTGAAGCCAAGCCCACCAAGCGACCTCGATCTCGAGGCCGCAGGCGCCCAAACGGCTCGACCGTGCCGCGCTAGGCTCCCGGGTCCAGATGCCCGCGCTCGTCGACACGACGATCCGGTTGCTGTCCCAGGAGCCGCTCGCGGGGAGGATGCCGACGGCGGACCTGCTTCGGTTGGCCGAGACCCTGGACGGAGCCGGCTTCGCGTACCTGGAGGTCTCCGGGGGCGGCGTCTTCGACAGCGCAGTCCGGCGTGGGGTGGAGAGCCCGTGGGAGCGGATCCGGGCACTCAAGGCACGCACGAAGACGCCGCTTGCGATGGCGCTCCGCGGCCGGTTCCTCGTCGGATCGCGGCCGGTCGGCGCGGATTTCGCGCGTCGGTTCGTCGCTTCCGCGGCGGAGAGCGGGATCGATGTTTTTCGATTGCACGATCCGCTGAACGACGTCTCCAATCTTCGGGAGGCCGGCGAGGCGATCACGAACGCCGAGCGGGAGTTCGATGCGGGACTCGTCTACGGGTCGGGCCACACGGGAGAGACCGAGGATCTCGTCGAGCAGGCGAAGAAGCTGCCGGAGCTGGGTGCCGCGCGCATCCTGCTCCACGATCCTTCGAGCTCGCTCGAGCCTCATCGCGCGCACGAACTGGTCGGCGCACTGCGCGACGCGAGTGGATTGCCAATCGGCCTGTACTGCCAGGGGGCCGCCGGCAACGCCCTGGCGTCCGCGCTCGAGGCCGTCCGCGCGGGAGCCGACCTCGTCTCATGCGCGGTCTACCCGATCGCGCTGACGCTGCACCGGGTCTCGGGCGAGGCCCTTGCGACGTCGCTCGCCGGACTCGGCCAGGATGCCGGCGTCGACACCGACGCTCTCTGGCGTGCGTCTGAGCTCGTCGACGAGCACCTCGGCGACGAGCCGGTGACGCCGGTCGCACCGCGCATCGCCGTCCGCGCCGCCGAGCACCGGGTGCCACCGGGCCTGGTAGCGGCTCTCGACGTTCACCTGCGCGCCCAGGCCGCCGGCGACCGGCTCGACGAGGTGCTCGAGGAGCTCCTCCGCGTGCGCGAGGAGGTGGGCTGGCCACCGCTTGCTGCGCCTATCGGACAGATCCTAGGCTCACAAGCGCTTCTGAACGTGCTTTCGGCCGCGCGCTACCAGACGATGATCGACGAGCTGCGCGCGCTCGTCGCCGGTCGCTACGGCTCGCCGCCCGGGACGATCGACGAGACCGTGCGCCGCGCCTCGGAGCTAATGGCAGACGGAATCCCGGAGGCGGATCCCATCGACCTCGAGCAGCTCGGCGAGGAGGCCGAGGGCCTCGCCGCGAGTGACGAGGAGCTCCTGCTGCTCGCCCTCTTCGATGAGGAAGCGCGACCACTCCTGGAGGCGATTCGTGGGCGGCACTCCGGCGACGATTCCCTCGCGGCGGGCGGGGTCGACCAGGTGCGCGCCGAGCGGATCCGCGAGGTCGTGCGCATCGTCCAGGAGTCGGGTGTCGGCGAGATCACGATCGACGAAGGCGGCATGCGAGTCTCGGTCCGACGGACACCCGACCCGATCGAGCCCGTCCTCGCGTCCACAGCCGGCGGAGGCGCGGCGACGGAAGCGGAGGAAGCCTTGACCGCCCAAGAGCCGTCCGGCGACGGTCTCGTACGCATCGAGGCGCCGATGGTCGGCACGTTCTACCGGGCGCCCCAGCCCGGCGCGGCGCCGTTCGTCGAGGAGGGTGACGCGGTCGGCCCCGGGCAAACGCTCTGCATCCTCGAGGCGATGAAGTTGATGAACGAGGTCAAGGCGGACGTCGAGGCGGTCGTCCGCTCCATCCACGTCGGCAATGCAGAGCCCGTCGAGTTCGGCCAGCTTCTTTTCGAGCTGGAGCCAATCAACGGCAGGCCCCTGGGACTATGAACGTGGCCGCCTAGGCATGTTCTCGCGAGTCCTCGTGGCGAACCGCGGCGAGATCGCGGTGCGCGTGATCCGGGCCCTGCACGAGCTCGAAATCGAGGCCGTGGCGATCTACTCGACCGCGGACAAGGAGTCCATGCACGTACGCCTGGCCGATCGGGCCGTCGCCGTGGGGCCGGCGCCCGCGTCCCAGAGCTACCTGAACATCCCGTCCGTGATCGCCGCCGCCGCGACCACCGGCTGCGAGGCGATCCATCCTGGCTACGGCTTTCTCTCCGAGAATCCCGCGTTCGTCGCGGCCTGCGAGGACAACAGCATCGTCTTCGTCGGCCCGACCGCCGACGTGATGGCGCGGATGGGCGACAAGGTGCAAGCCAAGGCGGAGCTGGCACGGGCAGACGTGCCGCTGGTGCCGGGAAGCGACCACGCGGTCGAGCTCGCCGAGGCGCGTGGGCTCGGGGCCGAGCTCGGTTATCCCATCCTGCTCAAGGCGGCCGCCGGCGGCGGCGGCAAGGGGATGCGGATCGTCGACGGCGAAGACGAGCTCGAGGGAGACTTCCGGACCGCGGCCGCCGAGGCCGACGCGGCCTTCGGCGACGCCAGCCTCTACGTCGAGAAGCTCGTTCGGCCGGCGCGACACGTGGAGGTGCAGGTCCTCGCCGATGCCCATGGCGGCGTCCTCACCCTCGGCGAGCGCGAGTGCTCGATCCAGCGCCGCCATCAGAAGCTGATCGAGGAGTCTCCCTCGCCGGGCGTCACGCCCGAGACGCGCGACGCCATGGAAGCGGCCGTCGAGCGCGCCGCGAAGATGATCGGCTACCGGAACGCCGGCACGTTCGAGTTCCTGCTCGGCCCCGACCAGAGCTTCTACTTCATCGAGCTGAACGCGCGCCTCCAGGTCGAGCATCCCGTGACGGAGCTCGTGACCGGCATCGACCTCGTTCGAGAGCAGCTGCGAATCGCCTCGGGCGAACGCCTGGCCGTCACGGGGCGCGCCGAGCGTAGCGGCCATGCGATCGAGATTCGGATCAACGCCGAGGATCCCACGCGCGACTTCGCGCCTGCGCCGGGCCTGATCACGGGGTTCAGGCCGCCCCTCGGCCCGGGAATCAGGCTGGACACGTTCGTCGAGGCCGGCTACACGGTGCCCCCGTTCTACGACTCGCTGCTCGGCAAACTGGCGGTCTGGGACGAGGATCGCGCTGCCGCGATCTCTCGCTCGCTCCGAGCCCTCGGGGAGCTTTCGCTGACCGGCGTTCCGACCACGCAGGAGCTCTCGATCCAGATCCTGCGCAGCGAGCAGTTCGCGAGCGGCCGCTACTCCACCTCCTTCCTGGAGGATTCAGGCAGCCGCCTCGCCGTGGCCGCAGAATGACCGTCGCTCGCCTTCGGCTCGCTCCCCTGGGGGAAACCCTGTTTCCCCCAGGGCTCCCCTTCTCCATAGATGCGGGCGAACCTCCCACTCGCTCCGCGCCGGTTTCCCCCTCCCCTGCTCATGGGCCAGAGGTCGGCCCATGAGCGACCAGCTCGTGATCGGCGGGCCTGAGGGGACGGTGTCCGTCCCCGCCCCGACGCTCGCCCGAATCGTCGTCCGGGCGGCCGAGCTCGCCGACGGCGCGCGTGTCCGTCGGCCGCGCCGCGGGGTCGACGTCGACGTTGACGGTGGCAGCGCCACCGTCACCCTCCGCATCGCCGCGCGCTACGGAGCCGTGTTGCCTCAGGTGGCGGAGGAGGTCCAGCGACACGTCGCTGCGGCGCTCGAGCAGATGTGCGGCATCGAGGCGAAGAGCGTCGACGTCGCGATCGAGGAGCTCGTGTGACGCTCAGCCGGCGTGCCTCACGTCGCACGGCCTTCTTCCTGCTCTATCAATGGGACGTGACAGGCCAGCCCTTGGCCTCGCTCTACGAGGGGGAGGTGGACGAGTTCGCCCGCGACACGGCGGAGGCAGTCGCAGCGCGCGTCGAAGAGCTCGACCGCCGCATCACGGCGGCCGCCGAAGGCTGGACCGCCGACCGGCTCGGCGCCGTCGAACGCAACATCCTCCGGCTCGCGACCTACGAGCTCGACGAGGGCAGCGTCCCGCTCGAGGTCGCGATCGACGAAGCTGTCACACTCGCGAAGCGATACGCGACGGAAGACGCCGGGCGGCTGGTCAACGGGATCCTCGGCCGGATCGCCCGGGAGCGAGAGATCGCATGAACAGATGAGCGCCGAAGACTCTCTTCAACGAGCTGAAGACCTGCTCCAGCGGCTCGAGCGGACGCGGCAGGAGCTCGAGTCGGCGCAGGACCCGGACCGCGCGATCGAGATCCTCTCCGAGCTCGCGGAGATCGCGAAGGAAGTCGAGGTCGAGCTGACACGCGCCAAGAAGGAGGCTGGATGACCTTCCAGACCCGGCTAGCAGTTTCGCCCTCGCGCCGGAGGGAGCAGGCTCCTCAATGACCAGCCCGCAAGAGCTGACCGCTTTGGTCGAGGCCTACCTGGACGAGCTGGCACTGACGCCCGAGCTCGGCGACCTCGCCGAGCCGATTCGCTACGCGCTCGCCGGCGGCGGTAAGCGGATCAGGCCGGTGCTCTGCCTCGCCACCGGCGAGGCGCTCGGCCGCGAGCCGGAAAAGTTGTTGCCCGCCGGTGCCGCTGTCGAGCTCGTCCACAACTTCTCGCTCGTCCACGACGACCTTCCGGCGCTCGACGACGACGAGCTCCGACGGGGGCGGCCGAGCACCTGGGCGCAGTTCGACGAGACGACGGCGGTCCTGGCCGGGGACGCTCTCCTCGCCGAGGCGTTCCGGCTTGCCGTCTCGTATCCGACGCCGTTCGTCGCGCGGGAGCTCGTTCAGGCGACGCTTGGGATGATCGGCGGCCAGCACGCGGACACGAAGGAGCTCGGCTACGACCTCGAGGAGATCCACCGCCTCAAGACCGGTCGGCTGTTCTACGCCTCGGTCGCGTGCGCCCTCTGGGTCTCCGAGGTGCCGGAGCAGGACCAAAGGCCGTGGCGGCAGTTCGCGGAGGAGCTCGGGATGCTCTTCCAGGTCGTCGACGACATCCTCGACGGCGACGGCTACGTACTCACACACGGCGAGGACGGCGCCCGCCGGCTAGCCGACGAGGCCGCCGAGCGAGCTCGGGCGCGTCTGGGTGCGATCGACGCCGACACCTCCGTGCTCGAGGAGATCGTCGCCGGGCTGGCGACCCGGACCGCCTAGAGAGGAGGGACAGACCCCGAGGGGTCTGTCCCTGACGACGTTTCGGAGCTAAAGCTCATCGGCAAGCAGATCGAGCAGCAGTCCGTCCTGCCAGACGCCTTCGGGGTCGCGCCAGTACCGCCGGAGGACCCCGACCCGCTTGAAGCCGACCGCCTCGTAGGCGCGGATTGCCGGCTCGTTGGTCAGCGCCGGGTCGATCGTCAGCCTGTGGTGGCCGCGCTCGTCGATCAGCCACCTGGCAAGCGTGCGAACGGCGTCCCGCCCGAGGCCGCGTCCTTGCAGCGGCGAGGTGAGAAAGAGGTCGATGTTGGCGTGCTTGAACTCGTCCTCGCCGGGCTCCGAGAACTGTGCCAGGCCGACGACCTCGCCTTCGTACTCGATCGCGAACGCGGTTGCGTCGTCGCGGCCCTCTGCCTTGTCGAGCAGGTGTCGCAGCGTGATCTCGCCCCACCAGCGGGCGACCTCGCGCTCGGCTCCGATCACGGCGAGCGGCTCGACGTCAGCGGGCTCGAGCGGCCGCAGGCGTACTCGTTCACCCTCCAGCTCGGTCACGACCGCGATCATAGGAGCGTGAAGAAACGAGTCGACCTCCTCCTTGTCGAGCGCGGGCTTGCGGAGAGCCGGACGCAGGCCCAGGCCCTCATCCTCGCCGGCCGCGTTCCGGGACATGCGAAGCCGGGCGAGCAGGTGGACGACCGCGCCGAGCTTGCGGTGACGGAGGGGGAGCCGTACGTCTCGCGAGGCGGGGTCAAGCTTGCCAAGGCCCTTGAAGCGTTTGGCGTCGACCCGGCCGGGCGCGATTGCCTCGACGTCGGAGCCTCCACCGGCGGGTTCACGGACGTCCTGCTCCAGCGAGGAGCCGCGCGCGTGATCGCTCTCGACGTCGGCTACGGCCAGCTGCACCCACGTATCCGAGAGGATCCACGCGTCGTCGTATCGGAGCGAACGAACGCCCGGAAGGTGACGGAGCTCCCGTTTGCGCCCGCGCTCGTCGTCTGCGACGTCTCGTTCATCAGCGTGGAGAAGGCTCTGCCGCCGCTCTTGGAGCTCGCGGCACCGCGGTGGGAGGCCGTCGTCCTCGTCAAGCCGCAGTTCGAGGTCGGCCCGGCGGATGCACGCGGCGGCGTCGTCCGAGATCCGGAGATCCGACGGCGCGTCGCGCTCGAGGTGGCTCGAGCCGCGCTTGCATGGGGGGCCGAGACGACCGGGGTCGTAGACTCGGGGCTGCCGGGACCGAAAGGCAACCGTGAGCTCTTCCTCCACCTCGTCCAGCGAGACAGCCCCCGCCTCCCAGCCGAGCTCGACGACTGGATCGCCGATGCGGTGGCCTAAGCCGATTAAGCGCATCGTCGTCGTCACGCACAGCCGGGACGGCGCCGTGGCGGAGGCCGTCTCGCGGCTGGAGCGCCTCACCGAGTCGAAGGGCGTCGAGCTCGCCGGCGAGGACGACGGGCCCGATCTCGCCGTCACGCTCGGCGGTGACGGCTCGATGCTGCGGGCCTTCCACCGCTTCCTCGGAACGAATGTGCCGGTGATCGGGGTCAACTTCGGCCGCGTCGGCTTCCTGACCTCGATCGAGGCCGGCGAGCTCGACCAGGGTCTCGAGCGGGCGCTGGACGGTGACTTCAACGTCGTCGAATTGCCGGCGCTCGAGGTTCGGATCGGCGGTGACAGGTGGCCGGCGGTGAACGACGTCGTTGCCACCAGCTCGACCCTCGGGCGCATGGTCGAGCTCGGCTACACGGTCGGCGGCGAGGATCTTGGCGTGCTGCCCTGCGACGGCGTCATCTGCTCGACGCCATCGGGCTCGACCGCCTACAACCTCTCGAACGGGGGGCCGGTCCTCGTCTGGGGCCTCGACGCGATGGTGATCACCTTCGTCGCGCCGCACTCGCTTCACGTGCGACCGCTCGTCATTCCACACGAGGTCCCGCTGACGGTCACGAATCGCACTCCGGACGGCTCCGTAACGGTGATCGTCGACGGAATGGAGGTCGGCAAGCTCGAACCCGGAGAGCCGGTCGACGTGCACCTCGGCGAGCAGAGATCCCTGCTCGCGACGCTGCCCGAGCGGACCTTCTTCAGCAGGTACAGGACGACCTTCGCCTCCTGAACGAGGCCCCGAAGGGACGTAGTCGCGGGCCGACGCCATGCGTACCATCGTGCGGGTGCTGCGCCGCCTGCGCATCGAGAACCTCGTCCTGATCCGCGAGGCCGAGCTCGAGCTCGTGCCCGGCTTGAACGCGATCACCGGTGAGACCGGCGCCGGGAAGACCATCCTCGCCCAGGCGATCGGACTGCTGCTGGGATCCCGTGGCGATTCGGGGCTGGTCGGCCCCGAAGGAGCAGAGGCGTACGTGGAAGCCGAGCTCGACTTGCCCGACACGTTGCTCGAAGAGGAGGGGCTCGAGGCCCTGGCCGACCTCCGCCCCCAGGATGAGGAGGGCCTCGTGCTTGCGCGCCGCGTGTTCTCCGACGGTCGCACGCGCGCCTACGCGTGGGGCCGGGCCGCGGCCCGCGACGATGTCGCGGCCGCAGCCGAACGGCTGCTCGCGATGTCCGGCCAATTCGAGCAGCGACGCCTCGCACGTGCTTCCTACCAGCTCGACGTGCTCGACGCGTTCAGCGGCGACGAGCAGCTGCGGCGGCGGGGCGAGGCGAGGCGGGCCTGGCGTGAGCTGCAGGCAGCGCGTCGTCGCCATGACGAGTTGCGAGGGGGAGCGGAAGCGGCCGAACACCGTCTGGCGGAGCTGCGCGCTCTCGTCGAGGACACGCTCGACATGGAGGCCGAGGACGAGGATTCGCTCCGGGCCGAGCGAGAGCGCCTCCTGCATGTCACCGAGCTTGCCGCCGGAGCGGGAGCGGCGGGCGAGGCGCTGGCTCCTGATGATGGCGAAGGCGCCGCTTCGCTCGTTGCGGTTGCCGAGCGGGCGATCTCACCACTCGAGTCGCTCGCGCCGGAGCTCCGGCGCGCGGGCGACGAGCTGCGCGACGTCGAGCTGCGCGTGCGGGAGACCGCCACCGAGCTGCGGAGCTTCCTCGCGTCGCTCGACGCCGAGCCAGACCGGCTCGAGCAGGTCGAGGGGGAGCTCGACCGAATCGCCGAGACGAAGCGGCGTTTTCGCTGCGCGTCGTACGACGAGTTGCTCGCACGCGCAGCGGAGGCGCGCGAAGAGCTGGATGCGCTGGAGGAGGGGGCCGATCCGGTCGCCGCGGCCGGCAAGGCGGTGGAGGCGGCGGTGAGGCGGGTCGAGCAGCTGGCCGCGGCCATGCGCGAGGCGCGGCGGGCAGCCTCGGAGCCATTCGCGACGGCTGTCGCGGCGGAGCTCGAGGGGATCGGCATGGGCGAGGGGGAGTTCCGGGCAGAGCTGGGCGAGCGGGAGCGTTCCGCTACAGGCACCGACCTGGTCTCGTTCCTGATCCGCCCGAACGCGGGGCTTCCCTTCGCGCCGGTTGCAGAGACCGCCTCGGGAGGCGAGCTCTCACGCGTCGCGCTCGCGATCGCCGCCGTCGCGGGCGGCGAGACGATCGTCTTCGACGAGATCGACGCCGGGATCGGCGGGCAGACGGCGCATGCCGTGGGCGAGACGCTGGAGCGGCTGGCGACACGCGCTCAGGTCGTGACGATCACGCATCTGCCCCAGATCGCGAGCCGTGCCGGCCGTCACTTCCGGGTCGAGAAAGTGGCCGGCGATCCAACCCACACCACGATCGAGCCGCTCGGAGAGACGGAGCGGCGCGAGGAGATCGAGCGTATGCTCGGCGGCCGGGAGTTCTTGACCGCCGTGCAGAGTGACTAGTCGACGCGGTCGCAAGTACGGTTCCTGTGTCTCACGCCTGCTCGGTTCGAGACGCGGCAGACGCGAAGGAGATCATGGCCACGCGCACTAGCTTCGTCGAGTTCACCGGTGCCGCGAAGCTCGACCGGCGCACGAAGAACCTGGTCCGCCGACTCGGGCCAGCCGACGTCGCCGTGATCGACCACACCGATCTCGACCGTGTATCGGCCGAGGAGCTGCTCGAGTCCGGGGTGCGCGTCGTCGTCAACGTCGCGAGCTCTCAAAGCGGGCGCTTTCCGAACCCGGGGCCACTCCTGCTCGTTCGCGGTGGCGTCCGGCTGATCGACGCTCCGGGGGCGCCGATCTTCGACGAGGTGTCCGAGGGCAACCTCGTGACCGTGCGGGGAGCAAGCGTGTTTCGGAACGGCGACTGTGTCGCGGCGGGTCGGGCGTTGTCCGCCGACGAGCTCGCGGGCGCGATCGCGGAGCAGCGCGGCCGGGTCACCGAGGCGCTCGAGTCCTTCGCCGACAACACCCTCCGGTACTTGCGGGAGGAGGGGAGGCTGCTCTCGGAAGGGATCGACTTCCCGACGCTCCAGACACGTTTCAGGGATCGCCATGCGCTCGTCGTCGCCCGCGGTCCCGGCCACAAGCGCGACCTACGCATCGTCCGGCCGTACATCCGTGACTTCAAGCCGGTGCTCGTCGGGGTCGACGGCGGTGCGGACGCGCTGCTCGAAGCGGGCTACAAACCGGACGTGATCGTCGGCGACATGGATTCCGTCTCTGACCGGGCGCTCGGTTCTCGGGCCGAGAAGGTCGTTCATGCGTACACCGACGGCGGCGCCCCTGGGGTGGAGCGGATCGAGTCGCTGGGGCTCGAGCACCACATCGTGCGTGCGCCTGGAATCAGCGAGGACGTTGCGCTGCTGCTCGCCTACGAGAAAGGAGCCGAGCTGATCGTCGCAGTGGGGACCCACTTCAACCTGATCGAGTTCCTCGAGCGGAATCGCGCCGGCATGTCGTCGACCTTCGTGACGCGCCTGAAGGTCGGCGAGATCCTCATCGACGCCAAGGGCGTCTCCCGACTCGTCTCGCGCCGGGTCGGGCTGATGCCGCTGGTCACGTTCGCCCTGACGGGGCTCGCCGCCGTCGTGGTCGCAATTGTCGCCTCGCCCCCGCTGAGGCGGCTGATCGGCTTGCTGAGCGACCGCGTCCGGGACCTGCTCGGCCTCGGGTAGCGCGTGGCCGAAAACGGGTTAGGCCGGAGCGGGTGAAACCGCTCGGCCGCCTGTAGGATCACCCGCGCGCAACCCCCTCCCTCAGGGTGGGGCTGACAGCCCGCCACCCTCGGTGCGAGCCTAGTCGCCAAGACGCACGCATCGGTGACGGGTTCGTGCCAAAAGAGCAACGATCCGTCCACATGCCCACCTACACCGCAGCGCGCGAGCTGCTTGCGCCCCGGAAAGACGTCTGGGCCTTCCTCGCCGAGCCGAATCACCTCAGCGACTGGTGGCCCGGCGTCAACGGCGTGCAGCCGGACCGCCGCGGACTCGCACCGGGCGCCCGCTGGCAGGTTCGCGGCCTCGGCCGGCCGACGTACGTCGTCGGCCGGCGGCCCGACGTTGCCGGAACGCTCATCTTCCTCGAGGTCAAGCCGCCCGAATTCGCTGCCTGGCAGTTCGTCAACGGCAGCATCGACGTCGAGCTACGGCTGACGGAGCTCTCGGCCGACCGCACGCGGGCGGAGCTATCGGTCGGCGCGCCCCTTTTCGGCGGACTGCGTCGATCGCTCCCCCACAAGGCGCTGACGCGCCTGCATGCCCTGTGCCAGACTGGAGCGCAGGCTTGAAGGGAACCTGAATGTTCGACCTCCGTTACCACGTCGCATCCCTGGCGGCGGTCTTCCTCGCGCTCGTGATCGGGATTCTGGTCGGGGTCGGCATTTCAGACCGCGGCTACGTCGACAAGGGGTATCGAGGACTGCTCGAGCAGCGCATCGGCAAGCTCCAGAGCGACCTCAGCGACGCGCGCACCCACGCCGACGACCTCGCGGCTCAACAGCGAGCGACTCAGGCCTTCGTCACCGACACCTATCCAGAGCTGATGGCGAACCGGCTCCGCGGAAAGAGGATTGCGCTCGTCTTCGTAGGCGCGGCGGACGGGCAGGTGCGTGCGAGCCTGGAGCAGGCTCTCTCGGACGCCGGCGCCGCGGGCTGGGTGCGTGTGCGGGCGTTGAAGCTTCCGCTCGACGTCCGCCAAATCGACGACACGCTCGCCGGCGAGCCCAAGCTGGCCCGTTACGTGGGCGACGGGCGGCTCCCGGCCCTGGGCAAACGACTCGCCGAAGAGCTTGCGTCGGGCGGGAAGGCGCCGCTCTGGACGGCCCTCGCCGAGCAGATCGTCGCCGAGCGGGCCGGCAGCGAGAAGCGTTCGGCCGACGGCGTCATCGTCGTCCGGACGGCGGGCAAGCAGTACGACGGGACCGCCAGCTTCCTCGCCGGCTTCTACAAGGGCCTGATCGCGGCGCCCGTTCCGGTGGTCGGCGTCGAGACGACCGACGCGACCCAGTCGGCAGTGACCTCCTTCCAGCGAAACGGGCTCTCCACCATTGACGACGTCGACCAGGAGATCGGCCGGTTCGGCCTCGCCTTACTGCTCGACGGCGCCAAGGCCGGCCACTACGGGGTGAAGGCGAGCGCAAAAGACGGCGTGCTGCCGCCGCTCGACACAGTCGCACGTGGCTGAGATCGCTGCCGTCCTCGTCGCCGCGCGCGACGAGGAGGCGGTGATCGCGGACCTGGTCGAGGCTCTGCGGGCAGCGTTTCGGAACGCCCAGGTGATCGTCGCCGACGACGGCTCCCGCGACGGCACGGCTGCTGCGGCGGAGAGTGCGGGGGCACAGGTGCTCCGTCTGCCGGCCCGGGGGAAAGGACAGGCCCTGACGCTTGCCGAGCGCGCGGCACCGGCGGGGCGCGTCCTGCTCGTCGACGCCGACGTCGAGGGCGACCTGACCGAGCTGGTGGCGGCCGACGGCGACCTCGCGATCGCGGCGTTCGCGGAACGGCAGGGTGGCGGGTTCGGGCTCGCCAAGCAGACAGGCCGCGCGCTCGTCCGGGCCCTCTCGGGGTTTCGTGCGAAGGAGCCCCTCTCGGGCCAGCGCAGCCTGTCGCAGGCCGCCCGCGAGGCCTGTTTTCCGCTCGCTGCCGGCTTCGGCTGCGAGGTGCGGATGACGGTCGACGCCGTCCGCGCCGGCCTCGGCGTCTCCGAGCTGCAGCTGCCGCTCCGCCATCGCGCGACCGCACGCGACCCCGCCGGCTTCGCACACCGGGGGCGACAGCTGCTCGACGCATTCCTTGCCTGCGGCCCCAGCGCCGTCAACCACCGCGGACTGAGGCTGCCGGTCGTGGGCTGGCTGATCGGCGTCCGACGCGACCCGGCGGTTGCAGCCGTCGCGGCGATCGGACTCGCCGACGATCTCTGGAGCGGAACGGAGCGAGGCTTTCGCGCGCACCTCGGCCGCCGCCGGACGACGGGCGTCCTCAAGCTGTTCGGTATCCCGCTCGTCGGCCTCGTAGCGACCCGCCGGCTCTGGGGTGCGCTCCTCGTCGGGCTCGCCGCGAACTTCCTCAATCAGCTGGACACCCGGCCGGGGCGCGCGCTGAAGGCTTACTTACTCGCTGCCCCGTTCGCCGGCGCACCGGCGGGGACCGCCGTCATGCTCGCGCCTTACGATCTCCGGGAGATGGCGATGCTCGGAGACTCCGGGGCGAACGCGCTGGGCGCGCTGCTAGGCTTGAGTTCCGTGAGCAAACTCACGGGACGAGGCCGCTGGGCGGCGATCGGCGCACTTGCCGGCCTCACCCTCCTCGGAGAGACCCGCTCGCTCGGCGAGCTGATCGAGCGGACGCCGGTGCTCCGCGAGCTCGACTCGCTCGGGAGGCACCCGTAGCCTCCCGCCCGCCGAAGTACGTCTTCGTCACCGGCGGCGTCGTCTCGTCCCTCGGCAAGGGCATCACCGCCGCCTCGCTCGGCCGGCTCCTGAAGGCGCGTGGCCTCAAAGTGCAGGTGCAGAAGTTCGACCCGTACATCAATGTCGACCCGGGCACGATGAGCCCGTTCCAGCACGGCGAGGTGTTCGTGACCGAGGACGGCGCAGAGACCGACCTCGACATCGGCCATTACGAGCGCTTCATCGACGAGAACCTCTCGCGAAACTCGAACCACACGGCCGGCTCGATCTGGGAGCGCGTGATCCGCAAGGAGCGGCGCGGGGAGTACCTGGGCTCGACCGTCCAGGTGATCCCACACATCACGAACGAGATCAAGGAGCGGATCCGCAGCGCCTCGGAGGCCAGCGATTGCGACGTCGTCGTCACCGAGATCGGAGGCACGGTCGGCGACATCGAGTCGCTGCCGTTCCTGGAGGCGATGCGGCAGTTCCGGCGCGAGGCCGGGGCGGAGAACATCTGCTACCTGCACGTGACGCTCGTCCCGTTCGTCGACTCGGCAGGAGAGCTGAAGACGAAGCCGACGCAGCACTCGGTCAACGAGCTGCGGAGGATCGGTATCCACCCGGACATCGTCGTCGCGCGTTCCAGCGGCCCGCTCTCGGCGGACATTCGCGAGAAGATCGCCCTCTTCGCCGACATCGACGCGCGCGCGGTGGTCTCCAACCAGGACGTGCCCGACCTTTATCTCGTGCCCTCGGCGCTGCAGGAGGAGGGGCTCGACGCGTTGGTCTGCGAGAAGCTCGGGCTGCCGGCGCAGGAGGCCGATCTCGGCGAGTGGCTGCAGCTGACGGAGCGGATCCGCGAGCGCGACGGCGAGGTGCAGATCGCGCTCGTCGGCAAGTACGTGAAGCTCCAGGACGCGTACCTATCGGTGCACGAGGCGCTCAACCACGCCGGCGTCCACCACGGCTGCGCCGTGAACGTCCGCTGGGTCGACGCGGAGGGGATGTCGCTCGAAGAGGCGCAGGCCGAGCTCGAGCAGGTCGACGGCGTGCTCGTCCCGGGCGGCTTCGGCTCGCGCGGCTGGGAGGGAAAGATCCTCGCCTGCCGCGTCGCCCGCGAGCGGCGGATCCCGTACCTCGGCATTTGCCTGGGCATGCACGTCGCCGTCTCGGAGTACGCGCGCCACGTCGTCGGCCTCGACGGCGCAAACTCGACCGAGATGGATCCCGAGACTCCGTACCCGGTAATCGACCTCCTGCCCGAGCAGAAGGAGATCGAGGACCTCGGCGGCACGATGCGGCTCGGCGCCCAGGCGGTCGAGCTCGCGTCTGGAACCCGTGCCCACGAGACCTACGGCGACGCCGTGATTCACGAGCGCCACCGGCACCGATACGAGGTCAACAACCATTTCCGCCCGCGCCTCGTCGATGCGGGCCTCGTCGTCAGCGGCACGTTCCAGGAAGGGCGCTTGGTCGAGATCGTCGAGCTCCCCGAGCATCCGTGGTTCGTCGCCAGCCAGTTTCATCCCGAGTTCAAGTCGCGGCCGACGCGCCCCGCGCCGCTTTTCCGTGAGTTCGTCGGCGCAGCGCTCGCCCGCTCGCGCGAACGGGTCGGCGCAGAGTACGCCGCAGGCCGGGCACTGACCTAGACCTAAGATCCGCCCGGTGGAAGACGGGCGGCCTGAGGTAGTCGAGCTTTTCGTCGAGCTGGCTCGCGTTCCGAGCCCGCCCGGGGAGGAACGGGCCGTCGCCGATCGGGTCGCCGAGTATCTGCGCGACCTCGCGCTTTCCGTCGAAGAGGACGACGCCGGCGTTCGCATCGGCTCCACGATCGGCAACCTGCTCTGCCGGATCGAGCCGACCGCCGCCGGTGCGCCCCTCTTCTTCTGCGCGCATCTCGACACGGTGCCGCCGGAAGGGCCGATCGAGCCCGTGGTGGACGACGGGGCCGTGCGGAGCGGAGGCCGCACGATCCTCGGCGCGGACAACAAGGCCGCGGTGGCCGCGATGCTCGACGCGACTCGGCGTGTCGTGGCGGAGAACAGGCCGCACGCAGGCATCGAGCTCCTGTTCACGCCGAAGGAGGAGGTTGGGCTACGTGGCGCCGCCGCCTTCGACCACGAGCGGTTGCGCGCCAAGCTCGGCTACGTGTACGACCATGCCGGCCCGATCGGCGAGGTGATTCTCGGTGCGCCCTACCAGTGCAAGCTGGACGCGTCGTTCCACGGCCGCGCCGCCCATTCCGGAATGTTTCCTGAGGAAGGGCGCTCGGCGATCGCTGCGGCAGCGCGGGCGATCGCCGATCTTCGGCTCGGCCGTCTGGACGAGGAGACGACCGCGAATGTCGGCGAGATCCGCGGCGGCACGGCCCGCAACATCGTGCCGGAGCACTGCTCGTTCACGGCCGAGGCGCGCTGCCATGACGAGGGCAAGCTCGGCGAGCTCGTCCAGGAGATGCTCGAGACGATCACCTTCGCAGCGCAGCTCGGGGATTGCGACGTCGAGACCCAGGTCGATCCGAGCGCGCGCGGCTACCGGTTCAAGCGCGACGACCAGCCGGTGCGGCTCGCCGCGGCTGCGCTCCAGCAAAGCGGTTTCGAGCCGAGCTACGGCCTGAGCGGCGGCGGCGCCGACGCCAACGTCTTCAACGAGCGCGGGCTGCAGTGCGTCAATCTCGCCAACGGAATGACGGACATCCATACGCCGGACGAGCGGATCGCGGTCGCCGACCTCGAGCGGATGGTCGATGTCACGCTCGCGCTCGTGGAGGCCGCTCGCGATGCCGGTTAGCCTGCGGCGCGGAACCGTGACCGGGATCGCGGAGCGGCACGAGGGTCTCGTTCGCTGCGAGGTCGAGGGCGTGCCGTGCGCCGCGTATCCGGAGCTGACCGGCCCCGTCGCGCTCGGCGACGACGTGATCGTCAACGTTCAGGCGCGGGAACTCGGGCTCGGGTCTGGTGGCTTCGACGTCCTGCACGTGAATCTCACGCGAGGGCTCGGCCTGCCGCCGCCATCGAGAGCCCATGTGATGAAGCTGCCGTACACGCCGGTGCAGCACGCGGCGCGCCACGCCGAGGAGGAGGCCGCGCTTCCGGATTCGCTCGGCGGGATGCCGGTCGTCTGTTGCTCGCTGCACAGCCAGCTCGCGCCTGTCTGCGCCGCCCTGGCCGGCTTGCGTGTCACGTACGTCCAGCTTCCCGGAGGCGCGCTTCCGGTCGGGCTCTCCGACACCGTCCGAGCCTTGCGCGGGCGCGGCCTGCTCGCGGCGACGGTGTCGGCCGGGGCCTGCTTCGGCGGCGAGGTCGACGCGGTGACGACGGCCTCGGCCCTCGCCTGGACCGCTGGTCGCGACTGCGATGTCGTCGTGTGCGCGATCGGGCCGGGAATAGTCGGCACGGCGTCGCGCCTCGGCCACGGCGGCGTCGCGGCGGCCGAGGCGGCGAACGCCGCCTCGGCGCTCGGCGGCTTGCCGGTGCTCGCGGTGCGGGTGTCCGGCGGCGACGAGCGGGAGCGCCACCGCGGGGTCTCGCATCACACACGTGCCGTCGTCAACCTCTGTCTCGGCGAGATCAGGGTCGCGTGGCCGACGCGGATCGAGGCGCCAGCGTGGCTCGAGGCGCGGACGGAGGTCGATACCGGAGGCTGGCGGGAGGCGTGCGCCGGGCTGCCCCTCGAGCACATGGGTCGCGGCGTGGAAGACGATCCCTGGTTCTTCGAGTCGGCCTTCGCCGCCGGACGGCTCGCGCGGGAGCTCGCTCGCTAGTGGAGGAGCGGCGCCTCGGCCCCGTCGTGGGTCTCGGCACCTGGGCGACGTTCGACGGCGACGCCGGGCTGGCAGGCGAGGTGATCGGGACCGCGGTGGAGAGTGGGTGCCGCCTCGTAGACTCGTCGCCGATGTACGGGGGCGCCGAAGCGGCGATGAGCGAGGTCGTTCGCGCACGTCGCGACGACGTGACGGTCGCGACCAAGATCTGGGCGCCGTCTCTCGGCGAAGGGCGTGAGCAGTACAGACGCCAGCGCGTGCTGTTCGGGCGCGTCGAGATCGAGCAGATCCACAACCTCGTGCTCTGGCGCGAGCACCTGTCGTGGCTCGAGCAGGAGCGTGAAGCAGGGCAGATCGAGAGGCTGGCGGTAACGCATTACAGCCAAGCCGCCTTCGGTGAGCTCGAGGAGGCCCTGAAGACCCGACGATTCGACGCCGTCCAGTTGCCGCTCAATCCGCGGCAGCGGGAGTCCGAGCGGCGTTTGCTGCCGCTTGCCGCCGACCTCGACGTTGCCGTGATCGTGATGCGGCCGCTCGGCGGCGCCGGCTCGCTGATTCCTGGACCGGCCGACCGGGAGCTCGAGCCTCTCCGCGAGCTCGGGATCGAGACGTGGGAGCAGGCGCTGCTCAAGTGGGCCCTCTCTGACGAGCGGATCGACGTTGTCATTCCGGCGACGCGGAGCCCCGAACACGTCAGGACGAACGCGGCCGCCGGCTGTCCGCCCTGGCTTGGCCCCGAGGAGCGCGCGCTCGTGGAACGGCTCGCGGCGTGAGGCCGGAGGAGTCGAAGCGCGTCTTCGAAGGGGCACAGATCAGCGTCGACGTCGAGCGCTGGGACAAGCGCGAGCGCGAGATCGTCCGGCATCCCGGGGCGGTCGCGATCGTCGCGGTGGATGACGCCGGTCGCGTGACTCTCGTCCGCCAGCTTCGCGAGCCCGCGCGCAGGCGCCTGCTGGAGCTCCCGGCCGGCACCTGCGAGCCCAACGAGGAGCCGCTCGCTACCGCCAAGCGCGAGCTTGAAGAAGAGGCCGGGTTACGAGGCGGCGACTGGCGTCTGGCGGCGACGTTCTTCTCGACGCCGGGGTTCTGCGACGAGCTGGTGCGGGTCTATTGCGCAGAGGGCGTCGAAGAGACCGAGCGGGCGCCGGAGGAGGACGAGGAGATCGAGCTCGTGCGCGTTCCGGCCGCCGAGCTCGAGCCCCTGCTCCCGCAGATCGAGGACGCCAAGACCCTCGCCGGACTGCTCCTGTACTTACGCGAAAGGTAGGGTTCGCCCGCATGAAAATCGGCGTGGCCAGGGAAATCAAGCCTGACGAGTACCGCGTCGCCCTGACGCCGGCCGGCGCGCGGGAGCTCGTTCAGCGCGGTCACGGCGTGCTCGTCGAGGCGGGCGCGGGGGAGGGGAGCTCGTTCTCCGACGATGCCTACGAGGCGGTCGGTGCCCGCGTCGTCACGGTGGACGAGGTCTGGGAAGCCAGCGAGCTTCTGCTCAAGGTGAAGGAGCCGATCGAGCAGGAGTACCGCCGTCTGCGCGAGGGGCTCGTGCTCTTCACCTATCTCCACATCGCCGCCGACGAGCCGTTGGCGCGGGCGCTCGTCGACAGCGGCATCGCCGCCGTCGCCTACGAGACGGTCGAGACCGACAACGGTGCTCTGCCGCTCCTCGCTCCGATGAGCGAGATCGCCGGCCGCCTCGCTGCCCAGGCCGGCGCGTACTTCCTCGAGAAGCCGCTCGGCGGCCGCGGGCTGCTGCTCGGCGGCGTCGCAGGCGTCGCGCCAGGGAAGGTCGTCGTCATCGGCGGCGGCATGGTCGGCTACAACTCGGCGGTCATCGCCCTCGGCCTCGGCGCGAACGTGACCATCCTCGAACGATCCGTCGACCGGATGCGTCACCTGGAGGAGATCCTCTCGGGGCGGGTCAGCCTGCTGATGTCCTCGAGCCTGCAGATCGAGGAATCGGTCGCCGAGGCGGACGTCGTCATCGGCGCGGTCCTGATCCCGGGCGCGCTGGCCCCGAAACTGGTCACGCGCGAGATGATCCGGGAGATGAAGGACGGGAGCGTCCTCTGCGACGTCGCCATTGACCAGGGCGGCTGCGCCGAGACGTCGCGCCCGACGACGCACAGCGATCCGGTCTACGTAGTCGACGGCGTCACGCACTACTGCGTGGCGAACATGCCGGGGGCGGTCCCGATCACCTCGACGAAGGCCTTGACGAACGTAACGCTTCCCTACGTGGAGGCGATCGCCGACGACGGACTGCGCGACGCGGTGGCCCGCGACCCGGCGCTGGCCCGCGGGGTCAACGTCCTCGAAGGGAAGGTCACCTACGAGGCGGTCGCCGAGGCCCACGGCCTCGAGTATTCGCCGCTCGAAGACGTCCTGCCGCTTGCTCCGGTTTGACCGCCGGACGCACCCCCGCCCTTAGTTGGGTGGGGTGTCACCTTCCGCCCACGAAAATGACGATACGCGCGAAAAGCGCACTCATGGTTGCCTCGGGTGTGGCGACTTCGGGACTTTCGCCGAGCGGCGTCGAGTGCCGCCCGGCTACGCGCCGCTCTGCTCTGCGTTCTTGCGTTGCGGGCTGATCTTGACGACCAGCCACGTGATCCCGGCGGCCAGTGCGATGACGGAGACGATGAACACCACCAGGCCGATCAGTCCGAGAGCGGTCGCCATGACCGACCTAGAATAGCCGCGTGGCGCGCGCCTGCGTGATCGTGCTCGACGCCGTCGGCGCAGGAGCGCTGCCCGACGCAAGCGACTATGGCGACGAGGGCTCCGACACGCTCGGAAACGTCGCCAGGGCCGTCGGCGGTCTCGACCTCCCCAACCTCGAGGCGCTGGGCCTCGGCAACGTCGAGCCGCTCGAGGGCTGCCCCGCCCAGCCGGGAGCGCCTGCCGTCGCCGGTCGTCTCGCCGAACGCTCGAAAGGCAAGGACACCACCACCGGCCACTGGGAGCTGATGGGGGTCGTCACTCCGCAGCCGATGCCGACCTATCCGCACGGCTTCCCGCACGACGTGATCGACCCGTTCATGCACCGGACCGGGCGCGGAGTGCTCGGCAACAAGCCGGCTTCCGGGACCGAGATCATCCAAGAGCTCGGCGAGGAGCACCAGCGGACGGGCAAATGGATCGTCTACACGTCAGCCGATTCGGTCTTCCAGATCGCCGCACATGAGGAGACGATCCCACTCGAGGAGCTCTACGACGCCAGCCGGGCGGCGCGCGAGATCCTCACCGGCAACCACGCCGTCGGCCGTGTGATCGCGAGACCTTTCGTCGGTGAGCCCGGAAACTACGAGCGGACTCCGAACCGGCACGACTTCTCGCTGGAGCCGAAGCGTCCGAACTACCTGACGCTTATCCGCGAGGCGGGCAACGAGGTCCACGGCATCGGGAAGATCTCCGACATCTTCGCGGGGCAGGACATCGACGAATCCCGCCCGACCAAGTCCAACGTGGAGGGCATTCAGCAGACCGAGGCGCTTCTCAAAGAGCTGGACGCCGGCCTGATCTTCGTCAACCTCGTCGAGACGGACATGCTCTGGGGGCACCGGAACGATCCCGTCAACTTCCACCGTTGCTTGCAGGACTTCGACCGGCGGCTACCCGACCTGCTCGAGGCGATGCGGGCGGGTGATCTCCTGATCCTGACCTCAGATCACGGTTGTGATCCGACGACGCCGTCGACCGACCACTCTCGAGAGCACGCGCTGCTGCTTGCCTACGTGGCCGGTAAGAACGCGGCCGGTCGCACCCACGAGGGCGAGTTCGCGGACGTCGGAGCGACCGTGAACAGCTGGCTCGGCGGAAAAGCTCCCCGGCGAGGAATCCCGGGGGCGGCGATCCTCGAGCCTTGATCCACGACAATCCGAAGCCCGTTCGCCGCTGACTGCGCGAGAGAGGAGAGGTAGGTGACCCGTCGCTCCTTGTGTGCGATCCGCGTCCCCGAGTTGATCGAGCGGAAGCGCGACGGAGGCGAGCTCTCGCCCGCTGAGCTCGCCGAGCTGATGCTCGGCTACGCGGAAGGCGCGATCCCCGATTACCAGCTCGCGGCCCTCTGCATGGCGGTCTACTTCAGGGGCCTGAGCAGCGCCGAGACCTATGCGTTGACGGACGCGCTGATTCGAACCGGCGAGACCGTCGATCTCCACGGGGCTCTGGGCCGGAAGGTCGTCGACAAACACTCGACCGGCGGGGTGGGGGACAAGACGTCGATCGCGGTCGGCCCCATCGTGGCCGCATGCGGGGTTCCGTTCGGAAAGATGAGCGGCCGCGGCCTCGGGCACACGGGGGGGACGCTCGACAAGCTCGAGTCGATCCCCGGCTTTCGGGTCGAGCTGACGACCGACGAATTCATCGAACAGGTTCGGTCGGTAGGGCTTGCGATCGTCGGCGCGACTGCAAACCTCGTCCCCGCCGACAAGAAGCTCTACGCGCTCCGCGACGTGACGGCGACGGTGGACAACTACTCGCTGATCGCAGCGAGCATCATGTCCAAGAAGATTGCCGGCGGCGCAGATGCGATCGTCCTGGACGTCAAGGTCGGTGACGGTGCGTTCATGAAGGCTCGCGCCGACGCAGAGCGGCTCGCCGAGGTGATGATCGATCTCGGGCGCCGCGCCGGTCGCGAGGTGGTGGCCGTGATCAGTGCCATGGACGAGCCCCTCGGGCATGCAGTCGGAAATGCGCTCGAGATCCGCGAGGCCATCTCGACGTTGCGAGGCGAGGGTCCGTCCGATTTCGTCGAGCTCGTCGTCGAGGCTTCGACCCAGCTTCTGGCTCTTTCCGATCTTGGAGCAACCCGCGACGAAGCCCGCAGCGCCGTCGAGCAGGCGATGGCCGACGGCTCCGCGCTGGCAGCGTACGAGCGCTGGATCGCGGCACAGGGCGGTGAACCCGACGAGGGGGCGCTGCCGACGGCTCCCGTCGTTCGTGAGGCAATCGCTCCCCGGCCCGGGCACGTCCAGTCGCTCGGAGCGGTGCAGGTTGGAAACGCCGCTCTCCGTCTCGGTGCCGGCCGTCACGACAAGGACGACCAGATCGATCACGCCGTCGGCGTCGTCCTTCTCAAGAAGCGCGGCGATGTGGTGGAGGCGGGGGAGAGCCTTGCCGAGATCCACGCACGAGGCGAGGCGAGCGGGGGGACCGCGGTCGAAGACGTGCTTGCAGCCTACGAGATCGCCGACTCGGTGCCGCAGGAGCGTGGCGTGATCCTCGACGTGATCACAGGCTGAGCGCCGACGGCCTCGAGCCGTTGCGAGAGCAGCAGGCAGACCCGGTTCTCAGCGCTAGGCTGCGAAAGCCATGCCCGAGCTGCCCGAAGTCGAGACCGTGCGGGCGAGCCTCGAGCCGAAGCTGGTCGGCCGCCGATTCGAGACGGTCGAGATCCTCGACTCCCGGCTGACACGACCCGTCGATCCTGCAGAGGTGGCTGCAGAGCTCGTCGGGGAGGTCGTCGCAGCGGTTGGCCGGCGCGGCAAGTATTTGATTGTTCGGTTCGAGAGCGGTCTGGTTCTCCTGATTCACCTCCGGATGACTGGAAGCCTTGTCCACTCGCGAAACGGGGCCGGGCCTGAGTCCCATTTGCGAGCTGTTGTCAGTCTAGACGACGGATCGGACATCAGATACCACGACGTGCGGCGGTTCGGAACATGGCTCGTGCTGCGCGGGGACGAGCTCGACGCTTACCTCGCGACCCGCCTTGGCCTCGAGCCGCTGGAGCGTGCGTTCTCAGCGCGAGATCTCGGGAAGCGATTCGCAGGGCGCCGAGCCCCGGTCAAGGCGGCTCTTCTCGACCAGCGAGTCCTGGCGGGTGTCGGGAACATCTATGCAGACGAGGCGCTGTGGCGGGCACACATCGACCCGAGGCGCCCTGCCGGCGCCCTCGACGAGCGCGAGATCAGGGCTCTTCACCGCAGCATCCGCCGTGCCCTCGAAGCGGGTATCGCGCGGCAGGGCGCGACGCTCCGCGACTACCGGACTCCTGACGGAGCCGCCGGCCGTATGCAGCATGAGTTCAAGGTGTACGGGCGGGGTGGGGAGCCCTGTTCGCGCTGCCGTGCGCCGATCGAGAAGACGAGGATCGCGGGCCGCGGCACGTGGTTCTGCCCCGCCTGCCAACGCTGAGCGACAGAGGCTAGGCGGCCAGCTGCTCGTCGAGCCGGCCGCTCTTGTCAAGCCGCCACAGCTCGGTATAGCCGCCGATCGGCGCGCCGTCGATGAGGATTTGAGGCACAGTCCAGCCACCTGTCAGATCGAGCAGTTTCTGACGGAAATTCGGATCGTCGTCGAGGTTGATCTCGTCGTACTCGATCCCCTTCCCATCGAGGAGCGCTTTTGCGCGGACGCAGTAGCCGCACCAGGCTGTCGTATACATCTGAACGCGTGCCATCCCGCTCTCAAACGGAGAAAGTGGCGTAGGGATTCCCAACCTCCCCTCGCCCTACACTTGGTGGCACTGTGGCGGGGCGCACCTATAAGACCGAGGCGGTCGTACTGCGGTCGTTTCGACTCGGCGAAGCGGACCGAGTGCTCCACGTCTACACACTCGACCGCGGCCGCGTCGGGGCAGTCGCGAAGGGAGTCCGTCGGACCAAGTCGCGCTTCGGCGCGAGATTGGAACCGTTGAGCCACGTCGAGCTGCTCCTGCACCAGGGCTCCGGCGAGTTGCAGACGGTCACGGGCGTCGACCTGATCCAGTCGCACCACGAGGCGCGTGAGGATCCGTACCGGCTCAACGTCGGCCTCGTCGGGCTCGAAGCGATGCTCCGTCTCTTCAGCGAGCAGGAGGCGAACGCAAGGGCCTTCCGAGCCCTGACGCGATTTCTGGAGCTTCTCGATCAACCGGCGGCCGCCGGCGCGGGCTCTACCCGGGCCGCGCTCGACCCGCTCGCGCTCTCATTCCAGCTGAAGCTGCTCTGGCTGTCGGGTTACCTGCCGCACGTGACGAGCTGTGCGGAGTGCGGAGCAGACGACGGCCTTGTCGGCTACTCGCCCCGAGCAGGTGGTGCGGTCTGTACGGGCTGTCGTGACGAGACGACGCTGTCGCTCGCGCCCGAGGGCCTCGGAGGGATCGAGACGCTGCTACGGCATCCGCTCGCCGACGCGCGCGCTGCGGGGCTCAACGCACGGGCGACTCGGGACGCGCTCGCCGTCATCAACGCGTCGCACGAGTTTCACGGCGGTTTTCGGCTGCGAACCCTCTCTGCCTGATCGGCCAGGCCCTTTCGGGCGCCGCTCTGATGAAGGCACAGCCAACCTCCTCCCCGCGTCGAGCCTAGTCAGAAAACGCGCACGAATGGGTGATTGGACCGCACCGAAACCTTGCCTTCCGCGAGAAATCTTTCGCTCGAGACGATTCAGACCTACGCCGACGTTTCGCTCTCGGCCCCGCCTAGGCGCCGTCCTCGCCGTCCCGGATGTCCTCGGCCACGAGCTCCTTGAACGGCTTCAGCTTCTCGAAGAACTTGCGCGGGGGCACGCTCTGCTTCGGCTTTTCGCCGAGCAGCCAGGGCGCCGCGTCGACCGCGGTCCGCCAAGCGACCTCTTCGGCATCTCGATCGGGCGCCTCCGACCGCTCCTCGTCGTCTTCGAGCGGCTCGACCTTGTCGAGGTAGACGTTGGTGTACCCGTTTTTCTGCTCCTCATGGCATTCGATCCGGGCACGTCCACCCTCGGCGACGAGAGCCTGCCGCGCGATCGCATCTCGAAACGTCGTGTACTCGTTCCCGTCGTCGTCCTTGAGGACGAACCGCGTGTTGCCGGACTTCGTCTTGAAGGCCTTGACCTCGGCGACGTGAACTTCCTTTTCCATCGCGGACAATCCAGTACCCATCGCCCCAAATGCGACACTCCTCAAGCCGTGAACTACCAGGAGATGATCATCGCGCTCGAGCGGTACTGGGCCGACTACGGCTGCGTCCTGATGCAGCCGTACCACACCGAGCTCGCCGCCGGAACGATGAATCCGAACACCTTTCTGCGTTCTCTCGGGCCGAGCCCCTGGAACGTCGCGTACGTCGAGCCTGTGATCCGGCCGCTCGACGGCCGCTATGGAGAGAATCCGTTTCGCTTTCAGCACTACTTCCAATACCAGGTCGTGCTGAAGCCGGCGCCCGCGGATGTGCTCGACCTCTACTGGGCCTCGCTGGAGGCGCTGGGCATCGACTTGCGCAAGCACGACATGCGCCTGGTCGAGGACGACTGGGAGCAGCCGACACTCGGCGCGTGGGGCCTTGGCTGGGAGGTTTGGTGCGACGGGATGGAGATCACGCAGTGGACGTACTTCCAGCAGCTCGGTGGTTTCGACGTCGAGCTGGTACCCGCCGAGATGACGTACGGGCTCGAGCGGCTGGCGATGTTCCTGCAGGGCAAGCGGACCGCGTTCGAGCTCGAATGGGCCCCCGGGATCACCTGGGGCGACGTCTACCGCGAGGCCGAGCGGCAGTGGTCCCGGTACAACTTCGAAGAGGCGCCCGTCGACGTCCTGATGCGTCGCTTCGACGAGTACGAGGCGGAATGCCGGCACCTGCTCGAGGGCGGGTTGCCGATTCCGGCGTACGACCAGGTGCTCAAGTGCTCGCATACGTTCAACCTGCTCGACGCGCGTGGTGCGATCTCGGTGACCGAACGTGCGGCGTACATCGGTCGGGTCAGGAGGCTTGCCCGCGGCGTCGCCGAGTCCTATCTCCGGCAGGAGGAAGATGCCGTCGCTGCTGCTTGAGATCGGAGCCGAGGAGCTCCCGGCGGGCGCCTGCCGGGAGGCCGAGGCCCAGCTGCCCGAGCTCGCGCGGGCGCACGTCGGGAAGGCTCCGTCGCAGCTCTTCGTGGGGCCGCGGCGGCTCGGCTTTCTCATCGACGACCTGCCGGAGCGGACCGCTGAAGAGTGGGTCAAGGGGCCGCCAGAGAACCTGCGGGAGCGGGCGGCCGCCGGCTTCGCGAAGAAGCACGGCGTCTCGGCCGAGGAGCTCGAGGTACGTGACGGCTTCCTCGGCGTAACGGTGCCGGGCCGCGACCTGCGCGAGGTCCTGCCCGAGCAGATCGACCGAATCGTCCGAGGGCTCTCGTTCACCAAGTCGATGCGCTGGGACGAGAGCGGGATCCGCTTCGCGCGGCCCGTGCGCTGGGTGCTGGCGAAGCTCGACGCCGAGACGCTCGTGGGGGAGACCTCGTTCGGCCACCGCTTCACGCACGGCGCGCTCGAGATTCCGAGCGCTGTCGGCTATGCGGATGCGCTGCGTGCCGCCGACGTCGAGCCGGTCGCCGACGAGCGGCGTCGCGAGATCGTCGAAGGGCTCGACGCGATCGGGGGCTGGAGCGATCCAGGCGGCAAGCTTGCCGAGGTCGTCCATCTCGTCGAAAAGCCGATCGTGCTCGAGGGCCGCTTCGACGAGCGCTTCCTCCAGCTTCCGGAACGGGTGATCGTGACGACGATGCAGTCGCACCAGCGCTACTTCCCAATTCGGGGGAACCGCTTCGCGCTCGTCGCGAACGGAGGTGAGGCCCACGTCGTCACTGTCGGCCACACCCAGGTGCTCGAGGCGCGGCTCGAGGACGCGACGTTCACCTTCGAGCGAGACGTCGCCGCCGGGATCGACGCTCTCGCCGAAGGCCTCGGCTCGATCACCTTCTTTGCGGGGGCCGGCTCGTTCGCCGAGAAGGCCGAGCGCGTCGCGAAGCTCGTGGAACGCCTCGGCGGCGGCGACGCTTCGCTCGAGGCGGTGCGGCTGGCCAAGGCCGACCAGGCCTCCGAGCTCGTTCGCGAATTCCCCGAGCTCGAGGGCTACATCGGCGCCGAGTACGCGCGGCTCGCCGGCTATCCCGATGCGGTGACGAAGGCGATCGAGGAGCAGTACCTGCCCGACTCGGCCGGCGGCCCGCTGCCGGAAACCGAGCCGGGGAAGGTGCTGGCTGCCGCGGACAAGCTGGACACGCTGGGCATTGCCTTCGAGCTCGGTCACAAGCCGTCAGGCTCCCGCGACCCGTACGGTCTCCGGCGCGCGGCGATCGGGCTCGTCCGCCTCGCGCTCGACGGCGGACTGACGATCGACCGCGAGCTGCTCCCCGAGGACGTGCGAGAGTTCATCGAGGAGCGCTTCGAGGCGCTGCTCGACGTGCCCGTCGAATACGTCCGGGCCGCGCGCGCATCGAACGCGCCCGATCTCGGTGGGGTCGCCCGGCGTGCCGAGGAGCTCTACCGCGAGCGGGAGTCGCCGGAGTTCGACGGCGTCTACACCGCTTACGACCGCGCTCACCGCCTCGCCGGCAAGGCGCAGGAGTCTGCGGCGGCGCAACTAGACCGAGGCCTGCTGGTCGAGGACGCGGAGAAGGCGCTTGCCGAAGCGCTCGCGAAGGTCGCGATCGACGGGGACGGCGACATCAAGGCGGCGCTCGAGTCCGGCGCCGAGCTCGCCCCCGTGATGGAGCGCTTCTTCGAGGAGGTGCTCGTGATGGCCGAGGACGAAGCCGTCCGCGCGAACCGGCTACGCCTGCTGCTCGACGTGCGCGACACCCTCGGCGCGCTAGGCGACTTTTCGCAGATCTCACGCTAGCCTGCGGGGCCGATGGCGAAGACGCCCGTCGAGCTGCACGTCGTCTCCGATTCGACCGGAGAGACGGCGACGCGGCTGGTGCACGCGCTCGAGGCGCAGTTTCCAGCGCAGGAGTTCGAGGAGATCCGTCATCCGCGCGTCGAGACGGTCGACCATCTGAGGCTCGCCGTCGAACGCGCCAAGGGGCGGCCTGCCGTCGTCGTGTACACCCTCGTCGAGCCTGAGCTCCGCCAGCAGATGCGCGTGCTCTGCCGCCGCGCCCGCCTCCACTACTGCGACCTGCTCGGCCATCCGATCGACGCGGTCGCCCGCGTCTCGGGCCAGGCCGCACGGATGACGCCGGGAGCGCGGCCCCCGCTCGACTCGGGCTACTTCAAGCGAATGGCCGCAATCGAGTTTGCGGTCAAATACGACGACGGCATGGGGAGCGGCCTCCGGGAGGCTGACATCGTCCTCGTCGGCGTCTCGCGGACGTCGAAGACTCCCCTGTCGATGTATCTCGGCTACCTCGGCTACAAGACGGCGAACGTCCCGATCGTGAAGGGCATCGAGCCGCCGCCCGAGCTCTACGAGATCGATCCGCTCAAGATCGTCGGCCTGACGATCGAGGCCGGCCGGCTTGCGGAGATCCGACAGCAGCGGGTGCGGCGTCTCGGCGGCAACAACCGTCAGTACGCGAGGCTCGTCGAGATCTACGACGAGCTCGAGGCGGCGGAGGCGACCCACCGCCGGCTCGGCTGCCCAGTGATCGAGATCTCGGAGCTTTCGATCGAGGAGACCGCCGCTCGCGTGATCCGGCTGGTCGAGCAGCGACGCTCCGAGGCCGGCAAAGCCGTGGGCGCATGAAGCCCAAGCCCCGCGTGCCTCTCTGGCGCTGGCTGGCGTGGTCGGCGATTCTGGTCGCGGCGCTGTTCGTCTTCTACGTCGTCTTCACGCCGTTCTGGATGGCGACACGGGCGCTCGCCTGGCTTGTGGACTACCGCGCCCGCCGGCGGCCCGGGTACCGCCCGCCCGTAAGGGCGGACTAGGGGAGGGAGCAGCGAAATGCTGCTCCCTCCGACGTCTTGGATCGTTACGGCGACGCCCCGACCGTCGTCGTTGGCTGGTTCGTCAGCGAGCACAGAAGGCTGCCGAGGATGCCGCCGTTCGGATCCCAGAAGCGGCCGTCTGGCTCCAGGACTCTGGCAGCCTCGCGTACGACTCCATCGAGGTCGTCGACGTTCATCAGGACCATGAACGAGACGACGAGATCGGCGGCGCCGTCTTCTACGGGAAGAGCGGCGGCGTCGGCTCGAGCGACGTCCAGCGACGCGTCGGCCGCACGCGCGGCCTCGACGAGCGCCGGCGAGGCCGTCGAACGCTCGCACGTTGTGGCCGCGCTCCCGAAGGTCGCGGGCGAGGCGCCCCTCGCCGCAACCGACGTCGAATGTCAGACGACCCGGCGGCGGCAGCAGCTCGAAGAAGCGCTCCGGTGGAAGCGCCAGTAGGAGTCGTGCCCGGGTTCGCGCGCCCAGCGCGTCCAGTCGGCGGCATGGCGCTCCCAGTGCTCGCTCAGCGACACGGCCGAAGCGTAATCGTGCTGCTCATGGGAAGATCCAGAGCAGTATGAGTGGACGCTACGTCTTCGACTTCGACGAATCGGCCGAAGGAGGCAAGGAGCTTCTGGGCGGCAAGGGCGCCGGTCTCGCAGAGATGACCGGCCTCGGCATCCCCGTTCCGGCAGGGTTCACGATCGCGACGGACGCGTGCCGCGACTACTCGCAGGCGAAGGAGCTGCCGGAAGGGCTCGAATCGGAGATCGACGAGCACATCGCGGCGCTCGAGGACAGGACCGGCAAGCGTTTCGGCGACTCGAGCGACCCTCTGCTCGTCTCCGTGCGCTCGGGTGCAGCCGTCTCGATGCCGGGGATGATGGACACGATCCTCAACCTCGGACTCAACGACGACGCCGTCGAAGGACTTGCGGTGACGACAGGCAACAATCGGTTCGCGCAGGACTCGTATCGACGCCTGATCCAGATGTACGGCGAGGTCGTCGACGGCATCGACGGAGACCGCTTCGAGCAGGCGCTTGCGAACCTGAAGAATGAGCGCGGCGCGCAGCAGGACGTCGATCTCACGGCCGACGACCTGAGAGAGCTCGTGGCGACCTTCAAGGAGCTTTACGAGCAGGAGACCGGCAGTCCGTTCCCGCACGACGCTCGCGAGCAGCTTGCGCGCGCGGTGCGAGCCGTTTTCGACTCCTGGGACAATCCGCGCGCGCAGGTCTACCGCCGCGCGCACCGGATCCCCGACGATCTCGGTACCGCGGTCAACGTCGTCCAGATGGTCTTCGGGAACAAGGGCGACCGGTCGGGGACCGGCGTCGCGTTCACGCGCGATCCCTCCACCGGCGAGGTGGGCCTCTACGGCGAGTTCCTGGCCAACGCGCAGGGCGAAGACGTCGTCGCGGGGATCCGGACGCCGCAGCCGCTCCAGGAGATGAAGGAGCGCCTCCCGGACGCCTTCGAGCAGCTGCTCGAGACGATGCGGCGGCTCGAGGAGCACTACCGCGATATCCAGGACATCGAATTCACTGTCGAGGACGACCAGCTCTACCTGTTGCAGACTCGCTCTGCGAAGCGCACGGCTGCGGCCGCACTGAAGGCGGCGGTCGACATGGTGGACGAGCGGCTGATCTCGAAAGAGGAGGCAGTCGCCCGAATCGATCCGGCGCAGCTCGACCAGCTCTTGCACCCGATGCTGGACCCGAGCGCAAGCTACGAAGTCGCGGCCAAGGGCCTGAACGCCTCTCCCGGCGCCGCGTCCGGGCAGATCGTCCTCGACGCAGACACTGCCGCGGAACGTGGCGCAGCCGAGCCGGTCATCCTCGTCGGGTGGGAGACGTCGCCGGACGACATCCACGGCATGATCGCGGCGCAGGGAATCCTGACCGCCCACGGTGGCATGACCTCGCACGCCGCAGTGGTCGCCCGTGGGATGGGCAAGCCGTGCGTCGCCGGCTGCGAGGAGCTGAGCATCGACACGGACAAGCGCCGTATTCGGATCGGCGAGCACGACCTCGCCGAGGGCGAGGTGATCACGATCGACGGCGGCAGCGGGATCGTGATCGCCGGGCCTGTCGAGCTCGTGCCGCCCACGATCAACGAGGACTTCGAGACGATCCTCGGCTGGGCGGACGACCACCGGCGTCTTCAGGTGCGCGCCAACGCCGACACGCCCGACGATGCGGCGAAAGCGCGCGAGTTCGGCGCCCAGGGGATCGGCCTCTGCCGAACCGAGCACATGTTCATGGCCGAGGAGCGGCTGCCGATCGTGCGCGAGATGATCATGGCCTCCGGCGAGGACGAGCGGCGGGACACGCTGGACAAGCTGTTGCCGATGCAGCAGTCCGACTTCGAAGGGATCTTCGAGGCAATGGCCGGGCTGCCCGTCACGATCCGCCTCCTCGACCCTCCGCTCCACGAGTTCTTGCCGCCGCTCGAAGAGGCCACGGACGAGCGGATGCGCGAGCGGATCAAGGCGCTTCAGGAGTCGAACCCGATGCTCGGCACGCGCGGCTGCCGGCTCGGCCTGCTCTGGCCCGAGATCTACGAGATGCAGGTCCGCGCAATTATCCGCGCCGCGGTCGCTGTCGAGGAGCGCACGGGCGAGGCGCCGCTGGTCGAGATCATGCACCCACTGGTCGGCTTCGCGGAGGAGCTCCGGCGGCTGCGCGCGATCACGATCGCGACTGCGAACGAGGAGAGCGAGCAGGTCGACTATCTCGTCGGGACGATGATCGAGCTCCCGCGCGCGTGCATCCGGGCCGACGAGATCGCCGACCACGCCGATTTCTTCTCCTTCGGAACGAACGACCTGACGCAGACGACGCTCGGGCTCTCCCGCGACGACGCGGAGGGGAAGTTCCTGACCCGCTACCTCGAGGACGGCGTGCTCGAGCGGAATCCGTTCGAGACGCTCGACCAGAGCGGGGTGGGCGACCTGATGCGGATCGCCGTCGAGCGCGGCCGGTCGAACAGAGAAGACATCAAGCTCGGCATCTGCGGCGAGCACGGCGGCGAGCCTGCAAGCGTCGCTTTCTGCCATGGCCTCGGCCTGAACTACGTCAGCTGCTCGCCCTACCGCGTCCCGCTGGCCCGGCTCGCAGCTGCGCAAGCCGCGCTCGCGGAAGAGGGCGCGGCGTACGTCGCCGCGGGCGGCTGAATCGTGCCGTCTGATCCCCGTCGTACCTTGGAGGCATGTGTGACGGCGATCGCTACGACGACCGGGTGACGGAGATCGTCGACGCGGCGCTCGAGCGCGGCTACGTGCTCGCCTTCAGGCAGCGGGCCGGAGGCTGGGAAGCCGCCTGGCGGCCGGCCAGGGCCGCGACGGCGCCTTCGATGCCTCCCGCCTTCGCGCCGACGCGAACCGCGGCGGCCGAGCAAGCCCTCGCGGCCATTCG
>Ga0126310_10000007_pt1 | contig 54156 bp, 43 predicted proteins | sample Plot60_FD_92540 | JGI IMG/M metagenome (GOLD analysis project Ga0126310, IMG submission 92540) | Serpentine soil microbial communities from UC McLaughlin Reserve, CA, USA - Plot60 | ecosystem: Environmental > Terrestrial > Soil > Grasslands | place: USA: UC McLaughlin Reserve, Lake County... | reverse complement strand
AATGCCATCTGCCATGAGAGAAGTTTATCTCGAATCACCAGATATTCCATGGTCTGCAATAGGAGGACTAGAAGAAGTCAAACGCGAACTACAAGAAGCAGTAGAATGGCCATTAAGATATCCAGATTTGTATACTAAACTAGGACACTCAATGCCAAAAGGTTTGTTAATGCACGGCCCTTCTGGTACAGGTAAGACACTTCTTGCAAAAGCTGTGGCTACTGAATCTGAGGCTAACTTTATCAGTGTAAGAGGACCTGAATTGCTAAGCAAGTGGGTTGGTGAATCTGAAAGAGGAATAAGAGAAATATTCAGAAGAGCAAGACAAGCAGCACCATGTGTGGTATTCTTTGATGAGATTGATTCAATAGCCCCTACAAGGGGAATGGGTGGAGATAGCATGGTAACTGAGCGTGTCGTATCACAATTGCTGACAGAACTAGATGGAATTCAGGCATTATCCGGTGTAGTAGTGTTAGCAGCAACAAACAGGGCTGATATGATAGATCCTGCATTACTTAGGCCAGGAAGATTCGACAAAATTGTATTTGTTCCGATGCCAGACAAGGGAGCAAGACTAAAAATTCTGGAAATTCATTCCAAAGATAAACCAATTGGTCCTGATGTAGAGCTAACAAGAGTTTCTGAGCTTACTGAAGGCTTTAGCGGTGCTGATACCAGTTCTGTGGCAAATACTGCAGTTTCACTTGTATTACATGAGTATTTAGCAAAGTATCCTACACCAGAGGAAGCAGCAAAACACGCTTCAGAAGCACATATAATGATGCGCCACTTTGAGGAAGCAGTGAAAAAGATCAAGACGCAAAGAGAAGGTAAACCTGGTGAAAAGGTCACTGTACCATATTATAGATAAATAAAAAATAAAAGCTGCCATTCCTTCCTTCATTTTATTTCGAATTCAGAGAAAGACTCATTACCTATTTTCTTCCTATATGACTAATGTATTAAATTTAATATAGAAATTGATATATAGAAATAACGATAAGATAATTGACAAAATTATCTTGACTATATCAATGTCTAATACGTTCAATAATAGCAGATTAATGAAGAAGTAGTAACATAATAAAAAAAATTATTAGGGTAATCTATTCAGACATATGACATACTAATCCATATTTTGAATATCGCATGGGACAATGCGTATCGAATTAATGACATCAAAAGAGTTTTTCATAATAAAAATTTCTGCTTCAATTAGATTAACAATAGCACCTGTCTTAAAATATTTTTATAAAATCAGTTAAAATTTTTTGACAGATTTCTCTTGCAATCAATAATTAATTGGGCAATGTTTTTAAGTTATGTCTTTTACAAATAAAAACACATAAAAAAAATTGATGAAAAATTCTCAAATCCAACTGGTGAAAAATCTTAATCTGACGACACCAGCGTTAAACCGTTTTGCAAAACCAAGTGACATAGCCAAACTAGTTGCACTATATGGAACGCCACTTTATTTAATCGATGAAGATACATTACACTCAAAAGCTAGAGAACTACATAATGCATATTCAAAATTCAATGGACCTGTGAAAGTCGCATATTCAATGAAGGCAAACTTCAGCCCAGCAATTCTACGCACATTCATTAATGATGGAATAACTTTTGATTTGACATCAATTGGGGAACTTCGTTTTTTAAAGGAGTGTAAAGGAGATCCTGAAAATATCATCTATACAAGTGTGACTGAAGAATTACAAGAATATTCAGAAGTACTGCAAGCTGGCGTGAGAAGGGTTGTTGTTAGTTCATTTAATGGGATAACAAATTTGGCCAAAGCAGCAAGTAAAATGAATATCAAGCCTCTAACAATGATCCGTGTGAATCCTGAGGTGGGAGTAAAGGCAGAGGTTCGTGCATCGTACAGAAATGGCAAATTTGGTGTTCCATTAAACGGAGGAACAATTGATAGTGCAACCAAAATGGTAAAGCATGTAATGGATAATGATTCACTAAAATTCGAAGGCTTCCATTTTCATCTTGGATCGCAGATTACAGATTTCTCTTGCTATACACATGCATTTGACAAAATGGACGCATTTATAGCAAAGGTAAAGAAGGAGTATCAGAACTTTCAGATCAACACATTTGATATTGGTGGGGGGACGCCGGTTTTCTATCATGAGCCTGTGCCTACTCCATCCCAGATGGCTGAAAATTATTTGGCTAAATTGAATCGACTTGCAGAAAATCATGGGAAATTCACGCTTATTGTTGAGAGCGGAAGATTTCTAGTAGCTGAATCGTCAATATTAGTCTCTAGAATAGTGAATACAAAAGAGTACAATGAACACAGGATTGTCATAATAGACGCAGGTTATCATTTATTATTAGATGCTGCTCTTTTAAAACAAGAATACCCACAGGAGGTAGTTCCAGTACTTGACGGTAAAGAGCAAATTACAAATCCGATAACACCAAAGAACATGCACCTAGCAGGCCGGCTATGTGACACATATGATGTATTTCCACTTTCCAACGCATCAAGTCTAAGTGAAGCTACTATTGGAAGATATATATCATTTTATAATGTTGGAGCATACTCAACAGTCTTTAATATGCCATTTCACTGTCAAACAAAACCTCCGATCATAATGAAAACTAGTAACGGAGACTACAAACTTGTAAGAAGAGGAACATCTTATGAACAGTTGTTTATAGAAGAAGGCGGAGGTCTAACCTAAAGACCTTTTATTTATGAAGAGTTTTTTACATTTTTAGTTAAGGAAACTGTTGATTGCATTGTCTACATCATCCGAATTTCCGGCTGATAAAAGATCAAACAACAATAGTAATAAGAAAATTAGAGCACATGTGTTTATTCGAGGTAAAGTGCAGGGTGTTTATTTTAGACAAAATACAAGAATTGTAGCTACTAGATACACTGTGATGGGCTGGGTGCGTAACTTGAAGGATGGACGAGTTGAGGCACTATTGGAGGGAAATGAAATGGACATCAATCAGGTAATAGAGTGGTTTTATGCAGGACCGCCTAAGGCGGTAGTGGATGATGTTGACGTAAACTATGAAAATTATACTGGAGAATTTTGTGAATTCAAAGTCAGTTATTGAATTGTTTCGTATGCAGTAAAAATTTCCTCTTTGATATTTTTAACTCCCCATGTCAGTCATAATAGTCTATATTCAGTTGGAAAATTCTTATTACTAACAGAATATAGCATGAATACTAATTTGAAATGATATTTTTGATAGCATTTCTTAAATACTTGTAATAAAGCAAAAAAGAAATTTTAGTAGCTTGTTTCATCAACCATTAGATAATGGTAGCCATGGATAGATATGCTATTCTCACGATAAACTTGCATTCTTTATTAGATGCTTTAAACCTCTTTTTATTATATGAGGATGGATCGAAACTCGATAAAGTAAGTCATTTCATTTCTACCCTTCATACTTAAGAATTCTTATCATGGTTATCTTTCGTGACGCAAGATTTGGTTGAATTTTTATTCTAATTTTCCTTCCGTTAATGGTTTTATCGGCACCTGGTCTTTTCGTACTTTGAGCCTAGTAAATATGTCAGCTGAATCTTGAGTTTCTTGTTCATTATTTATTTCTATTCCTATTTCATTCTTTATTGCATCTCTTCCTTCTCTTGCACCAACTAATATTATTTGTGAGTTCTGATAATCTATGTATTTTAGATTCCTTGCTAATGAGACAAAATTTTCAGCTTCCTCAAATTCATTTAATATATCGTCAGGATATCTTACTGATTGATCTGCAGTAGGATATCCCTGTGGTGTTGGCCTCTTAGGATTAATGACTGAAATTACATAACTTGCTTCTTTTTCTATACCTAGTTCTTTTTGTGCTTCGCCAGGGTCCTTTGGTATTTCAAGCATATATGCAAGTTCTGTATGCTTTTGATACTTTACTATTGCATATTTTCCTTCTCCTACTGGTCGTGCTGCATCTCCTTTTCGGAACTCATCTGAGAAAAGCTCTCTTGTAAGCTCTTTTGGATCCTCAAAAATCCCTCCAACTCTTCCCCAGTACCTTTCGGATCCTCGTGCTTCGGTCTTTCTAATTTCTGGAAGTGACTTTTTTCCTATCACAAATAGTCTGTACATTTCTTTTTTACTTCCACTTTCCTTTTCGTTTGTTTTTTCAGGTGCAGTCACCATGAAAAATCTTCGTATGTCATCGATACCTTTAACTTCTTCAGAATATTTTTTTGGCCTATAAAAGAAGTAAATGTCACCATATTCCAGAATTTCTATATTTGTTTGATTATTATCTTTCTGAATTTGATTTCCGTCCATAGCTGAACATATATAGGCGTGAAATCAGCCTTATAATAGTTGAACACTTGTTAGGGAGGGAGGGAGTGTACTCACTATGCTCGTCGATCCCAAGCTTAATTTAAGTAATAGTGCATATAATTTGTTTATCATTAATTCTATCAACAGATACCACATTTTGTATTGCTCTGAATATATATGCATTAAAATGCACATTCTGATAGTTGAAAGAATAATAGACCGTTGTTCTTCTAGAATTAAAAAGGTTTAGGAGTTGCCTTAGTATAACAGAAGATTAATGTCATGGTTCCATTAACAATTTTCATTTATGAGCTATATGTTCCATATCTTATGCCAACAAACCGCAGATTTATTGTTGTTGAGTAAATATTGCAATGCAATAAATACGAAGAGAAGTATTGAAGAAAATAGTATCCTAAAGAACTACTCATAGATTTAGTTCACTAATAAAATAAATAAAAAAGATATTCTGTAATCTATGTTATTGTTTATTTACAATCATAACGGTCCTGGTGCAGTAGGTAATAAAATACCAACAATCGTAGCTGCTATCCATACAATGACTGCGATAACCAATGCTTTAAGCCAACCAATGCTATACAAGGCTCGTAATGCTAATAACCAAACAATTCCACCAACTATTGCTGCTATCCAGCCCGTGCCAACTAGAGCATATACTATAGTATAGACAATTGATCCAATAATAGCCGCTATGAATGCCTGTTTTATCCCCTCTCTTTCTCCAAATAATTTTGTAACAAAGTATATTATAATAGTAGAAATAATTACACTCACGATAAAGCTTACAACTGTAGATATTAGATCTGCCATCTGCTTACTAAATCTATCATGGTTAATAATTATGTAGTATGAAGATAGTTGACCATTTGATAATAAGATGTATAAGGATTGTATACTCTTCAAATGATAATAGAAATAAGCTCAACAATTATATCGTTATAATTCAGTTAAAAAATAGAGCAAAAATAGAAAATGCTACAGCCTCAAAAAAGGATGATTTGTTTTCCAATATTGCTTGACCAATTTATGAAAAATACACCAAGAACAATCTTAATTGTAAAGAACTTAAAGTATCATTAAAAAGCACGAAAAATAAAAAATAAAAATAACTGAGATGTATGATAAATAATCAGCAGATTACGAAAAGAAATCTAGAGTTAAGACTTGCGCAGATATATTGTAGTGAATTTATGTTCAATGTAATATAATAATATAGGTCCATTATGACGAGTCATCTAATTCAAGATAATTTTTTTATATAAATATAATTTAAACCGCTTAGTTTACCGGATCATAGATTATATTTTCATTTTCGCATAAAAGCTATAGTCTACCTCGGATTCACAGTTGTTCTCAATAAAAAATAGGAAAGAATAGTTCAGCGATTTTAAAATCGAATTGCTTTACTTACTTTTCTGATTCGCTGCTATCGTCTGTATCTGTGTCTCCACCATCGTCTGTATCAGTATCTGTGTCTCCACCATCGTCTGTATCAGTATCTGTGTCTCCACCAGTCTCTGATGTGGTTGGTACAGACATACCTGCTGCAGTTGCTGCACTTCTTAATTCCTGATCGACACTTTGTAATGCCATCATAGCCGATTCATCATCACCAACTGCACTCATGGCAGTTTGTACGTTGTCTAACATCGTCATCATAGAGCTTTGAGGAATCATTACCATAGCAGTTTGGTTAGCTGCTCCGCCTGTCTCATTCATCATCATTCCTGTTTGGTTAGCTGCTCCGCCTGTCTCATTCATCATCATTCCTGTTTGGTTAGCTGCTCCGCCTACTGCTGCACCTGTTTGGTTAGCCACACCCTGTGCCATTGCATCGGGCATAAATCGGCTACTACTCATAACAAATAATGATGCTACAAGTATAGCTGATACAGCAACGACAGATAAGTTTACTTCAATTCCTTTATTCGTTTTGTTCATTGGTGCCAGAATTCGGCATTATCTGACATATATCTCTTGTGTGTCTTCTATTCTAGATTTATATTCAGTTTTATCTTATATAATAATATATAAAATTAAGTGTGCATATTAATTCAAGCGTTGGAAAAACTTGAAATTTGTTATTATTTGTATGATATGAATATCAAGCAGATATCATTAGCTATAATATTACAATAGATTACGATAGATTACGATAGACAAATCATAGTGGCTTTCATATCCATAATAGATGGAAGGCAGAGAAAAAGACATGAAAGGAGTAAAACGTTCTTAGCAATGACTTACGCATGAAAAAGTTACTCAATTATATATGGATAGTAAAGTATTGCAAGTCTGATCCTTCTAATTAACAAACACTTTCCTGATTTTTCATCATTATTACTATTATTGTCATGTAATTAGTTCTGTTTATGCATATTTCTTCTTAATGTATTCCGTATGCTATTTACTTGTCAGCATGTCAGCAGAATCGCAAATGGCTTGTCAAAGACTAATACGAAATAACAAAGATATCTATTCAAGAATAAATTACATTAAACTATCCAAGCAATATTTTCTATAAAAAGTAAACAGATTAGGATTTCAAACAATAATTTTCTTTGATATTCTTTTATTTGATAACTATTATAAATATAATAATACCAGGTTTTATCTACTAATAGAGATATTACAAATATGATATCTAATTCTAATAGTGAGGGTAACTGTGATACCCATTATGCTTCATTTTCAAGTAATGAAAAAGAGGTACTATACAAGACCATTTTTTCAAGGCGTGACGTTCGCTCACATTTTATCAGTGGCAGAGTTATTCCAAATGATGTTCTATTAAGAATTCTAAATGCTGCTCATCATGCACCCTCGGTAGGTTTTTCGCAGCCTTGGAACTTTATTTTAATTAAAGATAAATCAATTAGAGCACAGGTAAAAGAATCTTTCTTAAGAGAGCATAAAAAATCCATTTCAATGTTAGATGATGACACACAAAGACAAGAAAAGTACACATCACTGAAGCTAGAGAGCATAATGGAATCGTCAATAAACATATGTGTTACCTATGATTCTACTAGATTCGGTCCTTTTGTGATAGGAAGAACGTCTATAGCTGAAACTGGTGTATATAGTGTATGCTGCGCAATTCAAAACCTATGGCTTGCTGCGAGAGCAGAAGGTATAGGTGTAGGTTGGGTTAGCATACTTGCAAATGAAGATTTACAAAAAATTCTGCTAATACCTAAACATGTTAAACCAATCGCGTACTTGTGTCTAGGTTTCGTGAAAGAATTTGCAGAGAAACCAGACCTAGAAAAAATAGGTTGGCTTCCTAGGATGGAATTAGGTAATGTTATCTGTTATGAGCAATGGGGAGTATCAACATCCCATTCTTGGTCAGAATTTTGTAATATTGTTGATTATTATAAAACCAATGACTAGTCTAAAGTAGAAAAAAGCATCCTAATTAAATTATTTTTCAAGCTGCCATTTAATTTCTATATACAACAACAACTACTACTACTACTACTATTACTGACTTTTTATTATCTAAAGAACAGCACTTACGCAGAATATTAGGTCTTCATCTTTCCGTACGTCTTCTATCCGCATCCAAATTAACATTAAATCATTTGTTTATGGATGCAAATAAAAAATTGATTATTTTATATTTCTATATCTGTCATCATTCTCTACGAGGCAGGCTCTCTAGTTTTTCTTTCTCTGTGTCCTTTAAGTCGTACCATGGCAAGATAAACTAATGATGATACAATAAGGCTAGGAATTGTAGCACCTATTTCGGGTAATTCTGCCATATGAATTGGTGAAAGTGATGACAAAAGATAGTATACTAATACTCCTATAGACCAAGAAATAATAGCTGTAAATCCAATCTTTAAGGCACTTTCTCCGTATATCATATCTTTTGTGTATTTACGATTCCTTACAATATAATAGTCAGTTAGAACTACACCAAATAAAGGTACAAATACAGCACCTATCAAAAGAATAAAAGTCTCATACTGTGCGATGGGAATTATCATAGCAAGAATAGTACTAAGAGATGTAAATCCAATTATCAAATATCGCTGATTTAGTTTGTGATAGATATTTTGGCTAGAGACTGCTGCAGAATAAACATCTGCAAAGGTGTTATCGGTTTCATTTACCACAAGTATCAATATGAGGAATCCAAAAAACATTGATTGAATAGCACCAATTATTGCAACAACATCAGTAACACCAAGTAATATTCCTCCAAAATAAAATAAAATATTTGTTATTGCAAACCCTATAATTGTCGCTCTTACTGCACTATTACTACTTTTTGCAAATCTATTATAATCCGCCGCAAGTGGCATCCAAGATATTGGCATAGCTATCACGATATCAAGTGCAGAGAAGAAGGACATTCCACTACCTGGCGATGATAAGATTTTTGATAGATTTTCTGATGATGTCATCAGACTAATAATCATTATTATAGATGATGCATACACTATCCATATTGCAAATTTTCCAAGCCACTGTCTTATTACTGTAAGTGGTCCAAGGATACCGAGTAAAGTAACAAAGCCCCCAAATATAATAGTCCAAATATAGAAGGGAACAAATTTACCAACTAGCATCTCTGCGGCTTTTGACATTATCATGATTTCAAAAATAGTCCAGCCAATGAGCTGTATTACATTTAACGTAGCAGGAAGATAAGATCCATGAATACCAAATGATGGTCTCATACTTACTAGTGATGGTATTGCGCAGTCACTTCCAATCTTTCCAGCTAGAGCGAGAAGAAAAGAACCTATAATAGAACCTATAACGATTGCAAGCATTGCATCGATAAAGTTGGCGTCTGAAAGAAAGGAGCCTGCAGAGAAAACCAATAAGCCTACTCCCAAACTAGACCAGAGTATAAAGTAGTCCCTTTCTCTGAGCAATCTATATTTGGAAGGTACAGGTTCAATACCCCATTCAGAAGGATTTTTTATTGAAGTCATTTTCTTACTCTATTACATACAATCATTTGTCTAGAGACAATATGTAAGCATTTTCAAGATTTACCTATACATAAACAGGCTTAATTTCTTGCATATAATCTTTGCAGTCATATATATAATCTATTTAATATCCTCTTTTGCTGAAAACTGTTATGCTAACCGAAACTATTATGATTGATATTGTTTCTCCACTAGTATATTTTCTGATACTAAATTTCGTTGACTTGGGATGTAGAAGTATTAGGATATTGTTTCCAAACATGTTTTCATTTATTGCAATATATTCAGAATTTACTAATACAATTTTATTATATGAATACAACTTGCATCAAGCTCAAGAATCTTGCCATGGGCCTATGAATCAAATCCACTGCAAGCACTTGTTACCGACATGTTTAATTCTGACTATCATCTACGATAATAACAATGGCTGACCAGATGTTCATGTTTGCTACAACTGCTGGCTTCATGATAGGATTAGGGATTCTATTGGGTATTGCAAGAACACGTAGATCAAGAACTGTTACAACAGAGGTTACTAATGAATCTTCTTTCTCCTCCTCCTCCTCCCCGTCATCCGGAGAAAGTCAAGAACGTAAGAAAGTTAAGAGATATAATTCTGAAGGTAAACCTGTTTACGAATAGCATATCCATAGAAATAATAAGTCGCAGCAGTACATTTTGGAAACAAAGTATCTACTATAAGTATAAGTACAGATAAGAAATAGACTCATTCCATCGAGCTATGCTTATCGTCACTCAATTCAGTACCTATTTTCTAGCTTTGCGATTATTTTTAGGACCCACTCCAATGTATTGATTCTTATTATATCATTACGATCTGCAATTCGAGATAACAGACGATCTGTTATTTCACCTTCCTGAATATGATTTTTTTATAAGAGTAGTCTTAAGATCTTGAATCTCCTTTTGCATTATTGTTTTTAATTCTTCCAATTGATTCAATCTTTAAGCGTTAATTAATTCATCTCTTAAATATTCCTTAACAGTATACTAGATATAATGCATATGTATGTATTTTTATCTTCCTTCAATTCTTACCAATATGCACTTTCAGATTGAATATTAGAAGCAGCGTCCTTCTTTAACGAGATGTATTCATTAATTTTCTCTAAACCTTTAAAGATTCCTTCAACTGCAAAAAGGGAAGGAGCCTTGGTTGTGGGGAGGTCACCACAACAGCTTTCTTCAAATTTCTTGATATTATATTCCACATAGTCAATGCCCAGCCTTTTGAAGAGATCAATGGCATTCACAGAATCATCAGACCCATCTATAAGTAGAATTGGTTTCCGCTCAACCACAAGAATTTATAGCAAGATAGACAGATAAATGCCTAACAATTCTTGAAACCTTTTTGTCTGCAAGAGTGCTCGATAAAATTATCCTATGCATACTCTTTGAAACAAATACCATTATAGTATAAGACGTATGCTAGAAAGAAGTATATGACATGCCAGGTAAAAGCAATAATAATCTCACGGGAGATAGTATTGCTTTGTTTTATGGGTTCTGTTTCTCTTGCTGCATTTATAATTGTAGAAAGAAAAGCTTCCTCGCCGTTTATTGATTTCAAATTAATAGTTCATAAACCAATATTGATATCAAATATCATAGTAATTATTTGGGGTATCTGTACCTTTGCAATCTTTCAGACGATACCTATTCTTGTTCAGAGTCCTGTACTATCTGGTGGGATTGGTGGAAATGCAGTATATGCAGCAAATATACAATTGCCATTTTCTATTACATCTCTTATATTTGGTCCTACTTCTGGCTTCATAATATCAAGAATAGGTTAGTCAAAGGTAACACTAATTGGAGCTGTAGTAACAACTGTCGGTCTTCTTGGACTTTTAATTTTTCATACTAATGCAATACAATTAGCAATAAACCTTGCAACAATGGGAGTTGGTTTATCACTGCTAAACGTAGGTCAGCTTAACATAAATTCTACTTCTGTACCCTCACGATTTATAGGATTATCTCTGGGTATAAACACTCTATTAAGATATATAGGATCAGCTATAGGTCCTACTGTAGCTGGAATGTTTATGCAAACTAATCAAGATTTAATAAGATATCTGATGGTATTTCAGAGGCTTTTCCTTCTAGACAATCCTATGACTTTATTTTCATGTTTATTCTAATATTGGCTGCAATTACCATATTTTTGTCAGTGAAGATAATGCACGCAAGAGTAGATAAAATAGTGTGAGCAACCAGCAGCAGGAACATGAAAAACACTTAATTATATACCTGTACTCTGCATATTTGGTCTGATTTTATATCTTGCTGTTATGTTTTTGTACTAACTAGATAACCTATAAATCTGCAGTATAATCATCCTAATATTACAGCACTTTATTTCAATCTATTTGTTTAAACTTTTTTACCATACTTAGTCTTGCATTAATAACGTTAATTTGTTCTTGTATTAACTTTTTATATCCTATTAATATCTGAGCTTGTTCATCATAAGATTCTTTGCGTAGGCTAGTAATAGTGTCTTCAAAAACAGTTATTGCTTTCTCAACGTTTGCACCTAAAGTTTGAATAGCCTGTGAATCTCTTTTTGCGCCAATATCTAGAGATTCATTTTTTGTCTCCGTGGTTTTCTCCTCTGTTATTGACATTGCTTTCTTGCCCAATGTGACTATAAAATCCTTAAAAGATTGTCCAGCTTCTTTGGCCCTGGCAGATAAAGATTCTTCTTCTTCTTCTTGTTCAATCGAAGACTTTTGATCATGTATTTTATATTCAGTGTTAGACGGAGAAATTACAATGGTATCTTCATTGGTAGATGTCGCTGTAGTGGGTTCCGTCGTATTATCCTTGTAATTCTTGCTATCTTTATTGCTCATAATATAGTAAATGCTTCATAGGTTATAAGCAATTAAGATAGTTATCTACTCATATTTTATATATGTTAAAATAATAATATACCACTTAAATTAGTATTGCAATGTTTAAGCTGGCTACTGTTCTGTTGCTGCAATAATATTAAATTAATATCGCCTGATGGCTAGAGCGTCTGGTTGTAAATGTGTTATGTTAATCATTGTTTATATAATAATACAATGGTTTTTCTTCATAAATTAATTGTTGCATTGTAAGCTGTAACCTTAAAGGTTATTGTTGTAGTTTTTTATCATTATGTTGTGTTGGTAATCTTTATTGATAACAGAGAAACATGCTTGCTTATTTGAATACGAAACATTCTTTTTTCTTTTGCAATGCTAGATTCCATCAGTTGAAGTAGTGGATTGACCTTTACTTCCTTTTTCTTCCTCTTCTAACGGGGATACCATGTATTTTCTGGCCATAATTAATAAAATTACGCCTAACATTGCTAGCACTATTGCCAGTCCCTGTGCTCCCCCATTGGGTATTACTACGAAATAAACAATCGAAAAAATGATACATATTAGCGCCTGCAAGGCATACTTGGGAGATTCGCGCATAGCAGTTTTTTTAGCAATAAACCCAACTCCGAAGAATACAATACTTGGATAGATAGTGAGTAGAAGGAACTGATCAATATCTATTCCGTTATGAGTCAATATGGTATTAACGGTTAATGAAGGATATTTGTCTTTCTTTTAAAATTGCTATCATTATAAAACTTTTATATCCTTGAAAAATTAAGAGCAAGGACACCCGATTGTAGTCACAATCCAATAGGATTTAAAAAATTTGAAAATTGTCTAAAAAACTGTAGTATAATTTAGTAAAAGAAGTATTACAAGAATACTAAAGAATTGGAATGTCCTAGCCCAATGACCTGTAATCTATCTAATCGATGTTCTATATGAAAATACTGTCTTGATGGATGATAAAATAATCCATGTGTGCTATCATCATATAATAGCATCAAAATTATATAATCTACTAAAAGTCCATGAACCATTCACTATAAAATGGGTTCTGTATTTCGGTAAAGAATTATTCAATAATAATATTATCATAAGTAGATCCCTTATAGTAATTTTAAATATTACGCGAGATTCATGGTGATTCATCTATGCTTTAACATGACATAGTAAAGTGCAAAATAAACTTCTTGAATCGGACATAATGATAATTAATATATCTTATTCCTCCCAGATGAGAGCAATTACATGATCATACTTTAGATTGCTATACTAAAGTCATGATTTATCAATAAATTCTTGCTGTTTACTTTAAGGAAATAAATCATTTTTGTCTCGAGCAGCAAGACCAACAATAACAACAATACTAATCATCACTACTGCAATCTTCAAAAATAAAAACACTATTGTCTATTTAACCAAAATAATATAGAGTTGGCAGTAGAGGAAATCTAAATAACTACGACGACTCTGCCTTAATGGTTATCTCGCTGTTGCAATAATATTAAACTAAAAATAGTTAGTTAAACAAGGAGAGGTCATATGTGTTGAAATTATGCTTAATGGCTTTTTTCTTTTGTTGCTGGTTTAATACGAGTGGACTTTGATTTTTCTTCTTTTAGCATCATAAATAAGGCCAATCCTATGCAAATACTAGCTATCCCGGTCCCAGTGGCAACCAGTATAGATAGCGATGAAGCATAGTCCATCATCATCCTCAGCTGCACTTTATCATATATGTATCGTTATTAAGCAGGACATGACAACTAGCTACTTTTATAATCTTGTTCCTAAAAACAAACAATTCAATCAATCACCTATTTCACTATATGATAAAAAGGAAAGGCTACACACAATAAGTTGGTATGGCATAAATATATTATAGGTTAAAACTGTCAATTGCATTAAATTAAAAATAAAAAGTGTCTTCATTATTTAATTATTACTTTATTTATAGTTGTTTTCTTGGAATATCTAGCACTGTTAAAGATTAGAGACTTTATGATGTTTAATCTTGCAATAGTGATATTAGCTGACTTAAATTTGCCTTTTATCGATAAATATTAGTTATTTTCTATAACATTTTAAAGCTTATTGATTGTGTCTTTGAAATCTATTTTTTTTAGCTTACTTTATTAAATCAATTTGCTATCTGTAAAGTATAACATTTGTATGAAGGAGTGATTAGATGTAAATGTCATTAGCAAATCTGGTTGCATTATTATTTAGTATGATTGTCATCAGAATAACAAATGTGGTTAGTTTAGCATTCCTTTTTTGGCTTATATCTTATACAATCTATGACCAGTACTACTTGTCACTAATTTATCGTATTAATGCTAAAGTTCGAAACATACTTTTTTCCTACGTTAGCAATATTTAAGGAATTTGTGCAGAAGATTATAGTTTGTTACGTTTGTCAATGCATAGGTCAGAATTTTAACTGTCTTTTCCGTTACAAGTAATAGTACTATACTGTAATTTCAATAAAAACTATTTTTGTTTGCAAAAGTTTAGTTATATCATAACTTTTCTATATTTTAGTTATTATTTTTTCATAATATAAACAATAAATAAAAAATAGATAGATTATCATGAGAGGTACATTAGTTATTTTGACCTTAGAAGGCCAGCCACCTGTCATCTATGAACATCGATATGATAGATGAGTGCAGTAAACAGCTCAAAACAATATCAGTAAGTACAAAACGAGATATTCTCCTTATATATAGTCATAAATATATTTATACTTTTACTAGTTACTAGTAACAGCGTGAAAAAGGTCGAATTATTAAAAATCTTAATTAAAGAAAGGGCTCTAGTAAGATTACTCAAAAAGATTGGAAATAGAGAATACCAGACTAGAGAATTGTTGCAGAAAGTAGGATCGTATGGCTATGGTCATAAGCTTTTACTCAAAGCAGAGAAAAATAGGCTAGTTGAAAGAAAGCTTCTAAAAAATAGGACATATAACAAGCTTACTAAAGAAGGAAAACAGGTAGTCAGATTAGCAAAGGAAATCGGAGTATAAATATGAAAAGTTGATACGGATTTCTGTCTCTTGCCACAGATAATGTATCATTTTTTTTATTTATGTGAAAAATCCACACATCTCTTGCTAAACCTTTCTGGTAATCGACTATCTGCAAAATGAAGATGCATATAAGATGCAAGACAGTTATATACGACAAAACCATCTCTTTTGTTATCTATTCCATTACCTCTTCTCATAGTATAAGCAAATTTTGAATCACTAGAAATATTTTCAATGTTAGAGTAATGGAATTCATGACCTCTGATTTTAGACACATTTTCAAAAAATGAGGATGTACAGTCCGCTTCAGTATAATTTAAGGTCAACTTACCACTCATGAATGTATCTGCATCTATCAATCCAATCATCTTTCGTCTTTTCTTTTTTCTCTTATTGTCTCTTATAATTGATCTAGTAAGGTACATTAAACCTCCACATTCACCATAGATTGGCATTCCATTCATAGCTGCTTTTGATATTGATTTTATCATTGCTTGATTATGTTCAAGTTTATCAGCTAAAATCTCTGGAAAACCACCGCCAAGAATTATTCCATGAATGTTCTCTGGCAGTTCTACATCATTTACTGGACTGAAGAATATAAGTTCTGCTTGCTGCTTTCTAAGAGCATCAAAGTTATCAGCATAGTAAAAATTAAATGATTCATCCAATGCTACTGCAACTCTGAATTGATTATTAGGAAGTGGTTTCTGTATTACCTTAGCTTTATTTACGTGATTACATAGTGATTTTATCTTATCGAGATCAATCTGTTCTGATACATATTTTGCTGATTGATGGATTAAATTTTTTTTCTTTTCAAGTTCCACCACGGGAATAAGACCTAAGTGACGTTCTTCCATTGTAATTTTTTTGTCTCGTCTGACTATTCCTATTATTGGGACATTGACTTTAGATGCAAAGGCATCTAGAACGAATTTTGCATGCTTTTCCCCTGCAACATTATTTAGAATAAATCCTGCTATTCTTAATTTTTTGTCAAAATTTAAAAAGCCAAGTGCAATGGCTGCTATTGAGCGTGCTGCTTTTCCAGCATCGATTACAAGTATTATAGGTGCATCAAGCATTTTTGCTATCTGTGCCGTACTTGCATAGTCATCTTTTCCTGAAAGCCCATCGAACAAACCCATGACACCTTCGATGATCGCGACATCTGCTCCTTGTGATGCATTATTGAAACATTTTAGCACCCCATTCTTACCCATCATCCAGACATCTAGATTGCGTGAAGGTCTTCCAGTTACAATTGTATGATAACTGGGATCAATAAAATCAGGGCCTATTTTAAATGGCTGAACATGAAACCCGTTTTTAGTGAGTGCATACATGATAGCTGTTGTTATGGTAGTCTTGCCTACTCCACTAGTTGCACCAGCTACAACAATTTTTGGAGTATTCAAATAGATCGATATTTGTTTTCTTTCATTTTTTATTTTAACTTATTGTAATCTGTGTGTAACTGGACTTAAAATTTGAACTATATAATAAATAGTATATACGAGGAAATTAATAGACTAACAATGAAAACTCTCGGTTTAATAAGAAAAAAGCAACAGATAGAGAATAACACTGCACTAATGTCTGCTATCGTCATTTCATCCATTCTCCTCTTAACACTTCTAACATCATCACTTTTTTCTCCCACCCTGTATCCTATGTCTTCACAGAAAGCGCTAGCACAACAACAACAACCGATAGATAATAAAACTGGTATTATGATGGACCCTGAGAGTGGCATGATGATGAACAGTTCTAAAAATGGCAAACTTATGATAATGGACCCTAAAAGTAATATGATGATGATGATAGACAATACAACTGGTATGATGATGGTTATGGACCCTGAGAGTGGCAAAATGTACAGTGCAACTGGTATGATGATGGTTATGGACCCTGAGAGTGGCAAGGTCATGATTAAAGATCGTAGATGTGGTATGGCATCAGTATCCGTAATGGATATTTTAAAAGTCTTTAGCCCCTGTTAAGCAACAGACCTCAACAGAAGCTGAAATTTCGTATCACATATCTGATTGATACTAAAATATAATTCATATCAGTTGGACAAATATTATTTTCTACGCCAATTTTGGGGATACCCTCTTAATCTTCCTTTCTATTAATAGGATCCCAAGCACATAAAGTAGGAGCATCGGTCCGGCTATAAACCACATGGTGACACCACTACCATCAGGAGTTATTATTGCACTAAAGATAGCAATGATGATTATGAAATACCTTAAGTTATTCCTCCAGAATCTTGGTTCAACCATTTCAGATACGGTAGTAGCCCACATTATGATTGGAAGCTGATAGGAAAGCCCAAAGGCAATTAAGAGATGCATTACAAAGGGAATAAACTCTGTTATTTCAAAGAATGTACTAATACCAATGGACTCTCCATATATGTATAAAAATTCAAGTATGTAAGGTACAACGATAAAGTAAGAAAATAAGCTCCCTATTGCAAAAAGTCCTATGGCATAGATTGTAACCTTTTTTACAGTTGCCTTTTCATGTTGATAAAGCCCAGGACCTATGAATGCAACAAACTCCCTGACTATAAATGGCATAGCCATAATTATTCCTAATACAACTGCTACATAGATCTGAGCAAAGAAAGCTTGTCCTGGTGCGACTTGTATAAGAGTAACATTTTCAGGAAGTAGATTCTCCTTCATGGTAATTATTACCTGAATCGCTATATTATTCGAAGGGTCTGGGTATGGGAATGGTATTTTGTAACCATTAAAATCGAATATGTTAATGGTTAATGTCATACAAAGAATCGTGACTAACACCACTGCAAGAACTATTCTAATTATTCTTATCCTGATTTCCTGCAGATAGTCTATGAAGGATCTTTCCTTGTACATCTATCATTTAAGTTATGACTCGCATCTATATTACATATTTTAAACCTCATAATATAATATTTTAAGAAATCCATTCTGGTGTATCTATTTTATCCGAAACTAAAATTCTTGTTCTGGTAATCTTTAGGCAGAATATATATATGAGCAGGTTTGTTCTTTGCGTGAAAAGAGCCATAAGAGGTTTGTCAAAGTCTTTAAATGGTGCCCTAAATGGTGCCCTAACGCTGCTGACAATATGACAACAACATTTTAAATCATTACAGACATTATTTTTAATGCAATATTTTGATAAAGATAATCCTGTAATCATATTGCAAAATCACAGATCATCCATCAATCATCAATCAAAATTCTAACAATCCACTCTTAGTATTATGTTAGTGATTTAGAAATGATGCATGCTACCAAAGGCTACAGGTAAGGCTTATTGATTGGCATATAAATTATAACAACTACATATGCACTCGATTTATACCTCTAATACAAAACATCATGGTCCTACAAAGTATACACCTGCAAACGTTGCTATCAAAAAATTTCTTTCTTGTATTAACTGGTCAAAAATTTCTCGTCCGACAGAGTATGTTACTCTGCAAGATGCACAAAATCGGGTACTGTCAATGAATTTGTCAAGTCGCGTAGCTGTGCCTTCATTTACCAAAGCAGAAAGGGATGGTTATGCAATAAAATCCAATGATACCAAGGGAGCATCAATGAAGCAGCCAGCCTTACTTAATGTTATAGGTAGAATAACTGCTGGTCAGAATTCACGATATATGGTTGAATCTGGAAAGGCAGTAGCAATAGCAACTGGCGCTAGAATTCCTAAGGGTGCAGATTCAGTAGTAATGGTAGAGAATACAGAGCAAGAGAACAATACACTTAAGATCTTTAATGAAATAGGACAAGGTAAAAATATAGCAATGAAGGGAGAAGATATTAAGAATAGACAATCCCTTTACAAGAAAGGCATATGGCTTACTTCACAAGATGTGGGTTTGATAGCCTCGGTTGGCATTAATAAAGTTCCAGTATTTAAGAAACCAAAGGTTGCAATATTTGCAACAGGTGATGAACTGGTAGAACCTGGATCCAAACTTCATGATACTTCTATATTTGAAAGCAATAGGTACATGATATCTGGAATGATAAGAGACTCCGGAGGAGAGGTAGTTGATCTTGGAATATGTAAGGATAATAGAGATCTAATATTTTCTAAATTAAAAGAAGCACTCAAGTTTGACTTTGTCGCTGTATCTGGCGGTGCATCAGTAGGCGAAAAAGACTATGTACCTGATCTTGTAAATAGTTTGGGAAAACCAGGACTCGTTGTACATGGAATAGCAATGAAACCTGGCTCTCCTACAGCACTTGGCGTAGTTTATAACAAACCAATAGTTATTAGCCCAGGCTTTCCAGTATCTTCGTTTGTTGCATTTTACACCTTTGGACGGCCATTAATTTTAAAGATGCTGGCAACCGACGGACCAATTACAGCAAAATTAATTGCTAGGATGGCATCTAACACACATACATTTAAAGACTTTCGCACATTTGTTAGAGTACAAGTGGTAAGACACAATGGTTCTTATTTGGCTAAGCCCGTTAGTGCAGCAGGTGCCAGTCTTCTTTCCACATTAACAATGTCAAATGGTATGATTATAGTAGATAATGATAGTAGTAAATTGGTGAAGGGCAAAAGAGTAGAAGTGATACCACTGAGGAACATAGTTGGATATTTTGATGATATCTATAGATAGATAGATACGCATAGTAGTAGTGAGAGAGTTATCTTTGCAAAATGAACTAATTGATAGTTTTGGCAGAACTGCCAGAAAATTAAGGATCTCTGTTACTGATAGATGTAATATGAGATGCATATATTGTATGCCACATAATAATACCAAATGGTTTGAACAGACTGATGTTTTAAGTTATGAAGAGATTGTTCGACTGACTACCATCTTTGTCAATCTAGGTATAGAAAAGATAAGGGTGACAGGAGGAGAGCCTACTGTCCGAGATAAAATAGAAACTCTGATTAGTGCATTATCAAGGATAAATGGAATCAAATCGATTAATATGACAACAAACGGGCTTTTGCTTAGTGAGAAGGTCAAACAGCTAAAACAGGCCCGACTAGAAGGTGTAAACATTAGTCTGGATACATTCAGATCTGATAGGTTTAAAGCTATGACTGGAGTAGATGGTGTTAACAAAGTTTTGGACTCTATAAAATCAGCTGATAATGCTGGACTCAAAGTAAAAATAAATACAGTTATTATAAGAGGATGGAACGATGATGAAGTTGTGGATTTTGCAAGATTTGCAAGAGATACAGGATACACTGTCAAGTTCATCGAGTTTATGCCATTAGATGGAACGTGTATATGGACTCCGCATCTTGTTTTTAGTAAGAAAGAGATGATCGAAAGAATAAACAAGAATGTAAAAGAGCTTGTTCCTCAATACAATGATAGTTCAGATCCGGCAATGCTCTACTCCTTTTCAGATGGTAAAGGTACTGTAGGATTTATCCCCTCTATGACAGAACCATTCTGCGGACACTGTGATAGGATCCGGCTAACTTCTGATGGTAGATTTCTCACTTGCCTATTCGAGGATCCAGGTTATGATTTGAAGAATTTGTTAAGAAGTGGAAAATCTAATGACGACGATATAAGAAAATATATCCTTGCATGCACAAAGAAGAAACCTGAAGGTGTAATAAGTATTATAAGGGCCAACGCATTAAGGCCAGCATTAAACGTCATGCATAGAATAGGTGGATAAGGCATGACAAAGGAAGAATTAGATCTGACTATAGATGTGAAATTGTTTGGATCATCTAGAGAAATTATTGGTAAAGACATAATAAGGTTAAAATTGACAGATCAAATGATAACAGTTCGTGATCTTAGAAAAGCAATTTTAGAGTTGTATCCGCCATTATTCTCAACAAAGATTCCATTTGCTGTTGCAGTTAATCATAAAGTAGTAGATGATAGCACTGCTTTAAATTACTTAGATGAAGTAGCACTTTTGCCACCTATTAGCGGAGGTTAAAATGATTTCTATAACAGAAGGTCCGATTGATGTCTTCAAAGTATGGATGGAAGTCCAGGATAGATCCGCGGGTGCAACGACATTATTTACAGGAAGTATAAGAGATCACAATGACAAAGGCAGGGTTTCTGAAATTTACTATGAAGCATATAAGCAAATGGCAGAAGAAATCCTATTAGAAATTGAAAGTGAAGTATCTAAAAGATGGCATGTTAAAAAATTCATGGCTATACATAGAACAGGTAATCTAAATGTTAGTGATATAAGCGTGGCAGTTGCTGTATCGTCAGAGCATCGTAAAGAAGCCTTTGAAGCATGCAGGTATGGCATTGAGAGTATTAAATCAAGGGTGCCAATATGGAAGAAGGAAGTATCAGAGTTAGGTGGTGCATTATGGACTGATGGCATCTTAATTAAACGTGACTCTGAAGAAAGTGAAAGGACAAGGCATGTTTGACGTTAGTGATAAGCCAGATACTTTACGGTTAGCAACTGCTCAAGCGATTATAAGACTAGATTCTTCAACGATGACCCTTATCAAGGAAGGAAAATCACCTAAAGGTAACATTGTTGATGCTGCGAGGATTTCTGCTACGATGGCAGCAAAGCGAACGTGGGAATTAATACCTTACTGTCATCCTATTCCAATAGATCATATTAAAGTCGATGTGTCATTAAAAGAGGAGTCCATTGAAATTATCGCAGAAATAAAAAGTATCTGGAAGACAGGTGTCGAGATGGAATCCTTAACTGCTGTATCCATAGCTGCATTGACAATATATGATATGTTAAAGCCTGTGGATGATTCGTTAACAATAGAATCTGTTAGACTTCTAAATAAGAGTGGGGGTATCAAAGATTTCTATGAGAGATTTGATAAAAAACCTAGATCTGCCATATTGGTCATTAGCGATTCTGTGTCCAGAGGAGAGCGAGTCGATAGATCAGGTAAGTTTGTAATTGACAGACTTATTAAGAATGGATTTGAGATTGTGGAGTACAAGGTGATATCCGATGATGCAGATCTCATCGAGTCCAATCTTAATAGACTTTGCAATGAACTTAAGGTTGATCTTATAGTAACAAGTGGAGGAACAGGCATTGGTCCTCGTGATGTAACTCCAGAGGCAACTATGAAGGTAATAGAAAAAGAGCTGATTGGAGTTGCAGAAACACTTAGAGCTCATGGACAGAGAAGGACACCTTTATCCATGCTCTCAAGAGGACTAGCTGGCGTTAGAGGAAATACAATAATAATAAATCTTCCAGGAAGTGTTAAAGCAGTTTCAGAATCTCTTGATTCACTCTTTCCGGGAATGCTGCATATCTTTAAGATGTTGCGAGGGCATGGTCATTAATGAGTTAATATTTTTACCTGCTTCCTTATTTTTGCAGTGAGTCTTTATACTCTGTAGAGTAGGATTTGAAGATGGGATCAGCAGCTGCCTACTACTACTACTACTCCATAGCTATTCTTGTTCTAACTGATATATAGCGTATATATACATATCTTACTTTCATTGCTTCTGAAAATTGTGTTTCTGATGATGTGACACTTTTAATTATGCAAATGCATAGTTGCTCCAAAAGAGGCAGCAGCTATATCTGGCATATTATTAATATCGCTAGTAGGAATTAGTCTTACATTTAAGATACTATTTGATACTAAAAGCTTGGTTGTGTTAAAGTGCTTTTATCGCGAGTCATCTGCTCTTCTTTCTACTCCAGCCTATATTCAATATTTTTTATATATCTTAGTGAAATTGTCGATTAATTTTAGAATTTGACATCAATAAAAATACGAACAGACTAGAAGATCACTGTCTAAAGTATTGATGTCTATGTATTGAACTAACTCAAGCCTTTATTATGTATCAATAGTATGATAGCCTGTCGCTCCATTTGGAAATGGATTTTGTAACTCAGCTGTCTGGACTTTTCCAGTCTTGTCAGTGGCTCTGACCACGACTTTGTAATTACCTTTATCAGTCAAATCCAATTCGGCAGCCCACAAAACCCATGTATATTGTGATAGCGGGTCTTTGATTCGGGCATCTTTCCAGCTTTTGCCCCCGTCTATGCTCACCTCAACTTTTGATATTCCCCTGTCTCCTGCAAAGACTATACCCCCAACTGGCACTCTTCCATTTAGCGTCTTATTTGAAGATTCTATATTTCTAAATCTTTTTCTGACAAGCGCACTATCGGGAATAACTATGAATGAATGAGTATTGTATTTAGCTTTATTACTCCAACCCTTCCTCTGCCAATAACCTTCATAAACATTGTCGACTAGCTCTATCTCAGTTAGCCATTTCGCATTCATCATTCCATATATACCAGGGACTATGGCCCTGACAGGATATCCGTGTTCAGAAGTCAGAGCGGCACCGTTCATATCATAAGCCAATATGGTGCCATCTAAAAGCCCTATTTCCAAAGGTATTCCAACATCGTAGCCATCAGAACATCTAAATACGATATATTTTGCACTTGGCTTGACTTGTGCCTTCCCAAGAACGTCTTTTAAGCGTACTCCCTTCCATATTGCCGTACTGATCAAATCGCCTCCTATTTTATTGCTTACGCATTCGAGCGTAGCAAACTGCTCTATTGAAGGCATACCTTTTAACTCGTCGTAATTGATTTCCAAAGGCTTGTCTACTAGCCCTTTTAAAGTTAGCTTCCAAGCTTGTGCATTAACCACAGGAACTATGGCGTTTTTATCTATTCTGTAGAATAAATCAGTTGGTGTTATTTCAGATTCAAGAAGTGATGAGAGTCTTGAATCCTCGAAGCCTGGCGGTATGGACTTTGATTTTTGTAATTGTGATAGTAATAATGAAGGAGATTGTTGTTGTACAGTTTGCCTAGGCGATAAAATATTATTTAATCCAAAATATAGAATGGGTAACGCAACTGCTGATGCAATACCAGCACGAAGTAATAGTCTTTTCTTATTATCTATCTCTGTCTTGCGATCAGGCGCTTTTTCATCGGTAATTATAGTTGACGATGGACGTGCAGTTACTATCCTTTCATAGAAGGAGGATAAGATGAATCCAAAGGCGACATGGGGTGGTAAGAGGTAAATGACTAAAAATGGAATTGAAATCATGTTCGTCTGGCCCTCGGTTAAAATCAAGAGCAAGACAGTCACGGCAATCAAAATAATATAGCTAAATAGTAAAGACTGTACGGCATATCCTACGTATCCTTTCCAAGGGAACTTGTTACGCAATCTGCCTAGAAATATACCAATCACACCATACAGTATAAGATTAACAATAATAGCACCAATAAAAGCAGAATATTTAGCAAGTGAGCCAAATGTTTCCACAGCTTGTGATTCTACTTCTCCAGGGGTAAGTGAGAATAAAGTCTGAGATGCAACTTCAGGGATAAATGGGCCACCAAAAAATAACCTTAGAAGTAAGGATATTGCTATAGCTATAGCCCCAGCAGCGAGCCCACCTATAAATAATAGTGGGATAGAACTGTGGCCTGATTTTTGGTTCACATAGCTACCTTGACCAAGAAAGATTTAAGTTTTTTTAAATTTGACTATACCAGAGTCTTGTATATATAATCCTAAAAATCTTATCAAGAAATTGTTGTACGCATATAATCTAAGAAAAGGCTTACTATAAACTAAAGAATTATCTCTTAGCAGTAATATTATTAAAAATCGATTGTTCAATTCAACATGTTTAAGAAATATTCATAATTGAATAAAAGCACATTTCATTAATTTGAGTAATTAATACCTAATTTACGTATTTTCTTATCTGTAAAGACAAAAATAGCTTGTATGGGCTATAAAAGTGATGTCATTTGTGAAACTTGCTGCTACCATTTCGGCATTAACCTTAATTTTGGCTATTTCTTTGATGGCAACTGCTTTTTTTAGTAGTTCATCTATATATGCAAAATCTGAGGATGATTTATTGTCTATATCACATGTAGAAAGAGAAGCAGGAGAAAAACCAAATGATATTATTAGAATATCTACTGAAAATAAAACATCATCTTTACCTTCAAACAATCAAGTACAAGGAATAGTAATAGTAACCAAAAAAGTCATTAATGAGGGTGGTGGTGACAAGAAGCCATCTGATTTTACAATTACTATCCACGGTAACGATCCCTCACCGAGTTCTTTCCCCGGTAGTTCATCTGGTACTACAGTAAAATTATATATGGGAATGTATAGCATTACTGAAACAGGGCCATCAGGTTATAACTCAAGTTTGTCAGACGATTGCTCTGGTGGTGTGATGTCAGTTGAGACTAAGAAATGTACTATTACAAATATTTTTCATTCCAAACCTGTTATCAGTAATGTTACTAATAGCAACTGAGAACGTAATTTATTAAGATAAAGGTAACATAAAAGCAACTAAAACATCCATTAATATTTATTTTAGAAAATGAATACTACTGATGGTGGTTTTTCTCATTATAGAAATATTTCACTTTAATTTGCATTCATTTTATCATTAATATCACTCCTTGCTGAAAACAAGTAAATGCTTCACTTTAGTTTGAATCATTATATCAGCAGCAGCTGCTTCAACGGCTGAAATGGCATCAATACTGACAATAGGAGAAAAAATATGTGATAATTATAAAAGAGTATCGCTCCTCTACATCAAACCCTTATGTATCTGTCTAAACAAATCGCGTTTTGTTCTATTCCTATATGTTTACCAACTCCATATGTCAATAACTACTGACGAACTTCTATCAGCTCTTCCACATTCCACGATATTTGGAAAGGAGTGGAAAAAGTGGAGAAAATTATTCGTATTGTCATTTAATAGTGCGATAGAACGAAATAGATGTCTATAGATCTGATTGATGAGCATCCCATAGTAACTTACATTTTGTTATAAATATTCTATTTATTGTTTAGAGGATAAACGTAACCTCGTTTACGTTCTGATTGTTATTTATAGTCAGATGCTTACATGCTAACAACAAAATGGAAAATACGTGCTTGCTACTCAATATTTGTAATCGTTATAGGATTATCATTATCGATTTAATGCCAAACCAACAAATAGCTATTGCAAAGTAGGATCTCTTCTAACTTTGGTTCCAGAAGATATTTTATTGTACCGGCAAATAATGAATATGGACGTCTCCCTTTGCTTGATCTGAAAATATGTTAATAATAACCCGTCTTTGATTCTCATCAGACTTATTTGTTATGAAAATCTGTAAAGTACCAGTGCCTTTGAATTCTTTGGGCTAGGAATATGCAGAAATGATGTCTAAATTATTTAATTTGATATTCCGATTCCATATGATACAATATTAAGCCCTGTAAAAGTCGTATGTTGGAAAGCCATTAAAATTACATGGACAGCCATAATCCCAGTTCCATGCTTTAAAGTAATCAGCTTTCATGTTCCATTTTGGAATTTGAGATGTAGCGAAAGACACTATGTAGATATTTCTAATCATCTTATAATATTTTTGAAAGTTGAGTTGTTTCGTTCTGTAGAAAAATACTTCTTGAAGACTCAAAAAATCTGATTTACTGTTGTAGTGCCGCAGCTGATGACACACTATCAAAGAGACTAATTACCAGAACTGAATTTTCTCAGATTAACATTGTAGGCTAAGCCAAATCTGTGAGCTTCGTTCCTAATGTGCTGAAGCAATTTAAGCGCAGAGCTATTCCTTGGAAGAATTATGGGCTCAGATGAATATGGTGTATAGATTTCTTCATTTTCCTTTGCAAGGGATATGCATGGAATATCTATTCCTAATTTATGAAGACCGTTAATCGCAGAATGTAGCTGTCCTTTTCCTCCGTCAATTACTATCAAATCGGGCTTTTGATCTTTCTCATTAATCTTTTCATAATGCAGGTATCTACGTGTTACAATTTCTTCAATCATTGCAAAGTCGTTTTGGCTAAATAGCTTTGTCTTAATTCTGAATTTTCTGTAGCCAGCTTTATATGGATGACCGTTAATGAATCTTGTACAGGATCCAACAGCAAATGTAGTTCCGAAATTCGATATATCAAAACAATCGATTACAGATGGCATAATAGATAATTGAAGGATCTTTTTCAATTCTACTATGGAAGGATCATGATCATTTCCGGCATAGAGATTAATATTGCGTAAAACTAGTTCCATCAACTGCCTTTTTTCTTTCAGTGGAAAGTGAGAAGAAATCTGAATAATACTCACCTTATGCTCAGAGAGTTTTTCCAACAATTCTTCTAAAGAGTCCTTTGATTCTGGCTCTTCATTAACATAAATATACCTTGGAATTATTGTGGCAGTTGAATAATACTGTGATAGAAAGGTAGAAAGGGAATTGTCACCAACTAATTCAAATTCAAATCTTTTACGATCACTTATAACACCACGAGTTCTCGATAAAGTCATTACATTTGCAATGCCTTTTTCCTCATCCTTCACTATTCCAATATATTCTTCCTCGGCATTGCCATTTACCGCTTTTTCCATTTTCTGTTTTACACGTAAATTGTTCAATCTATGGAGAGTGTCACGAATTTCAATTGCATTTTCATACTGTTTAAGCTCTGATGCTTGCTTCATGTTATGTTCCATTTCGTTTATAAAATTATCAATATTGCTTTTTCCTTCTAATATTTTCTGTAATGCAAGAACATTTCCCATATATTCTGTTCTAGCTATATTATTGATGCAAGGTGCATCACAATTCTTAATGAAATATTCTAAACATGGTTTCTTCGGCAGTTTATCGCAGATTCTAATCTTGAACAATTTTCTTAAAAGGCCTACCGTAAGAAATTTTGAACTACCTCTAACAAAAGGACCATATATTTTGCCCTTTGGACCATAAAATTCTCCGTTTCTATTACGTCTTGCCACAAGCAGACGGGGATAAATTTCATCAGTGATTTTCAGGTATGTATAGCGCTGCTGATCTTTTAGTTCAATATTAAATAGTGGTCTAAATCTTTTAATCAAATTTGATTCTAGTAAGAATGCTTCGATCTCATTATCAGTTAATACAAATTCAATATTTGCAATCTTATTTATAAGGTGAGAGGTTTTCCAGCCGTTATTACTATTACTATTAGTATTTTTTGAAAAAGAAAAATAAGATTTAAGACGCCTACGAATATTTTTCGCTTTTCCAATATAAATTATTTTTCCTTCTTTATCTTTCATTAAATATACGCCAGGATCCTGAGGGATTTGTTTTTTTATAATGGATGAGATATCTACTATAGATGATGCCATTATCTTGCACTCCTCGGAATGATTTGATCAAGTGCCAACTTTGGTTTTAGATATTTTCCAGTATGGCTATCTTTATTTTCTGCAACTTCATGGGGTGTTCCTGTAACAACTATCTTGCCACCGCCTTCTCCGCCTTCTGGGCCAAGGTCTATAATCCAATCGGCGCTTATAATGACATCCAGATTATGTTCAATAACTATAATAGTATTACCAAGATCTTCTAATCTCTTTAAGACATGCAATAATTTGCTAACATCTGCGAAATGAAGTCCTGTTGTTGGCTCATCGAGAATGTATACTGTTTTACCAGTATCTCTTTTTGAGAGTTCTGCGGCAAGTTTAATTCTCTGTGCTTCACCGCCAGACAATGTAGTAGCAGGTTGGCCAAGATGTATGTATCCAAGCCCTACATCCTTCAGAGTTCGAAGCTTCTTCTCAATAATTGAGATATTTTCAAAGAATTCTAATGCTTCATCAACTGTCATATTCAGTATGTCTGAAATTGTCTTTCCCCTGCACTTTATAGAGAGTGTTTCAGAATTATATCGTTTTCCTTTGCATTCGTCGCATGTAACATAAACATCAGGTAAAAATTGCATTTCAATTTTTCTGACTCCACCACCTTCACATGCTTCACATCTGCCTTGTGAAACATTAAATGAAAATCTTCCAGACTTGTATCCCATTTCTTTTGCTTGCGAAGTCTTTGCAAATAATTCTCTAATTGGTGTAAAAGCATTAACATAGGTAGCTGCATTTGATCTTGGGGTGCGACCAATTGGTGATTGATCAATTCCTATGACTTTATCTACATATTCCAAACCCGATAAATTTCTATGCTTACCCGGCTTTTCTTTAGTGTTGTAGATATGCCCTGCAAGGGCTCTGAATAAGATATCATTTACTAATGTTGATTTGCCAGAGCCAGAAACTCCTGTTACGACTGTCATGCAACCGATAGGAAATTGTACATCAATTGATTTTAGATTATTTTCCTGCGCTCCGTATATAGTTAGCCATCCTTCTGGAACCTTCCTGTCTTGCTTAGGATAGGATACAAGTTTGTCACCTCTGAGGAAAGCTCCTGTAACGGAATTCTTATTATCTAGAATATTTTCTAATCGACCATAAGCAGTAATTTCTCCACCGTGCACGCCAGCGCCAGGCCCAATATCAATGATCCAGTCCGAATTACGGATTACCTCTTCATCGTGTTCTACTACAAGCAGCGTATTGTCAAGATCACGTAATTTTTTTAAAGTATCAATTAATTTAGCATTATCTCTTTGATGCAGACCTATTGTAGGTTCGTCAAGGACATAAAGGACTCCAGTTAAGTTCGAACCGACTTGGGTTGCTAATCTAATTCTCTGTGATTCTCCACCAGAAAGTGTAGCTGTAACTCTATTCAGGGACAAATAGTTTAATCCGACATTATTCAAGAATTCAAGCCTTGAAATAATCTCTTTTAATATTGTTCTTGCAATATATCTTTCAGTTTCTGAAAGCTCTATTGTTCTAAAGAATTGATAACAGTTATCAATTGAAAGATCGCATATATCCATTATCGACTTTTCTTGTATTTTGACTGAAAGTGCTTCTCTACGCAATCTCCTACCTAAACAACTGTCGCAGGTACGCTCTCGCATGAACTGCATGATGTCTTCACGCTTCGATTCGGATTCAGTTTGCTTATACAAGCGCTCCAAGTTAGGAATTACGCCTTCAAAGGATCCTCTAAATTCCCATCTGCTAGATGAAGAATATTTTCCTTCATGTTTATAGTGAATATTTTCATCTGTTCCATATAAAATAACTTTGATCTGCTCTTCTGTCATCTTTGAAATGGGTGTATAAAGATTAAATCCAAAACGTTTGCCGACATCTCTGAGCATTTCAGAACGGAATGTAGCGAAGTAACCAGACCATGGTTTTACAGCTCCATCCAATATGTTTTTTGACTTGTCTGGAATAATAAGTTCAGGATCAAATTCGATTTTCACTCCAAGCCCGTTACACTCTCTGCAGGCACCGAAAGGAGAATTAAATGAAAATGAGCGTGGTTCTAAATCACCTATACTGATACCGCAATACGGGCATGCATTGCGTTGGGAGTATAACGTATCTTCACCGTCTATTGAGGCAATCACAATACCGTTACCTATCTTAAGGGCAGATTGGATGGACTCAAACATTCTGCTTCTTTCTTCAGTCATGACCTTTAACCTGTCAACGATGACTTCAATAGTGTGTTTTTTTTGTCTATCAAGTCTAGGGTATTTTGATTTTTGTTCTTGTTGTTCTTGCTCTTCATCTTCGAGATTGGTTATCACACCATCTAATCGAATCCTGGAAAAGCCATCTTGTTTTAATTCATTAAATAATTTTTCATATGTACCTTTCTTTGCCGAAATGATCGGAGCAAGAATCATAATTGAGCAATCCTTCTTTTTTTGAGCTGATTTCAATATTGATTCTGTAATAGAATCAGAAGATTGACTTGTAATTGTTCTACTGCATTCAGGACATGTAGGTGTTCCTATTCTGGCATATAGCAGTCTCAGATAATCATAGATCTCTGTTACAGTTCCGACGGTAGAACGTGGATTCTTACTGGTAGTCTTCTGTTGTATTGATATTGCTGGAGATAAACCGTCGATAGAATCAACATCTGGTTTGTCCATTAACTCCAAAAATTGTCTTGCGTATGCTGATAATGACTCTACATAGCGCCTTTGTCCTTCTGCATAGACGGTATCAAATGCAAGTGTAGATTTACCTGAGCCTGATAATCCGGTGATTACAATGAGTTTATTTTTTGGAATTTCAAGATTGATATTTTTTAGGTTATGCTGTCTTGCACCTTTTATAACTATTTTATCATGCATAATTCATGACACCTCTAAATGGGTTGGTTCTCCTAAGACATTTTTTATCTTTATCAGTTTTTCTCTAAATTCAATAGCTTTTTCAAAATCCAATTCTTCAGCAAATTTTTTCATGGTTTCTTCTGTCTCTATTGCAAGTTTGAACAAGTCTGATCGGGTCATAGATTTTGTAAGTGTTTTGAAATCCAAGTCTGATTTTGTTGTTGCTTTATCTGGGATGGCTTTGACAACTGATTTGGGTGTTATCTTGTTCTTTTGGTTATACTCGATCTGTTTCTTGCGCCTTCTCTCAGTTTCTACTATTGCACTTTTTATTGAATCAGTAATATTATCTGCATACATGATAACCATACCATCGACATTTCTTGCAGCACGACCAAAAGTCTGTATTAAACTTGTATTGTTGCGTAGGAATCCTTCTTTGTCAGCGTCCAATATGGCAACAAGAGACACTTCTGGGATGTCTAATCCTTCTCTAAGTAAATTGATGCCTACTAAAACATCAAATTCGCCCAATCGTAATTGGCGTATCAACTCTGTTCTTCCTAATCCTTCAATTTCAGAGTGCAAATAACGTACTCTTATATCGTTCTTTGCTAGAAATTCTGCAAGGTCTTCTGCCATCCTCTTTGTCAGAGTCGTGACAAGGATTCTCTGGTCCTTATTAGCTCTGTCAGTAATTTCTTTAATCAAATCTTTTATCTGATCTTTTGTAGATCTGATCTCTATTTTCGGATCGACCAATCCAGTAGGTCTGACTAATTGTTCTACAATTTGCCAGCTTGACTTTAATTCATAGCTAGCCGGTGTTGCAGATACAAAAATTACATTGTTACTTAGATATTTTTCAAATTCCTCAAACTTTAGAGGACGATTATCGAAAGCGCTTGGTAGTCTAAATCCATAATCAACTAGCATACTCTTTCGTGTATAATCTCCCTTGTACATGCCGTGAAGTTGGGGTAATGTAACATGTGATTCGTCGATAACTAGTAGAAAATCTTGGCCAAAAAAGTCTAGTAAACAGTAGGGAGGTTGTCCTGGAGCCCTACCATCTAAATGACGAGAATAATTTTCGATTCCAGAACAATAGCCCAATTCCTCTATCATCTCTAAATCGTATTTTGTACGTGAAGCAAGTCTCTGTTTTTCAAGCTCACCTGGTAAATTAGGAAGCCAGCTAGCCAATTCGCGCTTTATTGATTCTATTGCGTCTAATCTCGAACTATCGTTGACAACATAATGTTTAGCTGGAAAGATTTTTACAGAATTAGCATCTCTGATCTTCTCCATAGTAGTATGATCATGAATGGTGATCTTTTCGATTTCATCCCCGAAAAGAGAAATACGTATCACATCATCAGAGTAACCTGGAATAATATCTATGGTGTCGCCCTTTGCCCTGAAGTTTCCTGGTACCAAAGAAACGTCATTGCGTTCGTAACGCGCTTCGATCAGATTGTGAATTAACACTTTTCTGTTAACTGTCATACCTTTACTTATAGTAGTAGCACTTTCTTCCCATTCCGTAGGCGAGCCAAGTGAGTAGATACATGATACTGTAGACACAATTATTGTTGGATCACCTGACATTAACATTGCGGTTGCTTCTAATCTCATTTTTTCAATTTTTTCATTAACCTCTGTATCCTTTTCAATATAGGTATCTGTCTGCGGAATGTAACTTTCAGGTTGATAATAGTCATAAAAACTGACAAAGTATCCTACATTATTATTTGGAAAAAATTCTTTGAATTCTGCATACAATTGTGCAGCCAGCGTTTTATTATGGGAAATTACAAGAGTGTTTTTGTTTGTTTTTGCGATAACATTTGCTATTGTAAATGTTTTTCCACTGCCCGTAACTCCGACCAAAGTCTGGCGTCCTCCTCCTCCTCCTTCATGCTTTTTTTCCAATATTCCTTTCACTAATTTTTCAATAGCTTCAGGCTGGTCGCCTTTAGGTGAAAATGCATTTTCTGATAGAATAAAGCGTCCTTTAGATCTAGAGGTTAGCATTGGAAGAATTAATCATCAAAACGAGAATATATTGTTATAGCAAGATCAATCTTAACTATACAATAGATTCTCCACTTGGGGTTTATAAGAACTTGGTGCTATTCAATAAACCTATGTTACACTAAGTACGGAATTGTCTGACTTAATAGCATAGATTTTTTGTACATACTTTTTTTGCCATTATTCTTCATCGTAGATCCAAGACATTGAATATAGGATGTAACTATTAGAATGAGAAAGAAATTCTAATTCTTCAATATTTTTTATATCAGTTTATAAATTTAACCAATGCCTATTATCTCAGTCTAACAGTAATATTTAAGCTATGCCTCAAATCTAAAGCTGACTACTATTATATTCTCCAAACATATAAAATGCTTAAGAAAATGAAAAAACTACCAACAGATCAAAAGGCAAATATTATATAAAGCCTTACGTTATTACTACGTATTACAAGATTTTAATAGATATATTAGCAAGCCTTTTGTTTAACTACCGCTCTTATGTATTATGGGAGATAAGCCTATTTATGAAGCAAGCAAGGAGGAATTTTTATCTTTTTTAGAAAATGAAGCCAAGATACGTGTTGATAATTTTATTGAAGGTGCAATCAGGGTCGCAGAGGAGATTCATCAAGGAGTAAAAAGAGAAGATGATGTTTCAATTTTTTTAGAAACACATACATGGCCAGTCACAATTGATGTAGTAAAACATTACAGGTCTGCTAACCGTAATATTACCAGTGTTGAAATTGCTTCTGCAATTTTGCATGATATATTAGAAGATAATGACAGAATTTTAGATTGGTATAAAACAAAGGCTTATGGTTTTGAGGCTGACCTTAGATACCGATTCGGAAACAGAGTTTACGAAATTGCAACTGAATTGAAAATTCAACCTCTTGAAAATTATCGCGGTAGAAATGATGAGGAGCGTCAATTATCCAGATTTCATGAGTATTGCGATATTCTCACAGCTGCAGAATATGACGTAAAGACCATCAAACTTGCAGATAGGCTTAACAATATGATATTTCTTATCAGCCGAGCAGGATTGAATAATAAAGTAGTATATGACAAGATGAAGCGGTATATGAGAGAGGCTGAAGACTTTTATCTTGCTTATACCATGCTTTCTCCAAAGATGCCTGAATTCTATCAAAAGATAAGATGGGCTTATGAGCAATTACGATCTGCTTATTATGAACAAACTCTTGCTATGCCCCAATCGCAAAAGTTGTGATTGCTTGTTTCTGGTCATCTTGCTTCTCAAACTCAGGCTTTTGTATCCAATAGTTTTATAATACACAAAATATGAAAACTAATATCTATTGACTAAATTTAAAAAATATTGTCTATAAGATTATCATTAGTGTCATACTCTAACAATAAATAGGTTTCTTCCACAACCCATTTAAAGGTAATAGATGGACAAAGCAGGTATAATGGGCAATTCACTAAATGTCGCCGTCATTGTAAAACTGGAGCCTGATTTTTCTGAGGGAAATGTTAGTTACAATGCTGACGGAACTTTAAATAGAGCAGAAACAAAGAGCATACTTGGCCCTCATAGCGCTATTGCATCAAGTGCAGCATTTTATGCTAAGGTAAGGTATGATGCTTATGTTTCTGTCGGAACAATGGGTCCTCCTATTGCTGATTTTGCTTTACAACAAGCGCAAGCAATATGTGATGCAGATGAATTACATCTTTATAGCGATAGAATATTTGCAGGTGCAGATACTCTCGCCACTGCTGAAGTTCTAAAAACTGGTATAAGCAAAATGGAAAATGGCAAGAAAATGGACATAGTATTTTCAGGGCATCGAGCATCCGACGGGGAAACTGGACAGACGGGTCCACAGACTGCGTGGAAGCTCGGATATACCTTTCTAGGCAACGTAATCGATTATCAAGTTGATATTGAAAGAAGAGTTGTTATAGCAAAACGTTTGATAACCTTGCAAGGTTTTTACGACATTATTGAAGAGGTAGAAGCTCAATTACCTGTCTTTATTACAATTGATCCATCCTACAAGCCTTTCTTTAGAACCATCTCACAAAGATTGGCATTTGTAAAGTACAAGAAAGAGGCAACAAATCGAGCTCAGGATTACAAGAGATATCTCAAAATTTTCAATGCTCAGCAACTAGGAGTTGATTTGAAATTCGTTGGTCTTCCTGGATCGCCTACAATTGTCTACAAAGTAGAAAAAATTCCCAAGGCAAAAGCAAGTAGAAAAGCTGAAATTGTAGATGGATCAGACTCCGAACAGATACGCAAGGTTGTCACAAGGATACGTGACGTTCTTGGAGGTATGATGATTAGATGAGTACCGCTATAACATCTATTAGTGAAGGTAACTATCAACATCTATATGTAGTAATTGAACAGGAAGAAGGCAAGCCAATTCCAGTTAGTTTAGAGATGCTTGGTGAAGCCAGAAGACTGATGGATGATTTTAACAAAAAGTATTCATCCCAGGAAAAAGTCGTCGCCATAGTCTTGGGAAATAATGTCAGAAAATTATGTGAAGAATTAATATTTTATGGTGCTGATGCAGTAATATATGCAGAAAGTCCAGAATTACAATATCCAAGAAATCTGGTATATACAAAAGTAATTAGCGACATTGCAAAAGATAAAAAATGTATATCAAAGATCTCTTTAGACTATGAGGCTGAAAAGTTCAGAAAGCCTAGATACATGTTTTTCGCTGCTGATAATATAGGCAGACATCTGTCATCGACGGTATTGACAGAACTAGAATCTGGTCTTGCGTCAGATATTAACAAACTTGTAATAGAAGATCTAGAGATTAGGCATGAACACAAGACTAAAGGTCAGCCTATAAAATACAACAAGACACTTGAAATGTATAGACCTGATTTTTCAGGTTTTTTATGGACTACTATTTTGTGTCTTGATAATAGGAATCCATTGACACAAAGAGATTACCATCCTCAAGCATGCAGCATTATTCCTGGTGTATTTCAACCACTTAAGAAAGATACTTCAAGGAGCGGAATAGTTATAGATTATATTCCAAACTTAGATGAAAAAGATCTCAAAATAAAAATACTCAATCGCAAGATTATAAAAAGTGCTGTTGATTTTGATAATCGCAAAGCAATCATTAGTTTTGGACGAGGAATTAAAGATTCTCCGGAAGAAAATATCAAATTAATTGGAGAACTGGCAAAAGAGTTAGATGCAGAGATCGGGATATCATTGCCCATTTCAAAAAAACCATATGCAGTAAGTGAATCGATCAACTCTCGCTATATTATTCCTGACAGGGTAATAGGGACCAGTGGTCGGAAAGTCATGCCACTGCTTTATATTGCTGCAGGTATCAGCGGGGCTATGCAACATATTATGGGAATGAAAGAATCTGAATTTGTCATTGCTATCAATCCTGATGAAAGTTCACCAATAAAAGATGAGTGTGATGTTTTCATTAAAGGCAGGATAGAAGATGTGATTCCAAAGATGATAGAGGAATTGAGAAAACAAAAAGTACTAATGGAGGTTCGAAAGTAAAAATTGGAGCATTTTGATGTAGCTATAGTAGGTGGAGGTTCAGCTGGATTAGCTGCTCTTAAGCAGTTATCAAACCTCGGAAAGCAAGCTGTGCTGATAGAGGCAGGAAAGACAGTAGGCTCGAAGAATATCTCCGGTGGAATTCTTTACTCAAAGAAACTAAAAAATGGAAAGGTCTACAATGTCGAAGACGTTTATGGTAAAGATTTTCTTTCCAAAGCTCCGCTTGAAAGGCTAATTACAAAGTATATTCTTCATTCTACTTCAAAAGACAAGATATTTTCTATTGATTTGACACGTGCTCATGAATATCAGGCAAATTTTGGTTACTCTGTACTTTTAAATAAATTAAATTCTTGGTTTGCAAGTGAAGCAGAAGAAAGTGCAGAACAACAAGGTGGCGGCATTATCTCTGGAGTTCATGTCCAGTCACTTTCTTGGCAACAACAACAACAAAATGACAGAGTCATAGTTAAAACTAACGAGCTTGAGGAATTTGAGGTCAAGGCAATTATTGCAGCAGATGGTGTTAATTCAGAAATTGCAGAATTAACTGGTGCTAGACACAAATTCGGTCCTGATGAGTTGTATCAAGGTGTAAAGGTTGTAGTAAAGCTACCTGAGGAAATTATTGAGCAAAGATTCCAAGTAGGATCAAATGAAGGAGTTGCACATCTTTTTGCCGGCGATGTTACAATGAATAATATAGGAGGCGGATTTGTTTATACCAACAGGGATACACTATCTATCGGGGCTGTATACCATTATGATTCTTTATTGGAAAATCCTACTGAACCTTATGTTCTTATTAACACATTACTAAATAATCCACTGGTTAGAGACTTTATTAAAGACGAGGTTCCTATAAAAGAGGAGATTAACAAGGATCTTCCAAAAGAAGAGCAACTAAGAACACGCTTTGCTGTAAGCAAATTAATGAAGACATGGGAAGATCTGCGTCACACATATTATTCTCAATCTGGTAGAGAAAAACTTATTGAAAATGGCAAATACAAGTCAGGCGAAGAAATTAAGGCAAGAATTGATTCTATTCAAAAAGAATTAAGTAATAAATACGGGACAAGATTTGTAACTGATTATGTTGAGCTAGAATATAGTGCAAAATTAGTTCCTGATGGAAAACGCTGTAGGATGAAGAAACCTTATCATAAGAATATCTTATTTATAGGTGATGCTGCTGGTCGGGGTATTTTCATAGGTCCTAGAATAGAAGGTCTTAATGTAGGAATAGATGATGCAGTAAGGGCTGCCAATGCAGTTGCAAGATCTATTGATAGAAACAACTTTTCTCATAGTTATATGGGCGAATTTTATAGTCAGCTCGTTGAGGATAGTCCATATACACGAGACATGAAAGAAATCGACAAAGATTATCTCAAGATATTTCTAGATGCTGCAAAAGACGTTCCAAAAGATATCGTAGGCTCTAGATATGGAATGATCTTCAAGTTAATGTCTAGTGGTACATTGCGAGGACTTGCGGTAGGCTTTGCTAATATACTAGGATATGATCGTCTCTTACCTTTAGTAGAATCAAAAGAGACTTATGTCCAAGTGCCAATTGAACTTGCAGAAAAATTAGGTAGCAGAGTTTTATCTTCATACCATCCTTCGATTCCAACAATTGCTCAGCGTATAGCAAAACTGAAGTATGATGATGATTCTCTTTCCCATATCAAAGTATTAAATCCAAAAAGCGAATTTATGAAAAAGATGGTTATACTTTGTCCAACAAAATGCTATATGACAGAAAACAACGAAGTAATGCTTCAACATGAAGGATGTATCGAATGTGGAAGTTGTGCAAAAGAAACGGAATGGAGACACCCGCGAGGCGAAAAAGGAATTAATTACCAGTACGGCTAAGTGTTTATAATAATACATATATGAATATGAGTATGTATACCAACAGTTTATCAATATATAATGATCTAATTTTTTTATCCATAATGTCTTGGCCGGTAAGAAGATTTTAATTATTTATAAAATTGAATAAGCTAAAAGATTGGCTAGTGGTATGTCACAATTATAACAGGCAGAAAGAAACACATCAAGAATGTTTTTGGAGTACATAATCTATGATGATCTATTAACAGCTAATAAAGTTCTATACTAAGGATTATGATGTTTTCACTGTTTAATGGCGCACCGTTGCTAATGTTTTACAGCTCTGTTGATGATTCTTAGCCAACTGGCATTTTTAGTATATTAATATTAGTGTATATAAGGTGATAAGGCTAGCATTAACAAATGACAATTGGTACTGCATTTAATTTTTTGAATGATGATAATAGCTTATTATATTTAAGAATCTCTGCAAAGTCAGACGCTGGCTTGCTGGCTGGCAGTGTTTTAGATATTTCATCAGTTAAGATAGTATATAAAAAAAGCTTTTTGATATAACTTAAATTTTAGAAAAGAGAAGAAAATGTAGATCCTTAGATTCATTATCTGCCAACACCGCTATAAAGATAACTAATGATAATATGAAGAATATTAAATTACAATATTAATACTATTAACTTTTCCATTTGATTGAACATCCAATAGATGGATCGAAATCCTTTTCGATTTTTTCTCCTTTCAGAATTTTCCTTATATTATTTTCCATGACCTGAATTTTTGGTGTCATTTCAGGCTCAACTGCATCATTAATTCTGCCATGGAAAACCAATTTGTGTTGTTCATCAAATAGAAATGGATCAGGTGTACAAACGGCTCCATATGACCTGGCAATATCTTGAGTATCATCAATCAAATAGGGAAAGTTTAAGCTCCGTTCCTTTGCGAATTTTATCATATTTTCAAAACCTTCGTCTATATAGTTAGGATCGTTGCTGTTAATACCTACCACTTGTAATTCAGAGGTTTTGAATTTTGATTGCAAATCTGTAATGTCTCCAATTCTTGCCTTGACATACGGACAATGGTTGCATATGAATACCACGAGCAATGATTTGCTTGTAAAGTCATGAAGAGAATATGTCTTGTCATCTACGCCTCTCAGTTTAAAATCTGGTGCATTCTGACCAATTTTTAGAGTTTGACTTGAATATGTCTTTACCATACTATAAGCCTTGAGCATTATAGCATATTAAAAATTGTATGTTTTGTAAATGCGTAATACAATTAATATCTAGTTCATTGGTAGATAGAACAAATAAATCGATATTTGCATAAAATTGATCGTTGTTAGGTAATTAATGTGTAATTAATATTGCATAATTTCTCAAGAGCCTACGTAATATGCTCTATAATAGCAAGTCAAATCATTAAGGTAAAGGGCATTACATACTACAATACGTACATCCCATCACTTATGATTTATAGAATTTTCACTAGTAATTGATAATTCAGTTGGCAAAACTTGTTGAAGATATTGATATGATAACTACACTTTAGAGATGACGATAATTATTAAAGTAGTATCATAATCTATAATATCTATACAAACGAAAATTATAAGCATAGATAATTTATGTTAAAGGAAGAGTGTATTGATGATATATTGCAGTTACCCCAAAGGAAACTGGTAGTAGCTCAATACGATATTGATCTTGGACTTGATGCCAGAAATGAGGTTTTCATTCTGATGGTCGAAGAATCATCCGGATCTGCAGGAGGAAGAGCAGCTGGATCAGGAAGTAGAAGAATTAACAGGATCTATGGATTCTCTTGTGATGGCGGAATTTGTAGAAAATATTATGAGACAGGTGAGCAAGAAAAAATTGAACTATTTGATATTCCGTATAGTGCTATTGCAATGGATATAAAACTATCTACAGGAAAACCATTAGTAGTACAAGGTATAGTCGATGCTACATTAATTAATTCTTATAAAAAATTAATAAAATGACAAATGCTAATAATTGATACTAAATAATAATTGTAATTAAATACTAAATATTAGGACGAAATTAGATCTCAATAAACAAATAAAACTCTAATATATTTTTTAAATCATTTATTATTATTATTATAATGAAGATGATGGTTTAGACGTATACTAATTCAATAGACTGTTTTTGCCTTCATAATATGCGATAAGAGCCTCCAAAGCAATTGCATCAAGAAGAAGAGTGGAAGTGGAAATGATAGCATGATCAATTACGTTCTTCAATACCATTCATTGTCTGAATCTTAGCATTGCAACAACTTTCAAACTAACATAGAACTAATATTGTCGCCATAATATCACAGAATATCCTGGCAATCCGCTATCCAAGTAAGGCGGATCTAAAAATACCTGTGATAAAAGAAAAGGGAAAGAAAGCGATGGAAATATAGAAAAATATAGAAAAATATAGAAAAATATAGAAGTGTCTAATAATATTGATCAAAAACATACATTTTTAGCAAATTATAATCTTATATATGCTGTCCCCATTTTTTATTGTAATGTGACAATACCATCCCGCAACAAGACTAAGATATTGCACCGTGCTGAAGTAATAAATGCAATATTGGATATTTTCTCTAATGCAAAGCACAGAATAGACATGTGTGGTAATTCTAATTTTCCGTTAAAAATCTCGTTATTTGAATCAATAAAGAAAGTAGTAATTGCTGCAAAAAATAGAGGTATAAGGCTAAGATTCGTCGTTGAAATTACATACGAAAATCTCCAATATTGTAAAGACCTAATGAAAATTGCTGATGAGATTCGTCATATGGATAAAATCGAAGCTAACTTTGGACTGAATGAGATAGAATATTTAGGGTCTATAACTTTGCAAGAAGAAGAAACATTACAAGCTACTTATAGCAATGTAATGGAAGTTGTAGAACAGCAACAGTTTATCTTTAATACCCTATGGAGCAAAGCCATACCAGCTGAGCAAAAAATAAGAGAGATCGAAGAAGGTATCAAACCAGAAGTTATAGAGACTATCAGTAATCCTTTCGAAATACAAAAACTTGCTTTTGAGCTTGTAAGATCAGCTAGAGATGAAATATTGCTAGTATTCTCTACAGCTAACGCATTCCATCGTCAAGAGCGTACAGGTATGATAAAATTGTTAAAAGAAGCAGCAGAACATGGTGTCAAGGTTAGAATTTTGACACCTATAGATGATCTACTGAAAGAGATAGTACAAAAGTTGATAGGAGGATGGCAGGAGCAACAAAATCAGCAGAGAATTGATATCCGGTTCATTGGAAGGTTTTCACAAACTAAAATCAGAATTTTAGTTGTAGATAAAGTATCTTCTCTAGTAGTAGAATTGAAAGATGATACAAAACAAATCTCTTATGAAGCAATGGGATTGGCAACTTACTCTAATAGTAAATCAACAGTGTTATCTTATGTGTCAATATTTGAAACTCTGTGGATGCAGACTGAATTGTATGAACAGTTAGTAGAATCAAACAATGAATTAGCAAAGGCCTATGAACAGCTTGAAGCAGCCAATGAACAATTAAAAGTTCACGATAAGATGCAAAAGGAATTTATTAATGTTGCAAGTCATGAATTGAGAACTCCTATCCAACCAATACTTGGTTTGTCTGAAGTTCTTCACGCTAAAATAAAAGATACCGAGCAACGTCAATTATTAGATACCATCACAAGAAATGCAAAAAGACTGCTAAGGCTTACAGATGACATACTAGATGTTACAAAAATAGAAAGCAGGTCATTAAAACTAAAGAAGGAAATATTCAATTTAAATGACGTAATAAAAAATACTATAGATGATATGATATTAAATAGGGAATTTATGAATAAAAAGAATGATAATAACAATGATTATATAATAAAATTATTGTATACGCCCAAAGATATTTTTGTAGAAGCAGACAGAATTAGGATGACGCAGGTTATTTATAATCTGCTAAGCAATGCTATAAAATTCACAAAAGAAGGTACAATAACTATTACAATAGAAAAGAAGGATAACCAAGAAGTTGTTGTTAGTATTAAAGATACTGGTATTGGTATATCTTCTGAAATTTTACCAAAGCTATTTTCCAAGTTTGCTTCAAAGTCTTTTCAAGGTACTGGATTAGGATTGTTTATTTGCAAAAGTATCATTGAATCCCATGGTGGCAAGATATGGGCTGAAAATAATAACGATGATAATAATAGTATTACTGATGAAAAAAAAGGATCTACGTTTTACTTTACGCTGCCGCTTATTGATCAACAACTAAATGTAAAGGTGTTCGATCAATAATAGATATGAGAATCTTATGTCCTAATGGATAACAATACTATATTAAAGTGAAGAAGGTAATTAATAACTTTCTGATACTTTCCGGAAGTGTTAGCTGCGCTATCTTTAACGTGTGATTATGTTGAATAAATAAGGAACAAGGAGGAGGATTAACTACTACCAGATACCACCACCACCACCACAAACAAGCAACACCATCACTACACCCATCAATAGAAGAAGAAAAAAGAAGGTAAGGATGATGAGGATAATACTAACAACCAAGCAGCAGAAGATAACAGCAAAGAAGAAGACAAAGGATCTCTTATAGTAATGCAAATACTGATGACGACATCAGCGGCGACAGCAGCAATAGTATCAACAGCGACAACAACACCAACAACAAATGATTACTTACTTTTCTCTACTACGAGTTTTTATTGCATGACAATTGGGGATAATGCTTGGCAATTTGATTCTTTGTTAATTGATCTATTGCCGTCTTTGTGATCTCAATCGACTACGTTTCCCTTAATTTCTTGTTTTGCTACTCAGTAAAGAACATTGCAAGCTGTTCTATTACAAAATCTGGCTGCTCTTCTGGAATCCAATGTCCTGAAAGAGGAACCGTGACTCCCTTTACATTCGCAGCTAGCGCCTGCATCGAGCTTAATGCAAAGTTGCCAGGAAGATCACCACCTAAAGCTGGATAAATATCGCCACCTAATGCTAATACAGGCATTGTTAGCTTAGCCTTGGCTGATTCTCTATTTTGCTCTGCATCTATCGGGAAAGCTCTAAAATGTTCTAATGCTCCACGCATTCCACCAGGAGCTGAAACATGACTTGCAAATACATCTATAGCTTCTTCTGTAAATGCTGATGGATTATAAGCCAGTCCTTTCATAAACCATGATATATATTCGCGCTCCTTACCTTGTACTAGAGATTCTGGCAAGTCAGGCACTTGATAAAAAGCAAACCACCAAGGTCCATTCGCACCAAACTCTGGAGGTAAAAATCCTGGGAATGGAAAATCCATTATTACTAATTTACTTACATTATTAGGATGCGCCACAGCATATGAATAAGCTGTCTGTGAGCCTACATCATGTGCTACCAACAAAATTTGATTAAAACCTAATTGAGATGTCAATTGATAGATATCTTCTGCAGTAGTATTTCCATCATAGCCTGTAACTGGCTTTGAAGAATCACCAAATCCTCTTAGATCAGGTGCGATGACGGTATAATTCTTAGCCAATGCCGGCATAATATGTCTCCATTCATACCAGGTTTGTGGAAATCCATGTAGTAAGACTATCGGATCTCCTTGACCTCCAATTACATAGTGCATTTGAATACCATTGACAGATGCCATATGATGTGAAAAAGTCATGTTATCGATTTCAAAAGATATTCCTTCCATTAGAACAGAAGATGTTTGGTTAACTTGTGATTGTTGTTGCTGTTGCTGTTGTGCTATACTTAGTTGATACAAAGCCAATGGGGATGCACCGACAATCATAACAGTTAAGGCCGCTATATTTATAATTGGCAAAATTAACACTTTTGCCTTATTGTTCATACTTGAGACGCTTAGTTAATCTATATAAATTATCTGTCGCACAATCTAGTAGTGTGAAAGATACATGTAGAAAAGTTTTCTAATGCCATTGGACTAGATCCCGCTGTCATGCTTTGAAATAACATAATCATAAACACAATTACAATTTTCTACGATAATAAGAGATCTTTCTGTGTCTTGAGTCTTTTCCTACTCCCATCGTAATTTCTTTTACTTTATTAAGTTCTTGACTCAACTCAACTGCCACTCGTGTGATGCGTATATATTTGAATGATGCTCGTAAGCATAAAGTCAAAATTTATCAAGATGACTGTTGACGTACTTCCACAACAAGACAGAGAGATATGTCTTGGATTTACCACATATGACTTTCAACTGTTGACTTGGAGAGAGCAAAGGCAATTAATAACGATTACTAGATTATCTCATTCTTATTCATACCCTTCTTGCTGTCCTGCAACTTTAGAATTAATCAGCTTATTGTTCTCAAACCTGTTATTATTATTAACTGAATCTTCATCAACATTTATTCCAAATTCCGTAGCATTGATTATTGTATTAGAACTAAATGTATTATCAGATGAACCTGTATTGACAAGTATACCGTTTGAGGTAGAATTTATGATGGTATTACCATATACATTGTTGTTAGAAGAATCAGCCTTTAAATAAATTCCATTTCCGCAGTCTGAGACTGTATTGTTATAGATTTCGTTGTTATGTGATGCTGATACAAAGATGCATTTAGTTTCGTCATGTACATAGTTGTTTCTTGCTATTGAATTATACATATTTCTACTGAACATAATGCCAGAGCCAAAACTATTGTATACTTCATTATCTTCTATTGTAATATTGTAGCAATCTAGCGAACAGATTATACCCATAGTACCACTATCATGAACAGTATTATTTCGAATTATCATATCATGAGTACCAGTATGAGGATCCAAGCCGTACATATAATTGTCATAAATATGGTTGTCTTCAAGAATCATACCACCTACACCAGCAGAATAGAAACCAAACCTATTATCGTGTATTTGGTTACCTCTTATTATGCTTCCATCACCCCCATAGTAATTAAGACCATAGTAATTAAGATCTGTTCCGCCAGCTTTAGCTATAAAGTCATAGCCTAGGTATGCAATTTCAGAATTGGTAATATCAGTAGTTCCTGTTGCTCCATGTTCTACTCTTATAAATGGTCTAGGTATTTTATCATAAGGAGCTGCTTCACCCTCATCTGGAGGTATTTTCTTAACTTTAAATTTTACGTAATCATTTGTTCCTGGATTCCATGAAGTTATCTTTACTGAATCAATTTTTAGACTACCATAGACTTCTATCCCATTTCCGGAAGTTTCATCAGGTATTATTTTTAGCCATGTAGTGTCTGTTGAATTAATATATAATACAGCTCCTTTTGCTATTACAATACCTGCCTTTAACAGCCATACTCCTCTTCCTCTATGATCATCACCAGCAGTAGCGGTAGTAGTATTTTTTTCTTCTTCTTTATGTATTACATTTGCATCTTTTACTTGATTATCAATATCAGTCAGACGTGAAGAATCACAACTTATAGTAATTATATTATCTGTTGAGTCATAGGTAATGCAAGAAGGAGACGAGTCTGTAGCATCATTCTTCTGTTGCTGCTGCGCATAAGAGAATGGTGGTGGTGGTAATAGCAATATTGATATCGATGGTACTATTACTATCACTACTACCAAAACAACAAGCATAATAACAGAAGAAAATAATACTAATCCAACTGTCGGTAATTCTTCTGTTAATCTCCTTTTATTCTTAGACTCTTTATCATTGATGAATTTCAATACAATAGTATAATATACATTATAATTAATGTTATCCGCAGTAGTAGCAGTTTATCTCAAATTATCTCAGTGATTAAATATAATAGATATAGTAAAGAAACTTAATAATATGAATACGATGAGATAGAGATAATACACTTAGATGCAATTTCAAAAGCGCTATATGTATAGTGCTTACAATGACTTATCATATTCTCACATAGGTACGCTATTTCGACTTACAGAAGCTAGAGCTGTTACCACTTGATACCAATTTTGTTATCATTGCTACGGCTTCGTTATCTCTGTTCTCTCCTGTTTCCATCTGTTACCACTGCATGGTATTTGAATTCGGAGAATCTATACTAATATGTCATATATGTATTAAATATGTATGATAAATCTCTTTTGAAATATAGTGTATAATAATATTCATCTAATAGTCTAAGATGCTATGATATTTGTCATAATTTTCTTGTAGTTTCTCATTAATATTTTCAGTGAATTGTATTTTTATACTTAGAAAATACCCTGCCAAATACAGCTTTATATTTTGTTATTCAAAATTTATATTTAAAGCAATTCGATCCCTTTACATAAAGGAAATTATATCTGCTATATCCGTGCATCCGAAAGTATATTATAATATACCAAATTATTGCGACTTACATTTTTCTAGAATAAATCAGATGATTACCATTTTGAAGATGTATTTGGCCATGATAATGTTAAAAGACTCTTATGAATGCTTTAATCATCATGATTTCCTGGTAGTTAATATATATTGAGTTTAATGCTATAATTTTCTAAATAAGAAAGATAAGATTTGAAATTTGAAGAGTTTAAAGTAGGACAGGCATTCAGATCGCGTATCTGTATCGACAAGGATGAATTTGAAAAATATATATCATTTGCAAAGACAAGAAATATTTTACATGAAAAACCTGAATTGGCGGCAAAAGAAGGGATTAAAGGTACTCTTTTGCCAGGCCGAGCTATAATAGCACGTGCAGAAGGTGAGATGACACGCCTAAATATATTTTCCGACAATATTATGCTGTTATATGGTATGGATGGAGATCCAAAATGGAATAATAGGCATACTAGGTTTTTAGATGAAGTTTATGCAGGGGATCAACTCGAAGTAGAATATTCTATATCAGATAAAAAAGGAGGAAATTCTGAAAAGTATGGTATATTATCAATTGATTTTCAAATTAAGCGAATAAGAGACAATAAGCTTGTCATAGTATCACACAGAAATCTCTATAGGATGAAAAAATGAATTGTCTTTCTTAATTAATCATGGAGCTTTATAAGAGACAAAAATTCTTTTTATATTTTCATATCAGACTACTACAGGTATACAAAAATATCGTAAAAAAGTTCGATCTTTTTAGCGTTTAACGATTCGTTTCGCAAAATAGTTTATCAGCTCTATAGCATTTCTTTAGGCTATCATCCGCAAGTTCTTTATGTCTGACTCTTTCCTTATGATAATCAAGAAATTTCATTATATTGTCTTGAGACCATTGAGTATTCTGTCTGCTTTGTCCAAAAACTCATTAGCTTGCTCTTCTAATGATATAGGTAAATTAATCCGTTAGAAATACGTTGACTGCATAACAGATAAGATATAACATTATCATATTGCGATGTATAGATAGAGCTCTCATACGAGAAAAAGAAGGAGAAAAAGAACAAGCACAAAGAACAATAAGGGACCACTTCAGAAATTTTTCTTGTTCATATTCAAACCGTTAGTCATATGTATGAAATTAAGTTTGTCTTTGTTGCTGGAAATTGTATTCTTCTTCTTCTTCTAAGAGTTAGTATTTGCGCCAATATCCACAAGATTGCTTCTATCTGTGTTCATAGGATGTCTGTGTAGACTATGCTATGGGTTCGTGCATTTCTTACTTCTTTTGGATTATTCTATTGTAAAGTGTATCTTTAATTAAAACACTACTACAAAAAATGGGGATTAGATCTCTGTCACTCTTCTATCTATCTTTTTTATCTTCCATGTTCGACAGTCGCAGTAGTTGCATTATATGTTCTTTGATGACCTGATATAGCATATGCAACACTTTGTATTCCTATTATTAGGAGATTAATACCTAATACGAGTGTCAAAAGAAATACTCCTAATGCGGGGGATGCAAAGACCATAAAAGATACTGCCAAAGACAATATACCTACACCTACAAGAAAGCCCTTTGACCATTTTGAAATATTCTTATCCGAGATGCCATGAATTATTCTCGCAATTCCTGTGAAAAGCAGACCAAGAGCTAGTAAAGTAACTAACACACCTGTTGTAAATAGAGGAAATGCCAGAACTGCAATTCCTAATAAAGCCGCTAAAGCACCTAGAGCAATATTTCCAAATCGAGACGACTTTGAATGTTTTGATAGTGTAATACCTGTAACTAACCTCTCAATTCCTACAACTACTAATGTAATAGATAGTAGGAAAGTTATAGTCGCAATACCAACTTCAGGATTTGCGATAACTGCAATTGACAGTGCTATGGCAATACCTCCAAGTACAATTTGTGAGATTCGAATGCCTTTAGAAGGTTTCATCGTGGTTTCAGTTTTCAAAGTTATTCATTTGCAAAAAAATTAGTGCAACTCCTTGATTATAAATATCATATATTAATATATACATAATTATTGTCATATAAACCCTTGTAATATTCCATATCAAATTTCTTTAACCTAGCGTCGTTTTCTATTGCATCTTCTTCCTTTATTCTTTTATTATTCTTTGAATTTAGATGTTGTTGTTGATGATGATGGTACTAGGGATTGCCTTCTTCAGAGTTCCCCAGCCCCTACCACCTATTATTAGTAGAGCCATTGCTATGATGAGACCAGCAAATACACCACCAAAAACTTGGTAGTTAGACAGGCTGTAAAATTACTACAACCACATTTGGACATCTTCCATTAATATGTTCAAACTGTGGCACATGATAAGACTATCAATCAATTTCAAAGAATAAATAATATCAGAAGAACGAATATACGTAGTAGCGGTGCTGTAGGCTGTATCAATACTGGTACAATAACATTCAGTAGATCACCACCATCGACATGCGGAACATGTGGTTAGAGTAGTAGCTAGTGCTGCAGCTGCCAACATCATCATTGTCACGACCTGTAGGTTCACTATCGATATTACCATCACTATTCCTACTGATACCAAAAAGAAAAAGATTAAAGAGAAACTTATATTTAGAAGAGAATGAGAGAAAAGAAGAGAGTATGAAAAAAGAATTTGAATAAAGAAATAATGAAGAGAATCAGAATTTCTACATTCATAATCTTGACTCTCTCGTTAGGGGTTCTCGTTATTTCCATAATTACTCAAGGATCTCCTATACTTACAACAATGGCAAGTGCAACTACTAGTGCCACACAAGAACCTACCTCTTCTGCAGCAAATCAAACAGGAGAAGAAGATACACAAACTGGAGCATCGTCATCGAGGTTGGTTACTAATGCCACTAAAACTTCAGCAAATCAAACAGGAGAAGACGATATACAAACTGATGATATCGATCTCTTAGACCTTGGAACACGAAAGCTAACAACTCCTGGAGTTCAATCAAATCCTGATGAAGCAATAGAAAAAACAAAACAGCAATACAGATAAACTATAAAAGAAATAATTTTATCAACAGATTTAAATTGTATACGTCAGAAGTCTGAGGTAATACAAGTTCTGGAATGTATATAAGAAGAGGATGAGTGATTTTAGTTCTACAGTTTTACAATTTAAAATTGAATCTACTTATTTAATTTGTTCATCTCTGCATCTAACTCATCAACCTTATTTTCTATTGTGTTCCAATTGATATTCTACTCCACATTGTTCTGAACAAAACTCATTGGAATAGCTGTCATTTCTAATATCGTCACCACAGTTTTTACAAATCCTTTTTTTATTCATAATGTGGGATAGTAGATTTTATTATTACATCTTTCTATTCCAAGTGTCAGATTCTACTTTAGAAGGTATTGGGATGGAAAAAGAAGAGGGCAAAAATACTAGCAAAGCATCCAGGAAGAAAAAACGGAGTCAACATAAGCAGGAAGAAAATGACACTATACCCAAAGCAATGCTTTATTCTTGACCAAAAAGAAGCGGAGTTATTCCAATATTGTATGAGCTATAAACAGCGCGTGATCAACCTGAAGTCAGAGTAAATTCATGAAGTTATAAGCAGCAGTTTGAATAAATCATAACCTCTTTTTACCAAGCTTGAATAGTAATTGAAGCTGCATATTATATGGTATATAATAATACAGAGTTGTTGGTCCGAATTGAGATTCTATATATGTAAAATATGTGGTGCAGTTTATTTGTGTGAGACAGGTATTGAAGGTCATATAGAAATGACAACCCACTCGCAATATAAAGAAATAATAAATTTGTGATAATGAACAGAGGGATTACAAAAGAAGAAAACACTAATTGTAAGATCTTTTCTGATCACAAATTACCAGGTAATAATATTAATAATAATAACTTTGGTGGAAGGATGATATGCATTCTTCACAAAGTTCATTCGAAATAATAAAATGATATAGAGGACAGCAGCAAGAAGAAGGCGTTAGTTGTAAACTGATGGATTAAGTAAAAAGCATACTTTGATCTTGTTTGAAATAATAGTGCGAAGAGCCTTTCCAACAACGACTGATGTTACAAATGTAATTTATTTTAAAAGATATCTGATCTTCAATAAGTATATTGTCCAATTGTCCGCTCCAAAACTATATTGTATGTCGTTTATAGGTTTATGGACTAATTTTTATTTCATAATTTTATGAAAATTCATTTAACTACTCCATAAGTAGGTATAGCAGCAACTGTTGTGGCCTTTGCTTCTTCTGAGCTCAAAATAATACTACATCTGCCAAGTCCTCTGGCTTTACCCATTTATTGAAATCTGCATTTGGCATTGATTTTCCGTTTCCTTCTGTATCTATTATACATGGCATTATGCAATTTACATTAATATTTGATATCTTTGTTTCCTCATACCGATTCTACAAGCATAATCCTCCAAGATTTTGATGTTGCATAAGCAGAATCATATCCTTCAGCTTGTAAGTAAGTTCTAGAAGATACATGTATTGTCTTCCTATATTTTGAAGAGATCATTTGTGACACAACATGTTTACTTATCAAAAAAGCTGATTTTAGATTCATAGTAATCATCAAATCCCATTCGTTTTCATCAAGTTCAGATATGCTCTTTTCCTGTGCGATAACCACCAACCACGTTAACCAATACGTGAATACGGCCATATTTGCATATGATGTTTGAAGCTCATTCGTCTACTTTTCCTTCCTTTGTTATATCAGCTTTGGTTAGCCGTACTGTTGCTGATTTGATTTCTGTTTTCACTTGATATATTTCCCTGTCATTAACATATGAAGATATTACTGTAGCATTGGATTCAACAAAAGCCTTCGTTATAGCTCTCCCCAAAGCTCCAGTGTACCGCCTGTTACTAGTACAATTCTATTTGAGAAGTAATGTTTCGCACTATTTTGATTCTCCATAAGACGTTAATTGTTATTTCAGAGGAGGAGTAAAAAACATTAGCAGATTGTTTTACATTAATCTTGTAGCATCATCTGATTAAACGACACACTCTATTTGATACATGATATATCAAATAGATATTCTTACCGGCCCAGGATAACACCTTAATAATGGTTAGTTGTTATATTGTTATCAATACACGCTGAAGTAAAATATGCCATTTATTGTTGAACATTATTCTACGATAATGAATGAACACCCCATTCATTAAAGTGGTTAATAACCTTACGGACTTGTACTGCAAAATGTTATCATAGTCTCAATGTAGATCTTTACATTGAACAAATCAAACAGTTACTTAAAAGACAGGACTAAAAAGATAAAAGAAAAATCAAATAACTAAAAGTATGCTTAAGAAATCAAAACTAGCTATATCTAATCCTTATGACAGTCCTGCATCTTTTAAATTAGGATACTGATACCGGTTCGGACAAACAGATATAGATAGTATTACCATAGTACAGTACCACCATCTATTACAATGGTATTACCTGTCGCAAAAGAAAAGCTATCACTTGCGATAGATGCAGCAATCTTAGCCACCTCTTCAGGTCTTCCCCATCTTTTCATAGGAGGTTCTTCGGCAGCCTTTTTTCTAGCCACTTCAGTCATTGAATCGTATGTTGCCATTGTTGCAATGTTACCAAGAGCCATAGTATAAGATCTGATGCCGTTGATACCATACTCCTTTGCAATACATTTTGTCAATGCTATATTTGCAGCTTTGGCGATAGTATATGGCGCACCTTCGGTATGTCCTGCGATTGCAGGAGTTGAAGAAATGTTTATTATTACTCCTCCTCCTCCCGCACTACTTTTAATTGTATTTTTTTGAATCATAGAAGAAATAACTGCCTGAGATAATCGTACAGAACCTTGAACGTCAACTCCCATAATTTTTTGCAATTCTTCGTCGGTAACTTCATGGAATCTCTTGTACCAAATGTTACTATCAAAAGGATAACCTGCGTTATTTACTAGGATATCAATTCGTCCAAATTTAGATAACATTTGCTGCATGAATTTCTTTACACTAGTATCGCTTGTCACATCAATTTCCTCAGCAAAGGCTTTGCCGCCGCGTATCTGCTTTATTGCTCTTTCGGATTGCTCTCTAATTCTAGAACAAACAATAGTGGTTGCACCGTTATTTTCTGCAAATTCCTTTGCTATTGCAAATCCTATCCCTCTAGTAGATCCAGTCACTATGGCAACCTTATCTTTTAGTAATAACGACATTCTATTTCAGACCTTCCTTTAATTTTCTTCCAAACATTCTTTTTCTGTCATACTCTAAAAAACTAAATAAAATAATGATATATATGCAATTGTGGGACCCAAACACTATACTGAATGAAAGCTTTTAATTGACTGATTCAAAATTTATCATTTATTGCTTCACAGATCAGTTTTCTGTGCATATCGTGGATTTTGTTAGTGTTGTGGAATTTTGATTACCCTCTAGTTTACAACAACCAGCAAAGAGATGGAGTTGGGATAAGCACAACCAACATCTGTATTGGTATCCTGAAAAGGATAAACACTAAATCAAATAATTATTGCTAAAGAACATATAGATAATAAAGTAGATCTTATTAATAGTAGATTGCCTAAGACGGCTAGATCTTTATTAGAAAAAGCAACGTTTGTAAATATATTCTCATAAGATACGTTACACTAAACTTTCAAGTGTCAGAATCTGAGAGATATTTGACTATGGGATATTATGTCTACCTTTAACTAGATAAATAAGGATGGGGAATAATATCCATCTATAATGGTCTATATTGCGGTCAATAATATTGAAAAGTTACAAGTCCAATCTCATTTAACGTTATATTTTGAATAGCACTTGTAATGGCTATTGAATCTGTAGTCATAGTAATTAGAGTGAACCATCTTGCTACAATGATGGTGCTGCTAACATCCACGGACATCACGTGAGAAGATGAGGCATAATCCTATACAACAATAGCCGTCATCGTTTCTTAGTCATTATCCTTACCATCTCTGCCGCCAATTCCACTGCTGCTTTTAACTAGATTTTTTATAATTTTTATATATGACTGTT
>Ga0126310_10000006_pt1 | contig 57085 bp, 52 predicted proteins | sample Plot60_FD_92540 | JGI IMG/M metagenome (GOLD analysis project Ga0126310, IMG submission 92540) | Serpentine soil microbial communities from UC McLaughlin Reserve, CA, USA - Plot60 | ecosystem: Environmental > Terrestrial > Soil > Grasslands | place: USA: UC McLaughlin Reserve, Lake County... | reverse complement strand
GTAACTTGGTATAATCCAACAGAGGTGTCAGAACCACATACAGTTACCTTTGTAATGGATAGTAAATATATGACAGATATACTTGCACCCTTTGCTGTTTCAAACTCGACACAATTCATACCCTTGCCTCTAGGGGTAAATAGTGAAGCAGTAGCAATGCCTAATGGTACAAATGGAACAAATGTTATAGCTGCTTTAGATGCAAGAGGATTTTATCCAGTTGTAATTGATTCAACTGATAATGTTACATACCTGAATCCAAATGCTTTATATGCGATAGATGGAACTGAAAAGTATATCAATTCAGGTGTGCTACTTCCTGCAGGACAAATACCACCAGGAATTCCACCTATAACTACATTTACTGCAACATTTAAAAAAGCAGGAACTTATGATTGCATATGTATTTTCCATCCATGGATGACTGAAAGAATTATTGTAAAGTAGTAGTAGCCGTCATCGTCATCAAAACCCCTTTCAATTTTTATAATACAGTTCTAAATTATATTGAAAATATTACATATGTATATTTTTCAAAGGTCTGACGAATAAAGACTAACAGAGAATAATGTTATAGGTTTCTATGGAATCTTCACCGCAGTACGGGCAATACTTAGGTTCATTTTTAGTAGATATTCCAATTACTTGAAATTTTATTTTACAACAATTACATGAGAATGTTATTGCTGTCGTCATAGAGTACTTCAACACTTATCTAACTTTAAAATCTTCCCTAGTACAATACTAACACAAATTTAGGTACAAAAAATGATCGCTTTATAATCAAAATGAAAGACACGATAGAGAGCAGCATATTAATAATTGCAGAGATTAGACGTTAAAAAATATTATATACACACATGTTTGTGTAGACATTCAAAGTTCAGACTTTTAAATAAAAGAAAAATTCCTAACTGATGGTCTTCTTCTAACCAATGAAGTTTTGGACAGTTGCAATTTCTTAATTATTTATTTACAGTTGAATAATAAGCAAATCATTATTAGTTAACTGGTTGGTAATTACGTTTGATATAGTATTGATTTTCAACCAAAAATCTTCCTTGCTCTCCTAGTTTATTCTGGAATAACCTTGTAATATGCTGGAATATCCTATATGAAACAGCCATTGCTTCAACCTTTTCCTTATCTGAAACTGCATTTGTTTCTATTATAATATAATCTGATACTATTTTCAAGCTTACTTGAAAAGAATTGTCTTCGTTGACCCATTGTAACGCATAACCTGTTCCACCTTCAATTAAACTAACCCATCGAAAGTTATTAAACCATCTTCCGATTAAACTATCTGCTATCTCGTTAGATTTTACATTGATAGGAATATATGTTAAAATCAATTGTGAATAAGTATTTCCTTTTCCGTCTAGATCTCGAGAAATACTTTTTGGTAACATAGATTCGCCTTTTTTAGTTAATTTGTATCCTGAATGAACAGTCGACTTTTCAATCATACCTAAATCTTGTAGCCGACTCAAAGCTCTTGTAAGACTTTGCTGATGAATATGTAATTTCCTCATCAAACCCTTAAATGAATAATAGTTCGATCCATCCTCTTGATTTAATAATGAAAGAATTTTGTTATCATTTGTACGAAAATCGGTAATAGATAATGGATAATCATCCTGATCTTTATCATCTCTCTGAATTAGTATTTGAGAGGTCTTATTATTGGCAGGAATAGACGAGATTATCTCTTTTTGATTTTCAATCACATTCTTATCAAGATCATCTTCCTCTGAAGACATATCTTCGCTTTGAGAAATTCCTGCTTCTAGAGATATATTTTCTTTATTCAATAGTCATAGACAATTAGTCTCTACATAATATAAATTATAAAGTAACCATTTGGTAACTGGGTAAGTCAAAAACAACTAGCATGCGTCTGTAATATGCGCATGGTTGATGTAATTTAAGGTTCCTTTTAGAGTATATTGAATTAAACACTTTGCATGGCTCTATTAACTTAAGGAGCCATATTATTATTATATGAGTCAATAAACACATTGAATCAACTGATAGCATGGTTTAGTTTACACCTTTCCTTTCTACATAGAAAAGAATCATCAAAATTTTCTATTTTATCTTTATGTATTGCATTGTTTTCTCTCCCTCTATCATACTTTTATCTAAAGAAGAATGAAGATGATGTCCCAATTTGAGGAATTTACAAGCATACAGATACCAAAAGTACCGCCACATCTGTAGAAACTGGTGATATGTTTTCCATATATATTTACTACATTTTGAATAAAATTGTCTGCAACAAACATATGTTTCTTTCTGCCGAAAAGATAAATATTTCATGAATTGATTGTTATTAAGTTCGATCGCTACGCATAACCAGAAGTAGTCATTGCCTACTTTGACTTGTGTTCATCGATAATGAATTTCGATAGTTATCTTTGTCTGTATTATATTCTTTCTGGTTTGAATTTTTAACCCGTTTTAGATAACAATATGGCTTCATTTTACAAACCTTGAGAATGCTTTTGCTGTATTTCCATAGGAAAATCAAGAAAAATACAATATAAACCAATTAATATCAACAATAATGTTCGATCTCTTCTTTTTGCATGTATAGCATAAAGAATAGTATATCTAGATCTATAGCTTTTTCCTTAAGTTACAGAGCTCTTTGTATCTTATTATTATTAGAAATGTCTAATACCTTATGTCTCGCGTCAAATGTAGTTGACCAAAAAAACCAAGAAGATTTTGATTTCTTTGTTTCTCTTTTTTATGGCAGGTTTCTTGGAGATTGGCGGTGGTTATTTGATATGGTTATGGCTAAGAGAAGATATGAATTGGATCCTGGGCGTTATTGGTGGATTTTTATTATTCTTATATGGAGTAGTTCCAACCTTTCAACCAGCTCACTTTCATAGAACCTATGCTGCATATGGTGGAATCTTTATTGTGTTGGCAATATTTTGGAGTTGGACTTTTTGGGGAATTGCTCCTGACATGTTTGATATCGTAGGTGCAATAATTGCACTTGTTGGTGTTGGGATAATATTTTACATGCCAAGAAAAAAAGATGAAGAATCAATTTGGTCGAAATAATGATTATTATAATTACTTTAGCATTATTCTTTGCAGCGGCACTTACCGAAATAGGTGGAGGATATCTTCTTTGGTTATGGTTGCGAAAAAATAAAAAGCTACTTTTAGGGCTAATTGGCGCCATAATCTTATTCATATACGGAATTATTCCAACATTGCAACCAGCCCACTTTGGAAGAGTATATGCTGCATATGGTGGAATCTTTATTGTCTCTTCTATTATTTGGGGAGTAACCATAGACAAAAAGAGACCAGATAGATATGAAATACTAGGGTCATTAATCGCATTTACTGGGGCTTTAATGATATTCTATGCTCCACGTTAAAACATCATTATTGTTACCTATGCTACTTGCGCTTTGTTTATTATTAATCATTTTTCTTTACTAATCTGGCTGCTATCTCAACATCATAAACACTATTATATTGAGTGTCTTCCTTAAGGTTATTTTGAACAGCTTCCATAACATCATTAATTCTGTTTCCCATACTTGGAGATTTTCGATTTATATGATTCTTGATCTCTTCTTTTGTAGTTGGAAATTCTAAACCTTCAAGTAAATTTGCCATTTTTGATGCTGTATTTCTGTCGGTAGTTTCATTAGTAGGCGGCTCTCCTCTAATATCGCCAACTCGTTCGACTGGTGAATCTACCCCTGACTGCGTGTTATCAGTATAGTTACGATCATCTGATACATAAGACATTGGTTTTATCTTCTACCTCTATCTATAACAAAGGGTCATGATTTCTCATAAATATTTTAGTTAATTATTCTATTCTACCATAGATTAAATAGTCCAGCAAGCAGCTGATATCACAAAAAAATTTATAATGATATTAACAAAAATAAAATATCCCATGAATTAATAATAATCCTTAAAGGAATAAGAATATGAAGTTAGTTATTGGCTACTTTGGTATACCTTTATTTTATTGATTATGTAATTGTAATAACATTTGATTAGAAGTTAAAGTTGAAATTTTTATTGTCTCTTTAGTCCATAATTTCAATTATCTGTATTTTACCGCTTCTCACATTTTGTTTTTTCTCTGTCTTATTACCCTATTAATAAATCGATCATAGCAGTTTTTTAATATTTATAATTAAACATCTATATATAGTTAGATTGACCATATATTTGGCTTCTTTTATGTTAATAAATCATATAAATATCCCAAAGTAAGAGATGACATCAAGAGTAATTTAATACTGTAAATCAGGAATAAAAAGATATGATTGAGAATGTTGCTAATGATGATGATAATGGTGGTGATGGTAGTAGTAATAGTAGCAGTTATCAACGTCAGACCGTATTAAATTTGTATAATTCTGGTATCCCAGCTGACATAATATCCTTACAGCTCGATATGAGTAAAGAGGAAGTAGACAAAATTATTGAGGCCACAAATATAGAAGAGGAGAGAAAGAAGATGTCTATCAGACAGGCGTCAGATACTCCATCGTTAGGTTCGTTTTATCTAGATGCAGTAGTAGACCTAGAGTCTGCAATTAAGATGGCACAATCAAGAATCTGGAAGGCGTTAAAAGTGGCGCCAGAATTTGATATCTCATTTAAAGAAACACATAATGTATTAGAAAGGTTTGCTAAGTCTAAAGTAACGCTGGTAATTTTGCATATTGATCTTGTAGGTTCAACCAGACTCTCAATGACTCTTCCTGTTGACAGACTTGCAACAATAATTCAAGCATTTACTCAAGAAATGTCTCTTATGATTGCAGCATATGGTGGATATGTATTAAAGTATGTCGGAGATGCAATTCTAGCATTTTTTGTTGTTGGTGATAACTATGATTTGTATCTACCGTGCACTAATGCAGTATACTGCGCAAGATCTATGATTAAAGTAATACGGCAGGGTATAAATCCAATTCTAAATCAGTATGATTATCCAGAGATGAGTGTACGGGTAGGAATAGATGTTGGTGAGAATGTAATAGTACAATTTGGATGGGATTCACTCAATTATACAGCTGACAGTAAAGAAGATAAAAATAATGGGAGTCAAATATTAATAAAAAAACCTCATCTTGACATTTTGGGTTATACGATAAGCATTGCAGCAAAAATGACTGCACTTGCGCGGCCCGATCAGATTGTTATAGGTCAATCAGTATATAACTCCCTAGACAATTCCCAAAAGTCAAATTTCAAAGTGTTACCTGTTAGTCCTGAAGTCTGGAATTATGTAAGCGAAAACACTGGAAATATTTATCGTCTCTATGGGAGTATTTAGTAATATAGAAAGAGTTGATAATAAATGCGTAGACCCGCTTTCATATGCTTAGGATAATCCCTTTTTAATTCTAGATCTTGCACATTTACGTACTTTACCTACTTATCTTTACGTACGTATCACAAACTTATTATTTCTTATTCTAAATTTGAAATTTAAAGTTGAGCGAAGTTAGCCCAGCCTGGTCAAGGTACGAGCTTCCCAAGCTCGGGATCGCGGGTTCAAATCCCGCACTTCGCATTTCAATGCAGTAGATAATTCAGATGAAAATGCTGTAGTTTAGATATAAAAAGAAGAGTAGACACAATATTAAATATCATATCTCCTTTGTTCCTAATTGTAGTTTACCTAATTATTGTTAGTTGATAAACTTTCGTATAAAAGGAGCAGCCAATTTAATGGAAAAATTACATCTCAAACTCATGTATGATGCTCCAATTACCAGTATTGGACTTATCATCTATGTCTTGATTGAAATATTTAATGTTCCGAGATCAATCTAATTTTTGTATATAAGAATGAAAAATCCCGGTCGTTCTTATGACATTTAGATATATAGTTTTAGCAATATTTAATTGATAAATGGGTATATAGTGCTTTAATAAAATCGATCTATAAATTTTGGCTAACCTTAAAAACAGCTTTGATAACTAAACCATGATGATATGATTAATGACATATTTCATAAACTATATGATATATGTTTAGAAATGATGCTAACGTAGGTTTATTGGAGTTATCGATAAAGTGGTAGTCTAGTAGCAGGAGGAATATTGGAGAAGAAATACAAAACCTATTGAAGAGCGAGTAGATTCCTCCCACATCTTTATCTAGAATTTGCATTAAGAAATGCAATACGTCAGAATTTATCCTCAGTTTGGTAAAGTTATACACACACATTCTCTGAAATGGGAGAATAAAGTTTGCATCTTTTCCCTAGTAATATCATTTAGTACTTAGTATAAATAGAGAAAGAGAGCCACATAACAGGTTACTTGAAATATATTAACAATTATAAGTTAATTTATAAGTTAATTTTCAACAAGGAAATTGAATCAAAACAAGAAAGTAATATATTTAATTATATTATTTATGTTTATAATCTTACAACATGACATTCTAAGTACACGCCCTTTGATGTCCATGCTCACCATAACGACATGACAAATTGCTGTCATTTTTTTTGATTAAAATTAGTTGTTGTATTTTGATCAAACATACTACTTGTTAGATGTCTACCAGGACTCTAGTTTGATCTACTAGTATAAGTTACGAGTCATTATTATTGAATTCCGGGTTTCAAGTCCTAGTAGAGATATTATAATTGATTATTCAAGCCCCAGGTGAGATTTGAACCCACGACCTAAGGTTTACGAAACCTTCGCTCTAACCGGGCTGAGCTACTGGGGCAGATAGATATAGGAAAATTTCATTGCTCATTATTTAATTCTTCATATACTTTAAGAAACTACCCTAAATTTAGTCATTAATAGCGTAGACTAAATATTACGGATATCTAGTTGGTTATCATTTATGAAGATATCAATATCTGGGGTTAGAGGTATTTATGGTGTTGATCTTAGCTTACATGAAATTATCAGATTCACGAGATTGTTTGCTTCTATAATTAAGTCGGAAACAAGAAAATGTGTTTTAGCACAGGATACTCGACCTTCCAGTAGAATAATTAGTGAGATCGTTTCGGCAAGTTTGATCGAACAAGGCATTGACGTTTACAATTTTGGTGTGGCACCAACACCCCTGGTATTCAGAGAGGCAAGAAAATATGGTTCAGGCTTTGTTGTCACTGCCTCGCACAACCCTCTTGAATGGAATGGATTAAAATTCATAATAAAAGGGAGAGGAATTTTTGAAGACGAGCTGCATAGCATGTTAAATAAAACTGCATTATCATTAGAATCAACATCAACTGCAGACATATTTGGCAGATCCTTTAAGTGTGTTTCAGAATATGTAAATGAGATTGTCAATTTTATAGAGAAATCAAGATATCATAGAACATTAAAGATCGGACTTGATCCTGGTGGAGGAGCAACATGCGGTTATGCTAATCAATTGTTCAAAAAACTTGGTGGCAAATTTTATAGTATAAACGATATTCATGGGGTAACTTCCAGAGGACCTGATCCTACTACAGATTATCTTAATGAACTGTGCATATTAGTCAGATCAAATGAGCTTGACCTTGGGTTTGCATTCGATTTAGATGGAGATAGGCTTGTAGTAGTTAATAGAAAGGGTGAAAAATTAAGCCCTGATGCCACACTTTTGATTTGTATTGCAAGTGCAATTAATCTAGGAATCAAAAAATTTGTTACAAGTATAGATACCAGCATAGCCGTGGAGAAATTTATAAAAGATCACGGCGGAAGATTCGATTTTTCCAAGGTTGGTGAAGCAAATGTTGTTAGCAAAATGTTAGAAGTTGATGCCGAGGCAGGTGGAGAAGGAAGTAGTGCAGGTTTTATTATGCCAAGATTCAATATGTGTAGAGATGGATTTTTGGCAAGTGCTATTATCTCTTCTTTAGACAAGAAAGAGATAGAGGAATATCTTGGCTTCTCTTCTCAGTATGTTCAAATTAGATCAAAAATACCTGCAGATTCTTCCTTACACAAAAAAGTTATCGAGAAATTAAGTGATTCATTCAAGGCTGAATCATCAGTAGTGTTGACGATCGATGGTATTAAAGCCATAGTAGATGATGATTCTTGGATACTCATAAGACCATCAAATACAGAACATGCTATCAGAATATCAATAGAATCTAAAAAGTCAAATATACAATCTTTGTACAAGAAGACAAGAGAACAAGTTCAATTTACATATGACCAAATTAAATGAAAAAGGGATCATTGATCTTTTTATATCTAAACTTAAATCAGATAATACAATAGATGAATTTGGAAAAGACGATGTTGCAATAGTTTCTCTAAAAGATGCAAAGACTAATAAGAACAATATTTTTTGTCCTGTAAGTATTATATTAAAATGTGATATGCTTGTTGGGAATACTGATGTCCCAACAGGAATGAAGCCCTGGCAAATTGCTAGAAAAAGCATTGTAGCTTGCGTCAGTGACTTGTCAGCAAAGGGTGTTAAACCACCATATCTATCCTTAATTTCCCTCGGGATTCCAAGAAGATACTCTAAAAATGAAATTAAAGGTATCATAATTGGCTTTCAAATAGCATCTAAAGAATTTGGAATCAAAATCGTAGGCGGAGATACTAATGAATCTAATGAATTAATAATTGATTGTAATATGCTCGGCTTTTCAAACATTAACGATGCAGCCAACATTCCAAGGAGAAGTGGTGCAAAGCCTGGAGATCTAGTCGTTGTTTCCGGAGAATTTGGCTATTCATCTTCTGGTTTGAAAATCCTTATGAATAATGCAAAATCTCATGGAATATTTAAAAAAAATGCTATCCTATCCGTAGTAAAACCAAAACCTCGACAGAAATTTGGAATCACTCTTGCAAAATACTTTTCTTCTTCTATAGATTCAAGTGATGGTCTTGCCATATCTCTTTATGAATTAGCACGTCAGAGTAAAGTTAACCTTCTAATAGAGAAAATACCATCGGCTAAAGGAGTTGTTGATTTTGCTCAAAATAATCGTTTAGATGCAAAAGAACTTGTATTTCATGGTGGAGAGGAATATGAAATAGTTGCAACCATTCCAAAATCAAAATTGAGTAGGATGAGATCTGTCGCCAGGAAATCAAAATTGAAATTGCTTGTGATAGGCAAGGTAGAAAAAGGAGATGGTAAGGTATTTCTGATAAATAATAACGATACTAGGAAAGAAGCCTCACTTCTTGATGACCGTGGTTACATTCATTTAGTTAGAAGAAGCCATTAAGGCTTCAACACCTTTTGAATAATGCTCTACTTTACAATGGACCTAGTAGAGAGCAAGCACATATTATATATTCATGGACAACAGGACAAAATTATATAAAAAAAGTATGTCATTCTGGAAATTAAAGTTCGAAAACCAAAATAAGAATTGAATACTATTTACGATTATAATGCTATAATAGAATTATGTAGATTAGTAACAATCAAGAATATATCTGAAATTACTTAAACATAAGGCTGCCAGAAGAATATGCAAAATGTCGTGTAGGATGAGCTATCAGGCTGTAAGCAATATCATCATTCTTTTGCTATAATCATTTATAGGAACAGTTATTGAATCTTACAATTATTTCTATTGACTATCTTTAAAACATGATAACACATTGTTATCAACAATACCAACAATTCTTTTATTAGAACTATATGCATATACTCTTGCAAACGACACTTCGATATTCTTCTTTTATATGCTTGATACAACTTCAATAGAAATAGTTATATACGTAGAATTTTTCAACTTCATCAAAAAATTAACTTTGATTTATTCTTTAATTCTTTTTGAGTCACTAATAAAAGAACTCAATTCTTTCACTAGATATTGCGGTAGTTTGGTTGCCTATGATCAATAGCTTCTATCATATACATCAGTATCTTTTCACAAGGAAGATTGCAGTTCGCATTCAAATATGAAAGTATTCGCCATATACAAAACAACCATCATCATCTTTGATATTCATAAAGCCTCTTTATAATACACACATAAAATAACTGAAAGATAGAGCAACTCTAAAAAAGTCATCATTCTTGAAATTTTTTGATTGATGTCTATTGAAATATTTTAGTTATATACTGCTTAATTTTGTCAAAAGATCATGTGAAAAAAGTATTGTTGACAGTTGAAAATAATTTCACTGGTACAGGATTTAGATATCCGACCTTTCTTTTTCTTGCTTTATTCTATAATTGTCTTGTATATATGTCATATTTTTTCCGACTTTACCAATATGCCTCTATCTTCAATAATCCATCTTGTCTTTTCTAAGTTTAAGTCAAGTTAAGGTCTGACAATATATCTCCAGTTTCTCCAGGCTCTGATGTCTCATCTGTAATGGTTGTGTTTCTGCGACTGCTGCTGTTGTCAGCCGTCATATTTGCAATACCTGTAATATTACCACTACTGATTTGGTTGCTTGTTATATTATTATTATTATTGGTAGTAGCAACTTCACAGTCGTTTAAGCTAATATCACCTTCATCAGTAGCATTAAAATCTAAAACTATGTCTTTTCCTTGACCACAGATAAAGATATCCTGGCCTGCTCCACCAGTAAGAGTATCAAAGTTTGGGCCACCAATTAGCGTATCATTTCCAGGTCCACTAGTAAGATTATCTGCACCCTGGCCACCAATTAGATAATCATCTCCTTCACCACCATCAATATTGTCATTTCCTGTATTAGCTTCAATTACATCGTTTCCAACTCCACCTTTAAGAACATCATCACCTTGTCCTCCAATTAGATAATCATCTCCTTCACCACCATCAATATTGTCATTTCCTCTTTTTCCATCTATCATATCATTTCCACCGAGACCAGATAGGACATCGTTTTCAGTTGAACCTTGTACATCCTCATCCTTTGGAGTTGCAGTCGGTGTGGAACTGCCAGTCGTAGGTGTATTTTTGGGTTTGTCCTTAGTTATAACTCCAGGCTTAGTATCACCTCCTCCAAAGAGCTTTTCATGAAAAAATGCTGATGCTGTTTGTTTATATAGAGTAGTAGCGGTTAATAACAGTGAAACTAATATTATCATTAATGCTGAGAATATTAGCTTCTTCTTCTTCTCCATTATGATACTTTTAATCATGAAAGATTAAGGCTTTTTAAATCTTCTTCCATTCACATCGGCTGTTTGCTCTAATACTAAACCCATAGCCGAAAAATTGTCCTATTTCTCTTATGCAACTCAGAAGAAGAAGAAGAAACAGAACACTTTCAAAATTTGTCTAATATGTACACCACCACTATATTTTTAGGCCTCTCCCTAAGAAAGTTATCAAGACATTTATCTTTGTTAGAAGAAATTATGTTTCTATTTGGAATTTGATTCAAGGTATAATGAATCAGGGAACGAGACAAATTACAAAAGGAAAGAAAAGTGTAGCAGAATTTATAATCGATCAATAAAACATTACTACCTTACTAAGAGATTATGTAAGAGTTCAATCTAATTACAGTACAGAAAAAACATACATTAAATGTGTTAAATACATATCTACATAATGTACTAACCCCTACTGGAATCATAATGTATATAATTTTGTAACAATTATTTCTTTTGCAATGTATAATTGAAGATATGGGAGCAATATGTGAATCTTTGAATTGTTCTTTAGTTTAGTCTAACATTAATATATAACACCAATAACAACCATAATGCTCTTAATGTCCTCAGAAACAGAAGATATTACTCAGTATAAATGGGGAGTGGCTCACATCTTTAGCAGTTATAATAATACTCTTGTCCACATTACAGATATTAGCGGTGCTGAAACGATTTCATTCAGTTCTGGCGGAAGGCACGTGACAGCGGATAGATATGAATCATCTCCATATGCCGCAATGAAATCCGCAGTAGCATCAGCTGATGCTGCCAAGGCTAAGGGAATCAATGCTTTACATATACGAGTAAGAGCTGTTGGTGGAGTAGGCCCTAGGATTCCAGGTCCGGGAGCTCAAGCAGCAATTAGAGCCTTAGCAAGAGCCGGTTTTAGAATTGGCAGGATTGACGATGTTACCCCAGTTCCCCACGATACGACTAGAAAGCCAGGTGGAAGGAGAGGAAGAAGAGTATAATATCTTCCCTACTGCATAAATTAAATTTGACCTTTACACACTTCAAGAAACATTTTACCTCCTCCCATCATTAAAAAATTACAGGAAATTCGACTGTTAGCCGTTATAGCCTCCCTTTGCCATTCCAGTGCCTCATAGTAATTGGAATTGGCATTTGTAGGACTCCTTGATTTTACATTAGTCGGCTTTACTCCATCTTTAGTGAACTGTTCTCCATCCATTGATAATTTAAAACTCAATTTGTTATATTGTATAAAATACAAAGAAATTTATCATATTTTCTATTATCTTATTTATAAATTCTGATAAATCCTGCCAGGTTTTATAGTCATCTTAAAATCACCCCAAAATCAGTAGTTGAAAGTCAAGAAGATAACAGTAATAAAAATACGGCCATTATTAGCTACTATCGTCCATCATATCTTCATTGTGTTGTTTCAGTCTATCTGATAACGAAACTAACTTTCCATGATCTTCAATTTTGATACTAGTATTAACTCTAATATTCAATCCAATAGACCGGAATAAAGCAAGTAATTCTCCACCTGATATTCTTTGACTTATCTCTCCTGCTTTAATCAATTCTATAATTCTTGCAAGTATTGCTTTTGTCTGAAATGGATACTGAGATTCTGCAAGTTTTAAAACCTCTTCTCCTCTGTCATATAGATAGTTTGATATTATTTCTCTATCAGTCTCTTTTGGAGGTGCTATTTGTTGTTGTTCCCTCTTTTTTGCCTTTTCAAGTGCAGCAGCTTTATCCCGCAGTTCTTTCATCTTTCTAGCCTTGATAATAGCTATGTCTGGATCTTCTTGTGACATTAACCTTTTATCACTCCAATTGGGATTAATCTTACTACTTTAGTTGCTATTCCAAGAGAATGTGAAACTTCTACAATTGCATCTACATCCTTATAGGCAGCAGGTGTCTCTTCTACCACCCCTTCCTTTGTAAGTGCCTTTACGTAGATACCTTTTGATTGCAGTCCGCTCCTTACATTTTCTACAGTATAACTTCTCTTTGCTGCAGATCTTGACATTGTCCTACCAGCACCATGTGCTGTTGATCCAAAACTTAAATCAAGAGAATTTTTATTTCCTAAAAGAATCCAACTTGCAGTTCCCATAGAGCCGGGTATAATTACTGGCTGACCGATATTGCGATATTTAGTTGGGATCTGATCCATTCCTGCAGGAAACGCTCTAGTAGCTCCTTTTCTATGAACAACTAAATCTTGCATGCTTTCGTCTTCCACCTTATGGCGTTCTAGCTTGGCAATATTATGAGATACATCATAAACGAGTTTCATATCAAGCTGTTGCTCACTCGTACTAAATACTTTTTCAAAAATTTTTCTTGTCCAGTGCGTTATCATCTGCCGGTTGCACCATGCAAAATTTAATGCCGAAAACATTGCCTTACGATAGTCTTCACCTTCCGATGAATTATTTGGAACGCATGCAAGCTCTCTATCTGCTATTTTCATTCCATATTTTCGCATAGCTATTTCAGAAATACGTAAATAGTCACTGCAAACTTGATGGCCAAATCCCCTTGAGCCGCAGTGAATTAGAACAGTTAACTGGCCTTCTTTATTAATACCCATAGATTCTGCAGCTCTTTCATCGAAGATTTTATCTACCTTCTGTATTTCAAGAAAATGATTACCTGAACCTAAGCTACCTAGTTGGGGTGCACCACGTTTTCTGGCTGTCTCTGAAATCTTTGCAGGGTCGGCACCGACTATTTTTCCACCTTCTTCGCATACTTCTGCATCGTCTTTCCAGCCATATCCACGATCAATAGCCCAATGTACGCCTTCCACAAGCAATTCATCTAGTTCAGATTTTGTTAACTTAACAGTTCCTTGGCTTCCAACACCTGACGGGATGGAGCTAAAGAGTCCATTTACGAGATCTTTTAATTTTGGTCTTAGATCTCTTTCGACTAAGCCTGTTCTAATCAGTCTTACGCCGCAATTAATATCATATCCAACTCCCCCTGGACTTATTATGCCCTGTTCTAGATCAGTTGCAGCAACCCCTCCTACTGGAAATCCATAACCTTCATGTCCATCTGGAAGGACTACAACGTGTTTTCTCACACCAGGTAATGTTGAGACGTTTACTGCTTGATCAATAGTTCGATCGATAACCATTTTCGAAATAAGACTGTCATTAGCATAAATCGTAACTGGGACATTCATTCCTTTAGATTTGTCTTTTTCGATCGTGAATTCAAACTCATTTATTTTTCTGACTCGATGGTTACCATTCTTTGTTATTAATTCACTCATTATTTAATTTGAATTTGCGCCATATTATTATAAGCCTTGCTTTCAGGGTATGCATATGCTGTCAAAAGTAACATCTTTGAACAGCAATCATTTAATTATTCTTATTTCTTTGTTTATAGTAATTGCATTAAGATCTGTGTGAATAATAATAAAAATTATTAATCGAAAATTACATGGTGCGTTGCTATTTTATTTTGATAGGGTTATGTTTTTTAGATTGCATGAAATGAACTATCAATAAGAAAAAATTATGTTTACGGGCGTCATCGAAGGTGTTGGCGAGGTAAAATCAATTTGTAAAATTAAGGATACAAACAAGAGAGCACATACCAAGCTAGCAATATCTTTAGGAAAGATAACTAAAGGTATGAAGGTTGGCGATAGCGTTAACATCAATGGAGCGTGTCTAACTATCACAAAGATGTCCAAAAGGACAGCTGATTTTGAGATTGTAGATGAAACTATCAAACGTACTTGTCTTGGTTTAATCAAAGCTGGAGACAAGGTAAACATTGAGAGAAGCTTACGTCTATGTGATAGATTGGAAGGACATATTGTTCTAGGCCATGTAGATTGTACGGGAATGATTGACGAAATTATTAAAACTCGGACTGGGACACATATGTGGATAAGAATTGAAGATAGAGAACTTTCAGGTTCATTCGTATCGAAAGGATCAGTAGCAATAGATGGCATAAGTCTGACTGTAGTAAATGCAAAATATGATAGAATATCTATTGCTTTAATACCACATACACTAAGTACCACTACGCTAGGATCTAAATCTAAAGGCAACAGAGTTAATATTGAAATAGATATAATTAGTAGATATGTAAGCAGTATACTACTAAAAAAGTAGTATCAACTTGATTTTCAGTAAACTATATAATGAATTCTTGTTGAAAATTACTTAATTGTCTGCAATTGAAGAAGCAATAGATATGTTAAGGCATGGCAAATTCGTGTTAGTTCATGATGATAAAGGACGCGAGGACGAAATTGACATGGTAATGGCAGCTGAATATATTACACCGAAGAATATTGCAACTATGAGAAATGATGCTGGTGGATTACTTTGTTTAGCTATTTCAAATGAAATTACGACAAAATTGGGACTAGCTTATATGCACGACATAATCCAAAGCCTATCAAGCATTAATCCTGTATTTTCAAAATTAACCTATGGAAAATCACCATACGGCGATAAACCATCTTTTTCAATAGCTATTAACCATCGTGATACATACACTGGAATAACAGATATCGACAGAGCATTGACAATCTCTAAGATGGCAGAAATTTGCAAAAAAATAGATTCAGGTGGAGTGGAGGAATTTGCAAAAAACTTCCGTACTCCAGGTCATGTCCCAATTTTGATTGCTTCAAAAGGTCTGCTTGAAGAAAGGCGTGGACACACTGAGCTTTGTGTTTATTTAGCACAGATGTCAAAACTAGCACCAGCCGTAGTAATTTGTGAGATGCTAGATTCTACTACACATAGAGCACTATCAATTAACAAAGCAAAAGAATATGCCGATATTAAGGGCATTACATTATTGGAAGCCAGTCAGTTAAAAACTCATGCCAAGGCGGCCTAATATTATTGAATAAAGTTAGAATAGCAATAATAGTTTCAGAATTTAATTGTGACATTACTTTTCAAATGCTGAATAAAGCAAAAGATCAGGCACAAAAAATCAAAGCAGACGTACGTTACATTTGTTTTGCACCAGGTTCGTTTGATATGCCATTGTTAATTGAAGAAATTTTAAAAAAGAAAGATGTAGATGCTGCTGTTACATTAGGTGCTATAATAAAGGGCGAAACATCTCATGACGATATTATTGCAGAGAATGCAGCCAGATTGATCGCAGACTTGTCTTTAAAATATGGCAAGCCGATCGGGCTTGGAATCACTGGCCCAGATATGACCCTTGAACAAGCAAAAGACAGGATCGACACAGTACCACTGCGTGCAGTAAATGCAGCAGTTAACATGGTAATGAGAATCAAAAAATTAAAGGAAGTAGGATCGCAATTAGGAAGAACAGGGATGATAATAGATTGACAATACAGATTACAATTATCAGAATTGACGGATATGGATTATGGACTCTTACCTTGGGATCAGATAGAGAAGCTCAGCTACAAATGCTCCAAGCAAAAATTTATTATGACCTACAGAGATTGTTTTCACAAAAAGACTGTCTTGTATATTTAAATAGATTTGATGAGTATTTTGCAATAACTAATGGTCTTTCATTAAAGGATCATAAGGATATTCAGGAAGAGATAGCAACTCTATACAAAAACCTTAAGATATCAATGACTATTGGAAAAGGCAATACACCATTTGAGGCAAATGTAAATGCTTACGAAGCAAGGAAGGCAGGTAATTTTCTAGATAAAGAAACAAGAATTTTTGGACAAACTATATCTTCATCTTCAAAATCTCCATCCTCTACTACAAATCCTAATTACTGTGAATCTGCATACATAATGCATATTGATATCGATGGTTCTGAAAAGGTTAGCTCTAAAATGTCGCCATATGAAATTACAGCACTAGTAATGAAGATCTATGCTAGGTTATCAGAAGCATTTCTTAAAAAAGGAGCAATGACATTTTTTCTCGGAGGAGATAATTTCATGGTTATATCTAATACTATAATAAAAGAAGATGCCGAGATAATTATTAACTCTATTATTAATGATATAGGTATAAAATTGAACTGTGGAATAGGTGTAGGAAGGAACGGAAGAAAAGCCGCTGAGGCTGCCACCAAAGCATTAGATACCATTAGAGATTTGAGAGATGAAGGAAAAATTCAGCCAATATATGAAATACAATGTCTCTGATAATTGAGAATGCAAGCTTATTGCTTGGAAAAGATCTAACTTTTGTTAACAATGGTTTTATTGAAATTGAAGAAAATGGAATAATAAAGAAAGCTGGAGATGGAAACTATCGTGATATTATCGACAATGAAAGAAATGTTTTAGATGCAGAGGGATTTTTGATAATCCCCGGATTTATTAATGCTCATACACACATAGGAGATTCAATTGGTAAAGATTTGTTGATTGGTTCTGGGCTAGACGAAAGGGTTAATCCTGTTTTTGGAGCAAAAAAGCATATTTTGCAAAAAAGTAGACCAGACCACCTTAAGATGTTCATGAGAAGCTCAGCCATATCAATGATGAAAAAAGGAATAGTTGCTTTTGCAGACTTTAGAGAAGGAGGTATCGAGGGTGTAAAACTTCTAAAGGCTGCAATATCTGATCTTCCAATTAAATGTGTAATACTTGGCAGACTTGAATATTATTTTAATCAAGTTGAAAAGAAAATGATACATTCTGAATTAGGAAGAGAACAAAATGACAGCAAACTTTCTTCAAATTTGCTGCAAATGGCTTCCGATATATTAAGAATAGCTGATGGACTAGGAATTAGTGGTGCAAACGAAAATACTGATGAATCACTTTTACAATATAGAAAATTATTACAGAACAAAAATAATAAAGAGAACAAGAAATTATTAATTGCAATTCATGCTGCAGAGTCTAAACAAACAAACGACTTATCCATATCAAAAACAGGCAGAACCGAAATAAATAGAATAATGCAATATTTAAAACCTGACATCATTGTTCATATGACTAATGCTAATGAAGAGGATATTTCTATCGTTGCAAAGGAAAGAACTGGAGTAATCGTCTGCCCTAGATCAAATGGAATACTAGGAGTCGGCATTCCAAGAGTCGCAAGAATGTTAAAACTAGGATGTACTATTGGCATAGGAACAGATAATGTTATGCTAAATTCTCCTGACATCTTTAAGGAATTGGATTATCTATGGAAGGTATCACGGGCAACAGAGCAAGAATTCATTAGTCCCAAAGAGATACTTATGATGGCTACAGTAAACAATGCTAAAATCCTTAGACTGAATTCTGGTTATATAGAAAATGGGCGATCAGCAGATCTATTATTTATCGACAAGAATCATATTGATCTGTATCCAATTCATAATCCCTATGCATCAATAGTTCATAGAGCTAGTCAGGATTCAATTAAAGCTGTGATGATAAATGGCAAGTTTATAGATGGAGCAGACATCTAGTTGCAAGTACTGATTAATGCCGCTATGACAATTGATGGCAAAATTGCGACGAATCGTGGCGATTCTACAATTTCTTCAAAACAAGATTTAAGAAGACTTCACAGGTTGCGATCTTCTGTTGACGCAATTGTTATTGGGATATCAACAGTTATTGTAGATAATCCAAGACTCACTGTAAGATTGGTTAAAAGATGTGGAACAACCCCTGTGAGAATAATAGTAGACAGCACAGGAAGAATACCTCTTGATTCAAAAATTCTAAAGAGCGCATCTAAAATCAATACAATAGTAGCAGTAACGAGCAAGGCATCTGACAAGAGAATTGATAAAATTAAGAGAGCAGGTGCAATGGTAATTGTTGCAGGAACAAGAACTGTCGACTTAAAAGAGCTATTTTATATTCTTAAAAAGATGGGATTTAACAAGATACTCGTTGAGGGTGGCGGAGAATTAAATTGGTCAGTCCTTCAACTAGGAATCGTAAATGAATTAATGGTAACAGTTGCACCTAGAATAATAGGTGGGAGAACAGCGACTACATTGGTAGAAGGGGATGGATATACAAGAATCACAGAGGGTATAAAGATGGAATTGATAAAGATTTCGAGACAAAACAATGGAGAGGTAATTTTGTATTATAAGTTGTAAATATTACAGTATATCTTTAGTTCTTTATGAAAGAAACCTACAGGTATATTACGATCTTACTGAGCCTAGCGCTGTCGAATCCACCTTTAAGCTTTAATTACTCGAGGCCTAATGAATTACTTTTTGGCTTCTTTGGCTTTTACTAATTGATTTTATCAAATAAGCAAGTAAGACTATTAAGAGTATTTCGGTTATTATAGTTATTATGCCATTAGGTTCTAGTTCATTTATTGGAGCTGCTTCAGTCGAAAAGGGCGGCGTAAATAATCTTGCCAATACAAATATACCCACTAATAAAGTGTTTCCGATAATTCCAAAATAATACAATATTGACTTATTAATTGGCGATAGTTCCCCACCTATTATAATAATAATTATACCGAAAATTAATTGAGCAATTCCACTAATTAAGAAAGATATTCCCCACACGAAAGCTTCTTTCATATGTTCTTGTATTAACAATAGATGAATAATACCAGCAGAAATAGACAATATTGCTATTGAAAGATTGGTAATGCTAATGCTTCTACTTTTAGAATAAACAGGCTTGTATCCCAAGGAAGATACAAGTCCCACAGTTATACCTAGCGCAAATATTCCTATCCATTCAGTTAAAGGGGAAATTATATTATCTTCTTTCATGGGACTCATATTAGTATTATTATTCTCGTCATTTTCACTTTGAGCAAAGACCTTATAATTACCCCCAAAAGTAGTGACACTAGTAAATAAGAAAAGTGGGATTTGTGGAAGTAATAATAATACTACCATTGATAATACTAATAAATTAATTTGCATATCACGATCAAATGCAAGACCTTCTTTGAAATTATATAAATATTGACTAACGTAGTTACCTAACGACTATTAAATTCGTAACGTTGGTGAAGTTCAATGAATAAGAAGATGATACCAATAGGAATAATGGTAGTATTATCATTTGCAGTATCAGCATATATGGGCATTGTTTACTTAATCCCTCAACAACATCAAGCATTTGCGTTCAACAATCAGCAGTTTCAATCCAGCCTTATAATTCCTGGTTCTAATGCAGGCGATGAGCCTATTACAACATTATAACTTTACATGATAAAGGACATTGTCACCAGTATATTCAAGGCTATCCAGTATTAGCAGTAGACAAAAAGGACTGTACTTGAAAGGTATTGAACGAACGAATGAATGAACGACCGTCAGACAGTAAGCTAAACAGAAGATATAGCAAATATTATTGTATGAAATATCGTAGCAAGACTGACATAATTGGACGTATTCTAGAAGCTGTCAATAGTACTGATGATAATAATAATGGATTAACTAAGATGAAAATAATGTATACTGTATTTCTATCTTATGCGCAGTTGCAAGGATATCTGTCAGCTCTATTGGAAAAAGGCTTGATAGAGAAGTATCAAAAACAACTGGAAGAAGCAGAGAATAAAGAAAGAGAAAAGCAACGATCTTCGTATTATTATTATTATTATAGAATAACAGATAAGGGAAGACATTTCTTACAAATATATAGAGATCTTAGTAAAATGATGATTGCATAGATAACTATTATTATTATTATTACATACAACCATTAATTAGAGTATAAGTTACACAGGTATTTACTGCTTGACTATCCACTGGTTAATCAAATCGTATTTGAGTTGATACACTTCCAATATATATCTACATCATTTTCGAGTGCATAGTCATTCACCGCATATAACACAATAGTTAAATAGTTACATTATCGACAATAAAAAAATTGAACATACATAAATTCTTCTCTCGTTAAATACTCAATTTTATTTACTATAAGTTGTTATAATCTATTATTTCTTAAGGATATATCTAATGTTATCTGTTCAATCTTATAGCGTAATGCTTCCTTTATCTTACTATTGTCGATCATATTGAGCGGTCCTTTGCAGCTGGGGCATTTGAAAAATGATTCAACAGCAGCATCAAATTTTGTTCTAGGACAATCTTTATTTCCACAATGATAGAACTCAGAGGACTCTTCATGTTCTAGCCGTTTTTGCAGTCTATCGAGAATTTTTTTCTTTTGATTATCTATAAAGTTATCAATTTGATCACGTTTCGCTCGCCATCTATATACAAACCATCCTTTCTTCTCATCCTTTACTCTTATACCAGTAATTAGTGCTTTGCCAAACATATCGTAAAGAACTTTTCTTATAATGTTTATTCTTAGACCAGTGGCACTTGCAATTTCTTCATCGGTTGCATCTTCTGTATTTAAAAGTGCACGAGCAACCTTAAGATATTCTTCTCCTCCAATTAGACCTGCAATTTTAACAAAAGGATCTTCATACTCTGCCGAGCGCATCTATGAGTATATCTCTATTTTTAGATATATAGTTACCGGCTTGTATATTACTATTATTTTCTCAATAGCATCTTAAAGTAGATGCAGAGTCTTATTAGCAATTATAATTGAATTTATTTATACCGGCTACTAGACTTTGCATGAAAATTTTTTTATAATTACACCAGCCACGAATAGAGGAATTATTATAATGAATACTACAAAAAATGCATGTTTTTATTAAATAAATCTATTTTTCATATTGATTAATTTGAGAGTTGAAAATATTGTATCATATCATCCTTACTTAATTTTATAATGTATACCAAATTTATAGGATCGATTAAGCATCTATTTGGTCAGTTCGGATAATTATCCAATACAATATTCTGGCGACTTTTAAATTTGCGGCCTCAATAATTTTGTCTACTTCCTCTTTACTCTTATCGAGCTGTATGAATATTATGTCAGATGAGTTAGCAAATCCTTATAGTATTTATCTTGGGAAATTCATAATATAACATATAATATCTGGCCTCCACTTGACTATGACGGTGTCTGAATATCAACTGACGTTAAATATGACTGCCGTCTGGACTATCTGATGAAAAGCCATCGATACCAATAGGAGATAAGGTTAAAAAATGAAATATACATTATTCTCTATTGATGATATTGCAAAGATTTGAAGCAAGACAATGATAATTTTTATAGAATATTAGATAGTCAATCCTATTATAACGTAAATTTTAATTCATTTATTAACTCTCTAAATGACTTTCTCAATCCCTTGAGGGCATCATTTATTTCTCTTAAATTTTGAGCATTCTCGGGTAAATTAATTATCTTTTTAGAAGATAGAACTATCTTTTTGGACTCATATAGGATATCTGTTTGCTCTAATGTAGCTGTAGTATTTTTTGTATTTTCAACCGCATTTTTCATAGCTTCTCTCGATAGGTTGATTTTCTCAAGATTTTTGATAATTACTGGATCATTGAGCAAGTTTCTCATATCCAGAATAATATTATTAATTTGTTTTATTTCCCTAATTGATTTCAATATCATCTATCTCTACAATAATAATTTTATGAGCATATTTTTATGTCTTTAATAAGAATTTATCAGATATTTATTCATAATCAATAATAATCTACTAAAATGGGTTTATTAATTTTAACAAAATAATAATAAAACAAACCCAACTGATGATATTATTTTCTACTCAAGATACAAGGATTGATTTATTTGAATGCTGCAGGCTAATTAATAGTATAACAATCTATACCAGCTTTACAATCAAAACTACAATAATTAATAAAAATATTATAATACGTATGTAATGTAGTAATTAGTTGGTGATTAGAAATAGATAAATCTACTCGTGTTGTTAAAGAATGGTTACCTTTAAGCGCTGTGGCAGCCGCAATCTCATAATCACGTTTGTAATGCATATGAGCAAACTATTGTTGCCTTAGTACTTGAAGTATTATGGTTTTTAGTGCGTTGTTATTCAGGTATTGTGGTAAAAGATGATGATAAGATATCAAAATATAATAATTAACTAAAAGAAATGATAATGCTATTTTATGGCCTTTGTTTTCTTTATAAGACTACCAGATTAAGTCCATCAAATATTATTATGTCAGTCGGCATAGGTTCACGAGTCACTATATTTGTTCTCTTGATTTTGTTCAAAATTGAATGTAGTATAGTGTATACTTCCGTACTATATAGTAGATACTATACTAATCCTGCTGACAGCATTGCTACCGCTCCCTACGATTGTAACCATTAGTAAAAGGGAGTGTCCATATTAATCCTTGTGTAATGTCTAATGATCGTATATTTACGGAAAATAATTCCAAATTTCTGTAACAGATATTATAATATACGTAATGTAATAATCCTAAATTTAGCACTATTAAGGAATGCTAAATAACAACTTCTGGTCTTCTCTTTATTATTAAATGAGTAGCCTATTCTACATTATTGTAATAATAACTACAATGCATAGATATAGACGATCTAAATTCTAATAGTGGTTTTTTAACCTTCTGGTTTTCCTAATGGAGTATTTTGTGGCTAGCGTTATAATAAATATACCTATAGAAACAAGAACAATAGTTCCGCCAGGAGCCAAGTTTAGTATATAGGAGACAAGGATTCCTGTTACTACAGAAAATACCGATATTGAAACGGAAATCAGAGTTGTTTTCCTGAAACCTTTTCCAAACATCATAGCAGTAATAGTAGGAATTACAATTAACGAAGATATTAGCAGAATTCCTACTAACCGCATAGATGCAATCACAGTTATACCTGCAAGCACTACGAAAAGATAGTTCAGCTTTGTAACTTGCAATCCACTGACTTTGGCTTGTTCCTCATCAAAGGTAATATACATTAATTTTCTATAAAGAATCAACACTATTAACAAGGTTGTTACTGCTATGGCTAAAATCATCAAAGTATCTTCTACACTTACCAAGAGTATACTTCCAAATAGAAAGCTGAACAAATCTATGGAGAAGCCGTTTGATAAACTTACTAAAACAACGCCAAGAGCAAGACCAGACGAGAGCAATACGGCAACAGCCGAATCCGGGGGAATATTTGTAGATTGTCTTAATTTAGTAATACCTAATGCCGCAAGGATCGAAACAATGAAGGCAGTCCACATAGGATAGATATTTGTATACATACCTATAGCAATCCCTCCAAATGCCATATGTGAGAGTGCATCTCCAAATAAAGAATGGCGTCTTAAGACCAAAAATAATCCAATTATTGAGCAAACTATCGCAACGGCAACTCCAGCTGCCAAGGCACGTTGCATAAAACTAAATTCAAGAATTTCGAGAATCATGGTTGTAGGAGATAATATGATAGCTTTCGCATCGGTCTACGATTGGGTAGCGCACTATTCGACATCATAGTTATAACCAATTACTTTTGCGGGATCATCTTCTTTTTTTATATTGAATGGAATACAGTTACCCAAACTAGAACTGTTAACATCATCGATAATATATTCCACCAATACTTACTGCATACATTTAAGACCCACTTTTAGATTCTCAATAGTCTGCTGCATCTTGTCAATGTATCCGATATCTGTCAAAAGCTTAATAGTATCATTCAATATGTATATATTAAAATTAATAATAATATATACCTTTGTTAATAATAAAGCTCATTAATCTATAACTATTAAGGCCCATTTCTCTATGGGTTTAAAAGAAAGAGACCATCAACTATGTGTGATAATGCTCACATCTATATATTTTCAGGGTTTTCTTTCCAAAAGCATAATAATTATTTCTCCACACATTAAGAATCATGTTTTGATTTGAAATGTACAAAACACTATAAACTAGAAAAGATACTTTTCAAAAGAGAAGGGATTTCTATTTAAAGAAAAATGTTTTGAAGTAGCACCAGAGCAATTAATACAAGAATCGGTAAAAGAATATGAAAGATACAGGATATCCAGTGGTGTAGGAAGACGTACATGGAATTTTCACAAGCATGTATAGATTTTTTAAATCAAATTATAAATCTACACACATTCATCATATGAAAAAGGCATAATTGAACGAACTATAAATAGAGACAGAACAGAAAGTTTTGATGACTATTTTCCATTTAAGAAACAGAATATAGACGAGAATACACGTGTGCGATCGCTTTCTAAACAAATTAGAGTCATTCTAAGACGGGATGAATGAAAGTAGGCTAAAGATATTGGAAGTAATGAAGAGACTATTTTGATAATATTTTATTCCTTACCTCTGGCTCATATTTTTTAACGACATCTGAAAGAGGCATTCTTTTTCCTCCCACTACCTTTATAGTAACATCAATTTTACCATCTTTAATGTCTATAATATTGTAAGTATCTTCAAATACTCCCCTGTAACGCCATGAACAAGCGGTTCCGGCATACGCAATTTTCAAAGATCCTAAGTTCCAAAGCCAAGGTCTATGCTTATGACCACAGAGAACTAAGTCTACTCTAGATTCCAAGCATGCTCTCAGGGTGTCTCCTGCATCAAGAATACCTACAACATTGGTATATCCCGTATCAGGGATTGCAATTAAATGATGATGCATTGCTACAATCTTGGTTTTGTTAATATATTTGCTCAGAGTTCCTTCTAGCCATAGGTTCTGTCTGTGTCCTACCTCACCTTCATCTCTATCAGGTCTGGCAGTTCCGACAGTGAGCACAACTACATCATCAAATTCATAAATTTGTTTTGAAGAAGGAAAGAATTTCTTGAATAGAAGATAACCTGTATGACGGTAATCATGATTTCCGGGGAAAACTATTAAACTAGAACAATTAAATTTTTTGATTTCTGTATGAGCTTGCTGAAACTGAAATATTAGACCTTCATCTGTCAGATCGCCTGATATAATTATTGCATCTGGCTTTAAATTGTTAACCTCTTGAACAATAGTATTGAAAGCATCTTGTTTAAATAGACCACCAATATGCATATCAGATATCTGAACAAACTGCATTATCTAATCATTTGCTAACAACATGATATATTAATACAATGTTGATAAACTGGAAATTAGTTTATATCATTGAAACTGTTCGTATATTATTCTGCTCTTGATTAATATCCGGTGTATTAAATGATTATGATATTTTATATGATTCCTTGACATGGAGCAGTAACTGGTAGAATAGTAATTCTGAAATAGGCTTCAGTAGATTCTTTCATTACTAGTGCAATAGGGCTATTTGCAGTAGTAATATTTATTATACTTGCCAATGACAAGGAGTATCATATTGATTCAACATAGTCAGATGAATTTGTACAGCAATGCACAATCTAGTTAAAATTCGCAAAGCTTGAAAATATAATTTATGGAAGTTATTCCACGATATAACTGATCCAATTCATTATGTGATAATTTTGCAAATAACTATTTTATAGTCTTTTAGATAATTTCATCGATATGATATATTGATTTAAATTATACTTTATCTATACTTTAATTATAAGAAACAGATCTATATCTTATTTATAATGTTAACTCATCAGCTTTATCTGAAAGATCTTTTTTCAAAGAAACCATCTGCTCTTCCTTTCTGGATTTCAGAACTGTCATTAATTCTGTTTCTATAATATGGGGCAATATGCGGATCTTATGTACTACAATATCCCTCATCTGATCCAAATTTTTAGCACGGACTTTCAAAAGCAAATCAAATCTGCCATGCATTTCGTGAATTTCTAAGACTTCGTCAACTTTTGATAGCTCGTCAGTAAGCTCTTCTGCAAATCCTGGTTCTACATTTATTCCCATGAAAGCAAGGTGGTCATAACCAAGACGATTGTTATCTACGGAAATTGTAAATTTATTAATAATTCCTGCTGCAATCAGGCGCCTAACTCTAATATGTACTGTTGCATCAGAGATACCTATCTGTTTAGCTATTTCGACAAATGGTGTCGATGAGTCTCTACTCAAAAAATCTATTATCTTGAGGTTTATTTTGTCTAGTAAATCTGAGTCTAACTGCACATTTAAACTACGTTTTTCGTGTTTAAATGCTTTTAATATAACAACATTCTCATATACATTATCTTTTTATTATCAGCATATAGTATTGTTCCATTCATGATTACTAATGTCAAGAAATAATAATACTTGTTGCTTCAGTACATCCATTGTCACAGAGACCTTGCAATAAATGCCATAATGGATTAAGTATATACTATAGATCTTATTCTGGAGAGCATCTCTGCAGAAAATGTTTTCTACGCTCCATAGAAGAAAAGGCTGTCAAAACTATGTCAAAGTTTTCTATGCTCAATTATAATGACAGAGTAGCAGTTGCTGTTTCTGGAGGCAAAGATAGTTTAGCGTTACTATTTGTTATGAAAAAAATCTTTGAAAATCACGACCGTTCAGATCTTATAGCTATAACAATAGACGAGGGAATAGAAGGTTATCGTAATGAATCGTTGCGGATCGTAAAAGAATTCTGTTCAGATCTAAAAATAGAGAGTAAAATTCTTAGTTACAAGAATCTATTTGGGATAGATATGGACAAAGCTATGATGACAAGACCTTCTGACAAGATGACTTCTTGCTCGATATGCGGCACTTTTCGTAGAAGAGCAATAGATTTGGCAGCAGAATCTGTGGGTGCAAATGTCATAGCGACAGCACATAATTTAGATGATCAATTACAAACTTTTACCATAAATCTTTTTGCTGGAGATATCGAGAGGATTGCTTGGATTTACCCTGAACCAGTTCAGTATGGTTCAAATGGCTTGAAGAAGATAAAACCTTTCGTAGAGATTTATGAACACGAAATAGTATTCTATGCTCTACAGATGAAAATTCCATTTCAATCAGAAGAATGCCCGTATATGCATGAAAGTATCAGAACTGATATCCGAGAATTTCTAAATAAGCTCGAAAAAGGTCGTCCGGGAATCAAATATAACGCATACAACTCAATATTAAAGATTTCTAAAAGTATGAAGTCAGCATCATTGACACATGGGTCTCAAAAGTGCTCAGTCTGCAGACGAGACTCTACAGGAGACATCTGTTCAGTTTGCAGAACTGTTAATATTCTGACGGATAATAAATTAGGTTAAGATATTCCTTCCTTGCAGCCTTGGCGTTCATTTGTGCTTGAGTGGGAGAGGTTTATTAATCATTATAGATAATATATCAATATCCAATTAGATATCATGGATTTTAAGTAGTCACACATGATAAGGGTATTAGACTGATTCAGTCAAAATTAAATTAATCATTCAATTAAATTGTATGTCGAAGATGTTAGGTGAAGTGATAAGCAAATATAATGAAACTGTGTAATAGGATTGCGGAGGCAGGGAGGATCGGGGTGCTAGCCGTACCCCATATCAGAAATCGGCTTCATGCTGGGATCAGTAACTGCTGGATAAATCCATAGATGGGAGGCACCTGCTTGCCTTGCTGAAATGAAATCATGCCGTGCCGGATGGTTATGAACAGCGTACCGCGCGAAGGCGCAGTTTCGACTGTGAATCGTTGAAATGGGTGAGGTCCGGGAGGGAGCAACCCTAAGGCGGCATAGTCATGCTGGCACGTCTACGTGGTGGATCTTGCATGGCTTGAGATGGGGCCTTGTGTTTATGGTGGTACCAGTGGGCTGCCCCGCCCTTTTAAAATATTATATTGAATTGAACATATGAATAATTCTACGGAGTATGACATTAATCTTTTTCTTGTTAGTTGTATAATATGATCAGATCTGGTCTTCTTCCCTTGATATCATTGGTAATCTGATTCCAGGTAAAGCCATTTTATATTTTGCTCGTTTGTGAGTTCATTAAGAAGCCATAGATGTACAAATCAATTAAGAAGTTTAATTCATCTTTATCAATATTATAAGAAAACAGACAATTTAACAAATGATGCCATAATATAGCTAAATAAACATCAAATCGTCAAGACATCATGGCTGATTATATATTTTCTCTTCAGGTATAATCTCTCTTACACTAAGGTTTTTGAAATTCCATACAAGATTATCTGATCTGAATGTAACTATAGATCCTCCATTTGTTATAATGTAATCTTTAGCTTTACCACAATTAGCACTATAAAATATATTATCAGGACTATTAGCAAACCAACCACCATTATCAACAAGATCTGTTACTTTCACCCAGTAGTTGCTATTCTTATTATCTATATATGATTCCATCTTTACTGCTGTGTCATTGTTAATGTTATACATCACTACTTTCCAACCAATCCATCTTCCTAGAATTGAATCAGTAAGAATTTTGGCTTTGGCTCGTTCAGTAGTATAGCCACCAACCTGCCATATCTCTTTTTTCCAGCCTACAGAACCATCAATGTGTAATCCCCCATGCAAAGCTGTACCTTCACATGGAATACTACTATTTTGTCTACCACCTCTTGCAGACCAATCAAGATCAGTATTATTAGAAGATGACTTCGATACTACTTTTGCATAGCCTGTGATCTCTATATTTTTCCATGGTTCAACACCTGGAAGAGTATCTATATTCATTCTAACCATTGGTGCATCAATACGCCACGAAGCATCCCTTTGCTTAGTTATATTGTAGTTGGATGTGATAGAAAATATGCCATCACTTTTTGGATTAATCATGTCGATAAACCATTCTCTTCCACCTTGCGTTGTTGGATACATCTTCTTTATTCCAAATTTATCAATTGTATTATCATCGTCATAGGACTGAAGATTTTCCTCGTTGTTAGTAGCTATACTTTTGGTTTCTTCAGTCGTGGCAATACCAAAAAAAATAGTTATCAATGCCAAAAATATCATAAGTGATATATATGCAGCAATCATTATCTTTGCAATAATGGCAGTTTAAGGCCAGTTTAAGTTTTATGGTTCATCAATGAATATTCTAAATATGCCAATATAACATTCATTTGTAATTTCTTCTTATAGAGGAGCCTGCAATTGGTAGATAACTAGATCAAGTAACAGAAATTGTAGAAATAATGTATCAACCATTTCTGAGTCTAACCATTGCATTTGAATATCATTTATTTATCTAATCGGTCCTTGGTATTTAACCATCTTATATACATGATATGCATGCTTTCAGAGAAGATGGTATGGAATTTGCTTATGAATGTTTTACTAGTCCCTTAAGAGAACCTTGTTAATAGAATAGATATTTTAGGGAAATTTGTATACGATTTAAGCAAAGAGCAAATAAGAGAGAATCGAAAGGGATTCGATTGTTACAATTGTTACAATATATAATATCAAACAATTGCTCTTTGAAGGAAAGGTATTATAGTCATATCCATTATAGCATTTTATTGATCAATAGATTTTCATTAGCACTCAGTGGTCTAGTTTAATCTATTTATTGGAAATGCATATTTATATTCTGTAAATTATCTAGTTTACAATTTGGGAGATTTTTACAATATTGCGATCATTGGTGGCGGTATTTTAGGTGCCTCTTTAGCATATTTTTTAACCTCTGTGTCTGATTCAAAAATAATACTTATTGAACAGGAAAAAGATGTTGCCGTTCATACAAGTTCCAGAAATACAGGCAAAGTACACGCTCCTTTTATTTACGATCCTGTGAAAAAGAAAATTTTTGCAAAAGCTGCATCGCTAGGATATGATATGTGGCAAGCCTATTCACATTATAAGAAGATTTTGTTCAAACAGGACGGGGTATTAGAAGTAGCGAACGATCAAATTGGTATCGATATACTTCATAAATATATGGAATGGGGAGAAGCAAATGGTCTACTTAGAGAACAAGATTTCAAATTTCTCGATAGAAATGAAACAAAAGCGATCGAACCAAATGTTCGTTGTAGTTCAGCCATATATTGTTCGAAGGATGCATCTGTAGATTATGGTTCTTTGACAAAGAATCTGATACAAGATTGTAAATCGTTCGGATGTACAGTCCTACTCGGACATAAAGTTAAGGGAATTTCACATTCTACAATCAATAAAACTTTGACATTAATATTAGAACAAGGAAATGAAAAAAAAATTAATGCTGAATTTGTAGTTAATGCAGCAGGAGGTAATTCCGTGGACATAGCCCATTCTCTAGGTATTGCGATGGAACTTACCGATCTTCACTTTAAAGGGGAATATTGGATAGCACCACCAGAATATAATGATCTTACAAAGATGAGTATTTATTCAGTGCCAAAATATCCAGAGTATCCTTTCCTAGATCCCCATTGGATTGTGCGTGTTGATGGAATATGTGAAGTTGGTCCAAATGCAGTTCCGGTCTTTGGCCCCTATGCATACAATTTGAGAAAGAATTTAAAGTATCTTATACCAAAGATATTTGAATCATCAAGAATGTCAGGGGTTCGTAAGATCTTTTTTGACAAAAAATTCTTATTTCTTGCCAGTAATGAATTAAAAAGTTCGCTCTCTAAAACTACAATGATAAATAGAGTAAGAGAATTTCTACCTCATCTAAGAGCGTCTGCATTCACTCAAAGAGGAACAGCCGGAATTAGATCAGCTCTTATAGACAAGAATGGGAAATTTCTTCCAGATACATTAATCATTAAAAAAGATGATTCATTACATCTCCTAAATTATAATTCGCCTGGTGCTACAGGAGCTTTACCGATGGCTGCTATGCTCGTGAATAGATTAATTGAAGATGGATTAGTGGTGCCAAACTCGTCTGGAGCACGGAAATCACTTTGGGACATTCAATCAATATCAGCGAAAATGCAGCTTTAAGTCATTATGGAATATTAAGTCTTAACTAAATTCATGTCATTATTAAAATAGTAGAAATTATACTTACAACAAAGGTAAGCATAGTTTATTCTAATTGTTATCAAATTATCTTCTAATCTCATATGGCATTCTTGTAAGAACATCTGAAGACAATGAATGATAAATAGAGTCAAATTTTTAATTCGTAAATTAGAATAAATTATTATAAATGTTTGTACTTGATGTCCAATTTACTGCCGTTTTTAGCATTACCAATATTTTATAATATGGAACATAGAAACATACAGAAATGTAAAGCTATGGGGCCGTTGTCTAGTTTGGTATGATGCCAGCCTCGGGCGCTGGAGATCGCTGGTTCAAATCCGGCCGGCCCCATTGAATTCTCGATTCAAATTCCTAAAGACAAAAACAGCCAATCCTATATCTCTGTGACACCAACCGCATAATTAAATTCTATCATACCAATTCACAAACATATAAAATAAAAGATTTATCAGGATGCGCCATGGACGGAAAATGGTTATTACATACACCAGCTAATTGGATATATTGAAAAGAATACAAGTCTAATCATATATATGTATGATTTATCACTAAAAGTGGTATCGATAGAAGATGATGACAAGAAGTGAAGAAGAGAATACCATTTTGATAATTAAGCAAGAGAAAATACAGTTTGTTTATCTAAGGTAATATACTATCTATAAGACATTGGGATAGATTCTCATATTCCCAAATAATTGTACCAGAGTTATTATATTACCAGTGGGTGGTATTTTAAACCAGTCATTAAGACAATCAACTTCCAGATAAATTTACTAATATCATGAAGCAGTTCACACGTTCTCCACCTAAGGCCATTACTAAGGAATTCTCCGAGCTTTTTCATTGCTTTCACACTCCTTCTACCTATCGCAGAATGTGGAAAAGTTGCTATACTCAATTCTACCGGTTTACCTAAGGCGTAATAGATTTCAACATACATTTACTTAGAGTATCATTATAAATCAAAATAAGACAAGATACTACCAAATATATAATTCAGTTATAGCCTTTTGGCTTCACTATCGTCGCATAGGCCTCTATTACTACTTAATGTTCATGTTGTTGCGTATCTTATGATACTTATTCAATGATACGATAAACGGCTTATATCTTTTAATTAGACATGCTAATCAATACAAAAACAATAATATATGAAGAATTGAAGCATTATTGCTAGTTTATGTCTATTAAAAAGAAAACAGTGCCTACTAATAATTGGCTGCAGAATATACGCGGCAGTTGGAGAGATGTGGAATGTCCATGCGGAAGTAATTTTCATTTTGATGGAAAAATGGATAATCTCTTTTCATGGGAAAGAATTCACCTAATACACATGATTTCGGATTCTGAAAATCACGATATGCTTTCCTTTTATCCCAAAGATATGGTGATCTTCTATCACTCTAAAAGCGGATATGTAGTGGAAAGAAGAAAACACAGAGCAGAGGAGATTAGTGACTTACAACAGGCTTGCATATATGGTCAAACACAGTTAGCAGGCGTGTAGTTCATTAGTATAACTATGATTTCTTAAAATTTTATGAGACTTGAGTATGAGTTACTTATCTTTATGACAATAACTCGTCTATATAGTGGGAAAAGTAAAATCCGGGTCACTATAAGTATTAATCTACTTATCACTCTGTGTTATTAATTTATCAAAGTAAGAAACTTTGCGATAATCTTACAATATAATATATAACTCCAACTCGATCGCCGTAATTTATTTAACTTCAAATCACTTCATCAAGGAATGTGAAGTTAATTTAATGTAAGAAATTAAAAATTGTAAAAGGTTATTATTAATAATCAGCAGATCATTTAGAATGGATCTTCGTTCGCAGATATTCACTTAATATTACTCTGATAGTTTCCGGAATTGTTTCCAGGTATCTGTCTTTACGCTCCTTTTCTAATATTTTAACCATATCATATGGTAATGCTACCATGATTTTCCTCATTGCCATGTCGGGATACCATTATATATTATTAGATGTCCTTATAAATCTGATCCTACAAATAACAATCCAATAGTGTACTAAGCCTTAAATTAGTAAGAATCACAAATACAGAAGATTAGTAGATAATTTGATGAATCATGATAAAATGAAATAGATAGTAAGAAAAGAGATCTGGGAGATATATACGCAGAAGCATAATTTGCTATTACTGATTTGTCAACAAGAAGATTATCAAGAGCGACGTTGAAAAATTTTATATCTATTATATTATTGATATTCATATTACTAACGGAAAATATATTTGATGATAACTGAACTTATATTATGATAATTGAGTATGAGTAAATTTTAGAAATAGCCTAACATTTATGTTAAATAATATTTATATTAAGCATAAAAGTATAAAAATTTGTTATAGATCTATAAGCATATGCCTAATAATTAATATGAAAAGTAGGTTGATCAAATCAACACAAATGGCTAACAACTAATATATTTCATAAATTAGTAATGGCGACTTCGTCTTCCGTCCGCATTACTTTGTCCTTGGCCATATCTATTTCGTTCACTTCTATTTCCACCATATCCTCCGTAAGTTCCACTGACACGTCTATACCCAAAGCTCCGTCTACCTCTGCTATCGCCATAGCCTCCGCTTCCACGGGAGGTATTGTTATTACCATAGTTTCGTCTTTGCTGATATCCATGCGACCTATACTGAACTACAGGAACTTCGATTCCCAATTCTTCATTTAATTTACGTATAGGATGTTCAGTCTGTCTCAAGATTCTCCCAAAATCTTCGATCCTATCTTGTGAAACTAAGGAAATAGCTTGACCTGCGCCCCCTGCTCTAGCAGTTCTTCCAATTCTATGGAAATAAATCAATGGGTCTTCTGGTATGTCATAGTTTATGACATGACCCACTGCTGGAACATCTATTCCCCTTGCTGCAATATCTGTAGCTACTAAAACATCTTCAATTCCCTTTTTAAAACGATACATGGCATTGTCTCTTTGCTTTTGGGATAGGTCGCCATGAATGGTAATTGCTTTGAATCCTTCTTGTTTCAATTCCCAAGCCACTTTCTGCGTTCTCTGTTTCGTAGCAGCAAAAACAATTGTCTGCTTTTTGTCCCTACTCCTGATTAAGGAGCAGAGATGTGTAAATTTTTCTCTTTCCTGTACAATTAAATAAGATTGATCTATTGTATCAAGGCTTAATTCTTCCTCATTGAGCCTGATCTGTTGAATGTCCTTCATATATTCTTGGGCCAACCTTAATATCTCAGGTGGCATAGTTGCAGAGAACAAGCATGTTTGTCTATCTTCATTCACATAGAACAAAATGAACTTTATGTCATCGATAAAACCCATATCTAGCATTCTGTCTGCCTCGTCAAGTACAACATACTTCACATTCTCAAGTTGAATAGAACCATGTTTTACATGATCAATCAATCTACCAGGAGTTGCAACTACTATTTGTACTCCTCTTCTTAATTGATCATGTTGAAGGTTGATACTCTGTCCTCCATATATGGACACAGTTTTGAGCCCAGTATATTTTGCGAATCTGTTGATCTCAGTTGTTACCTGTACTGCTAGCTCTCGGGTAGGCACAAGTATAAGTGCTTGAATGGGACCATTACGCTTTACCTTTGTTAATATCGGTAAGGAAAAAGCAGCTGTCTTACCAGTTCCTGTATGCGCCTGACCTACAACATCTACACCCTTTAAAACGAAGGGTATAGCCTCTTCCTGAATAGGGAACGGCGCTTCAAATTTATTTTCTTTGAGTGCTCTATTTATTTCAGCACTCAGTCCTAACTCTTGAAATGTTTTTGTCAAATTATGTTTCTCACTTTGAAATTATCTACAAAAGCCACGGAAGACCAGAGAAGTAATTTTTATTTACTTAACAAATCCGCCGTAAATCCTTTGTTTGATTATTGTATAAATTACACAGATATAAGGCATGCGGAAATGATACTTATAGATGTCAATAAGTGATTGTGTAATTAGAAGCAAGAACATTTGAAGTGCTGGTAATATATTTGTGGACTAAATCATCTAATGATTTAAAATGCTAACTTATTTCAAATGAGTTGATAAAGGAAGCTCTTCTTTAATGTATAATACTGTCCCTATAACATATCAGTTTATCAAACTGGATCGACTATATTTATCGTTTTTCTGGTAACATTTTTGGTAATTCATACTAATAAGTGCTAAATCATATTTAAGAATATGCAGGAGAACTATTATTACATCAGTGCGCCTTTATTAGAACATAGTCGATAATTCCTTTTTGATATACCTCCTTCATTTTTAGTGCAGATTTGTAGAAGAGGTTTTCGAGTACGTCATATAGAATATTATGAAAATAAGAGTGACTCTCTTTTAGTATTACATACTTTATTATTTTTCTGTTTTGAATATAGTAGTCACTAAGAGGTTCATATACATGCGAGCCTATGTGCTGTATCTCAACTATATTAAAACCTGCTGATTTAATCATAGATTTAATATTTGTTAGTTTATAGCGCTCTGATGCCCACGTTAAAGAAAGGATTCCGAGTTTCATAAACTGATGCACTAATGGTTTATTTGTTGTTATAACAGGAATAGCAACTATAAATAATCCATCATGTTTTAAAATCCTTTTAGATTCTCGCATAAACTGAATCAATGATTTAAAATGTTGTGCAGATTCTAAAGCAACTACTCTATCCACACATTGATCTACAAACGGCAATATTGTGGCAGCAGCATTTACAAATGATATCTCTTTGGTATTACTAAGTGTTTCAGTTTTAGAGTCTGACGTATTACTAACTAATTTTGTAGCAGATTTCATTTGTAAGAGATTGACATTTATACATGTGATATTTAGAAAAGTATATATTGATTTCCAGTGTATTGCTGGCGCAGAAAAACCACTTCCAATATCTATCACCTTTTTTGCAGAGTCCAGATTAGCAAATTCTGCGACCCGTGTACAGAGTTCGTTTTGTGCCTGTAAGGGAGTCTTTGTTTTTTCACTCCAATAGCCAAAATTTAGCATATTACTTCCCGTTGCACGTCCGATATAAGGTGTCATAAAATTGTAATAATTAACTACATCACGTTCATTTCGTCTAAGAATCCAGAAAGGAAAATGAAGTAAATTTACTTCAAACAAACTTGATATTTTAATTACCTTATGATATAATACAGTTTATTTTCTATGACGTTATTATTCATTCAATTTATCAAGACTATGCTTTTAAGTAATAAGAAAGGCAAATAATGCAAGGAACTAGATAACTTTCTGCTAAGTTCAAAATTGATCATTACAATATAGTGATAGATTGCAATTTAGATCTTGCTTATATATTTTGTCTTTAGGTAATTTTTATAGACAATTGAATGGGTTCGTGCCAACTAGATACATAATTAATAAATTCTTCGTTTACATGAAGATACGTAATATAGTCTTTCCATAAGGACTACCAATCGCGATAAGAATGCCTGCGCTTATTATTCTCGACTTATTATGATAATATCTAGCGACATAAATTTAGATATCCCAACTTCATCTGTAATAGTAATCGAGGTTACAATGCTACATTATTACCCGCTTTTGAATTAAATACCATGTTTTCATACCCACAAAATATTATATCCAATATAGGCAAGACTAGAACCATGAATTAACAAATCATGAGTTAGATAACGTTGTCATCAACCAAGACAGCATTCTTCATTAAAGCAAGAATCAAGGCTAATAAATCTTCCGCATCTTCTAATCTTTTCATTAATCTTTTACTATACTCAGATGTTTCTAACGTATGTAAACAAGACCGTCTTGTATTGGATGTCCGCCATATACATTCGATTGATTTACCAATCATTCTTAATTCTTAGTCTATTGCTTTTGTTTTTTCCTTCTTTGAAGTTTGCCACCAGTCAAGATAATCATCATGCAATCGCTTTTTCGTGTAAGCAGATTCCTTTTCCGTTTTATCGCGTAACTCATCAATTTTTTCTCTGGATGCAAACAGTCCACAGCTCCCGCAGAAAAAATTCTTGCTAGTGGAATCAAATTTTAACTCCCCACCACATTCTGGACAAAAGCTTGCCAAACACGGCTTAATCTCTTTTACCTAAATAAAAGGATTATGAACATAGTTAAAAAATCAATATATAGTATATTAAATCTTCTTTTTTACCGTCATTATATGTTAGCGATAGTTAATATACTAAGAAAATATAGTGCTGTCTATGTTCGAATAAGACAATCGGAGTAAACTTTTTGTTTCCACATCTATGGATTAAAGTCGCAAATCCTCAAAAATCAGTCAATATTGCGACACAATTTGTTATAATGATAGTTAAATAGTATCCTAGAATAGTTCCTTGTTGATCCTCATCTTTCTCGAGGAAGTGTTTCCAAAATTCTCCATTATAACATACTGCATAAAAGAGCCGGTATTAGTAACATCTATTGTATTAAAATCATCGTTAAATATTTACAGAAAGTTTGTACGGTGCATGGACTTTTATCGTCATTCCGTTTTGAAACGGTCGGTTCGCCCATCAATTGCCATGCACCGATATGAAAATTGTGGTTTTCAAAAATTTAAACTGTTTGTATTATAATTTTTTTGTTGTCTGCATCAACAATGATTTCTAATCCTGTTACTATATAGGAAGAAGACGCTTTTTCAGATGTATCGACAAGGGGTATATTTGAAATTGCACATCCAGATGCGGTTATTATATCTGCTTTGTTGCTGCATATTACTGCCCTAGGAGCAACTCCATTTACTTTTAATGAATATATTGCATACGCGCCCACGCTACTACCTATAGCATGTGGAAAAACCAAAATAGCATCTTTCATAGATTTACCATACAACTCATGGTTTCGATCTTTAATGATATACCTTTTTGTATCTATCATTGCAAGAAAGTTGATTGGTTGTTTAGTAACAAGTGCTTTTCCACTGCCATTTCCACCCACAATTCTACGGCAATTAATTTGAAAATTCACTTCTGATTTGTATACTCCTTTACAATTGTCATCAAGTCTTTAAGAGATACTCCTAATCGATTGGAACGGTTTAGATAGTACGCACCTTTGATGCTGTTTGTGATCACAGAATCAACCTCATCTCTAGTAACGAGAGGAGTAAGGCATGTACATGAATCACATATAAATTCACCCCCTGCTCTTTCTATCCTATCAATTAAACCAATCTGTGTTGCTTGCTTATGAATTGCTCGCGCACAGTAAATAAGACAGCGTTTCGTAAACTTTTTTCCTTCTAATAACTTATCAAGCAGATTTAGCTCATTCATTCCAAGTTGGGGGCTTCCAAGAGTAATTAAATCACCATCTTCTGAGGTATTTAGCTCGTCTTTAATTATATTGCACTCTTCTTTTCCATATGAAATCACCTCTTCTGCTTTTTCTCCCAAAGTAAACATTCCGCACGAACCCGACGTACCAATGGCTGCTGAGACAGATTTCATCTTTATGTCTCCTGGTTTTACTGCAACACTCTCGAATGCAACACAACTATCTCTTACTACTTTTCCTGCAAAATAACCTAGTAATCCATAATCTAATTCTGTTTCGAGTTTAAAATTAGGTTTAATAACAACTTTAGGACGTCTAAATTCTTCAATGCGGAGATCTGAAAGTGGTGCTTTTCCAGTCACTGAACTAGCGAGCGCGCTTAATGAACTTTCTTTATTAGTTAACAATCCTAACATTGAGTTTGAAAAAACTGCAGCATTACTTTCAGCAAAACTTACCATACTTCCTTTTTCTGGAATATCAAATATCTCATACGGAATACAAGTAAATGAAGGTATTGTTCCTATGGCCTCGAATGATTTCACTATGCTCATCTGTTTTTTAACAAAATTCTCGGATAGTCTATTAGTTTTATTTCTGTCAAAACCCATAGGATTTATAGTAGTTTTTACTGCAACTTTGGCATTACTACTGAATTTTTCAAGAAATTGAACACCAGAATCACCAATAGTATTGTAATTTACTCCAGATATGTGTACCCATTTTATAGGAACAAGTTTTTCTGCATCGGTAGCCTCTCCAATGGCCAGTAAAATTCTATACGCAGAGGAGACTGTTTCACCTTGATCGCCATTGAGAGATTTTTCCTCATCCGCTGTAAGTTGCATAAATAAAAAAACACATATCAAAGAATATAAGAACTCTTCTCTACCATGAGGTTTTTATTTAAGACGTAAGGTGAAATCTAAACTTCTTCACAATATGGCAGTCATACATTATTGACATTGTTCATAAAACATTCAGTTTCTGATGGCATAATTGGAGTCGCTTGCATTTCATGTTTTCAAGTAGTATATAAATCACTCATCTATATTCTCTTTGTCTACATTGTTTGTTGATATACCACATTTCCTTTTGAGATCTAATTACTATTGTGGACCATCCACTCACATTATAGGATTGACAAATCTTCATTTGTTCATCTATAATATATAATGATACAGTTAATGGAGTAATAAGTCCAAAATCAAGAATGATTAGACGCCTTTTTAATTAAGGTCAAAGGTTCCTAATATTGAGTCACTTAATTCTCCGGCCTGATCTTATTCTCCTATTAAATGTTTTTTGAAATGGGATTCATAATTACCCAATTGATTTAAATTTATATTCGCAAAATACGTTATTTAAATTCCTCAATAAGACTATAAAATAAAGACGCCATTTATTTAATAGTAAGATGGAATTGACATTATATCTAAAGATTTAGCATTTGCCGGAAACTTTAGAAAGCAGGCGATAAAAAGCTGAACAAAATTAATCATGTATCTGGTTGCGTTAAATTGTTTCTATTTATGATTATATACAAAAGCAAAGGATTTGCAGAAAAGAACAAACAACATTTTCATTAAAATTATACCAATTGAAGTAAAGGATATTAAAAAATATGGTGGAAGATCACTAAATTTCTATTACTACAAAAATATTCTTCCATCTTTTCGTTTGGTATAAGACTTATTTTTCTGTATTGTAATTAATTTATGGAAATTTGGTTCCCTAAAAGATGCTGAAGGGAAATAGAATAAATAACGTTAGTTTAAAAATGTATTACATGGAATGCGCAGTTTATGATACATATATAAAAAGGAAAGATGGAAAGACTATGCATTTTGATGTGGTTGTAGAAGCAAGTACCCCCCATGAAAAGGCAATCGAATACGGTAAACAGTATCTAGAAGATGCAGGTCAGGCAAATCAAAAAATGACACAAGAAGAATGCCAATTCTGTCACATTCAAGAGGCACCTCCTATAGTTGAAAAGGATATCTCATCAAAAGGGTATTATATACAAAAGATGGAGGGATGCCCTCCATAATATTTTCATTTAAATGCCCGAAGTTGTTTGTTTGCAATATCAAACTATAAATAAAATATTTACAAATACGTAATACTGCTGAAGGCTTGTTATAACAATCTATTTTTCCACCCATAAAGTAATATACATATTGATCTAGTTTAGAAATACCCAAATTTAATAGAAGAAAAAATGGATATAGATGGATATAAAGAAAAGAGCTTGAAATTGATCTCAGAATCAGAGGTTTCCGTGGGAGATACTATCCATGTAAAGACACATGATGATGAATTTACAGGTATTCTGATGCCTCGATATGAGTTGGCTGACGAAAATCATATAGTTATCAAATTGAAAAGTGGATATAATATTGGGATCAAGACAGCCAATATTCAGTCAATAACTAAAATAATACAGGGATCAGGTCAAAATGTCTCTGTTGAGACATTTAAAAGAGAGCATCTAAAAGAAGTTGAAGTACTTCCAAAAATTGCACTTATCAGTACTGGCGGAACGATTACAAGTAAAATAGATTACAGAACAGGAGGAGTTAGCTCAGCTCTTTCAGCATCTGAGTTGTATGCTTCTATTCCTGAACTTGAAAAGTATGCTTCAATAGATACCGATGTAATATTAAATGAATATAGTGAAAATTTAAAACCAGAACACTGGACTATGATTGCAAACAAGATAGCGGAAAAGGTAAAGTCAAATATGTATTGTGGAATAATTGTTTCACATGGAACTGATACGATGCACTATACAGCATCAGCACTCAGTTTCGCGTTACAAAATCTTCCTATACCGGTTGTAATAGTTGGAGCACAACGATCTTCTGATAGGCCTTCATCTGATGCTGCTCTCAATCTTATTAGCGCTACAATATTTGCGACTAAGTCTCAATTTTCTGGAGTTTTTGTTACTATGCATGCTAGCCCTTCAGATGAGACAGTTGCGTGTCATGTAGGTACTCGCGTAAGAAAGAATCATACAAGTAGACGTGATGCATTTGAATCAATAGATATTACACCTGTTGCCATGATAAAGGGCGACAAGATAGAAATTCAGACAGAACAGTCTGAAATAAAACTACAGAAGCGAAATGCAGATAGCAGTAGTTTTTTAGTAAAACCAGATTTTAATAATAAAGTTATTTTGTTAAAATACCATCCCGGATTTGATCCTCACTTAATAACCCATGCCATAATGTCTGGCTACAGAGCAATTATAGTTGAAGGAACAGGACTTGGCCATATAAGTAGAGAATGTTTTCCTCAAATACAAAATGCAGTCAAATCCGGAGTAATGATCTTTATGACTTCCCAATGTATCTGGGGGAGAACCAAAATGACTGTCTATGATACTGGCAGAGATTTACTTGATATGGGTGTGATTCCCTTATCTAATATGACGTCAGAGACTGCCACAGTAAAAGCAATGTGGGTACTCGCAAATAACAAAGAAATAGAATCTGCCAAGAAAATGATGCAAGAAAATATGGCTAATGAGATAGCTAGAGTTGTTCCTATCTCATAAGTAAGGCTTAAAAGATATCTAATATTAATTTGAATGGGTGGCAGTATATCGATTCAGCAGCAATTAATTTAAAAGTTGGCTTTGAAATCCACCAACAATTATTCACTAAGAACAAGCTATTTTGTAATTGTCACTGCGAAGAGACTGAAAAATATGGTTTTACCTTTGTTCGCAAGTTGCGGCCAACTCAAAGCGAACTTGGCATTTATGATCCTGCAGCGCTTTTTGAATTCATGAAAATGCGCACCATAAAATATCATGCGGCAGCAGGTTCTAGTTGCCTTGTAGAAGCAGATGAGGAGCCACCACATGAAGTTAATAAAGAAGCAATTGAAATTGCATTGATATTTTCGCTTGCACTTCAGTCTAAAATCATAGATGAGGTACATGTCATGCGTAAAATCGTAATCGATGGATCGAATACCAGTGGCTTTCAGCGTACTATGTTGATTGCAAGTGGAGGATATCTAAATATAAATAATAAAAAGGTTGGTGTACAAAGTATTTGTCTTGAAGAAGACGCAGCCAAGCTCATTTCAGATGATGGAACAATTAAAGAATATGGATTGGATAGATTAGGGGTGCCGCTAGTTGAGATTGCGCTTGAGCCAGTAATGGGGAAACCTGAAGAAATTGCAGAAATTGCACTTACGCTAGGCAGGCTATTACGAGCAAGTAAAAGAGTTACCAGAGGACTTGGTAGCATCAGGCAGGACATTAATATTTCAGTAGATAACGGCGCAATTGTTGAGGTAAAAGGTGTACAGCGTCTTGATCAGCTGGTTAAAGTAATTGAATATGAAATGCTCAGGCAACATGGTTTGATTCTAATTGCTCAAAAAATAAAAAGAAATAGAAAACCTGAAGAAATTGTAATTGGAGACAGAATTGAAGATATAACAAATATTCTAATAAAGTCACACTCTGACATAGTAAAAAGGTCGCTTACTGATAAGAAGGGAGGTATTTTCAAGGCCATCAGAGTAAAAGGTTTTAATGGCATAATCGGATTTGAACCATATCCGGATATTAGAATAGGAAAACATCTGGGGGAATTAGTTAAATTTTATGGTCTAGGAGGAGTATTTCATTCTGATGAGTTGCCAAACTATGGCATCACAGAGGAGGAGGTTGAAGCAGTTAGAAAGAAATTAGACATAGTCATCGGCATGGATGCTTTTGTAATTATAGGCGGCCCAAAGGATAAAGTAGAATTTGCAGTGAAAGCTATAATTGAAAGATTGAAAATGACGCTAATAGGTGTACCTGCAGAAACACGGGCAGCAACATTGGAAGGTAAAACTTCATTCAGCAGACCAAGGCCTGGAGCAGCGAGAATGTATCCTGAGACAGATATACTACCTATTTCAATCGACAAGTCATTACTTAACTCATTATCAGACAAAATACCGAAATCTTGGGATGATAATATTAAAATTCTTGCTGAGAAATATAGTTTGAATAAAAAGATTGCAGAGCAGATTTTTGATTCTAATTATTTTACTATCTTTGAGAAAATTGTAGCCTCAGTAAAAATAGAGCCAACTTTTGTGGCATCAAAACTTACTGAAGACCTTGTTAATCTTGAACGACAAGGATTGGATGTAATGCTATTGACCGAAGACATTCTTATGGATGTTTTCAAGAAGCTTGATGCGCGTATCATAGCAAAGGAGTCAATAGTTTTAATTTTTGAAAAGATCTTGAGAAAAGAGGTTAAAACAGTTGATGAAGCAATTACAGCGCTTGGAATAACATCTATAACCGATCAAGAATTGGACATGGCAATTGATAGAATTTTAGAACAAAATATATCAATCATAAGACAGAAAGGAACTGAATCAAGTGGAATGTTGATGGGTCGAATTATGGCCATTTTTAGAGGCAAAGTAGATGGTCAGAAAATCAATTCAGCATTAAGAGAAAGGTTAGAACAGAAGATTAAAGATAATATAACAAAGGAACAATAATTATGTATGCATGGGACGGACTATAGAAACATTTAGTTTTGATACTCAAAGGATAAATAAGTCAATTTGAGGATATTAAAATAAAATCTAATAGAAATATAAATGAATCACTAAAAAGGCAATGAATATAATTATTGGTGAATTCCCTTTTATTTATTCATGTTGCTCCCTCCCATTTACATAGGAATAAATTGTTTATATAGCCAATGAGATTATTAACAAAGTCATTTTAGTACTTCAGATGGGGTGTTCTCTTAAGTATTAGTTATAGTCGAGACTCGAATTCGTCAAGGATTCTGTTTTATTTATAACTGATTCAACATAACTTGAGTATATATTATGCCAGCAAGCTGCGAGGTGTTCGTGAGAGTTTTTTCAAGTTAGATTTTTGTACAAAATACATATAAGTACCAACTATATTTATATAGATTTAAAAAAGTTGAATAGAATAGTATTTGATTATGGTCAAAAATGCAAAATTGAAAATATGTCCTATCTGTGGTTGTACTGAACATAAATTGATAGGATGCATCACTCACTGGAACAACCACAAAAAGAACACAGAAGGAAGATGTGAAATGCGGGATGAAAGATAGATAGACAATAGCTTTTACTATTTGAGCTCATATAGAGCAATTGATAGTTTAAATGCGAGCTTTTCGTCTGTCTTCTCTGCTATTGGAACAATATACTTTTGAGTTTCTAGTTTGTATCGTAGCACTTTATCCTTATGAATTAAATTCTTCATACTTCTAATATTATCTAGTCTATCCGCTAGCTTTATGTACCTAATGGCTTCAGAACTATTTGCGATATTTTGAAAATATTCATTTAACATTTTTAACTTCTCTTCATTTCTTATTTTCGGTTTTGTGAGTGCATGAACTATGCTATATATATAGTCCCCAAATTCTTTTAGTAGTTGATCTCCTGATCTGCAGCTATTACTGTTTTTTTCCAAGACATCATGTAAAAGAGCAGCACAAATGAGATCTATATCATGTATATTTAACTCTTCGATTAGAATGAGGGCAACCCTAAGAGGATGATTAATATATGGTTCTACCTTGTTGCTATTTCTAAATTGTCCTGTATGTACTTTTGTCGCTATACCGAATGCTCTAGTTATCTTTATAATATCATCTATTGAATTCTCAAATGGTTTTAATAGTTTAGCAAAGCCTGACTTTGTAAAATCGTTAAAACTCCACTTCATGTAACGTGTACACGGTAACAATGTAGATAATATTAGTTAATGTATATAACATTGCATAGATCTTAAATAACTATATTAGAAAAGCCTTTACCTTTTAGAAGTACCATATATCTCTGATTGGATATATATGAGCGGTTATCAATGACTGCAATCTAAAGGCTGATATAGAGGCAGGAGATGGAGGATTATCTTCCGCAAGAGTTGCATTTGTAAACAAATAACAATAATAATATTCATACTGCACATACCGATGACAATATCAGGTAGACGATAGCATATTATCTACATTATCCTAGCCAGTAGCTTATTTTGAGCTTATACAAATCCTTCTAAGCATACAACTATCGTTCTGACATCTTCATTCATTTAGAAGTTTTATTACTTCCTCATCATGAATAATATGAGAACCACCTCTGACTATAATTCTTCTTGATCATCAGTAGTCTTTGTAATATCGTCTACTAATGATGAATTATTCTGGACAGCCAAAAGGTCATTCTCTGTAGTATTTGGGTTAGGTGGGTTAGGGGCTTTAGTAGTTGTAGTTGTTGTTGTTGTTTTTGTTCTTGACCCTCTGGAAACTTTCTTTTGATGTGCTGTTGGGCCTGTCTTCTTTGCATTTGTCTTCTTTTTCAGGTTAGCCTTCGATCTCTTAGAGGCCTTAGTCTGTCTTCCATTTTTTCTTTTCTTCGATTTGATTTTACTTACCATATACATTAGTAGTAGTTAACTACTTATTCTTATATTAATCGAAAAAATATTAGAAAATTATACATTTAATCATAATGATATAATGATATGAGCATATTAGCTAATTATTTATCATCAAAGATTTAGTATTGTTAAAATAAGAAGGAAGATTATGAATATTGCTGTTTACATATTCTTATTATTAAATACTTTCTATTACTTTTGATATTATTTCATGATATGATGTTGATAAGGATTCCAGGTAAACACAAAGATATCTATCGTTCTTCTTTGTTAATGATGTAGTAGCCAGCTTTACATTATCAAACTCTGTCAATTTAAAATGAACCGTACCTGGCTCTGAATCAAAATTTCTTCGTTTTATTGCAGGAGCCAAATAGGATAAAAAGAAAGAATTATTTTTTTGTATATTTATAGAATTTGACTTAACTAAAGGACTTTGTATACTTTTTCTATATTGTCCCACAAGTAATTTTCCGTTGCTATCTACTACGCCTGCAAATTTCACATCTTTACTTACACATAATACAGTCAAACATATTTCATGGAGGAAATCGCGTTCTTCCATAGATTAGCCAATTTTCAATTGAATAACACCAAATAATAACTATTCGATTACATAAAATTGTAAGCAATTAAATTTTACAAGGTATTGTTTAAAAAGATGTTGGAAAACTAAATAAAAGTTACATTAATCGTATTGTACTTAGCAAAGTAGTTGAAATGAGTCAATACTAAAAGAAGGATAAGACATAGATTCATAACACAATAACTACTGATCTATCCTATCTTACTATATTTCTTGCTTAGAACTGTCTAATTCCAATAATGAATTTAGTTTATATATGTTTTAAGGATATAATTAACCATTATACAACTTTTCAGTGATATCGTTAGTCGCTTCAAGTATATCTACATTTAGCTATTAGATGTATAAAATAGTGAATTTATGATATTTATAAATAAATAATACTTTTAGTTATATTTATTATATTGACAATATTGTTTGAAAACCTTATATGATATTATTATAACATTATAGCAAAATCATGAAACGCGTGGAAGCTATAATCGGCAGTGAGAAAGTTCTGGACGTTAATGAAGCATTGAAGAAAGCGGGAGTAAGTGGATGTACTATTCTTGATGCAAAGGGTAGAGGCAAGGGAGAAAAGCCAATGATAGAAAGCGGTAGAGGAACTGGAAGATTTGCATCAGAATTCTCAGTCAGATCTAATATTGTTACAATAGTTGAAGACTCACAGGTAGACAAAGTCATTAACACAATACTTGACATCGCAAGCACTGGTTCTACTGGTGACGGCAAGATTTTCATTTCACCAATCAATGAAGCAATTGATATAGGCACTAAGAAACGCGGTGAAGTTGCTGTCCTATAATAATAAAAACATGAATTCATCTATCTTTTATTATGGTTTGTAAAGAATTTTTTTGTCTCTCCTAGCATTAGCACTTCCGCTTCTGCGATCTTGACAACTATGGGTAGATCGCACACAATCTTTCCAATAGATAAGCAATGGCGTTGGGGCAACGTTCTTACTATTGATCTAACAGTATCATTATCTGCTAAAGACACTTTAGATATCTTATCTAAGTCTGTATCGTTTGTAAAATTGAACAGAAATATATTATCTACTTGTCGATAAATTCCATCGCCAATAGCATCTGGCTGGTTTGTAATAAATGTTGTATATATTCCGAAGTGTCTCATCCTGGTGACAATGTCTTCCCAATATGTATCCCTGACATAAAGATGAGCTTCTTCAGCAAATAGAAAGATAGGAGGGATTGCTATTTTCTCTAATAAGTCAACCAGTTTAGTTAATATTAATTCTACAATCATTCTTCTTACAATAGGTGCTGCTTTTCCCATGTTAACTATCATTGCTGCACCTTTACGGTTTCTTGCAATCACGTTTTCAAACCTAAACTCATCGCGATCGCTATTATCACAAAATAATCTAGAGCTATGGATTACATGATACCTTGAAATAAGTGCATCTCTTACCAGTTCATTGATATTCCAAGTATTTATTGCATTGCCTAAAGCTTCAATTCTTAATGCCTGTTTATTTTCAAGCGAATCCCATATTCTAAAAAATTCACGTAAGGATGCAGGCGGAGTATCAAGTGCATTTCTGAGCATACTAGATACAGCTGTCTTGCCACAGTAATCAAGCGAGAATTTGAGCCCATTTCCAGATTCCAGTACTATTATTCGATCATTAATTGAGGAAGGGGTTCCATCATGATTCCAGGCTAGTCCACCATATTCATTGTTAAGATCAAATACAATTACAAATGCTCCATGTTGGACTAGTGTTTTAACTAACATTTTGGAAAGATGCGATTTGCCTGATTCTTTTTTCCCTGTAATAATATTTAGTCTGCCATCCAGGTCCTCTGCGTAGATCTCAAATTCTTCATTTTCTGCACCGGCATTACCAATTGAAATGGGAAAAATTCCTGTCCTTCCAAGAAAGGAGCATAGTTCAGAAATCTTTAACCGTCTTATTTTAGAATATACCCTTGAAGGAAGCCATGTAACATCACTTGATAATCTGCTTGATGAATCTATGGCAGCCCTTATTTTAGTGTGAAACAGTCTTGCATCTCTGATCATTCTTGATAAACTTCCAATGTTGAGAGGATCATGTAAATTTTCCATACTAGAAGCAGTTACTACTTCATCCTTAACAATGTCCTCTATCAGAGATTGTGAGGAAAGATATTCCTCATCATAGATCTGAACAATCATCTTTCTCTTTGAATTTTCATCTTCAATCAACAAATAATCACCCTTACTAGCTGTATCTGTTTGCATCGCTATCATAATTAGTTCATTACCACTTTTTGATAGAATTTTCATATTGGTATTGATCCAAGTAGAGTCCTGCGAATATCTTCCGATGCAAGCTCTATTACATCATAGTTATTCAATACATGGCTTCTAAGACATGATATCTCGGTACTAGTAAAGGTCGAAATGTGATGTGCAAGTCGCAATGTCTCAGGATATCCTCCTGAAATTGAATCATTTCCAAGTAACTTTCCAAGGGTTTCTTCTATGTTACTATTATTTGTAACAATATCTGCGCGTAGTACATGACTATTATTGTTTCCAAACTTTATTAGAAGGTTGTTACCTATAGTATTTCGGATTAAGCTTTTGACAATCATTTCTACATCCATATAGGCTGGACCACGGATCTTTGTGAGAGGGCTAGAAACTCTATCCAGAATTTTAATTTTAGTACTTTTGCTGATTCCCACTATCGAATTCTTATAAAGTAAGCAGTTCTCTGCTACTTTGAGGATACCCTGAGCCTTATTCTCAAACAAAGATGATTTCAGCGAACCATCTACAAGGATTATGGAATTTGTAAAATGACTCGAAAGTTCCATCTGAATTGCCCTCTCAATTCGTATTCTAATTAATCGTTTTGCAGAATCACTATCAAATAAGACAAGCTTTGTTAATCTATGATCAAGTTCTGACTGCTTAATAGTTTCCTCGCTCAAATAGAACAATAATGGACCAATTTTAAAATGCATTAAAGCCTGCTCAGCCAGTGATATTGCTATTCCACTTTTTACCGCATAAAGAACCCCGTCCTCGGTTTCTGCAATTTGGGTGCTGCTAGAATCAAGTGCAGCAACCATTGTATTCTCCTTAATTGGTTGAATAGTTGTTATTGTTTCTGCACAATAAGGATTTGGTCTTTTACCCCAGCCTTCTATCGGGACAAGATTTTTCTCATCAACACTGAAAATAATTTTTTTTCCTCTCAGTACTCTATGAAGTTCACTTGGTAAACAATGCCCAAGCGTTCGGTCAAACATGTAGCCAATATTGGTAAAATTTATGTCAGAAGGAATTTTTAGTTGTATTGCCATGTTGTTCAACAATAGAATCACAGCCATATTTATTAATGTTGCGCAACATGAACAATATGAGATTGGCAACAAGTTTATGTTGATCAACTGTCAACGGGTGTATAATTGCACGATGAACAATCTCAACCTTTTCCCGATGAAGTCAAAATAAAATTAAAGCATCGGGACTGGGAGGTTGAAATAACTTGTCTTGAAAGTAAGGTCAAACAAGTAGTAGAAAATGTTCTTTCTGGTATCGATAATTCATATACTAATATCGATCCTTCTTTGAATAATCAACTTAATGAAGTAAGAAAAGAGATTGACTCTCTAAAATTGCAAATCAACCCAGACAAAATTAATCAAATACATACAATAAATACAATAGAATTACAACGCAAGACTATACCAAAAGGAGGAACAACATGTAGAGGACTCCTTGAAGTACTATTACACGAAGGATATTTCGGAACAGAAAAGCATTTAGGTGAAGTTCATGAAGAACTATCCAGACGTGGATACAATTATGACAGAACTGCCGTGTCACATTCACTTACAGATATGGTAAGAGAAAGTATTCTAACTAGACTCGGGACAATGAGAAATTATCAATACATTCAGAAAAGGCCGCCTTCTGAATCATCACTCTGATTATGGAGATAAAGAGGGTTTTGTCTTTTTGGCGATTGTAGATCCCAACCAGTGAATACCTGAGGTAGTGATTCTATAAACTACAGATTCGCTTCCATTCCTCGTATTCTCTCTTACTACATGTCCTGCTTTTACCAATTCAGAGAGCCGTGAGCTAACAGATTTTGGATTAAGTGAGGTTGCAGATTGAATTTCGGATACCTGCATACCATCATCTGAAAATTTGCCAAGTTCTTTTGCAATTTTTGAGGCTACCAACTGTAAGCCAACCATCTCTTTATCAGATATTTTTTTTGTACTATATTCTACTGTATCCGGGATTACTCTTGGTCCTTCTGGAGTAATTTTGATAAAATTTGAATATGTATCTATGAGATCAGTAAGTGCATAATTTAATGAAATTTTCTTTGCCAAATCGATTGCAGGAACTTGTTTTGTTATAAAAGTAATTACAGAAGTAAGAACCGATTCAGCAGAGCCATTGAACTGTACCTTTATATCACCTACGATTACTGACACGCTAACATTTAAGTCAAGATTGTTCTTAATGTTATTTTCAGCCATCTCTATCACATTTTAAGATGAAATCCTTTTTCATCTATCTTCCTATCTGTCACATACAAATGCAGTCCTAGAAGTATATACATATTCTCATTTTGATAAAAAAAGTATATATAAGGCCCAGGAGATAATCCTGTCAAAAAATATTTATGTAATTTTGACCTTTACTTTTATCTGTTCTAGATACTACTATAAGTGGAAAGCAATTTTTAAGATCAATGAATCTAGTGTAGATTAATTGCTATATACTTTTCATTTTAAGAAGCCATATTAAAATTAAAAAATTAAGAAGAAAAGTAATCATGACAATAGGCAATAAGAAAGTTGACTAAAATGAAAGAATCATATCTTTTCTATGGTACTCCAATCCATCCTAGCCTACGGAAATACCAAATCATCAATAATGCAGCAAATGTGGAGATTATCAGTATAACAATCAAAGTTGTGTATATGCCAAAGAAGTTCCAAGCGCCTGTTTCAAGGCCGCCAGGTAAATTGATATTCATTCCATAAAAAGAACCTATCACTGCAGAAGGAATCGATAAAGTAAAGAGAATTGTAAGAACTGCAAGTATTTTATTTGTCTTTTCGGTGCTAAGCATAAAATCTGTATCTTTATAAATTTCTATAGTCTCTTTAGATTCTTCTAGAGCTTCTAACACCTTATCTATATGATCCTTAACATCATCAAAGTAAAGTGTAAGATCTTCTTCTGAGAATTTCTGTATGTCCTTGGTCATCTCCAATACAATTCTTTTTAGTGGAATGACAACACGCCTGAGTGTTGTTATTTCTCTTCTTAATAGCGAAATCTCTTTTGCAACTGCTACTTTATCATCAAATACTGCATCCTCTATATCATCCAGATTGCCTACTACTTTCATCAATATATGTAAAAGATCATCCACTAATACATCGATTATACTATGTAGCAGATATCCAGATGATCTTCCCATTAGGGCTTGCCTCTGCTCATGACTTTTCTTGCAGACTTGAAACATCTCTATTAGTGGCTTAAGATCCCCTTGATGTACCGTAACCAAATAATTCATTCCTGCAAAGATAGATAACTGGCTAAATCGAGGTACTCCTTTTTCTTTGTGTGAAGTTGGAAAATGTAATATAATAAATATATGATCTTTATATCTGTCTATCTTTGTAATTTGGATTTTGGAAAGACAATCTTCAAGATTTAGCTCATTAAAAGGAAATTTTTGTCCAAGTATTTCTATTTTCTTGCGAGTAGGTTTTTCAATGTCTATCCACAAATTCCCATTATTGTTTATTTTTTCTGCATGTTCTTGGATAGCATCTTCTTCCATTTTGATACATTTTCCGATAGACTTTCTACAATTAGAAGCTTGCTCTTATTTTTGACATGATGATCACATATATATCATCAATATTCATGGAGCAAATGATATGCAACTATATTGACATTCCAATTACTGTATTCATAATAATAATAACATTAAATCATTATACAGGAGATATAATTTCTGGTTTGTAAATTTTTCTCAAGAGCATTATTATATAAAGTTAAAATATTCATTACGGAAAATAAAACCAAATTCCTACATATAATATATTTTATGAATTTTTGAGCAAGAAATTATTCCTGGTAGCAGCGAAATCAATTTTATGTAGTTTGAATTCAAAATTATATATCAATATTAAGATCCCTCAGCTATGTTCTAAAATTTCCATGATGTCATGATGTAAATTTATTATAAGATTAAACAGATAATGTTATGTCCTATTTGCTGTGATATCTGTACTATTATCTTTTAAATTCCTTAGTGAAGGAGGAGTTTGTAGCTCAGCTGGATCTTCCACTACTTGTTCTGCTGGGAGACCATACTTTTCTCTTAGAATTCTTTGCTGTTCTGCTAAAACATCTTCTGAAAAAGTCGGCCCTATATGGCCAAACCACATCCATAAAATAATAACTACAGCTAGAGATAGTCCCATTACCAATATCGCCCAACCAACAGTAGCAAGATTGTGATATTCATGCGAGCCTTGGTCTTTTTCATGATGTGCACACATAATACAGCATGTTAAATAATGATTGCTTTTAAAAATATTCGCTTTTGATATATATGTATATATTATTAGATTGCTATTGTTGACTGCTAGCTGGTGATAGTTAATAGAAATGACTATCAGATTTAGTAGTAATAGTAGTAGATATACTACTAAAAGTGTTGGTGAATATCAATACTCAATGATAAGGTTAGCATATTAATATTCTATATATTCTCTTAATTCTATGTCAATAAAAATGTCGGTTTTATTAACCAAAGTTAGATTAGAAAAGCCTCTTTATGCTTGGGTGTCAGCTGAAGTGTTTCATAAAAAGATACTGCGCTAAATGTTATTTACATTCTCAAATTATGCATAATACAAAGATCTTTTTTAAATGCGTCTAACTCTGTAGGAACGGCAATATCAATCGAATCTTTTAGTGAAAGTGGCTTTCCAGTTTCCCTTGAAATGGTTTGTTTTTTCTTATTCCATATTTGCGAATTGAACTCGATAATATGTTGAGTATACTTTCTCATCTCTAGCTGGTATTTTTGCTGTTGGGGCATACGTAGCAGATGAATGCTTTGCGTATTGTACATCTTTGTCCACAGCTCTTCTGTGATAAAAGGACACAGAGGCGCCAGTAATGTTAAAATTGTTGATAGACACTTGTGCAAAGTAAATATAGCAGATTTTCGACCGAGAGAATCATTTATATCATACACGCGACCTTTTACCATTTCTACATAATGGGCGGCAAATAGATTCCAGGTAAATTCTCTAATTGCGTTGGCCGGAATAAAGAAGTTAAAGTCCTCATAACCTTTTTCGCATTCTTCAACCAGATTTGACAATTCTGCAAGAATCCATTTATCTGAGGTGGCAAGCTCGTGAGGAGCTTCAGAAATAAAATCAAACGACGAGAGAAATCTGCCTAAGTTCCATAGTTTGGAAAGAAACTTTTGTGCGTTTAAGATTCTCTGTTCTGAACATCGAAAATCATGACCCAAATTAGCTTCAAATGCAGACCAAAACCTGAAAGTATCTGCACCATAGCGATGAATGATAGGAAATGGATCAATTACATTACCTTTACTCTTGCTCATCTTTTCGCCTTTTTCATCAACTCCATATCCCATAATCCAAGCATCTGACCATGCAAGTTGGTCTGTCAGCTGGTAACAGCGCAGCATCGTGTAATAAAGCCATGTTCTTATAATATCTTTTGCTTGGGGCCTTATTTTTGTTGGGTAGGTGTGTTTGTATAATTCTTGATCACTTTTATATTTTGTAATGAATAATGGAGTAATGCTAGAATCCATCCAAGTATCAAATGTTCTATCTTCGCCAATAAATTCAGTATTACCGCACTTGTTACATCTTTCAAATGGCGGCTTTTCTTTCCATGGTCTATAATATTTACCAGGTTTAGGAAGATTCGGAGTTTTGCAATTGTTGCAATACCATATTGGAATTTCTGTGCCATAGAACCGTCTCCTTGAGACAGGCCAATCAATTGCTACTGAATCTAGCCAATTGAGCAGGATTTGTTTATGCATCTCAGGATGGAACTTAATTTTCATTGCAAGTCCTTTTAACTGCGGGATGAAATCTAGCTGTTTTACGAAATAATCTTGTAATGGTATTATTTCAATTGGTGTTTTGCTTCTCTCACATAACGGTGTCCTATGCATTATGTTTTCTTCTTTTGATAAAAGTCCTGCATTTTTTAAATCTTCAATAATTCTTGTTCTTGCCTGGTTCACCCGAAGGTTACTGTATGGCCCGGCAGCACTGGTAGTCATTCCATTTGAATTTAAAGCCACTATTTCTTTCAATCCTAACTCTCGGAATAGCTGGACGTCATTCTGATCACCGTAACTACATACCATTACAGCACCAGAACCAAAATCAGGTTTTGCTGAAGGATGTGGAAGAATTTTGACTTCTCTGCCAAATAAAGGTAATACTGCATGTTTACCTTGCAGTCCTAAATAATGCTCATCTTCTGGATTTACAATAATAGACTGACATGCAAAAAGTAATTCTGGCCTAGTAGAAGCAATTATAATACTCCCGTTAGTTTCTCTGACTTTGAAATTCATATAAATAAGTTTAGTTGGGATATCTTCATAGGTAATCTCCGCATCAGCTATAGTTGTCCCACAATCAGGACAATAATTATTGGGTCTATTTGCTAGATAAACAAGTTCACGTTTCCAAAGCTCAATAAAAGTGCTCTGAGTTAAAGCTCTGAATTCATCAGAATCTGTACGGTAATATTCTTTAAAATTGCCACTTAAACCCATATTTTTCATTATCTGAATCATTTCAGTTTCTAGATCGTCAAGTGAAGCTCTGCAAAGGTCAAGAAATTTTTCCCTGTCCATTTGACGCATTCTAACTTTATGCTTCTTCTCAGTATAGATTTCAACTGGTAGACCATTTCTGTCAATACCGATAGGAAACATTACATTATATCCCATCATTCGAGCAGTTCTAGCAATCATATCTATTTGTGCATAGTGTGCTGCAGCGCCAATGTGCCACGGCCTTCCAGACGGATACGGTGGCGGAGTATCAATTAAAAAGGTCTCCTTTTCTTTTTTTATTGAAAATTTGTAAATATCGTTCTCGTCCCATCTTTTTAGAATAATCTGCTCCACTGCAGGATTCCAAGACTTATCTTTGATTTTGGGCTCCATTTCGTTGTTTTATTTAATGCATAGCTATAAGGTTATTAACGTTAGTATATTTTCTATATCATACGATATGGCGGCTGATCGATTATTACTTTTGCATATCTTGATAATGGGAATAATCTCATTATTGTTTCTGTTCACAATGGCCAGTTCCATTTTCTTGATAATGATATTCCTAGCTTCAGAAATGTCTGGAGAATTTGCAGCAAATTCTATGTGGTTAGCGATGATACCAGCGTCATTCATTACAGTTATATTTTTACAAAAGATAATAATAGGTAGACTCTACGATAGGCTATATTGTGTAATAGTCCATTTCCCAAATAACAATCAATAACAAAATTAGAAGATTATTTATCTTAACTAATGATATGATATGAAAAAAATATGCAATAGTAGATAACTTAATCTTTATCAAATAAATCTCTTCTAATAATAGAAATAAAGGAAGTAGTTGTTGTAGTTGTTGTTTTTTATTATATAGTCATAACACTATCTTTACTCTAATCCTGTTTCACCATCATCAGTGGGTCCAGTAGATTACTTTAGATCACCATCATTTCCATTGCCATTATCTTCATCTAATGGAAAATTGAAACTATTTGGCCCAAAATCCTCTGCTGGAGGTATCGGAGCATTTGTAGCAGTATCATCTGTTACAGCAGTATCATCTGTT
>Ga0126310_10000005_pt1 | contig 61020 bp, 55 predicted proteins | sample Plot60_FD_92540 | JGI IMG/M metagenome (GOLD analysis project Ga0126310, IMG submission 92540) | Serpentine soil microbial communities from UC McLaughlin Reserve, CA, USA - Plot60 | ecosystem: Environmental > Terrestrial > Soil > Grasslands | place: USA: UC McLaughlin Reserve, Lake County... | reverse complement strand
ATAGATGTCCATGGTAGATTAAAGATTGATTCAGTAAAGATAACTTCATGGGATCTGCAAACAAATGATTATGCCAAGACTGATGTGCAAGGAAAGATACCTAGACCATATATTTTTGTTGATAAGGATGCAACAGGGACCACAGATATTACCAATTCAGAGCTTGCATATCTTGGATATGAGGGCGACTACCGCAGTCCTGGCCTTAGATATAATGGAGGATCTGGAAGCCTCGTAAAAGGTAATCATATACATCATCTTCAAACTGGTTTCTATTCAGATGGTGTAGGTGATATGATTATTGAAGGCAATCTTGTTCATGACAATACAGTTTATGGACTAGATCCTCATACAGGAACACATGATATGATAATTCGCAATAATATAGTCTATAACAATGGGGAGGAAGGACTAATCTGTTCACTAGATTGTTATAAGATTACAATTGAAGGCAATGAAGTATACAGTAATGCAGATGCAGGTATAATGTTTAGTAGAAATATGTATAATTCAGTAGCAAGGAACAACTACGTACATAACGAAGTTAAAGGCATATTCGTATCAGCATCAAATAATAATGAAGTATACAATAATACAGTTTCAAATAGTGGAGAAGGAATTTATGTAAAGGCAGAAGCGGCAAATAATAAAATATACAATAACACCATCACAAATGCCACTTCAAACGGGATACTTGTCAATACTGGTGCGTTTGACAATACATTTAGTTCTAATACTATAGTTAATGCTGCAAAATTTGGAATAAATCTTGCTCCAGATTCAAATAATAATGTATTTGAAAACAATAAGCTAATTAATTCTAAGGTCGCAGGACAAGAAGGATGACAAATAAGGATCTTCGTGATGATAGGAGAATATATCTTTCTTTCAACTTTTGTTAATGACCTGGAAAACCTGCCTCCTAAATACCAATAATCATATCCAAAAGTAAAAGTAAAAGTAAAAACTGTATCAGCAAAATGTAGGACATATATACTATCTTTCCACATTCTGCAATTCATGGCAATGAGTGTAGATGCGTGTGTCAAAAATTATACAAATGACAAAGTAAATTTAATAGATTTCTCATAGAGAAAAGCAATATCGTAAGATGAAATATAACATATGGTATGGATAAGCAAGTCTTTTCAATTATTCTATCCTGGCAATATTAATTTTAATTAGTCATCCGGTATAAGATCTCCAAATAAATCGTGTAATACCATTTCTCGATATTATCAGTATAGTTAGGCTAGAATTGTTAAGCTTGTCATAATATCTTTTTTCCTCAACAATACCGCCATCTTCCTTCACATAATGATGAAAAATTGATTATAGATAAACAACCCATATAGAAGTTAGCATATTATTAAAGACTTCATATTACTATGTATGAACCATCTAGGAACTCCGGTCATCAAATGATACTTCGGTAGGTACGCCAAAAACCTTTTGCGAAAATCCTCTAATATTTTTAGTTTATATTTGTAGTTTAGAATAATCCTAATATGAGTTGGACTCATGCAAATTGATTGACGGTAAATACAGATAACTTACGTTCGATGTAGTTTTCAAAATAGTTATCGTGGTTAAGCAGCGTGAATTAGCAAAAATAAGAGAAAAGACTCTTACTAATTATTAGCAGCTGTGTCTACGTCGTAATCTATATCATGATTTTCGAATCAAGCAGTCAACATAGAGGTTGTAGCAATAACCTCTGCTTATTGGTGTCGTAGCTGTTTTTCTTTTAAGCCTGGCAGAAAATCTTCCCAATCTTCTTCATCAGCTACCTCGTCTTCTAGTAAATCCTCAAATATCTCATGAGTAACAAGGTCTTTCATATGATATTTTTTTGCTAATTTGTTATACTTATCTATAGCACATCTTTCACCTTTGAGGACTAGTTCTACTATACTCGCAAGATCTGATGTATCATCCGGTGGCTCAGAAAAGCCGCATGAAGAGGCTGTCATAAGATCAGTCGTTGGTTCACCACCAAGCTGACGTATCCTCTTAATTAGTTCCTTTGCGTGATTCATCTCATCATTTGATTGCTCTTCCAGTTTAGATTTGAGTATTTCTGCATTTATGCCCTCTATCACCTGAGCATAAAGGAAGTATTGATAATGAGCTAACCATTCGTCAGCATATGCAGAGTTAAGGTCCTTAATTACTTCATTTATATCAATTTCTACTATTTCTCGTCCTTTTTGTCCCATAGTAACAACAGTATTTAATATGGAATTTAATAGTTACAGACCCGAGATAAAAATAAAGGGTAGAGTGGATCATAAGACATAGTCGACTTAAAATTATTATTTTAAAAAATTCTACATTATTTTTTATTTAAATGGCTAGCGCTACGATATGTATATATGAGAAATAGATACAGTAAATCCAAAATTCAACTTAGAATGCAGAAAACACGATAATATATACAAATGTCAATAACAGGAATAGACTAATATGAAAATATAATATATTAGACATTTTCCATGGATCTTTTTAATAATTAGTAATAACCCCTGATAGCCTTAGAATTAGCGTCCGAACATAAATAAAAAACCAATAGCCAAGCCATTAATAACGGATTATAAGATGATACATTATGGAAAGTGAAGAGTCAGAACAGTTGGATAAATTATTATCCTTAGGCCAAAAAACTGTTGCGATGTTTTATGCCGATTGGTGCCCGTTTTGTAAGAGATTTAAACCAGTTTTCGAATCTGTAAAGTCGAAATATAAAAAGATCCAATTGAAATTGAATGAAGATGAGAATCCAATGTGGGATAAGTTTGCAATATCAGCAGTTCCAACTGTGATTGCTTTTGAGGGAAATAAAATTGTTGCAAGAAAAGACGCTAGAATGGGAATCGGTTTAGAGAAATCGGACATTGATTCACTTCTACAAGAACTGAATTGGAATTGACAATGACAGAGCTTTGTTGTAAAACTAAATGCCCTTTTTTATAGAATATACTTTTTAGTGTGGAATAAGCATTTGTAAATAAAAATTCGGGATTGTCAATATCAAACCATTAAAGGCATAATGATTGATTTATGAAATATTGCAATTGTTCGCAATAATAAGATATTTTATTATTTCTTGTTGTTGTACTGTCAGTATATATGTGTATAATAATGATATTGAATTTTTTATCTCTTGCAAGTTATGTAGCAGAGTGAGACACATAATCCGAAAGTTTGAGGTATTCTTCTCCAGGAATCTTTGCAATCTCAAATCTTTCTTTTGGTTTGATAAGAGTCGCTGTAGCATCAATTCCGAGCTTTGCTGTTAGCAAATTCTGCTGATCGCTAGAAGGGTCTAGACTCGACCCTTTAGCATTGGAGACTATTAAGAACCCTTTATCTGCCTGACATCTAGTAGAAATTGCATATTCTACAGAAACAGGATTAGTTGGATCGATATCGTCATCTACCACAATAGCAATCTTCAGGGAAGGATGAGCTGTGAAAGCAGCTAACAGAGCATTTTTTGGCTCACCTTCTAAACGTTTTTGAATTTGAATTACTGCATCAAGCCAGTTGCTTCCACCATCGGTGAGATGAACTGTCTTTGTAGATGGAACAACATTCTTTATTACTTCAAACATCTTTGATTCTACGGGCAGCCCCATCAACAGCCGATGTTCTGCAAACCCTGGTAAAATATCGTAAAAAATTGCATCGCTTCTAAATCTTATTTTATCGAGCTCAAAAACAGGCTGTTTGCGTTTAAAATCGTAGGTTCTAAGCATCTCTACCATCCATTCCTCTTCAGTTCTGTCCTTGAGAATTTTACCCTCAAGAACAATTTCAGAATGGGTAGGAACATATAGTTGAGAAAAATTACTCTTACTCAATTTAAGGTCGTTATGAAGTAATGAATTCGCAATTAGCATTTCATCAATGCCATATGCGGCCTGATAGGCTGCAGCTATACTAACTGCCGGATGCACTCCAATTGCAATTGCAACTTTTAGATCTTCACCATGATCTTTCGCAAATGAATAACACTTATGTAAATGTCTGCCTTCTACCATTCTAATTGCCATATGATTTTTATCGAGTAGCAAAAGTCTATGCGTGGAGGAATTCTGATTGTCTTTTTCTTGGTTCTTAGCAAAAACTATTGAGGAGGTAATAAAGGCACCTGCATCCTTCTCAAAATGAGTAATCACTGGAAGATCTTTCAAATCATTAGATGAATTCTGATAGAAAGGAGCATCACCGGAGAATCTTCTTGGTGTAGTTGCCTTTGCAATTGATTGAATAATATGCGTATGAATTGCATTTTCATCATCTACTCCAGCAGCAAGAGAAAATCTTTTCCTTGTTCCTAGAACATTAGATGCTACGGAGATCTTGCTACCTTCCACATTTTCAAATAATACTGCTTGCTTTTTTTCAAGCTTGCTCACTAGCGCTGCAATTTCAAACTTTGTGTTTACGGTTTTGTTTATTCTTATTAGATCTTTTTCTCTTTCCAATATGCCCAGAAAACTGCGAAAATCATTGCTATTCTTATATAGTCTCTTTTCGTTGCTTTCTTCTATCGCCGTTTTCATTGTCGTTATCTCCTACTAAGTTCATAATCTCTCCCATAATTGCTTTCATATCATCAAATTCTAGTTGTTTTAAACTATGAAGAGAAATCAGGCAAATACCATTTATCATTGAAGATATCCTTTCAGAAATTGTATTAATAAACATTGGATTGAATTTGCTAGGTATAACTTTGGCTGTATTGATTTGGTTAGAAGAACTTATTGAAACTGAGATAGATCCAATCCTATCCGAGGATTCGGATACAGAAATAAAACACCCATTTTGATAAGATAGGTATTTTATAAGAAAGGTTCTTTTACCTTCTGACGTAATCATTCGTACAGACAATGCGTCTTGTCTTTCGTTCCGCATTATAATATAATAAAATGCATAAACTGAAATATCTTTCGCAACAGTACTCTCACTATCTTCTTATTGATGTTTATCATTAAACCTTAGATTTTGTTGTTTCTATTCTGATCTGAATATATATACATAAGTCAAGAACAACTGAATCTCATTTGATGAAACTTCTGGTTTTTGGTCGTGTAAAATATAATGTTTAATTTAAACATCAATTGTCTTTTGAATTAATTTGACCCTCATAAAGCTGTCTTTATAAAGATCTGCTCTCTTCTATTGATAAGTTTTTGCCTAATTTGGCTTTTTTGATAAACGCCTTACTTCGAGGAGAGTAGATAACTATAGGATTAGGATAACTTCATTCCTTTATTCCATATTCAAGATGAATCTGAAGATTTGAAGGGTCTGCCCCTCCTAAGCGCAATTGTTCTTGCTGAAGCTTTGTCTCTCGCACCACGCCTATTTGCATCTGTGTTTTGAGGTAGTGAGGTACCATGTTCATCAACAATTTCAATTTCAATAAGTTCTTTAAATTTTGTTTTTAATAATAATGCCATTTGTCTTGCCATATCAATATTACCGTTACCAATTCTTACAATCTTTTTATTTGATCTGATTCTAGAAAGTAAATGTGATACTAGCTTTATAGCAGCTTCAGGTGAAGATTCAACTATACTTTCGATCTCGTTATGAAGGAAAATGACCGATATGCCTATTCTAACACCAGGATCAATTCCTATTGTTAGCTGGTCATCATGATAAGGTCCCATGATATTCCGCAAAATTTTTGCCTTCATAAAGACAGGATAGTCATCTAGCTCACTATCAAGCAAGACATCTTTTCTTCTAACAATTTCTGCTTCATCTTTTGTTGTTATGATTATTTTGGCATTAGATAAGGCTGCTTCTTGTGGAGAGAGAGACTCAAACTCTATTTCCATTAACTTTAGAGCATTGATAATTTTGTAATATGGTCGGCCGTAAACAGTGGCAACAGCAACTTTATTTTGGACGGCCTCCATACTCAGGGGCGTTTCATCAAATGCAATTTGAACAAAAATTATTATTAAATCTTGTGGTTAAGTTCTGCATAAGAAATCTCATTAGTAATAGAATTCAGGTTATTTCTGCGTTTATCCCTAATGACTTTAGGAAGCCAAACACTTTTTTTCGAGTTTAAAGAGTTATCTTGTATCTTATGTTAAATCTTTAATTTAGATATTCCAAAGGATATCAAGACCATTATTTTTCTTCACTCATGAGTAATCTAGGGATAATAGTTTTCGAACCAACCTTTTGTTCTACACCAAATGCAATTGCTCCAAGGTTTCGGACTTCAAATGTTTTGAGTTTGACTGAGGCAATCATTGTAGAATAACTGAACATCTTGCTATAGGCAGTGACAGCTCGTCTATATATTAAGTGTTCAAAACCTGCCTCCAATTTTGAAATCATTTCAATTTCATTAGCGTCATTTGGGACTACACTCTTATATACAGTACTGGTAAATAACGAAATTGCTTCCTTTACGTTTTCTGCATTGCTCATTTTATCCAGTATATCTTCCTGTACTCTGAAAGTAGGTTTGATTCTTAATGATTTGATATGCATTTCAGATAAACCCCAATATTTTGCACGTAGTGTGCTCAATGTATTATAGGAATCTACGTCTAATCCAATTATAGGATGAACATCTGCTGGTTTTCCGATTACAGTGTATGCAGTAGCAAGAGCCTGATAGTACGAGTGGTCTAGATAGACATCAAAGATCTGGATATCGCCTTTTTCCTTGTATGTCTGGGCAGCCCTAGAAACATCTCCCCCAAACTCTGATGATTGCAATGTAGCAGTAGCTTCATCTAAATCCTTCGCAACAAGAGCTTTTACAACTATGTCTCTTCTTCCGATAAGCTCTTCGGCACGCATGTTAACATGAGGTAAAATTTCTTCATATGTCTTCTCCATTGCTTTACCTTTAAGGATTACCTTCAGATTCCATATTATATATTTGGTATAATAGGCATTAAGTAAATCTTGTCTTGTTACTATCTTTGCCATAGATGCATGAAAATCAACCAGATCTTCTCGCAAGAGATTTTCAATTTTTTCTGCATTAAATGGTTTTTGTAACTTCGCCATAACGTCCGTATAGGCGGTATTCTTTAGTTTCGTCACGAGCTCATCGAGATCCCTTGAATCGGCAAATAATTCTAACTCAGTTTTTGAAAGCATCTTTCCCTTTTCAGCAAAGGCTCTTACAGTACCAAAAATTCTCTGTGGCTTGTTGATTCTACTCAAGGAATTTTATTCCCCTTAGATGTTTTGTCTGAAGAATCTCTATTCATTCTATTTGGAACTGTTGTTGATCCCTTTGGGACTTTCTCTGATGTTTTTGCCGGTTCTGTAGTATTTGTATTTTTATCACCGTCATTGTCGCTTGAATCGTTTACAGTTAGAACCATTCTGACTATAGTATCTACTGCTTTGTCATATGAGGAATCAATATTTTTTTTTATTCTTGCAATATTTTTATCTCCTTCATCTACAATTACTGAAGATTCTCTCTCTGCTTCTGCGTTTGCGGCATCAATTATTTTTTTCGCTTCATTGTTAGCCAGAGCGATAATCTGCTGATTTAACTTATCAATTTCCTCTTCTGAATAAGCCATAAGACGCTTATCCATTTCATCTATTTTGGAATTTACATTATCCAGATCTTTCTCAAGCTCTGAGAGTGCATTTATAATACCTTCAACAGATGACGTCTTTTGTTCCAAATCATTAGAATGCAACGAGTGCGCCTATTAAACCCTTTACTTTCAATAATATATTAGAGCACCATTTTATAATAAAAGGTCTTGATAAAGAAGAAAATTCATGTAAGCGCCAGAACATATATCTACAAATCTTTCAATTCTACAACACAGAATTTTCTTCTTGTTAGAATTGGCATCATCTTGTAATAGTATCTCATATTCCTGAACTGAAGGACTTGACTCTCCTCTTATGTTGTAAGACTTAAAATTGCCTGGGCCATATCTCCTTTTGCGTCTGTTAATGCATGGATTGCCTTTTCTTTTGAAACATTTGCTTGTTGCATTACTAGAATGATATCTTCTTCCTTAATTGTCGGAACATCCCTTTGCTTCTCTTCTATATCAGTAGCAACTACTTGAAAGATAGTGCTATCCTTTCCCTTCATCTCTAATACTTGGGGCTTCATCAGGTAAAGCTCTTTGGTCTCTGTTTTGATAATTACCTCTTCTATGCTGCCAAGGTCTTTCATTTCTAGACCCATCTTGTCTAACATGCGTCTCATTTCACGGTTGCCACCACGCATCATGTCATCATTATTCTTTCAAGCGGCTTTTTATTCCTTCTCTAATCTTAACAGCAACGCCATTATGATATTTTTTCATAGTGCTAAATCCGAGTTGTGCTTTTCCTGTCGCAAGCACTACATTAGATTTAGTTATGATTGCGACGTCAGAAGCAACTCTGATATTTGAACCACACCATTCTACATGCTTACAAAATAGCGATCTACCTTCACTAACAAATGGAATTGCCTCTGGAGTCGGTATGACACAATTTTCTCTGAATTTCTGGCTTCTTAAGAGTTGTTTTGCCCCAAATACAGTTAAAGCTAGTCCTCCGTCTGTTCGAAAGGTAGCTACTAATCCATTTCCAATGCTGAAATTTTTGATTCTGCCTGTTCTTTTCGAAAATTCAAATTGGAGATCTCCTTCCAGAGCTGTACTCACTCCCACCCCGAAGATAGCATCAACATGACAATATATTTTGCCTTTCCAGTCTAATAATAAAGGCTTAACCAACCATTGGATAATATATGCTTCTCCTACATTTAGCTTTCATTTATCTATATAGTGAGAGCGTACTTATATATAGAATAGGTGATTACTTGTTGTGTATATGGAGAAACTCTATGATATCAATATGAGCGATCAAAACGAGGAGACAAGAAAGATCCAATATACAGGAGGATCTTCATATATAGTATCTCTTCCCAAAAAATGGGTTCAAGATCTAGGGCTAAAACAAGGAGACCACGTCTCAATTCTTAGACAAGGAAATTCACTTCTACAACTCACACCGGTATCAAAACGAGTTTCAAAAGAACAAAAAGAAGCAACCATAGAGATTTCAAAGGATGATGCTCCTTACTTTCTTGCACGAAAATTAATCTCGCTTTATTTTTTAGGCTTCAATATAGTAAACATCATTCCAAAAGAATTTGGAAGATTAACTAGTGAACAACGAGAGGTCATGAAGGATGTTGTAAAACGAGTTTTGATGGGAACAGAGATTATTGCAGATTCTGCAGGAGGTATAACATTGCAAGTCTTGATTAACTTACTTGAGCTATCGGTAGATGCTGCGTTCAAAAGAATGTTGTTAATTGCAAAATCTATGCATCGAGATGCTGTTCTATCATTACGAGAGAACAATCTTGAATTGGCAAAAGAAATCGTAAAATCTGATGATGACGTGGATCGTTTCAGCTTTTATATAGTTAGGCAGTTAAACATTGCAATAAAGAATGAACATCTATTAAAAGAAATTGGATTGGATGATTCACGTAACTGCCTTGGATATAGATTAATTACCAAATCGACAGAAAGAGTTGCTGACCATGCAACAATAATAGCCAAAGATATTATCGAGATGGATCGGCCTTTGAGCAGAGACACAGTGGAAAATATTGCCAACATGAGCAATTTTGCACTTGAAGTGTTGGATGAAGCATGCCTATCAATGTTCAAGCGGGATTATAATTCTGCTGATAGATCCATAGAAAAGGCTCGTAAAATTGATGCTCTAGAAAAAGCTATCTTACACACATCAGATAAAGCTAAAGATATTAATGAAATGTATAGAATTAAATTGATTACTGAAAGCATACGTCGAGTAGCCGAATATGCTAGCGATATAGCGGAAATTGTTCTCAATATGACTGTAGAAAAGACTCTAAGAAAGGACTAAATTTACATTAATCAAATATAATCACAATGTCATCATCATTTTGCGAATTGTGTGGACGTCAACTGATCGACGGTAAAAAAACAGTCTTGATTGACGGCACGGTGTTCAATGTTTGCATATCATGTTCAAAACGTGGTAAACCGTATGTGGCTGCACAACCTATTAAAAAGAAAAGTGTTGGTAATTCTGCCCCTAAGAAAATGATTAATCCTCTTAGAAAAATTTCTATGACAGATGATATCATACTTAATCCTGAATTTGCTAAAATAATTCGAGAGGCACGTATGAAAAAAGGTCTGACACATGAACAATTGGGATTAAAGATGAATGAAAAGGCAACACTCTTACGAAAATTTGAAACAGGAACATTGAAACCAGATGAAATAATGGCAAAAAAATTGGAAAAGTTTTTGGAAATCAAATTGCATGTTAGTATAGAAGAGATAGAATAATCATAACAGATTTTAATTCAAAGACATTCATACTTGGTTATCTGTCATTTAGAAGAGGTAACAAAAGAAGCTATTTCTAGCAGATGCTGCTCTATATTCTATCATTATATAGTTACTCCGCCTAATCTTAAATAGTCAAAATACGGTAGCGGTAGCGGGAAAGCAGAAGAAGTGTAAAGGAAAGTTAATTCATAAAATAATACCGACCTATCAATTGCAATACCTACTCTAATTATTCAAAATGACATATTAGACAAATTTTTTCTATCTGTCAGAGACTTTATACATTCATTCATATTGGGATGCTCTAATTACAATAGCAGTAAATTTTGTCGGTTGCACTAAATATAGATTTTAATATAGAACAGTCAAATGACTTAAAGTCGTTACTTGTTTTTCTAAATCCGATAAGGTAAAACAGAAATATCGTTATTGATGGAAGTGGGTAATAACAATAAAAATAACAGTACTTAGAATAGGCCACAGGATAGTACGTGATGACCGGATAACTACCCATGCAGCTTTGGTTTCAAGAGCATTTGGTAGCACCAAGATATTCATGACAGAAGTAGATAATTCCATATTAGAAACAATAAAAGATGTAAATAAAAGATGGGGAGGAGAATCAGAATTTGAAATTGAGATCATTGAAGATTGGAAGAAAGTACTCAAGAATTGGAAGCAAGACGGTGGAAAAGTTATTCATCTGACAATGTATGGCGTCAGTATAGATGACGTAATAGACAATGTACAGAAAGAAAATAAACTTCTAGTCGTTATTGGTGCAGAAAAAGCTCCAAGAGAAATATATGGACTTGCGGATTACAATATTGCCATTGGAAACCAACCACATTCAGAAATAGCTGCTTTAGCAATATTCTTAGATAGAGTCTTTGAAGGAAAAGAACTGAAAAGAGATTTTAAAGGTGGAAAATTCAAAATAATTCCAATGACGAAAGGTAAAAGACTTCAGGAAATAGAATAATACCAACTTAATTAGTTCAGTTTCCACAATCAACCTATGTCCATTGTTTGGATTGAACTGATAGTGAAAGTGTCTTCAGAAAATAATGGTGTAATTATTATTATTATTATTATTATTATTGTAATGCTAAATGATAATAACTAAAATAATTCTCATATGCACTGTCTAAAATTCGGCTTGATCAATCGAATGAATAAACAAAATATGGAACTACAATGTATTTCTTCTTTTTCTTGTATTGTTATGCTGTGCTTGCTATTTATTTAATTCTTTATTCTCAGCCTAATTATCTTCTATTTGCTTTTTATGCCTCCGTAGTCTTTGTTTAGGTTTTATAAATGAATGCTTCAATATCAGTCAAGAGGAGACATATTTAAAGACCAGATCTAATAAATATATAATGTGTCGTCGTCGTCACCAACATTCAACTCAGAAGTCTCGGTCAAAAACTCACTTGATTTGCTATCCAAAAAGTGGAATATAGACCCCAACATATATGATCTGCACTTAGGAAGAAGGGAGGACGTAGTCGATACAATCGTAAATGTTAATGGCGTTTTATTTCATATCCCTGCACTTAGCAGAGATAATTTGTATGTTTTATGGAAATGTCTATGGCCAGATTGTCATAATTGCTGCGAACGACAAGGAAGACTTCCATTGACAAAAGATGATATCAGAATTATTGCCAAAAAAATGGGATATGACTCAAAAGCAAAATTTGTTAAAGATGAAACAAGAATATCCAGCTGGGAAGAACACGAACCATTTGGAGATGTTATTACTACCCTCACTATGCTCTCGCTTAAGAGAAAATCTGATGAGAAAGAAGAGGAAGATGGCACTCCAGTTACATGTAGGTTCTTGAATAAAAATGGAGACTGCAGAATCCATCCCGAAAAACCCGGAGTTTGCTGGCTGTATCCATTTGCCTCATGGTTAGAATCAGACAAAGGAAGAGCGATAGTACATGCAACGTTTCAATTAACCGGAGATTGTCCTGGTTTCTATATAAGTAAATCTATCGATGATATGATGCCTGTTTTAGAGGAATACTCAGAAAAAATATACAACTATAATATGTCTATCAATAGGACGACAAGAGAAAATTATGGATTTATTAGTTTTATTGATATGAGAAAAGAGACAAGGCAGTAGGTGGAAAGTGTTGCTCTATCGAGAAAATACAAATATATCATATAATACGAAATTTATACCATTAATACATAATATTGATCAAGCAGCGTGCTTCCCAGTAGTTCAATGTAACATGGTGAAGATATTTTCTTCATTTGGCGATGGACAAAATTGTGATATGCAGTTCTTAAGAAACATTGTTGGTCTGATGAGTTAGTATCTCCTAAAAATAGCGGCGAGTGAAGAAAATATAATTGTCATTTATAAAGTATAGACTTGTACGTATAAGGAAAATAACAAAAAACAGAATTTACCTAATCTTTAAGTATATTTTCTTTTTATATATTAAGATTAAAATAAGATTTGGCTGGTATTAGAATTAAACTTTTATTTTTTAATAGATAACATACGAGCACATATAATGATATCCACTATTAGCTACCTCTCTTTATCGACTATGTTTGTCAAATAATTCAATCAGTAGATAATCTCCAAGGTAATTCTTTGCTAATTCTGTTTTCAATACGAGAAATCATTTAGCATAGATTAAGACACGCTTGGGCACACCGCCTTACGGAAGCTGTCCAAGAAGAGAATTAATGATATCAAGATTAAAAAGCATTGATGTATGTATTGATAGAATCAAGAATATAATACAGAAATGAGTCTTAAGAGACCATTCATATTATTATTAACCTTGGATAACTAGAGTCACAAACAATGGTCATAAGCGAAGTCGTTCAGTTTGACTTCCGTCCACATGTTCATTCTTTAGATGTCTTGCGACATCCTCTGCCGTAGTAAAAACCAGATCACATTTTGGACAAGCAAATCCACTGTCTGACATATGTATATCTTGTATAAATTATTCCCTTTATTATATAGTACTAATTTATTATTATATGCTAGACTTTGTATTCCCAACAGAGGAAGAACTAGAAAAAATTGGCGATAAGGAAAGATTAAATGTATTCAGGCGTTATTTTGCTGCTAGTCGTTACAATCGATTAATAATTCAACAAAACTTGATTAGAACCGCATTCGATAAATCCCTGGTTTCTAGAGTGAAGGAACTAGAACGAGCTTATAATAAAGATTTTTTTGATATGGTCAGAACTATAAGATCCTATGGATATTTGGAGGAATTCTTAGCTGCTATAAAGGAAGAAGATGAAGCTCTCCAAAAAATAATTGAAGCATATGAGAAAAGGATGAGCAATCACTCAAGCAAGGTGTAAGACTTGCTTGTTTTTATAATATATCATTTTTGCGACGAATAATATCATAAAGATGATCCGCCATTAATTGAGGATGATTTCATCTAGTGATGAAAAAATTAGTTATCGCAAGTATAGATTAATTATTCTTATAGGAGATAGTTATATGTTGGGTCAAGTAAACGAACAAGAACTTATCTCCTTAAATGAACATATTATGATTTATTAGTAATTTTCATCCAATTCATTCGATGTTTTGTTTATGATAACTTGTTTGTTGTTGTTTCTTCCAACATTTTTGCAGCATTCACAGATATCCGTGACATCTCACCTGTATTCTCTCTTGTATATTGCATAAACATTTTAGTTGCTTCAGTATTTGTAAACATCATATTATTCCCCATTCGAATTGTTGCAATCGTGATATCTGACAGACTACTTACCAATCTTGCATATGTTTCTGTAATTCTTTTGGGTGACATCCAGATATAATTATCAAAAAAAGAACTCCATGCAGTCTGAAATGAATTGCTAATTTTTCTTTGTGATTCTAGATAATTCTCTACGGAATCCCTAGCCGCTAAGACTGCCTGTTCTTGATTATCTGTAACTGTTTGCATATAGCGAGGGAGTCCTCTATGTGTTTCATCAACTGCATTCCTAACATTCTTCTTTGCATCATCAAAAGTTTTATCGATTATCTCTTTTGTTGTACTGCCGCCGTTTGTAGTATTGTTTTTAATATTATCCTCTTTTTTAAAATCTGAAGACATACGCGTTATACGCTAACATTACAGTTAAACCTTTTACATAAATTGGTACTATGAAAAATGAAAGCTTTGCCCTTGTCTTTAATATGACATTATTGCAATTTTTCCTCAATCAGTCTCATCCATACAATTCACAGATTTTCTCCTCTTTTCCGGCAATCAATTATAGTGACCATATATAAAATAAATAGTCCATATTACAATATTCATGTCATTCCCTGGCCGTTGTGTTAGAGTATATCAACTGAATCATAAATATATAACATGTTTTAATTCAAAGTAATCAGGAATGGAACAATTTTTCCAGGAATTTTGCGACAAAGTAATCTCGTTAGATTCATCTATTAGGTTCGTTGGAATAGCAGATGGACATGGAGCGTTGTTAGCCATATCAGAACGGAAAGGTTTGAAGCCTTTGTTAAATGCAGAAGAAACAGCACAGTACGCAATCACTGCTGCAACGCGTCAATATACAAGGATCAGATGGCAACCCCTCCTAGGTAAAATTGATTATACTTGTTCACATTATGATAAACTGCTTCGAGCAACTATTCCTATTACTGACAAAGACAACCATCTTTCATATGTCATAATATTTACGTTTGATGTTCAGACTGACAATTTTCATCAAATTATAATGGAAAAGATAGTCCCCTTGATTCGTAGAAATGAAAGTCAGTTTCTTCATAGGGGTCAATGATTAATAAATTAAAAGTAATATAATTTATTACTCAACAATCACTATTCAGGAACTAATAAGCATTATATCTGCAATAATATTTTGTAAAGGTATGAAGGAATGATAATAATAAGATAAAAGATCTGGTTCCTCCGCTTCTTCCACTTGTTTCCACCAATTATTTAATAATAAAGGCCAGGATTTTCGTAGTATTAATGGTAAGATTCATATATAATATATTATAGTAAAATAGTACTATTAGATTATGTCTACCAGGCTGAAGTTCGATTCAAATTGACAACCTCTGAATACTTATATCTACAGGGACTTGCAAGATTCTTCTACGATAACCGCGTTATTCGTACTCCCTCCATTCACTCACTAGGTAAGTTAGCTATAAGAAAAATCGCGAATGAGTGGATACAAGTTCAGACAACCGCATTACAGGAAAGAAACAAACGAGAGATAGTCAATGTCTCACTCTTTGTAGATGAATATAACTCGGCTCCGTCAGCAGATGTTGCACCACCATCACAAACAAAGGCGTCAAACAAGAAAGCAATGCCTTTACAAAAATAACAATATTGACAGGAAGTAGCACGGGAATGCGAAGATCCTGATCTATTTTGATCCATATGAAGAATCAGAAAGACAATCAGAATCTCAAGTCTAGATCAGGATCTGCAGCCCTCTATCCCTGGATCTGGATCGTGACTTCAAGTTATCAAATATTACAAAATCAGTAGAGGAACATGTTGGTAAACTAGCGCTGGCAGTAAACAATAAGGAGTTGTATTTCTACAGTGCTGAAACCATTACTGTGTAATCAGGTGGACACCTGTTGTTTCCTACCTATGATGATTATTAGGGTATGGTATTTATTCAAAAGTTCTGAACATCAATCTACATAATCCGATTTATTATTATAAAATGATTTCCATAAGTTATGAAAAGTATCTACGTGTTTAACACAGCGCTATTTTGTAAGATGTCAGCCCTAAATTGTGTTATGTTTCAATGAAAAAATACTAATCAAATTACCTCCAAAAGACTCTTCTATAGCTTGTACGGCTGTTTAATGCATATGACTAAGAAATAGAACTTATGACAAAGAATGTCTATATTCACAGTAAAATTAGAAATTACGTTAACTTAAGTATCTAAAAAATAATTTCTATATGTATGCGTCTATGTCTAGAGGTATGGGGTACAGATTACAACAAAATTAGAGAGACTTGTATTTTGGCTGAAAAGCTGGGTTATTATGGATTTTATTATGGTGAATCATTAGCAGATATTGACCTTGATTGCTGGACTGTATTATCCAGCTTATCATCCATAACGAGCCAAATAAAACTAGGCCCAGTTATTACATATCTTTTTCCACAGTATAGAAACATTGCACTTCTGGCTAAACAAGCAGTAACATTTCAAGAAATCTCTGAAGGAAGATTGGAATTCAGAACTGGTGCTGGAGCAACTCTTCAATATGCCACTCAGTGGTGGCACCCTTATGGCATAGACTATCCGCAAGAGAAGGAAAGAGTTTCAATTCTTGAAGAAGGATTGCAGGTTCTCCGGATGCTCTGGCATAAATCTACAGTTCACTTTAATGGAAACTTTTTCAAATTAAATGCAGCCACATTACAAAGACCAGTTAAGTATATTCCTATAACCATTGCAGCAAAAAGAAATAAAATGATGGACATAGCTGCCACATTTGCAGATATATGGGAGGCATCTTATCTTTCGCCAGAACAATTCGGCAAATTAAACTCAGATTTTGATAACATCTCTAGGAAGTTTAATAGGACTGTTTTAAAATCCATTGAGTTGGATGTAATCATTGCAGAATCTTCCGCCGATTTAAAATACAAAGAAAAACTATTTGCTATGGAAAGAGGACCTAGTGTATACAATCAGGTATTACAAACCGGACTGGTAGGCACACCAGAAAAGATAGCGAGCAGAGTTAAAGAATACGTAGATGCTGGAGTAGGACAGTTTTTTCTTGCCTTTTATGATCCTTTTGATTTCAAAGCTTTAGAGTTGTTGATGGATGCTGTAAAATAAGGTATATTTTAGAGTGTAAGTGATTCATCTGCAATACTTTCATTATTATTATTCTATCTTTGATTTTCTTAAAGACTATCGTAGGACATTTTTTTATTATCTCATCATTGTATTTTTATTATCTTTGACAATTACGCTAGATTCATTGCCTTTAATTTCGAAATGTGTTATAAATTTTCTTCTAAAACATCCAGAAGAGAAGTTCACGGTATTGGTGGCAACAAAAATAGATTATTAGTTATAATGTATACTGCTTTAATAGTATCAACAAGTCGATCATACGAACCTTTAGTTTTAGTCGGTTGATTATATAAGGTGAATCTGCAGATAACTTTTTTTTACTAGCTGAACATTCTTTTATTTTATTTCCTTATGTATTGAAGGTGAATGCAAAATAATCACAATTTAAGTAACCGAACATGTGTTTGTGCATCTAAGTTCAGATTTAAGAATTATTCAGAATATGAAATGAGATGGTTTTTCTCTACTATATTCCTGGGTAACAGTACCAATATCTAAGATCAAGTTGTAGAAAGCTAAAGATGCTCCAGTCAAACTAATTAATCCTATATACTCCATTTAACATTAGTAAGAGTCTGTCATCATCGTCAATAATGGGAATAGGAACATCAGGATATAGCTACTTTTGGAATGAAGGTAAACCTACTTCATTTAAATGGTACACAAGCCAGGGCTTTAACACTGTTGAAATTAATGCCAGCTTCTACCGTTTTCCTACCCACAATTGGATAAGGACTTGGTTAACAGCTCCAAAAGACTTTACTTTTTCTATTAAGGTTCATAGCTCTATTACTCATTATAATAAACTAAAGAATAGATCACTGGAACTATGGAATCGATTTAGGTTATCCCTCGAGTGTCTTGAAAAGAAGATTGATTTCTGGCTATTCCAGATGCCATCAAAGTACAAATATAGCAAAGAAAACCTAGAAGCTATAAGAGCATTCTTTGAAAAGACTAATTTACAAAACAGGGCTGTTTTAGAGTTTAGAGATTTATCGTGGTGGAAATTCATAAAGGAAATTGCAAATATAGGGATAGTCTTCTGTTCAGTTCACGCACCAGGTCTTCCTCATAGCTTAATTCCCACGAACAAAGTGCTTTATCGTAGGCTTCATGGTTCAAAAGACTGGTATAACTATATTTATTCAGAGAAAGAGCTTGATAAAATATTGTCAGAAATTAAAAAGCTCAGAGCACATAAGAAGGTAATATATCTTAATAACGATCATGGCATGCTTGAGAATGGACGATACTTATTGAAGTATATATAAAGCGTTACATCTTTGAACATCATGTTCTTTGTGACTCAAATACATTTTGTGGTTTCACAGATGACTAATAATTAGATTCAAATCAAGTCGCTATTTCCAGATAGAAGAGTTTGATAAATCATTGAAGTGTATATGTTACTATGTTGCTGAAATTCTTAAAAAATAGATTCAGAACAAAAGTAATATTGTATTAATTATTTTGTATGATTTTTTTCCGTGTCTTCTATCTTAAATATAATGAAGGTTGAGAAACGCGATAGAGAAACATACGAATAATAATAACAATAAAATACTAAACTTTCGATAATTTCACCAAATAGCTATCATTAAACTTTTGTGTTTTATCCATCTAGTGTGCGACTGCCATTTTCATAAAATTGGTTGAATCCCAGAAGCGGAATTGAAGTATAACAAGCAAATTTTAGAATGAAATAGATTGCTATGCTTTCTGTTTTCTCATTATGCTGTGTTAGTCTTTAGGTAAGTCTCAGCATGCTCTAACACTTTTCTTTGATTTTCTGGCAATGGAGAATTAGAAGTCATTTCTTTGAATTGCAGTGCGTTAACAACAGCCTTTCCGCCCCAATGGTTATTAAAATATGCACGGAGAACCTTGGTTCCTTTTCTTAATTGTAAGACTTTTTCAACCCAAGGTTTTAGTTCTTCTTTTGTATAAAGATAATTATACCAATAATGTCCTTTCGTATTTCTTCCATGAAGTCTTACAATTGAATGATCCGCTGTAATAATGACATCTGATAAAAAATGAAGATTTTCTCTAGGCGGTGAATCTGTAATCACTGCTGCAATATTATAATGCTTTAGCATTTCCCAAGGACCTTCGCTTTTCCATGAGGGATGTCTGAACTCAACAGCATAATCATAATTATGACTATTTGGCAAGCGATCAAGAAAGGCATCTATATTTTTGAAATCATTGACAGTAAAACTTGGAGGAAGCTGGATTAATATAGCACCCAATTTCTTTGCTATCTTTAAAGGTGATATTTTGTCGAGGAATTCTTCAAAATCTGTGATAGCTCCTCTTCTTATATCTAATCTTTTTTCATGTGTGATAGTTTCTGGTACTTTAACTGAAAATTGAAATTTATCTGGAGTTGCTCTGACTATTCCAATAAACGTACCTTTTGTCATACTAGAATAGAATTTGTGATAGAAGGTAGAGTCCATTTCTACGGTATTAAAGAATTGGGAGTAATACCGTAGTCTTTTGGTACTCGCATCAGGATAGAATACATTTGTCCATCCTCCTTTGTCAGAAGCATCAGCATAATTCCATCCCGAACATCCTAGTAGGAATTCTCTTTCCGACGACAATCTGCTATTTACTCTCCATTTAATCTTTTATATTCTGATAGTATTGCAATACTTGATTAATCAACTTTTTCTCTACTGATGAATCATTAAATCGTAAACAATATTCACAGCTGAAAGGTACTTATGTTTAACTGAATTGGTATACTTGTTAAATAAATATCTGATACCGTGAATTGTATTTTTAACTTTACAGTTCTCGAGATATTCTAATATATTCAATGTTTTCTAATTATCAAATTATTAAATTACAGAAGTATTAGAACAGTCTGAAGATTTCGGGCACATACAAATGAATCATCAAAAGCTTGTCTATATCAAAGTTTAAAATGAAATCATTTCATCAATTACAAGTGGACTCAACATAACTCCAGAAAATCAGAAGGTACGACGAGTAATATTATAACTCGTCTTTCTATCTCCCTCTCTCCCTTCTCGCAAAGTATTATGTCATATATATGTAAGTTTTGTCACTTATTAAAATGTATTAAATATATGAAAAAAAAGCTTAATCTGTTACTGGACTCAGCGGCTATAAAAAATAACTCTCTAAAGTACAGTATCTAACATTTTTCAATTAATGGATGAGAATATTTTTTATGCCAAAACCACCAGCTATCTTTTATCTAAAATTTCCATTTTCTCTTAAAAATGATCAGCTTGAAGCTGTACATGCATGGATTGATAACGGTTTTAGAGGAACAGTAGTTTATAGTAGCGGCACAGGAAAGACAGAAATAGCTTTTGAATGTGCAAGGAGAGCAGCGGCGGCGGCTTCTACATTTGCTACAATGGACAAATCATACACTTTTCCAGATTGTTATTCTTCTGCTTCTTCTCCCTCCTCTTTCAATATCTTGTATCTTGTTCCACGAATTGTATTAATTGAACAGAACATTAGAAGGCTTCTTACATACTGCATATCAGAAGAAAATATAGGAGTATACTATGGAGAGAGAAAAGAAATACGCGAAATAACAATAAGCACTTATCAAAGTGTAATCAATAACTTTGATCTTATCCGGAAAGCTAATATGGTAATCTTCGATGAAGTGCATTTAATTAGTGACACAGCAAAAACATTCAGTAAGATATTTGATTTTGTTGTACAGGATCATAGCAAGTCTCTATTGGGTCTTACTGCTACACTGAATGAAAGAGACTATCGATATAATACCATTATGACTGTATTGCCACCAATAAAAAAATATCCAATAAAAGATGCAGTAAACGATAGAAGACTCGCGAGGCCAATAATTATCCCTTTGCAAGTTGAGCTGACGGATGAAGAAAAAAAAGTATATGATAGTTGCTCTGCCAAAATTAAGAATATTTCAAATCGTTTCAAGAAATATGATGCTAAATCAATGTCTTTACTATTATCAAAGGGAGGCTTCGTCAGTGGAATGGCAAAAGCCTGGTTTCTAAATGTCAGAAAAAGAAAACTTCTGCTTAGCTACACAGAAAATAAACTATCAAAAGCAGTAAGTCTAATAAAAAAACATCCACACGAACGAATTATGGTATTTAGTGAAACACTTGAATCAATTGCTAAACTTAGGGATAGATTAGAATCAGAAGGAATAAAAGCAAAGACGATTGATAGTAAGGTAAATTCTATAAACAGGCAAGGAATTTTATACCAATGGGGTAAAGACTTTGGTCCTCTTCTATCCGTTCATACCTTAGAGATAGGATATGATGTACCGCAAGTTAGAATAGAAATTATTTTAGCAAGTACTTCAAATATGAATCAAGTAATCCAAAGAATAGGTAGAGTAATAAGAAAATATGAAGGTAAAGAATTAGCATTAATTTATGTAATATATGTGTCAGAAACTAAGGACGATAACATATTAGATTTGATAAAAAAAGCAGTAGATATCGAAGAAGAAGAAAAGAAAGGTCAAGAAAAAAGTGAAATGAAAAAACGCCTTCAAAATGCATACAACATAATAGAATTAAGTCTATATGAACCTGTAATCGTTGAAGAAATTCACAACCATAAAAAATTCTTTAGGGTCAGAAGTAGCAAAGAAAAAGGTAAATTCTATGACGTAGATGCCGAAAATAAAGTATGCTCTTGTCCCGACTTTAAATTTAGGTTAACAAAATGCAAACATATTCTTGCTACAGAATTTGTATCACCATCAGATAGATCCACTACAGCGGCGGCTTGAGTATTTCCAATTTGAATAATAATGTGAAATATTTCTTTCCTGAAAATCATATTGGTCCATATATATTGTATTAGAATTGTTTGAAAAATTCGCTGATTATTTTGTAATTCCGTCATCTTCTTCATTACTAATAAAGATAATCACAATAAATTACTATCATTATCATTGTTATTAAGGAATGCTGTTATTCTCATTTGTTCTCTAATATTTCTGTAGATTTTACTATTTCTAACCCATTCTTTTTTATGTACCGCCAAATTTATACAGGCGAAGGATAATGCTTTTTCAAAACTATCAAAGTTTTTTCCTCGACCTTTAAATGCTTGTCTGATCCCTTCTCTGATCTGCCATACTCCTACTGGCATGACATATTCAGGATGAATTTCTCTTAGAATTAATGCCGCTGCTTTTCGTTCTATTTTTGACAAGTGTTCGGCTACTCCTAATTTACCAGCAAAATATGCCCCTGCTATAGAAGGATAATGATCCAATCCTTTGGCATCCTCAAAATCTAAACTCGTTGCTAAGTTTCCATTGTTGTCAAACCATGATTCTTGCATTTCGAAGCTCCATATTTCCTCCGGAATCAATATGATACTGTAATAATTACCCAAATGAGAGTATTTGTAAACTTCAAAAAAATCTATTGTCGGATAGACGTCTATGTCCTTTATCAAAGATGAAGAAATAATGTCATCTGTCGCTGAGATGCTCCATCTAGTAGGTACTAGTCTTCTGGCTTTTTGTAATCCTAACATTCCTAAACTAAGAACCCGATGAATCCTGCTAATTTCAAGCCCTTTTTTGTAAAGTTCGACTACAGCTTCAGATGCACGCAAATCTTTATCATAATAAGCATTTTCCAATCTCTGATCGACTGAAAGGAAAGACGAAGTCTTGAAAGTCTTTAAAGGTGCAACTGGACCAAATGGTGCAGATTCAATATCAAGACCTATATTCTTTTCTGGCTCTATTTGTACAGTAGGTTTTTTTTCAAATGTTGCTTCACTTTCAACTGATTTTGAAGCCATTGCCAATTCCTGTAAAGATTCCAAGTACTTTCCAGACGTAGTGCGGGCGTCTATATCTGATATTCCTCTAACAAGAGATAGGCGAAAGTTAACAATTTCCTCTATACTTTTACCAACCCATATCTCTGGCCTGTCTAATACTGTAGTATCGCCATGGAATGGAGGTACCATTGGTCCGACCTTTACTTTAGGGTAGCCATGTCGTCCAACAAAAACTGAAGGTGGTGTCGCACCAGTAAATGTTTTCGACGATAATTTAGAAGAATTTGCATTAACGAACTGAATCCAATTCTTTTCTAGCTTCTCCTTGATTTCATTAGCTGTTGGCACAGCTTATCTTGTTGTGTTTCAATTAAAAATTATTTGAATATATGCATGGGTAAATGTTATCCTTAGCAATTTTTACTTAGAATAACTATGCCAACAATATTAAGTATTTTATTAAATTCTTCTTAAATTGGTATATGATAAGAAAGACAGAAGGAGAACTAGGAACAACGTAAAATGATTAAACAATATGACTTTATAAGAAAGACAGTCTACTAATAAGAGAACACATAGATTGTCTGAACTCTTCATTTAAAGATGTTAAACAATATGACTTGATTTTTGAAATAGAGTTGAATGACCTAAGAAGTTAAAAATGATTGGCTTTAAGTAATCTATTGATCTATAATCTTGTATGGCAACAGGGTTTGCTACTTCTGATGAAAGTAGAACCTATAGCCACTATTATTTCCGTATGTATGAATGGTTCCATAGGAATAAATCATTACTCTTAACGCTTAATGTCGTCAGTATTATACTTCTGTTTCTTATTCATCTTTTTATTCTTACTGTTCAAATAAACCCAGCATCTATTGCTGAAATAATCATACAGGTTATCACTATCAGCCTGATTGCTATAATAGCGCTTTCAATAATGTGGAGAGGTATAGTATGTATAGCAATAGGTATCCTGGGACTCTTCCTGATACATGCTGGTATTCTTCTTCCAACATATAGTCTCGGTGTTTTGGAAGAAAGTTACCCAGATCACAAATATCAAATAAGCAACATGTTAAATACAAGCCAGCCAACACATATGGCTACCCAAGGGTTCTTCTTTCTTGGAATAACCATGGTAGGTCTAAGTATGATAATTGCATATAGGCCAGATATATTATACGTTAAAAATAGACCCAACCCGTCAGATACAATTTGGGATAGCTATTCAGTATGGTATGATGATAATATTAATAATCTAAAACTCGCAGGCAGATATTCTGAACCGCTTGTGCGTCTTAAAAGTTTAATGACAAATGAAGAAATCTACCTCTTGTGGCGATATGAATATATTCTAATAGACGTATACCGTACACCGTATTTAGTTAAACCAGAAAGTTATGTTCCAAAAAGTTCAACGATTTTGAGGGATAAGGAAAGTGGAAAAATGATAGGAAAGGCAAAATATATAGGGTATTTCATATGATAAAATACATTAATAAAAGAAGATAATAAATTTTTTTTATATACGCTATATCTATGGTGTGCTCTGATTTTCTCAATGTTTCTTGGAGATGGATTTAACAAGTTAATCATTATGTCTATTATTTTTATAAATATATAATGCATTAGGTATAGATAGCGGCACATCGTCATGCAAGAGGTTAGGGAAAAGATTTAGGCAGAGCGATCATTGGCTAGATATCTCTGTTGTATGCGAACATGGATAAGGTCTCCTATGAATATAATAAATTAACATAGTGTTTGACTCTAATAGGTATAAGGCGTCACATCATTATCGGATACTTCATCTGCTATAGATATACCTAATGTGAGTGCGACTCCATGAAGTTTTTAGTCTTTCCAGACTTTGTTAATTTGTTAGAAACACTTTAACATCGGGAAGATGCATAGATCGTGACATTTATGATGAAATTGTTTTAGATTAAAATATGGCAAAGTACTAGAAGTGCATTTATTGATAACAGCAATTTTTTCATTGGTATATAGGAATCTTATAGCTTCAATCGATAAGGTGTTTTTAATATGGCAAGTAGTTTTTCCCATTATCTACATATTTGTAGCAGGTTATTCATATTCTGCATTACTAGGAGAGCAGCCTGTCAGATTTGGCAATGCTCTGATCACATATCCTTCATATTTAGCAGCAGGTATGATCGGCTTTAACGTTATGAACAGTAGCACAGTAGCTGGGAGCATTATTTGGAACGATAAAAGAAACGGCATGTTCCAACAAATATTGGTTATGCCGTTCACTCGGATGCAATATATCGTTAGTAATCTTCTCACAATTATGCTAATGGGACTTGCTAGTGCCTCACTCATCGTGGCAGCCGGTATTCCGACTATGCTCGGCAATGCAAACCCTACCTTATTGACTATGCCTTATACAATATACGCACTAGTTTCTGGGGCAATATTTTTCGGTTCAATTACAATTATCATCTCTACAAAACTTAAAAGTAGTGAAGGATTCAATGTGATTGTTAATGGAATATTTCTTTTCTTTGCGTTCGCTAGCTCGGCGTTCTATCCATCAGATGGAGTGCCTGAACCATTACGTACTGCATTCTATCTCAATCCATTGACATATATAGTAGATATTACGCGGGCAGGTATTTTTTCACAGATTAGTATACTTACCACTATTGAAGTTGTGGTCATGGCAGCTCTTTCAGCAGGAGCATTCCTATTGGCCACATTGTCAATGATGAGAATGAAAATCTAAATTTATTGGAAATACGTTATTATATATGCTTATTTCCGTGGTTTACTATAGCTAGGAAGACATCCTCTAGAGATGGCGGAGTTATACTAATACTTTCAATCTGTACATCATTCTCTGAAAGTAATTCAATTATTTTAACTGCCATTTCCTGGGCATTAACAGAACCTATGCTAATGGTGTTTGTTTCAGGAATGTCGATATCTGAGTTGCTAGCAACTTTATTTACTAAATGTAAAACTGATCTGGCTGCAATATCTTTCAACTTAATTTCCATAGCCTTAGTACCTCCGTACTTTTGTTTTAACCCGGCCGGAGTATCAAAGGCAAGTATTTTACCGCTGTTTATAATAGCAATTTCGTCGCAAAGATATTCTGCTTCTTCCATGATATGCGTAGTAAAGAAAACAGTTAGGCCAGCTTTTACCTGCCTTTTTATGTAATCTAATAGCATTCTTCTAGCAGAAGGGTCCAATCCTACAGTGGGCTCGTCAAGAAAAAGCAAGTCCATGTCATGCATGAATTCACGTGCGACTTGTACTCTCCTTCTTTGACCAATTGAAAGTTCGTCATTCTTTGTGTTTCTGAGACTCTCTAAATCAAAGGCATGTAGAATTTCTCTTAATTTATCCTTTCTTCTTTTGGTTGCAAGTCCCCATAGAAAACCGTAAAGATTGAGAGCTCGTTCTACTGTTAAATTTGCCTCAAAGCTGGGTTGTTGTAAGACAACTCCAATCCGTTTTCTAACTTCTGATGAATGTTTTACAACGTCTTTACCAAAGATATGAACTTTTCCAGATGACGGACGAATAAGAGTAGTAAGTATCTTTATTGTTGTAGTCTTGCCTGCTCCATTGGGACCAAGAAAGCCGAATACTTTTCCATATTTCACATTAAAGGATATTCCATTTATGGCGCGTATATCATTATTATAATATTTCATAAGTTCATATACAGAAATGCAATGTTGTTGTCCTGTCAAAATCGTATACTGCTATTAGATATATCTAATTTTTATGTTTATTGTCACTGGTTATTGTCAAAACATATAGGCAAGTTATTTATTGATATTAATATTAGGGAGGAGGTTTGCTCGGTTTGTCTGCTGATTTTCAAAAGATGATTGAAGCATTGTTGAGTCAAAAACCTGAAGTCAGCGCTGAACAGATTAGAGATATGATTGACGAGAAGAAGCGTAAGATTGGCGCGGGTTATTTGACTGATCAAGGAGCTTTATTCCTAGTCGCTGCTGATCTGGGTATTTCTTTTGAAAATGTTCCGAAAGCACAATTTGGCATCAAGGATCTTTACATCGGTGCAAAAGATGTCACCGTTACAGCTAGGATAATGAATATTTATCCTATTCGCAAATTTACAAAAAAGGATACTAATGAAGAATCTAAGAATCGAACCTTAACTATTTATGATAAGGAATCGAGTGTGAAATTGAAGCTATGGGATAATCAAACCAATATTCCTGATCAAATAGGGCTAAAACCAGGAGACCTTATAAAGATTTCACAAGGGTATGTTAAATCCGGCCTAGATGGAAGGCCAATTATTAATCTGGGTTCTAATGGAGTTATTGAACAAATCAATGATAAAGACAATGCTATTCCTAATATTGACTCTAAATTGATTAGCGTTGATGATGTCAAAGATGCACAGGATAATGTTGTGATTGTTGGTAAGGTTAAATCTAACCCGAGAATCTCAGAATTCACAAATATGCGTGGTGAACAAAATAAGTCACTTCAGATGCAAATTTCTAATGAAGACGGCTCTCAAACCTTACGCGTCGTCATTTGGAATGTTGAAGAAGAAAGGATTCCAAAGGTGTTTAACACAGGTGCAACGGTTAAATTCATTGGAGTAAGAATAAAACAAGCTAATCCGCAATATGGAAAAGGCGATTTTGAAATCCATGGCGACGAGGGAACATCCCTAGAATTTTTTGGATCACAAGAGGAAGTTGAAGCCATACCTTTGCGGATACTATCCATAGGAAGAGAAAGCGGAAGAGGTAACGTTAACTGCTTGGCGATAAATAAAGAAGGTAAATTTGTAACTCTCATAGTTGATAGTATTCTGATGAATGAAGAGATAACTTCCGAAGCAATCATTGAATGTGTTCCTAGCAGAATCTTTGGTTCGAGTATTACTTTGTCTAAAGATGAGTCCTATATTAGAGTAATAGATGATGATCCATCTTTTCCAAAACTCGCGATTTTAGAGTCGAAAATAAAAGACGTTCAATTATCTGATAATCCCTTCGTCCTAGAGGCTATTGTTTTACAATCACCTAATGTAACCGAGGTCAATACTAAGACCGGAGAGGTTGTGGCTGTGACTGATACATTGCTAGGAGATGACACGGGCGAGATACGATTGGTAGGTTGGCGACATCATAGCTCTACAATTAATCATCTCAAGGTAGGTGACAGGATAAAGGTAATTGGTGCCACATCAAATAATGGAAGAGAAGGAAAAGTAGAACTCACGCTAAAGCCTTACTCTTCCATCCTAAAGATAGGTTAGAAATAGTATGGCATTTAATTTTGGCTTTTTCTCTCTCACCTTGAATACTATATATTCCACATTTTAATACACAGTTTTGGTACGTATATGTGGTATTGATAGATGCCTATAAGATATAGTTGGTGAGAAGAATTCAAGAATGATGGTGCTGAATTTATCTTTAATTTTTGATCAAAAATGCTCAATTGATGTCTTTATTGATAATATTATTGAATAATAATGTGGATATAGTGTTAAGTAAAAATTAGGAACAATAAATAATAATAAAAGCCCCATCATATATGAGATGAGGAATATTATATCATCTTCACTAATAATTACAAGCTTAGAATTTTATATTTTGCATATATTTATCACAAATTTAATAGGTCTTACCTATGCTGATAGCTTCAGAGGTAACATTTTAAGAAATGAACGGGAAAGAAATATGTGACGAGTACAAATGATATCCCTATGCAATAACATGTACTATTATCAAATATGAAACCAGGTTTCAATGGAATCCAAAAAACATGATCATATCAAAGAAAGTTAATTTTAATAAAATTATTTTTCTTAAAAATCTAACAGAATCGATCTTTACGTATTTAGTAATACGATTCAAATCAAGCGGACTTGTATGATATATTGTATTTCGAGGATATAATAGATTTTTCCTTTATCATAAAACGATATCACACTACAATAGTATATAATAAAATTTTCAACAAAAGAAAAAAAGTAATTTAGAATATCATATGCATATGCATATTTGATAATTCTGATGGTTTGAATAATTCTCACAAGTAATAGTAATCTGATTCGGCCCTTCTTCTATTGCAAAGATTAGCTTATCCTTCACTCTATGAATGTAAGACATCAAATCAATCCCAAAAACCCCGGGTAGTTACATATTGTCTTTCTGCTTCGTATATGCTTTTGTATACTTCGTTCTCGTCTATAGAATTACGTAGAATGCGTGCGGCGGTGTCTGCACCAATCCCATACCCGGCTAGTATAACGATTGCTTTCTTGCCAAAATTGTTGATTAATGATGAAATTTTCCAGGCACGCTCGAATTTATGATTTTCCTCTAATGAAAGCTTATTTCCCGCAAGTCTTTTTGCAATAATCTTTGCTAAATCATAATCATACGAAGATGTTCTTGTTATCAGTCGAGATCGGCATTTAGGGCAAGAAAGATTTTCTGGAGTTTCGCTTGTTTCAATAGTTCTTTCCCATTTTCCACATCGTATGCAAATCAATCTATGCTTGGTCTTTTCAAGTCTTTCTTTAACAAGTTCCATTACACCTTTTTCAATGCTTAATGGAGTAGCAGAGAATTTTCCAGAATGTTCTAGAATAGGCTTTGCTAGATCCGAAAATTCGTTAGTTTCAATCCAATGAATTTTTATTACATGATTTTGTATATTATGTATTATTTTTTCCGTCTGGCCTATGTCATACTTATCATGTATAATCTCTCTTATTGATTCTCTGCTTATAGGAGTTTTAGCATATCTGTCGTAAATAATACGTGCAACTTTTTTATCATAGATTGCTTCTCTGTTTATCATCCCGAATCTTTTTGCCACCATCCAGACCTTCCAGTTGATGTTGTGAGTGCCAGTAAAGGAAACAATAATTATAGCTTCAAGATCACATTTTTCTTTAAGTATCCGCTCAACATGATCTTTTCCTATTCTAGCAGTTGAAGAGAGCATAATTCTGTATGCATCAGATCTACTTTCTACTAAATGTCCCAACTGCGACGATAGTACTGTGGATAATAGCGAAGCTATTGTATTATTGACTTTTGATCCAAATGTAGAGTGAATAATGACTGTATTTCTTGCGACTAAATTTTCTATTACAATATTTTTAGAATCCGGAATAACGTTTAGTGACTTGATACTATCGTCAATTATAGAAGTGGAAATCTTAATGTAGTTCCTGGCTACCTGATTACGAATAGAGCCTACTTCTTCTGCGGTCTTAAAGTCTACAGGAATCATCTCCCCTACCCAGTAAGGAATATTGATTGCAGTGCCATGTAATGGTTCAACATTCACTTGCATTCTGCCTTCATCTATTGAAAGAATCCGCCACTGCGAACCTTTTAAGACAAAAACATTTCCTCTCTCCCCATAGTCTCCGACAAACTGCTGATCCAGAGTTCCTATCTTTCTTTTGCTAATCGAATCTATAACCTCAAATTTTAAGACATGGGGAATCATAGAAAGATTCTCAAAGTAATACTTGTATGCCTTTATCCTGCGCTGATATGTTTGATCTTCTCTATTATATCTAATTATACCATTTCTATCAAGTAAATTCATACATTCTTTGAGGTCATTAAATGTGATAAGACGAAATGGATACGCCTTTGTTACCAAATCAAAAGCAACTTCCATCCTGATCGCATCTCTTGTTTGCATAGCTAATCCTACCAAATGGTGAGCCAAGACATCGAAAGCGCCTGTGTGCATTAACTGTTCTTCTATTGAACCCTTTTTCATTCTACGAATGATTGCAAGAGCCTCTATTTCATCATCTGGAATGTTAGTCACTATCAATCCCTTTGCAGAGGTTCTCTGTCTATGCCTGCTACGACCAATTCTCTGCATTAATTTCGATACTTGTCTAGGTGAGCCATAATGTACTACCAATTCCACAGAGCCGATATCTAAACCAAGTTCTAATGATGAAGTACATACAACAATGCCAGCCGAACCCTCTCTTAACCTAATCTCAGTCTCTTCTCTCATATCCTTTGACAAAGAGCCATGGTGAACATCTACTTCTATATAGTTTTGATTTTTCAGAATAGTACCAATATATTCCGCCTCGTCTCTAGTATTAGTAAACAGCAGAACAGAACCTTGGATTTTTCTGTCTCTTATATAGTTGATTATAAAATGAGCGACAGCGTTAAGAGAACCCTTTATAAACTTCACATCTATGTCGTATATCCTCACAGAATTATCTGTAAGAATAGCACATTTTCTGTTGGCCCCTGAAATAAATCTTGCAGCCTCTTTTAAATTGCCTACTGTTGCTGAGAGACCGATCCTTATAACAGGTTGAAGACTTGCAGCCTGTAATCTTTCGAGACTAATAGATAAATGTGAGCCCCTTTCGTTTGATACAAGTTCATGCGCTTCATCAATTATAACCCATTCCAAACTATCTAATGCCTTAAGCATTTTACTGCTTGTCAGAACCACTGCAAGTGATTCAGGAGTTGTGATCAATACTTGAGGTGGGTCTTGAACAATTTTTCTCCTGTCGCTAGTAGTAGTATCGCTATGTCGTATTTGTACTCGAAGGTTCTCAGACTCAGCATATCTGATGATTCTTCGAAGTACATCGTTATTTAATGCACGTAATGGAGTGATATAGATTGCTTTGATTTTCCCTCTCTGATCCATCTTGTGATTAGATAATTGTGTAAATATTGGTAGAACGGCTGCCTCTGTTTTGCCAGAACCAGTTGGAGCAACTAATAGGCAGTTAACTTTTCTTGAAATAACTGGTATTGCTTTTTTCTGAATTAAAGTTAGTTCCTTGAAACCTTCTTTTAGAAACTTTTCGCTAACTAAATGTTCAGCTTTAGTCTCTTTTAATATCAGATGATGATCCCACTTCTTGGCGTTTGTGCTGCTGCTCTTGTTTTCTAAAGTGTTTTATCTTGGAACTTGATTTTTCATAAACCATTGCAGTAAATAGACCAATAATAAAGAATCCTGCAGCAAGCCAGGCATATGAATCGAAGTTTGCAATTCCCTCAGCTGGCATCTTTTCATTGTATTTAGTGGCGGCAATAAATATATTCGCTTTAAGAACTAAATTTAATAATAGCAAAATAATCTCAAGATAACAGTGTCAAGTAATACTGTAGAAAACTCAAAAGAATCCAATGAAAAAAAGAAGGCAAAGGCAGTAGCATTACTATCCGGCGGTTTAGACAGTAGTTTAGCCGTTCGCATGATGTTAGAGCAAGGCATTGAAGTTGAGGCAGTTGCCATCAAGACTCCGTTTTGTGATTTTGATTGTGGAAAGGGTTGCGGTCATCGAGTTAAAGAAGTTGCCTCAGAATTAGGCATACAATTGAATACCGTATATTATGGTGAAGAGTATCTAAAAATGCTGAAGCATCCAAAATATGGATATGGCTCTGGAATGAATCCGTGTATTGATTGTAGAGCAATGATGTATAAAACTGCAAAAGAGTATATGGAAAAAATAGGAGCAGATTTTGTCATTACTGGCGAGGTTCTATTTCAAAGGCCTATGAGTCAGAATAAACGTGCTTTACAAATAATAGAAGAAGAGACAGGGATGAAAGGTAAAGTCTTAAGGCCTCTTTCAGCAAAGCATCTGACCCCTACAGACGCTGAAAAATATGGATTTGTTGAGCGTACAAAATTAGGTGATATCAGGGGAAGGTCACGCAAAAGTCAGATTGCTCTGGCAAATTATTTTAACATAAGCGATCCACCTAATGCAGCAGGTGGATGTTTGCTAACAGATCCTGCATTTTCAAAAAGAATCAGAGATATCATGAGGCACAGCAAGGGTATTCCAACTATCAACGATGTAGAACTATTAAAGGTCGGACGACACTTTAGATTATCGACGGAAGCGAAGCTGGTTGTCGGTAGAGATGAGAATGAAAATGATATGATTGGTGCTATGATTATGGATGGCGACTTAATAATGGAGGCAACTGACTACGTAGGACCCAAATGTATTTTGAGATGCAAAAAATGTGATAGTACGATCTTGAATATGGCTGCAAGAATTGTGTTGCGTTACTCTGATGCCCCTAGAGGAAATTCGTCTAAAGTAAAAGTTGAAATAGATCGTCTTCAACATGAAATATTGGCTTCGCCTGCAGACGAGAGCGAGATCGAAGGACTGCGAATCTAAAATCAACCAGTCTGTTAACGTCTTTTGACCAGTATAACTATTTGCTGATTCCTTTGGATTTGCTATAATTGATATAGGATAAATGGATTCCATGCAGACACAAAAGACACCGATTTATTTGAAAGCAATAACCTTGAGGGATATGAGCGACGTAGCTAGTATAAAGAATGATGCCAAAAAGCAAACAATTGTTATTTTACGAGTTACTCCATTGGCACAAAAAGATGTAGAGGGTCTACGAAAGGCGATTGATGAACTCTACGGATATGTTCAGTCGATTGGTGGAGATATTGCAAGGCTAGGAGAAGAGCGGGTTGTATTAACTCCGCCTGGTGTAAAAATATGGCGTGGTGCATATGATATGAAATAAAATTTTTTATTATCCTCTTTCATATAGAACGTGATTAAGTGCGCAATATCAAATGACAGCCGCATGTAAAATAGTACTGACTTTATATCATAATTTCTTAAAGTAAAATTTCCCAAAACATCTAGAGGAGTATAAGGATTAATAATGATCTATGTTGTCTCATGCCGGACAAATATATCACAGAAATACGAAGTAGCTCTTATATGTTGTATATTATGCTGAAACTTGTGGATCCCGTTTACAAATTGTAAAATCGAAGAGCATGTGCCGTCAAACTTCAGATACAAATATAACATTTCTAGTTAATGCTCTTATGAGATTATTATATTGTCCATACTTGATATGGCGATTGATAACAGTAGATTAGCCATCGCTAATATTTTTCGATAGTAGCAGTTTTGTTGTTATAAATGGATTCTATTAATTTAAGCTAGAATATGCATTGACCCTTGCATATAGTTTTTACAGTACTATACGTGTTTAAAAATGCGACGGACGATCCAATGTTTAGAGTAATTTTATAGCTTCAAGAACTAATGGCTGCTGAGTTTGAATCTTTAACATTCTATTGATTGAGCTGGCAAGATTCTGTACCTTAGCTCTTTCTCCATGATTGACCAATACTCGTTTAAGTTTTGGTCTCAGTCTGTTAATATACGCTATTAATTGATTATAATCACTATGGGTACTGAAACCCTCTATTTTTTCGATTTGGCAGCCTAGATTGATATTTTGTTCTCCAATTGTAATCTGTCGATTTCCATCTTGTATGCTTCTACCTGGAGTATCGACAGCTTGATACGAAGCTAGAATTAATTTATTGTTTGGATCTGTAGATATTTGCTTGAGATATTCTACCGAAGGGCCATTTATTAACATGGAAGAAGGAGCTAAAATTATTGCAGAATCATTTTCTAGAGCTGTATATTCGCTAATTTCAAAATGGTTTGACTGCAGAAGATTCTCTTCATCCTCCAAAATATCCTTCTTTAGCTCTTTTGAAAGGTATTCTGGATATGCTTCATATATTGAAGATGCCTCTGATATGATCTTTTCGACTAGTACTTTCGTTTCATTAATTTTACCAGCTTTCATAGACATTTTAATGAGAAGCATTATCTCTTGAGATAATCCAAGAGCAGGCACTGGAATCAAGACTTTTCCATTTGCATTAATTGTGCTATTTATACTCTCGAGAAGGCGAGCCTCAGCCTCCTCCCGTTGCGGAAACACATCTTCCTTGCCACCATGCGTACTTTCAATAATTATTGTTTCAACTCTGGGAAAATTCCATGATGCATTTTCTAAAGATAATGTCTTTGCAAACTTCAGATCTCCTGTATAAACAAGATTGTGATTACCACTGCCGATATGTAAATGAACTGATCCAGAGCCTATTATATGACCAGAATTACTCAAGACAAGTCTTATGTCAGGAGAGATATCTGTAACTATTCCAAACGATAAGGGAATTGTGTGGATCACCACTGCATCAATATCTCGAGCAGAAAATATTGGTAGATGATCGCTATTCTTAATATACTCTCTTTGCAACAAATTCATTAATGGTAATGTTGGCTCAGAACAGTATACAGGGCCATGATACCCATATTTGAAAAGAGCTGGCAAAAAACCTGAATGGCCAAGATGGGCGTGGCTTAAAATCACTGCATCAATTTCATCCATTTCAAGACCAGTTATATCGAATCTCGGAAAAGAATATAGTGTATTTTTAGCAGCTATGTTAACTCCACAATCTATTAAAATCTTACTTTCATGGGTAGTTAGCAAAACAGATGAACGACCTACCTCAGAGAATCCGCCAAGAGTAATTAAACTCGCTTCGGCTATTTCATTCAACTTAGATCTAAAAATTTTCTCTCCAACTTCTCTGTAAAAACGAATTCTCTCATTTACTGTATTACGAAGAATTTCGTTAATACTTCTGATAATATCCATTATTAAAGGAGCTTTTCTTATCCTTACTTTCCAACCAGTTTTTTCAATAAGATCAATATTATCAAAATCGTCTCCTAACTGGTAAAGTAACGAAGGTTTTCCAACAAAAACTGTAGCTTCACCTAGTGCTGGATCGAAGAACGTTTCAATTATTCTAATTTCCGGTGGGATAAATTTATGTAATATTTTATTTGCTTCCTCCTCTGACTTACGTATTGATTCATCGATTCGAATTACAATCCTTTTTTTTATTGTATTGACTATATTAGAAACGAGTTGAGTATTTTGCATCAAATGTCGAGGATTTTTAGAGTATAAAGCGATACGTGGCCCTTCATATTCAATTTTGGTAAGTCCTGCTTCCTCTGGAAGATTTTGCAGTATTGTTGCCATTATATTTTGACTAGTAATTTCGTTGTAGGGGGTTTTGTGTTGCATATCAATTTCACTAAATTATCGGTTAAATTTCGGCAGCAGCCGCTAGGTTTTTCAATATTTGGTCTAACATTTTCGCTATCCATTTAAAGAACGTTTCGATCGTTTATTAAAATACTAGTAAGAATCCAAAAGAGTCGAGACAACTTGAGTTTATAAAAACATTAAAGTTGAAATAGTAAGCCGATTATACTATTTTGCTGATATAAGTTGGAAGAAACAGATTCAGACATTACTACCAAAGGAGCCAGTTATGGAAGTGGCGGAGGCTATCGTGGCGGTGGATATGGCGGTGGATATGGCGGTGGATATGGCGGTAGAGGACGAGGTGGAGGATTTGGAGGACCAAGACCATTTCGACCTGCGCCAGTTAAAGTCGGTGACGAATATGATGTCAAAATTGAATCAATGAGTAAACGAGGCGACGCAGGGGTTGCAAAAGTTGAAGGTCTTGTTATTTTTGTCTCTGGCACCAAAGTAGGAGACAGCGTCAGAATAAAAATTACCAAAGTAGGTAGAGGATATGCTACTGCCGAAATGACTGCTCAATCATCGAGTGAAGGTGGAGGAGCAAGACTAGAAACATCTTCTTCCTCTGAAGGACTAGAAACATCTTCTTCCTCTGAAGGACTAGAAACATCTTCTTCCTCTGAAGGACTAGAAACATCTGAGAAAACATGAGATTCTTGTGAAATATCGCTAAAAACCTTCTTTTTATATAAGGCTAAAGATCTATTCCTTTTCAGTAAAAAAACTACAAGAATTTATATGCGGCACATTAGCGATTTTATATTGAGTTCATCGCCAACCCACCTAATGGAGTTACCGAGAAAGATCTTGATAGGCGATGGTGTAATTTCCCAGCTTGGCTCTATTATTATTGACTTGGATGCTAATATTTCAAAGGTTGCTGTCATAACTGGTTCGATTGTAAAAGCAAGGATGGGGGCAATCTGCATGTCTTCTTTGCATGAATCATGTTTGGAAAATTTGTGGTTCATATCAAGCGACGCATCGATGGAGTCTGTTCACAGGTTACAACGAACAATCGAAGATTATTCACCTGATCTAATTGTGGGTCTTGGCGGAGGAAGATCTGTTGACGCTGCCAAGATGACGGCATTTCGTTTAAAAAAATCATTCGTTAGTGTCCCTACTTCAGCTTCCCATGACGGAATATCTAGTCCTTTCGCTTCTATAAGAGGGAATAACAAACCTCATTCTGTCAAAGTAAACACACCTATTGGAGTAATAGCAGACACTCTTCTGCTTGCCAAAGCGCCCGGCCGTCTATTAGCGAGCGGGTGTGGAGACCTTGTCGCTAAAATGACCGCTGTCAAGGATTGGGAACTTGGACGTGATGAAAACAATGAATACTTTGGAAGTTATGCTGCTAATCTTGCGTATATGAGTGCAAAAATAATTCTGGATGAATCACCAAAAATGCGCGAGAATAATAGATTTGGAATACGAACAATTGTAGAGGCATTAATTAGTGCAGGAGTCGCATCATGCATTGCAGGAAGCAGCAGACCCTGTTCAGGCGCAGAACATCTTTTCAGTCATGCCGTAGAGTACATAGCGGGCAATGACTGTGGACTACATGGAGAACGCGTCGGCCTGGGCACTCTTATGATGGCCAAGCTTCATGGTATTGATTGGGAAATAATTGCTCAGACTTTAGAAAACGTAGGTGCACCAACAACAGCAAAACAAATCAAGTTAAATGAGCATCATGTAGTCAAATCTCTATTACTAGCGCAATCCTTGAGACCAGATAGGTATACAATCCTTACTAAAGTTAAATTAGATAAACAGTCTGCATTGGAGTTAGCCAAATCTGTAAATGTGCTTTGAGCCTTTTTAGCAACAATATTTCAATCAAATATATAGAAAAATTTAGTTACGTCTTACTTATTTCTAACTGTTTTCATCTCCTCGTTCTCTTCAGATTTAAAATCCCTCTGTTGTTCTACGTTGGAATTTTGATCATTGTCTTGCTGAGGTTGTGGTAATGCTGATGATTTGAAGCTTTCAATAAATTTAATTTCCTTCAAAGTTGGGACAAATTTGAAAACATCATTTGCAGCTGCACGTTTTATGATTTGCAATCCTTCGGCTAGGAGAGTTTCCTCAGGCAGTTCTATCTCTAACGTAAGTCCTTTGAGATTGATTTTAATCTTATTGTCATCTAAAGGTAGCCTTCTTTTCATTAATGATAATATTTTATCATCATCACTCTCAAGTTTCTTTACAATGTCAACGTCATACGTCAGAGTTCGGCCTGCAAATCTATGGTTAAAATCAATTTGAACTCTTCCTGATCCCACGTATCTGACAATTCCCGAACGATTATCGATTTCAATCACATCTCCTACTCTTACCTCATCAGCTTTCTCACCCAGCTTTCGCTGTGCAACCATTCTGACTTTATTAGGGTCTCTTTCTCCAAAGCCTTTATCAGGAGTAATTTCAACATCAATTTTGTCGCCTATATTCGCAGCTTCAAGAGCCTCATCCAATCCTTTTAGGACCCAGCCTTCACCGATAGATATAAGCCTTGGCTCATATCTGCGAGTAGGATCAAAGAGATCAGATTTCTTTGCTTCCTCTTCACGAGTTGTTTCAAAAACCTCGTTACTATCTTTAACTTTAGCAGTATAATCTACCAATATAAGAGAGCCTCTTTCCAAAGTCATAAAATTCGCTATAAATTTACCTTATATTAAGATTGATAGTCCTCAAAATATATGGTAAAAGTTCTCAGATGACTTGAATTATTCTATCTCCTTAATCTTTTCTAAAGCAGCTGATATGACCTCCTGATTCACCTTAAATCCTAATATATTCATCGCAGACGTAATTGACGCCAATGTTCTCATTACATGGTATTTGCTAACTTCTCCCATGCTTCCTACTCTGAATACTTTTCCCTTTAAGTCGCCAAATCCACCTGCTACAAGAACCTTGAATTCATCGGATAACAATCCTCTGAATTTCTTATCATCCATGCCGGGGAGATAATTGACAGCGATTACCAGGTTACTTCTGGCATTAGGTTTGGCAAATGGTGTTAATCCCATCGCACTTAAACCTGAATAGAATGCATCCGCACAACTCCTATGACGTTTAATTCTTTTATCTATTCCTTCTTCTAAAATTATATCGAGAGCCTCACTGAAAGCATAGAAGAGGGGAAGTGCTGGTGTGAAAGGTGTCTCGTAGTGCTCTTCATAATATTTAAAATATCGTTTCAGATTAAGATATTGGGTTGGTGGAGGGTTAGATTGCATATACTGTTTAGTTCTAGGACTTATCGATATAGGCGATACTCCAGGAGGCGCAGCGAGCGCTTTATGTGAGGCCGTTACACAGACATCGACGTTCCATTTATCTACAGGCAATTCATCTCCACCTAAGATTGAAACAGCATCGACAATGAAGTAAGTGCCCTTTCTCATTGACAGCTCACCTATCTTATCCAAGTATCGAAGTGTAGTACCCGTAGATGTTTCATTGTATACTGTGTATATCGCTTTGATATCATTATTTTTATCAAAGACTTCTTCTATCTTATCATATGAAGGATTCTCTCCAAAAGGAGCAGAAATTCTGATCGCCTGACCTCCCCAACTGTCTATCAAATCGGCAAGACGATTTCCGAATTCGCCGTTTACTGGGATAACTATCTTATCACCTTTTCTAATAAGATTAACAACGGAAGCTTCTACAGCTCCCGTTCCTGAAGTTGTTAACAATATAATATCATTATTAGTAAGAAACACTTTCTGCGTCTTTTCAACAATATCTCTGTATAAGGTGCGAAAATTATCGCTTCTGTGATTAATTATAGGCGCAAGCATTGCATTCATTACTCTATTTGGAACATTTGTAGGACCAGGAAGCATAACTAAGTATTCCATGCTATTCCATTAGACGAGCATATTCTCGGATATTTATAATTACGTTGTGCCCAGTAAAAATGATAAGCCTGATTGGGAAATGCTTCTCTGTGATAAAATTACGTCGCTTTAACTTGTTACAGAATGCGAGCAAATTGGGATGTAATGTCATTGCTGCCTTTCAACCTGAAAACATTTTTTACCTTACTGGCTTCTGGGGAGAAGCAATTGCGATATGTACAGAAGACGGCTCCAGTCTTCTTGTTCCTAAGTTGGAAGTAGAAAGAGCTATTCAAGAATCGAAAGAATGCGATGTGATTCCTACAGAACGAGGTAATGATTTGATATGTAGTCTTATTTCTAAAATCGATAGAAAAATGACATGTACCGACTGTAGCGATCAGAGCATCATCAGAATTATTCAAAATCAAATTGGAAAAAAATCGTTCATGGCTAATGTCGAACCATTCTTGGTTACTCGAATAATCAAAGATAAGGAGGAGATCGAAATGATCGAAATGGCAGCTAAAATTTTAGACAGACTCTATAGCATTTGCACAGAGGAAATCAAAGCTGGCTTATCGGAAAGAGAATTGCAGGCAAAGTTACTCTTTGAAGCGATGCTAATGAGAGCATATCCAACGTCTTACAAATCGTCACTAAATCCATTTATTATTGCTGGAGGACCAAATGGGGCCTTGCCGCATGCGCAAGTTTCTGATCGCAAATTTATAAAAGGTGATATGATTATTATAGATCTTACTTTAAGATATATGGGCTATATAGCTGATGCAACTAGAACATTTGCGTTGGGTAGAGCAACATCTGAGATGAAAAAAATATATGATATAGTTAAAAGATCCCAACAGGCGGGTTTGAACGCATTGCGTTACAACATTCCATGTAGCCAGCTTGATGCTATTTGCCGAAGGATAATCTCTGAAGAAGGTTACTCAGAATGCTTTATTCACTCAACAGGGCATGGAGTTGGTCTGGATGTTCACGAACCTCCATGGCTTAGAATAAACAATGAAGAGATATTGAAAGCAAATATGGCAGTAACAATTGAACCGGGAATATATTTACAAGGCAAATTTGGAATAAGAATAGAAGACACTACTATAGTTGGTAATCAGTCCAATGGAGGAACAAGGATACTAAATGCGTTCACAAAGGATCTAATTGAATTAGACTAGGCTATCAGACTATAAGATAGACTGGTCATACTACGGTCTCTTAAATTCTGATTCGGATTGAATATACGGACACACGTCAGTTTTATGCATTTACTGTCACATTTTATTTTGAATAATAAGGTTCTCTATAACATTAAGCAAATTTCTGGCTATGCTCAATTTGTTTTGAGGAGGTAGATGTAAAACATTTTTATGCTTATCTATCACAAATACTTCATTATTATCAGAGCCAATCTCAGAATCTTTTCTTCCAATATCGTTTGCAACGATTAAATCGCCTTTGCATTCCTTCAGTTTTTTATAGGCTCTTTCGATTATATTAGTGTCCGACACATTATACTCTGCTTTAAATCCGACTAGAAAAGTTTGTTTGCTTCTATGCTTAATTTTGTTTATGATCTTTCTTGTTGGTGAAAGAGTCAAAAGTAATTTTTCTTTACTCGTGGAAATTTTCTTTAGGGATTTTCTTTCAGGAGTAAAATCGGCTACTGCAGCCGATAAAATGGCAATATCATATCTTTTGAAAGAGAGTTCAGACATTACGACATCATACATTTGTTTACTTGTATTCACCCTAACGATTTTTAGATTAGGCGAATACTTAGGACTATAAGTTCCATAACCATATACAAGCGTAATCGTTGCACCTAATCTGAGTGCTTCTTCAGCAATTATGTTTCCCATTTTACCCGAGCTAAGATTAGTTATTACTCTAATTGGATCTATATACTCTACAGTACTGCCCGCTGTAACTAAGATGTTTTTTTCATAAAAGAAAGATTCAGTTGAGTTGATCAATTTAGATATTATTGATTTTAATATTTGTTCTGGAGAGACAACCTTTGCCTTTCCCTCTGTAATTATAGGCTGCAGAAAATCTACCCCTTGATCTTTGACTCTCTGGATATTTTCCTGAATAAGGCGATTCGCATACATTGACTCGTGCATAGCAGGTGCGATAATTATAGGAATTCTAGATCCGAGAGCAACACTTAGAACAGAAGTGACAGGTGTGTCACTGATTCCATTTGCAACCTTCCCTATTGTATTGGCAGTGCATGGGTATACAACAATCAGGTCAGACATACTGTAGTTTGCAAGGTCAATATGTTCAAGACTTCCTGTTAACTTAGTAACAACATTATTACCTGTAGCCCATTTCATCATATCTGGTGTGAGTAATGCAGATGCAACAGCCTCTGACATTACAGGATAAACTTCAGCACCATGGCGTATAAGTTCACGTGCTAAATCAATTGCTCTGTATGCCGCAACACTCCCTGTAATACACAAAACAATTTTTTTTCCTTCTATCTCACTTCCCTCTGTAGATACAATATCTTTTGATGAGTGAACTTTCGTTCTTTTTTTTACGTCCATTTCTTAATTATTTTTTCTCCTTTAACATTTTGCTTAATTCCTCAAGATCAGAGGGACATATATGAAAGACGTTTCCTTCTTCTGGAAACTTACTTGACTTCACATCATTAATATAAACTGAAACAGCATCGAAAATAGACTTAGATAACTCTGCATATCGTTTTACAAATTTGGGTTTAATGTCTTGATAGATTCCAAGTAGATCATGTAGGACAAGTACTTGGCCGTCGCAGCTCAAACCAGAGCCTATGCCAATAGTCGGAATAGAGACATTTTTACGAATGATGTCTGCCACCTCGCTTGTCACCATCTCTAATACAATACTAAATACTCCAGCTTCTTCAAGCGCTTTAGCATCTTCGATTAATTTTAATCCTGAAATCTTTGTCTTTCCTTGCAAGCTATATCCTTCCCATAAATTAGTAGTTTGAGGCTTCAAACCAATATGCCCCATTACAGGAATTCCTGTATTAATAATTGCCTTGATTGAATCAATTATCTCAATACCGCCTTCAAGTTTCACTGCATGACAGCCAATCTTGATAAATTTAATGGCATTTGCTATTGCCTCGCTTATAGATGCTTGATAAGATCCAAAGGGCATATCAGCAATTATCATTGCTCTCTTTGCTCCCCGTGACACAGCGCCGCAAAATATCAGCATTTCTTCCATGTTTATTTGATTTGTAGTTGGATAACCAAGCATCACCATTCCTGCGCTATCTCCAACTAACAAGATGTCGACTCCTGCCCTGTCACAAATCGAGGCAGTGGAATAGTCGTAAGCAGTTAAGACAGAGATTTTTTGTAATTTATGCTTCATCATCATAATGTCTTTTATAGTAACTCTTTTAGTATTAGAACTCCCGCTATCTTTGTCTTGCATTCGCGCCACGCCGGATAATTTCAAGTGATTCTGAGAGATTCTTGCTGTTGTCAAATTCATTTACAATCTTTTTGAGAATTATGTCTTTTTTCTGTTTCAGCCGCTTTGCTTCTATAACCATCGCGGGCAAGGCTCGAATAGCATTGTCTATGATTGTAACTGTTGCAGCCTTTGAGGTTCTTGATAGAGGATTAAGGTCTATAGCGATTACTTTTTTATGCATTTTAACAAGAGCCTCTGTTCGATCACCATCTTCTAATGGAACAAGTATATTATCAGCTCTATAGATCCCATCTTGATCTACTGTTCTACGTTCACTCAGTAATTCAGGAATTCTAGCTGAGTCTTTGCCGCGGATACCTAGAACTGCCTTTGCACCCATTTTTTTTAGTTCTTTTTCAATTGCTAACTCTCGTTCTCTTGTCCAATAGAATAGATTGATTTCTATATCAGCATTGACTAGGGTAGCTAATTCGACAATTTCTTTTGGACAAAGTGCAGCAAGGTTACCGTTAACTGAAATCACAGGATGAATTGCAAGTAAAAGTAAAGAACATGCAGCTTTTATAGCTGTACGTGCAGTCTCTGTCGTTTTTTCACCCAACATATAATCAAAAGTCTCCCCTCTTCCATGAGCAATTAACCCTTCTGGTATTACGATACCATTTCTAAATCCTTTCACAAGCAATTCTCTTATATAAAGAGATTCTGCTCGGGGATGACCAGATGGAATAATAGTTCGACGCATTGTTATCTATAGAGCTCTTGCTCCTATGTTGTCTATATCACATACAATCAAGGTGCCTTTAAAATCCTTCAAATATTCTTTTATATAATTTACCCTATCTGAATGTACGATCGTAAAAACAGTCTCTCCGAATAACGCAACACCTGCTTGGATCCTATGAGATTTTAATCTTTGGAGTGGCTCCTTACATCTGAACTCAGTTAACCCTAGAGAGTGAGCAAATTGGTAAGACATTCTTAAGAATTCATCAATGTCTTTTGATACACATAATTTTTTTAACATCTTTTCACCAAGTAGATTTGCCAAAGTTACATGATTCATAAGAAATCCTTCGGTTGAAAGCGGGGCAATGCATAAAATTACAGCTTTATAATCTTGGAGATCAATTTTTTCTATAAGCCCTACTCCCGGAGCACCAATACCAGTTCGTATCTCGAATCCTCCTGAAAATTCTGCAATCACGGTTCCTAAGCCTGTTTTGCATGCAATATCGGCACAATGTGCAATTTGTCCTACCTCGTATTTGGTAAGTTTTGTGTTAAGTGCGTCATTAAGAGCATAGGATAGACTTAGGGCTGCTGCTCCACTTGAACCTAATCCAAAACCTATTGGTATATTAGTCTCATGCTTAATATTAATATAATATGGCTTGTGAAGCAGTTTAATATATTCGTCCACAACCCATTTGGACACCTTTGCGTCTTCGACCTTACCATTGATAGAAATCTGATAATTTGTAGTATGATATTCAAACACTTCAACAGTTGTCATAATCCCGCGATCAATAGAAAAACCTGCGCCCTTTGAACCGCTATAATAGTAGTCCCAACTATCGGTAGGTTTTATGACAATACCGGTAATGTGACCAGGACTGAATGCCTTAGCTATGGCTACTGGACTAGCGACAACTAATACCACACGTGATTATCGATACCAAAAAATATAAAAATATTGTTTAATTAGTTTAAACAGGTTTAAACAAAATCGATGTCGCGCTATGCAAGAAGACTACAGAAAATAGGAAGTAGTATGTTAATATCTTTGCCCAGTGAATGGGTCAAGAATAACAACTTAAAAAAAGGCAATATGGTAATGATTGAAGTTAATAGAAACAACTCGATATCATTATATCCTTCTGATATAGAAGCTGAAGATGTAAAGGAGGTAAATATACCGTATCCTGTACCTTCAATAGAGAGTCTAATAAATCAAATCTATGGTGCTTATCTCCTTGGATATGATATAATCCGTATTAGAGGTAAATCTTTAATATCTTTTGATGATCGAGAGCTTATTAAACTCGCGATGAGAAAGCTTGTAGGACTAGAAATAGTTGATGAGGATGGATCTAATATAATTTCACAGTTCTTACTGGACGCGAATACATTAGATGCAGAGAAGATTCTTAGACGAATGAGTTCTATCGTAGCAGGAATGTACAAAGATACGCTTTTGGGATTTCAGAAAAGGGAAAATGGTATCGAGAAATTGATTGCGAGTCGGGACGACGAAGTAGACAGACAATATTTTTTGCTAGTGAGATTGATAAGAAGCGCAATGATGGATCAGAAACTGGCAAGTAAACTCAACTTAAGTAATATTGATATTTTAGATTATCGAATAGCTGCAAATCACTTGGAGAGCGCTGGTGATTATATTGCTGATTTTGCAACAGCTTTGCCTATCATTTGTCATGACAAACTAATCACAGAGATAACTCAAGCCGGCGTCTTAATTGAGAGAATGCAAGAAAAATCAGTTGCCGGCTTTATAAACAAAAATCGAATTGAATCAAATGAAGTTGTCAATATGTATGGTAGATTTAATGAGCTGTTGAATTTAATAAAGAAAATATCAACAAAGACAGAAATCTACCAACAAGATGCAACCATTGCAGTTCTTATTTCGATCTTTTCAATGGATAAAATTGCGAGATGCTGGGTAGATATAGCTGACTTAATAAAGCCGGTATATTTAACAGCGCCTTTAAAGAATGCCTAAGATTTAAAAACAAAAGTCGGTTCTTTTTGATCGAAGTAAACTAAGGTTAGGATTTATAACTATGAAAATTACCTCTTTTGCATAAACTCAATTGCCTTATTTTTATCATACTACTGATAGCTCAAAATGAGAGTCCGGTTATTGCCAATTTCTATTAATATCTTATGCATTAGAAATTAGATGCCAAGGAATAGTAATAATTTTGTTCATCAAAATTGCTGAACCCTACTAAAGGTAAGACAACTCCTATCTTTACAATCAGTCATCTCTTCTTTTAAGGATTAATAAGTAGAGAATACAGAGAATCTTCTAATAGCAGCTGAGGCTCTCTTATAAAACTTGAAAATATGGCAAAACAAAGCAAGAAGATGTGTATATTAGATAAAGCTAGGAGATCCAAGTCCGCACCAGAAACCATGGAATCGGAAGAAGAATCAAAACATTTACGAGCTAACTTTTGCATCGGAGAGAGGTATACAATTAACTGTTGGTCTGTTTGGTGATTGAAAATTAGAATTTATAATCTTAAAAGATGCGCAGCATATGCTTGTCATCGAAGAATCCCTAGGCATGATCATTATAGAGAATATGAGCAGGTAAAAAATACATGGATTTAAGGAAATGATCTTATAATTAATAGTAGCCATACAAAACGTAGTTTCGGAGTGAAGAAATGTATTATGTATTACTCCTTTAAAGAAAATAAGGATTTACTTTTATAGAAGAGTTTTGTTAATATATTGATGTCAAACCCCGATATTACAGATACAACATCTATAACAACTGCTAATAGAACAAAAAAAGTTACAATAAAAGATATGACTCCTGAACAAACTGCTGAAGCTATTAAGAATATTGCTAGAAATATTCGTGAAGGATCACATAAGATGAGAGAGGCAGTAAAAGCTATACGCCAGAGTGGTGCGATTGATGAGCTTACAGAGGCAGTTCGTGAAGCTACAATAGCAGCACGTGATACTGCTAAAGAAATCGGCGATACTGCAAAGGATATGAAAGAGCGTGGTGTAATAAGGGAAACTATTGAGGCTGCTGAGGAAACTAACATAGCAGCTCGCGAGACTGCACAGACAGTGCGGGACACTGTAAGAAGAAAAACAACTCAGTACCAACAAACATCAACAAGTCAAGCTGAACTGACGGGAAAAACTGCGCGAACAAAAACATCAGAAGCGTCCTCTCCCTAGGTTATTTAGGATGGAAACATTGTGCTATGGTTAATTGGTTTGCTTAACTAAGGCAGATGTTCATATCACTCGACAAATATCCAGTTAAATTGACGCTCCCCTCCGCTGGTATTTCTTACTGTTCTATGGGATTCAACTCTTTCCCAATTGAAATAAGGACAGCCGGCAATCATTCGAAATTTAACTTAAGTTTCTTTCGATAGATTTTATCGACAGCCGCCCACTCTTTACCGAGTACAACAGCTATATTATTGATGAACTTTATTAGAATCTTGCCTTACTCGCAAGGACCCTCATATCGATATAATGGTTTAATAAGATCAAATGGCCTCATGTGGATCCGCTTTTTGTTCTCTAGCTATACATGAATATCTTGAAATTCCGTATAGATTATAAAATCTAAGCATAAAATCTAAACATAAAATCTAAGCTATACAATTACTTCATCATTTTTTAGCTTAAATCCGTTTGGATACGAAACGTCATTCACTCATAATCTATAAATGACAACTTGTAACAATGGCATATGTCCTCATTTATAATTAAATTCATCAACTGTGCAAATCCTGGGTGAAGCAAGAAAAGCCAGCTGAATGTTTAAACGTAATGAATCATAAATATGCAAACAATGAAGGGCGATTCCGAAGTTTTTTGGCTGGCTACCTATTTTTTAGTATATATTGAACTTACATCGAGCATCTTGTATGATTTCAAGCTTGTCAACAGTTAAATTATATTGAATTTAGGATATAGAAAGTTAATGGTTAATTTGTTCAGACGCTGGAAACCGAAAGGAAAAATGTATAGCTTAAGATGTTTCCAATGTGGTTCCGGATTTATTTCAAGTTACGATCTTGAAGCACCTATATGTAGTAAATGCCTGCAAAAGGCCAAATCCTTAGATTCAACCATAGATAACGAAAAGATTTGTAGAAAATGTGGCAAAAATGGCGTTATCTACGGTAAAGTAGAGTGTCATTCTTGCTATTTTGGTTTCGAAAAGAAAGAGTCATCTCGATGAACTCATGGGCGTAATATCGCTCCTAAAACTATCAATCTGCTTTATAATATATTGTATTTAGTATACAGTCATAAAATTTAATAGATTAGGCTTATTAACAATGGTTAAACCAAAAGTAACTATAGAAAATTTAGTCCCTTCATGACTAATCAAAAATATTGGAGAAATAGATGGAGCATTGATCAACAAAAATTAAACGTCATAGGGATACTTAATCTACGGATGATATTCTTCTAACTAATTTGGAAGACGTAGTTAAATCAGAGTAAACAGTACCCAAGAGTGTGAGCTTATGGCATTATCTTTGCGAACCAACTGATTTAAGCCAGAATCACAATGTGGTAAAGTTATAAGAATCTGGATCGATTGGATGAACACAATTCAGTAAACACACTATTTAAAAAGACATTTTCTATTATATCTGTCGCCATTTTACAGTTGGCGAATGCTACTACACCAAAGGGGATTCGTCTATATGCATCCTGAATTAGCAAGTTATTATATAGACTTATATTTTGATCGGCTGAGTTGCCTTATCACGTCATAGTAAACACCAAATCCATATCAATTCTAAAACTGATTTACATATAGCAAGATGGCATCCTATGTTTAAAATCTATTGACTAATGAAAATATCTCGTTTATTTGATAAGGGTACAAATACGTATCAAGATGGGATAAATGAAGAATGGCATGGTGGCTTATTAAATTTCCCGTATTGGTAGACGCAATAATCAAGAATATAATCACGATTAATGCGCCGATAACTGACCCTAAAATTATAATTCTAAATTTTATATTACTTAATTTAATATCCTTTTTTCCTTTTTTTGACTGTTCCTTAATCTTCTTCACTGCTTCCTCTTTTCTCTTCTTCGCTTTCTTTGAATTTAGCATTGGTATCTTCTTCGTTATTGATCCATCCAAAGTAGATTTTTGAACCTCGTACAGTAGCGCTTCTCCTTGTTTAGATTTTTCATTGAAGAGTTCTAACGCTAAAGAGTAATCATCTTTTTCTTGACGTGATCTTTTACCAAGACTGCTAGTCCATTCTATAATCCAGGCTTTAGTGAAACCTTGTGAACCTCCATCTGAATTGTTATTAGTACTGTTATCCAATACCTTTCTTAATATTTATTATAAAATAATAATTTATAAATACCTACGTTTTTGTCACAACTCATTTATTAATTCTATCATAAACCAGAGCGGAAAGAATTAATATTAACTGATTACTTAGAATTTGAAATTAAGAAAGTAGCAGTATCGAACACACATATACTAAATATCTGTTTGGGTTTTTAGCTGCTCATTCATATCCTTAGCCTCTTTAATGATTTAAGCAATTAGCACACAACTAATTAAAATTTATTTCTACACCCCCGCGTCTGCCATATAAGAATCTTGATATCGTGGCGATGCATTCTAGTTCTCTATATATAATAGAATCACAAAGAAGTCGTCTGCAATTAATAAAATGTTAATGGTGTATTATTGTCATGAGAATCATCGTTTGCCTTGGAATCATAAGAGTTGTTATTGGCGAGCTGATGATAATATCTCTAAATACCTTCAAGTAGCATTTATATTTTTATTTCAAATAAATGAAAAGTCAGTTTTAACTGATCTATAAATTAGGTTTTATATTGTGTTTTTAATGACAATGAATCAAGAAGTAATATCTTGCTACGGTGCTACAATAGGGTAGTAAGTCTCTCTATTTCTATCTTCGAAGAATCAACAAGATTCCGTACTTATTACACCATGTAGAAGATAATATTAATAGTTACGTTGAAGAAACGACAGTTTTTCTTTATGAGGTTAGTGCAGATTAACGTAAGATATACTGTGCGATATGTCAATAATTCCTCAAATATTTATAAAAAATTCCTTATACTCAAGTTTAATTTTAATCTCATTCTGCGACACAATCCTTTTAAAAATATTTTATAATTGCCAGAATATATCGAAGACATAATCATTGAAATCACAGAATAGTTTGATAATTTCTTTCAAAATATCTATTATAAGAGATCATGAATCTATGATACAAATCAAATCGTATCTTGAAGATTGATCGTCATAATGAAATCAGAGGTATAACAATCTTCTAATTTTTTAGCATGGAAATAAACGATAAACAACAAACAGTATGAACAGATAATTATTGGTTCTCAGAAACTATCGGCATATTCTATGTCGGGTATTGGAGCATCGAGAACTGTTGCTATTGACGTAGATTCTGTTCTAGCTGACGCATTATTTGTGTGGACAAATGAGTATAATAAGCGCAGACACACAAGAATAACTAAAGGAGAAATCATAGCCTGGGATATTCCCAAAATCCTACCTATTAGTGCAGATGAAATCTATCAACTTTTTAGTTATATATGGAAGTATCGTTGGAAAGAAATTCCTCCCACTGAGCCTCAAATAGGAGAGATAACGCGGAAAATCCACCGTAAGGGTTATAGGATCTCCATTCTAACAAAGAGAGAAAGACCAACAGTAGCATATGTTGCAAAATGGCTTGACTTTCATGACGTTTATTCTGATGATTTGCTGTTCATTTACGATTCGACGCCTAAAGCTGGATATCCATTTGATATTTTGATAGATGATGCTCCAAAGAACTTAATAGATATAACTCCTCCAAAATCTGCAATCTTATTCAACCAACCATGGAACAGAGATTTTGACTGGCCAGTAAGAGTAAACTCCTTGAGTGACGCAGAAAAAATGCTCTAAATAAATTGAAATGATATATAGAGGATTGGAATTCTGAAATTGACTTTGAAATGCTGCAAATTTCTGTGAATTATTTCTCTCGATCAGCGATAACTAACTTCGACACTGCTAGGAATGAATGTCAACATTTCTAGTTAAAGGAAATTTATCTTGAATTCATGTCTCAGTTATTCCCATCTAAAAGTAAAAACGAATATGACAAAAATATACAAAGCTATATTGTATGAGAATAGAGTGTTAAACTTTATTTGGCCTAGTTCTGCAAAGGACAGGTTGATTCGAGTTAATATTGCTACTTTATTTGATCATTTAATGTAATCTAAAAATCTTACCCACTCGGGGAACCAGAGGTCATTTTCTGAAATACCTATACCACGAGCAAGAATTGCAGGAGAATTATAGTAAACTGCATCTGCTTTGATGTCTTTTTTCAGTGCCTCGTTTATACCGTCTATGGATGAGACTTTGCCGATATACTTATTTGCAATCAATTCTCTATTCTGTGTATAAAGACCAACCTGGCGGCCATCTACTGTTGGAACATAACATACTACAACATAGATGCGGCTTACGCCAGCTTGCCTTAAATAATGGATCGTTTCCCTGACTGTTCCTCCAGTCTGAATTGTACCCTGCATAGTCGCTATTTTCTTATTCTGAACAAGATTTTCTATTACAAATTTTAAAGATTTGCCCGTGGTCAACAATTTATTTTTGCTAATCTGTTCTGAAAAGTCAATCATATGATCGGAATCATCATATCTATCTTTGATTATACCCTCAGAAGACTCAAAATTTTTGGAATATTTTTGATACTCGGTGCTAAAGCCTAAAGTCATTGGACGAGTATAATCAGGTTCAGCGTATGCTGAATCAAGCTCTACACCGTTTGCTAAAAAATTCGCCTGTTCTTTGCCAATATTTTTTCTAATGGCGTAAATACTTTTGCCATTGACTATTGCTGTAACATGAGATTCTCGAATAAATTCAAAGGGATCCATCATCACTCGATCTTTCGAGAGATGAACAAGAAGCTCTAACCCATTTTCTTTACTCAATTTTATTAATTGGCCCGCCGTTACATCATTAAAGTGCATGTCGATTAATGAAGTCCTTAATGAATTTTCCGATGCGATAATGCTCAAGGTCTTGGACTTGTTGGTAGCCGTGACAAGTGGCTTGAAGCCGCCACTATTTCTATAAGCATAGATGTTGTTATCCAGTTTTAAGATAATATTTCCTTTCAAATGTCTGTCCAAGAATTCTGCTGCTCGTTCTGGATTTTGTTTTTTGATTAATAAATCTACAAATATGTAATATATTTTAAAAAGAGAATCTGATTCCTTGGCTTGTCCAATATTAGGATGCAAGTATAACTTTTCAGTATCTACAAGGAAGCCATCAAGCAATACCTGTATCAGCCTCATGCTAGGAAATTGCGGTGATCTCTTGGAAAGATATCCTATTCCATTATCACCAAATAATTTTTCACTCTTAGCAATTTTCAAAATAATGTCGTCAGAAGGAAGTGATCCTTCCTTTTCGGCTACTCCATTTCCTATAGCGATTTTCCAATAGGCTTTACCTCTGTGCTGCAGCATTCGCATTGAATGTGCAAGATAATAGATTGCATTCTTAGACGAGTCCGCACCAAGGTTTAAAACGGCGACAATTCCAGCCAATTTCACTTACCATGTTGTCTTAATTATAAAATAGATAAAAATCTTCTCTGAATTAAGAAATTATACCTTATGTGGGATAATTTTATTTCTAAGATCTAAATTTTTTGTTTTAACAAAGCGGAGTAAATTATTTTGCTTGCAAAACACTTATCATTTTATCGTATTATGATAATAACGAATTTCTTCTTGATTCTGAAAGATATTAATCAGGACATCTTATTTCCTTATAGTGTTATTATGCTTATAGGTATTGTTGGCAAAGCCAATGTTGGAAAGTCTACATTCTTTAATGCAGCAACAGCACTTACTGTTCAGGCCGCAAATTACCCGTTTACAACCATTAATTCAAATTTAGGAGTAGCGTATGTTAGACAAAACTGTGTATGTACAGAATTTGGTGTTCAAGACAGTCCAATTCATTCAATATGCATTGAGGGCAATCGGTTTATTCCAATAAATTTGATTGATATTCCTGGTCTGGTTCCGGGAGCTCACCTAGGCAAAGGCCTAGGAAATAAGTTTTTAGATGACGCAAGACAGGCTGATGCTCTGGTTCACATTGTGGATGCATCTGGTTCTACCGACAGCGATGGTAAACCAATTACTCCAGGTACAGGAGATCCTATATCGGATATTAGGTTTGTAGAAGAAGAGTTTGATAGGTGGCTTGCCTCGCTTGTTAACAGAGACTGGAATAAAGTTTCTAGAGAAGCAGAAGGTCAAACACAAAATCTGGAGCAGATGCTTACTAAACGATTATCCGGACTAACTATTAGGCCCAGTCACATAGCTAATGCTCTAGCTGAAACGGGGTTGTATAATAAAAAAGCAATTTTATGGACACAAGATGATATTTTTAGTTTCTGTAAAATTATAAGGATAAAATCTAAACCAATCGTGCTAGCCGCAAATAAAGCAGACCTTCCGTCAGTAGACAAAAATATCACTGCGATTAAAAAAACAGGTCGTGATGTCATTGTGTGCGCTTCTGAAGCAGAAAATCTCCTAAGACGGGCTGCAAAGAAAGGGATTATTCATTACCTTCCAGGGGATAATTCTTTTGCTATAAAGCCGGGAACAGAGCTTAATGATATGCAAACAAAGGCGCTTACCATGATACATAACGTAATTTCAAAGTATGGCTCAACAGGTGTACAAGAACTCATAAATTATGTGTGCTTCAAACTACTAAATTTAATAGTGGTTTATACTGTAGAAGATGAGCTTAAATTAATAGATAAAAAAGGCAATATTCTTCCTGATGCACGGTTACTGCCAGTAGGATCTACTGCTAAAGATTTGGCTTATGTGATTCATGCTGATCTGGTAAAGGGTTTCCTATATGCTATAGATGTACGGACTAAACAGAGATTGAGTTCAGAGTATAAACTCAAAAATAATGACGTTATCAAAATTGTTTCTGCAACAAGTAGAGGTTGATTATGATAATATGATATCCCTTGGAATAGAAAGCACTGCCCATACATTTGGTTGTTCCGTTGTGGAAGAGAAACCAACTAATAATAAAATTGGCAAAGTGCTTTCAGATAAACGAGATGTTTATAGACCACCTGAGGGTTCTGGTATACACCCCCGTGAAGCGTCGAGACACCACACCGAAAAGTCTACCGATATTTTGATGCGCTCATTAGAAGAAGCAAAAATTAGTATAAAGGATGTAGATATCATTGCCTATTCTGCGGGACCGGGATTGGGGCCTTGTCTAAGAGTAGGCGCAGTGATGGCAAGAACTTTATCTACTTACTATAAAAAACCACTTATCCCCGTTAATCATGCCTTAGGACATATTGAATTAGGGGTTATGCTTACACATGCTTCGAATCCTCTGGTATTACTAGTATCCGGTGGGCATACAATGATTCTAGCCTTCTCAAAAAATAAATGGAGAGTCTTTGGAGAAACTCTTGATATTACTATAGGACAACTGCTCGACCAATTCGGACGATCATTAGGTTTTGCATCTCCGTGTGGAGACAAAATAGAACAGCTTGCGAATGGATCATCAGAAGAATACATGCGTTTACCTTATGTTGTCAAAGGCAATGATGTCTCTTTCTCAGGATTGCTTACATATGCAAAGAAACTTGTTCTAAATAAAAAGAATGAATTTTCAGAAATCTGCTATTCTATACAAGAAACTGCATTTGCAATGCTTACAGAAACGGTAGAACGTGCTATCTCGTTTACTGGTAAAAGAGAGATAATGATAGTAGGAGGAGTTGCGGCAAACAAGAGACTTGCACAAATGCTTAAAATTGCATGTAAAAGACAAAATGGAACATTTTTTATTTGTCCTCTCCAATTCGCAGGAGATAATGGAGCGCAAATTGCGTGGACTGGACTTCTTTATTATAATACTCTTAAGAAGGGCGTAAGTATAGAAGAATCCTTCATACGACAGTCTTGGAGAATAGATAGTGTAGACGTTTGCTGGCGTGATTAACTATCTGTTCATGTTGTCATTTTTTGCTTCTCTATTGCCTTTACCCATTTGCTATTATTAAAAACGCCAAACTTGTAAACTGTGTGATCCACAATAATTGTAACTTTTTTTATCAGAAGGCCTTCTGCCTTTACAGATGATATTTTATCAAGGGGAATGTCTAAAACCGCCTCTCCAGTTTTTTTTGAAAGAAGAACCATTCTTCCCTCAGTCTTTTCGAAGATCAGCCGCCGGTTAGTTAAAGTGAGTATGCCATTTCTAAGTTTGTCTTCTGCGCAATCTTCTTGCAGGATCATTTTCTCTCCACTTCTTCGTTCAATAGCACTCACATTTTTATCTTTAAGTGCAATGATATATTACTATTGCAGCAGACAAAGAAACTACTTAAGAGAGGAGCCGAGGCTGACATTTATGTTGGTAACTGGCATGGTAAGAAAATGATCTCAAAGATCAGGAATGTAAAGTCATATCGCCATAAATCATTAGATGATGAAATTCGTAAAAGTCGAACAATAAATGAAGCCAATATGATTTCTGCTTCTAAAATGACGGGTGTTGTATCCCCATTCTTATATTTTGTAGATCCTTTTTATGCAGAAATTATAATGGAATTTGTAGAAGGTAAAGTCGCAAAGGATATTATAACTCCCAGATTATGTGAAGAAATTGGAAAATACACTGCATTACTCCATATGAATGATATTATTCATGGAGATCTCACGACCTCAAATTTTATCGTCAGTAAAAAATTAGTAGTGCTTGATTTTGGGTTATCTTATTATTCGAAGCGTAGGGAAGATCGCGCGGTGGATATTAGATTAATTAAAGAGATATTTAGTAGTGCACATGTATCATTGTACAAAGATGCTTACGAAGGTTTTCTACTAGGTTATTCTGAAATATATGGAGAATATGAAACGCAGAAAATCTTAAAAAATGTTTCAGAAATAGAAAGGCGAGGAAGGTATACACAATTAATGCAGTAACAAGATTTCTCATAATACTTTGGCCTTTCTTGTATATGCCGTTTTTTTATGATGCGAAGATGGCCAGAGTTTAATTCTAATAAAGAAGCTTATCTTGAATATATTAGGTCTCCGCAACCAATCCGAATTCAATTAATAATTTCGAGATTAAATAAATATTAATATTAAGATACTAAATATTAAGGTACTACAAACGTTAACTAATTCAACATTCTATTTCTTAAATATTTGTGACTCTGATATGAATGAATGAATGACTTGTTAAATTATTTGATGGAAGAAGGAATTACTATAAGCGGCATAATAGCCAATGCAAAATTGAATGAGAACTAAGAAGTACTTTTGTCAGTTAGTATCTTATAGTTTAATCAGTTTATCTTATACTAATCCGCACCTGTATGATGAAATAAGATGTCTGTTATTTTGGAGTAAATTTATTTTGTCGTTTCAGGGATACTGCAATTTTCTATTTATGCGATTTATTCAATTCTCAGTTCATTATAATAGAGTCCGATAGAAAGTATACTATATTTTCATACATTATCTACTGACTAGTAATGAACAAAAAAATCTGAATGTCCTTTTATGTCTGCTGCTATCTATTGTAATAGATGAAATCACTTCACTTTGCCAGTAATAATTATAATAAATATGTAGAGATTCAGTCAGTGTTGCGAAAATACTCTATTGATGTATATTTTTCAAGAACAATATTAACTGAAATTCAATCCAATTTTTTGATCGAAATAGCGATAGAGAAATCGAGATCTGCGTTTGAACAGATATCAATGCCTATTATAGTAGAGGATGATGGGCTCTTTATTGATGAGCTAAATGGCTTCCCAGGTCAATATTCATCTTACTCTTTTCAAACTATCGGCAATGATGGATTATTAAAATTATTAATCAACTCAAAAACAAGAATTGCTTACTTTAAATCGGTCTTTGTATTCTATGACGGTAATATTCTACAAAGTTTTGTAGGTGAAACAAAAGGGAAGATAGCTCATAGACCGATGGGTAAAGGCTGGGGATTCGATCCAATGTTTGTTCCTGATGGAATCGATCTAACATTTGGTCAATTACATCAAGAAAGTAGAAAGGAAGAATTTTCCCATCGAACACAAGCACTGATAAAATTTGCAAATTGGTACAACTGTAAAAAAAGAGCAGAGCATTAATAAGTAGAGCAGCATGGCAGCAACAACCTAATAATAAGAGGTGGAAATGAGCGAATAATTTTTAACATTTTTTAGAGTTGAATTTGGGAGAGTTCATCTTTAATTTGTTATTTCTTATCGCCTTATTTGTAGTCGGCTAGATAAAATCTCTTTTTAGGAGCTAATTTTTTGCCTGTGGTACTGCTAAATATAGTGGTTATAGTCTTTGGCTGAATTCCTGCTACTTGATTATTCAATTATGATTCTTTCTAAAAGATTACACATAATCGGTTCTTCATTCTGTAGTTAAGTATTCCATGTAAAAACGAGATTGGTAAAAAGATTTTCTACATTAAAAAAGGTATACTCGGTCCATCTTCTGCTTTTCCTTTATACACTAGATTATTGTAAAGGAATATATCCATTAATCCATCTATTAATATATCGTTTATGATTCTGCAAAACTACTATCCTAGAAACCTCGCTTTCATCCATTATAAAAAAGTCGGTTATTGTGTCATGTAATTGAGAAGCAAAATTGCGGACTTCACTCATTTCGAGCATATTGTTTTTCTCAAGTCGTTGGGTAGACATACCAATATGCATGTATGACTTCAGTTCAATGAAGTGCGGATTAGCCTGTCGAATCATTTCTGCTAATTCATCGATAATTGTTGTATTATCATTATACTCTCTGATCATTGTCATTCTTAGGACTGTTCGAGTATCAACTGTTGCTAGAAATCTCAAGCTTTCCCACCACCTTTCCCACGCGTCTTTATGACGTGGCCTGTTAATACGATAAAACATTTTTCTATTAGATGCATTTGTCGATAAATAGATCTGAGTGGGCAACGCATCTTCATCAGCCAATCTACGAAGCATTAGCGGTTCCTGACCGTTTGTCACTAGGAAGATAGATTTTGTAGCCTTTAAATTTTTTAGATATATTATTAACTGGGGCAACTTTGGATACATCGTAGGTTCCCCAGATAGTGAAATAGCATAGTGAGTGGGAAGCAAAGATTCGTCTATCTTCTTCTTCTCATTCTTTTTATTTCCATAAAAACCGTTGATCAATTTCATTCTCTCATGCAATAATTTCTGTACAATAACGTCAGGCTCATCCACTAACTCTGGAGGCATTTCCAGGGTATCATAAAATTCTGTTGGACGCCAACAATATACACATCTGTTCTCGCAGTTCATAGCAGCTGGAGTCATTTCCATACATCGGTGAGTCGAAATTCCATAGAACTTATGCTTATAGCAATTTCCTTCATTTGCAAATGACTTTTTTGTCCAATGACATAGTTCAACGGCCGAATGGTTATACACGCCGTACTTTGCCTTCTGTAATTTTGATTTTAGCGGTAGTGTAATTTGGATAAGATTGTCTTGTGTCGTATGTGAAACATGCTCATCAGAGCAACTCATTAGGATGTTTATTCAAACACAGCATTTAAAGATTGCAATATTTTAAGGGTATAGGTGAGCTATAATTGTTAGCATGTTGCAGATTGAGTTCTGAAACTTAATACGTGTAAATCGTATTTAAAAATAACGTACATACATTAGTTTATATAAACATCTTTTTATTCCATCAGAATCAGCAATACCACACTTATTATAAATCAACTGTATTACAAGAGATCAGCACATTTTAGCAAAGTTCATAGAATAAGACGAACCAAAATCTAGCTAACAACATCACATTTTTTTAATGCTATAACAATGAATACTTCCTATAGTGTAATGATTGATACCAATGAAATAATGAATATTGGACTCAAACTTATAGATTGGAAAAGGATGCCTCCAGACAGTGCGATTCATGTTAAGGGAAAACAAATCAAAAAGGTTTTGATTGCAGTTGATGTCACATCTGCCGAATTAATACTTGCAAAAAATTTAGGATGTGATGCGGTAATTGCACATCATCCGTTGGGCTCTACTGCGCTTAACTTTTACAAAGTCTTTGATAGACATATTGAGTTTATGTTAGAGCATGGAGTTCCAAAGGACAAGGCAGAGGATATTGTAAAGAAGATGAAGGATAGAATCAAGGTCAAAAGTCATGCGCATATATATACTGACGTGGTATCCACCGCGAGAATTCTGGGAATGCCTCTAGTAAATATTCACCAGCCGTGTGACGAGTATATGAGAAGAAGAATCTTAGACAAGATAAAAACAGGTTATAATGATCTGGTATTGGATATAGTAAAATCAATAGAAGAGATTCCTGAATTTAGAAATTCAGATACAAGAATAGAGGTTTGCTATGGAAGTAAAAAAAATAAAATTGGGAGGTGGGCACTTGTTATTGCTGCAGGAACTAATGGAGGATTTCCAATTGCTAAAGCATATTTTGAATATGGAATTTCAACCGTGATCTATCTTCATATTGATTATAATGATTTAACCAAAATATATGAGGAAAAGCTGAAAGGCAATCTTATTATTCTAGGTCATCTCGCAGGCGATTCAATTGGATTAAACGCGTTAGGTGATAAATTAGAAGAGAAAGGGCTTGAGACTGTCAGATTGGGAATTATACCATCAAAGTAGGAAAGCAGAATTATAAGATCAGCTTCGTAGTAACTGAAGGACTTATCTAACAATTATATACAGTAATTGTTGCAATTTAGATAATGGCCTTCGTAGTATAGCCTGGTTAGTATAGGCGGCTGTGGGCGAAGGCTCCTAAATGAGCTTTTTGGTAGAAACCGCTTGAGGAGGGTTCAAATCCCTCCGAAGGCCTGTATTGAGTATCGTTTTGGTCCGAAGGAATTATTATGGACGCCGAGAATAGTTTCAATTTATAAGGTTAAGCAATATGATTGCTTAATATCTCCGAAAATACTTTTTAAGTCAAATTATGTAAGCACAGAATGACATGTCAAAGGGTACGATTTTGATAGTTGACGATGAATTAGATATTACTCTTGCCTTCAAAAAGGGTTTAGAAAGCAATGGATTTTTAGTAGATGTATATAACGATCCTGTCATAGCTCTATCTAATTTTAAATCAGAATTTTATGATCTGTTGTTAGTCGATGTTCGAATGCCAAAAATGAACGGTTTTGAATTATATCAAGAGATAGAAAAGGTAGACAAAAAGGCCAAGGTTTGTTTTATTACGGCTTTTGAAGTGTATTATCAGGCATTAAAGGAAATATTTCCGACGCTAGACGTAGGGTGTTTTATCCGAAAGCCAATAGAAATTGATGATCTAGTAAGAAGAATAAATTCAGAGCTAGATTCAAGCAATAATGATAATTGAAGTATCTAGTTATACTTGAAAATCCTTAGACTAGTAACAGGGAAAGCTGAATAAACACTAATGTAAAAAAATGCGTGTTAATTTCTACCATAAATAAAATAAAAAAGCTAGTGCTTGAGATTGAAACTGAATTTGTTATATCTTGTGGTTGCTATGATGAATACTATGATGGCTACTCCTAATATGATTGCAGCGATTGGTCCAAATTCTGGTATGATGTGAGTACCTGCAATTTCTATTTTCTCAGCACCGTTTTCAAATCCAATTTCTAATGTCCTTACTTCGTTGTTATTTGATATTTCTTCAAAGTCTTTGGGCTGGTCATCAACGAATACTGCGTAT
>Ga0126310_10000004_pt1 | contig 68866 bp, 65 predicted proteins | sample Plot60_FD_92540 | JGI IMG/M metagenome (GOLD analysis project Ga0126310, IMG submission 92540) | Serpentine soil microbial communities from UC McLaughlin Reserve, CA, USA - Plot60 | ecosystem: Environmental > Terrestrial > Soil > Grasslands | place: USA: UC McLaughlin Reserve, Lake County... | reverse complement strand
TTGTTGCTGCTCCTGTTTGATCTGTTTCCTGCTGGTCAGTATCATTAGCATTTGTTTCATCTTGTGTTGCTGCTTCGACTACTTGCTTGTCAGCACTATCTTCATCATCTGTAACATCGTCTGCTGTTGTTGCTGCTCCTGTTTGATCTGTTTCCTGCTCAACTTGAGCGTAAGAAACAGGTGAAAAATTCCCTAAAGTTGTAGTAATTGATAGTAATAGTATAGCAATCGCTATTACGACTCCAATACTTTTTTTGTTTTTCATTTAAATGCAAATAATAAAAACAAGACTGAGTATTTAGAGTTTACATATTCCTAATACATTGAATTATCTTATTTATCTACACATTCATAATTTTATTATTATTATTTTTTTTGTAAATTGTCCCTTTTTGTAATTTTTTAGCATTATGAAATAAATATTATGTAAATTATATAGTAATTGTGATAATGCGAAAACATTATAGTCGATGTGATTTGCTTGAACGCAAACAGCATAAAATTTAATCTCATAGCAAATATTGTATTAGATATCTCAAATTACTATAAAGTACTGAGGTTATCTATAGAGCATACTTCATTTAAGCTCACGCGAATGGACCTAGTTGCGCTTATTTATTGAAAGTATATTTCAAATTTTTACAGTCTTGTAAAAATATCACTATAGCATCACTGGATTGCTATCGATAAATTATAGATATCAAGTTATCGTTCGCACCAATGTTTTAGAACACTGGACTGTCTTACTTGTGTTATCCGGCATCTAGCAAGAAGAACTAATGCAAAAACACTGCGCATATGAACACTAAATGCAATCACCATTAAAGGTAAAGCGCCAATTGTTACTATACAAGTTGATGGATCAACCAATAAATTTTGGATTGCCTACATAGCGGATATTTCCAATACGCTAGAGGCGGCAGGAAGGCACCTTTCAAAAAACTATGCACACGTTCGAAGTTATAGTACGTCAGGATCGCAGGCGTTAAGGCACCCGTAATTCGTCATATTAAGTGAACAACAGAATCAACCTGTGCTAACAGATTTTCAGCGAAACCTCCAAGATAGAGCAATGTAAAGATGTACAGTGCACAATGACAAATTCTAGCATGATTAGAAATGCAAGAAGATAATGTTGCTAAATTATCAAATGGAAATTTAATGGAAAAAGCTTGTAATGATGGCTGTTTATGAAAGTCAACCTTGATTGAAGAAATGGATCGATGTAAAAAACATTTTGGATAAAACCATAGATACTCATTTTGGTCTTGTATAGATATAGTGTACTAACTTCAAAATTACCGTATTTCTTATTAGATAGGATACTATCTCTACGTAAACTGGCTTGATTACTGCATGATAACTTAAAGTAAATGTTCAGTAATGAAAAGATCTTTCTCGCTCTTTTTCGATCCACAAAAAGTCAAGATCGAAGAAGCTTCCTTTTTATGTACCATCTATAAATAAAATAACCGGCGCTTATTATAACAATTACGATTATAAGCGGCCGTAGAAGGTAGATTAGGACTGCAGCTATTATTATGAGAATTGCAATTATTATTATATCTGCAAGATTTAATGCCCTTGCCATATTGAATTATAATAGAATGACCCATCATAATGTAAGAATATTTGCTACAATTACCGTATTGCAAAGTTACGTTCGTATTCTTATTGGAGGAATCAATTTGTAATATCTTGACCCTAAAAATGATATGTTATGAACTGTAGACAACAATATGTACAATAACCAGAATCCATAGGATTCATGCAGGCATATCTTATTAAGTGTTATATGACGATTGTTAAAATATAAAACAATTTATTATATATCTTTATATTCTACAAGAAGATTCGAAACTTTGCTCTTATTGTTATTCCACGGTGATTTAGACAAAACATTAAATTTTAGTCAATCCAGTTATTACTGTAAAACGTTCAAAGTAGCAGACAAACCTCTGTGGTAGCTAAAGATATTCTTCCATTTTCTTACTAATGCCGACAGCTCCGTCTTTGCCAGCCTAATTCATAACCTAGTAGTTATGTGGCTTTATATTCTTCCAAAATTCTTATGCCATACTTCTATCGTAATGGACATACTATCTATAGAATCTATATTTACTATTGGAGGGTTAGTATGTGATAGTCAACTGATTGGTATATAGAGATTATTGTTAGCAAAGAACTTGTACCGAATCTTGAATATAGCTTACATATCAGTGTCTGACAAATGAACTTTAATTCAATAAGAGAGTTATAAGCACTGAATGGATTTAACAAAAGAGCCATTGTATGATTAATGTATGTGCAGATCTAAATAGAAGACTTTTAATTCTATCAATAATCGTGAGAAGTTTATCAATTCTTATATCTTTTAGAAGGTTAGCAGTAAAAAATAAGTTACCCAATGTTCTTTAGCAATATAATATAAATAAAGAAATTGTAGTCTGTATTCATATCACATTTTTGTTAGTTTGTTATATTATGAAATAATATGATCGGACCCTATAATTTCATCGCAAAATTTTTTTGACGGCTAAAGCAAATATATGATATTGTCTCCTCGCTTTGGATTTTTCAAGAAGAAAAATAACCTCCCAGAAATCAGACCCTCTATTAGTGGTAGCCGGCCGACAAAGGCTATTGACATAAACCTTATGGATGCTCTCGCGGAATTAGCTAAGATTGAATCAGAAAATGTCCGCGTCTTATCAAATGAACTTTCCCCCGTTAATGAAGATGTCACTAGAACCCTAAGGTCAATACAAAAAGTAGCAGATGACCTGGAAAAAGATAACATTAAACTAGAAGAGGACAGGTTTAAATCAATTGTACAAAATTCAAAAGGAACAGTAGTATCATCTCTAAAAAGAGAGTCTTCTTCAGTTATGCCTTTGCCACAATCTGCATATGAAGCAAAAAGGTTCAAAGAAAAATTAGAGTCTATTGTGAACCGTTTTGGTGAAGTTAGTGGCTCACACAGTAAGGTTTTTAATATTTTTATGAAGAAGTATGCTGGAAAGCTGAAGGATGAATTTGAGAGACTTTCATCGCTATTGGAAGATGCAAGATCTATTATTAGAGATTTTGAAGAAAAAGCAGGAGAAATTGTAGAATGCAGTAAGCTACTTAATACAATTTCCCAAAAAACAAGTTCTGTAAAATCAAACAATGTAGAACTTGAAAATACCAATAGAGAGCTTGAAAAATTAGAACATGATCTTAAAGAATTAAAAAATGCATTAAAGAAATTAGAAGATTCAGCAGAATTTAAAGAGATTGCCCGTACTTTAAGTGAAATAGATAGACTAAAAATAGAAGAAGAAGAATTTCATAAACAATTGCTAGATCTTTTTGGCCATTTATCCCGAGCTATTACCAAGTATTCTTATGGTATGAACAAGGAAACATATAGGAGGCTTCATGTTTTGTCTGATGAGCCATGGAAGATTTTTGAAGAAGCAGAAGGTGTTTCTCCATATGTCAAACTACTATATGAAATTCGCAAATCAGTCGAATTATATGATATAACTCTTAAAGATTCAGATAAAGTCATACAATATTGTGACGTTATCCTAAAATCGCTTCCGCAATTTCAAGAAACAAAAAAAAATAGAAGGTCAAGATTGGAGTTATTAGATAAGAATGATGTTGACTCGCTTGTCAAGACATCTGTCGAAATCAAGGAAAGAATTCAAAAAAATATTGAATCAATTCAAAGTAATAAAAGATTAATGGAGCAATTACCTGAACAAATTAATGAAACGAACTATGAATTAGAAAATTTGACATTTAAAGCCGAAGAATGTCTTCTGAGGATCACCGGAAAAAAGTTTAGAATACTAAAATGATTACTCTATTAGATGTTCTCTTCAAATCCAGAATATGATTGCGACTAGATTTTGTAATCGGCATGGTTCTATTCTACAGAAATGAACCTCTAAGTGGTCCAAAGTTGTATTTCTAGTAATTATTTAACTGTTCTAGTCACTATGCGTCCTAGAGTCAGAGCGATATGAAAATTTAGTCAGACCTAGTGAATTTATATTGTTTTAAACCTTTATACCCTTTTTTATGATACAATCTCTATTATCCATTCCTGTTGCCGCTAAGTTGATTATTATAATTGCAACACCAAACTTGATTAGCACCTAATATGATCCTGTCTACTTCTGTCAAATGGTCAGTCTCTTCGAGTACAAGAAATTGTACATCAATAACTGTACAAATCCAACAGGACTTTTATCGGGTTTCTATAAAACTATATAATAGGTATTATCTCTTTCGCATTGGAGCCTCCAGTAATTCTGACATGGAAATTTCTAACTATCTCTTCTTGTATTTTATCTGTTATGTTTCTAGATCCTTAATGGAAGAAGTAAACAAAGCTTGAATTAATTCATTATTATTCTTTCAACAAGATTACTAAACATAAACTGAATCCAAAATCAAAAGCATAACTAGCGCTAAATTACAAACATCATAATAACACAAAGAGCCATACCAATAACAATTGACTTTAATTTATCATTTTAGCTATCTGTTTTTATTATCTATCATTAGAATTCTATTCTCATTTAAGCTATAGAAACATCTAGCGCCAAAGTGCTGAAACTATTCCCAATCCTGCAACGGCTAGGCCTCCGTATGCCAAAAAATTGATTCCTAGTATAGATGCACCGAGAGCCAAACCAATGCCACTAGCTATCATGATAGCTTCCCCTATTCGTCTTTGGTTTCTCATAAATAACATATGAATAGTAGATGATAGATTATAAAAGCGTGGCGATTCTACGAGTCATATTTTATATAGAAGTATCGATAGGAGAATAAAACGATTTAATTGAAAACTATTATCTATTTGGAATTTTATAATGCGATCCATTATTCTAAATATTACGTTATGAAAAGGTAAATATCACAACTATTCTATAGTTTTCCTTAAATGGGTATTCCTGAAAAAATAAAGGCCATCGAAGATGAGATCCATAAAACCCAGATCAACAAAGCTACGGAATTTCATATTGGTTTACTAAAGGCAAAATTGGCTCGTCTAAGACGTGAAATGGAGGAAAACACCCATGGAAAAACAGTTTCGAGCGGTGGTGAAAATGCGGGTTTTGACGTCAGAAAAACAGGCGACGCGACAGTAGTTCTTATCGGACTGCCAAGCGTTGGGAAATCCACTCTTCTAAATACAATGACAAATGCTAAATCTAGAGTTGCTTCCTATCAATTTACAACTCTGACGGCCGTACCAGGCATTATGGATTATCGTGGTGCAAAGATTCAAATTTTAGACCTTCCAGGCATTATAGAAGGCGCAGCATCCGGAAAAGGAATAGGCAAAAGAGTACTCTCTGTGGCTAGGAGTGCTGATCTTGTTCTGATAATTTTGGATGTTTTTCAACCACATCATTTGAGAATTTTAAAGAATGAATTAGCCCAAATTGGAATTAAGATTGATCAGAAGTCTCCACAAGTAATAATTGAAAAGACATCTATTGGTGGAGTTTCTGTAAATATACTCGTTCCAACCAAATTAACACAGAATTTTATAAAGGAAATTTTGCGTGTATCAGGTATACACAATGGTCGTATAACAATAAGAGAAACAGACTTAACTGAGGATCAATTAATCGATGTTTTAAACGGTAACAGGATATATGTGGGTTCCTTGATAGTATTGAATAAAATAGATCTTGTCAATCCCGAATTTGTAAGAGAGATTCAGTCTAAGCTTGGAAATGATTTTATTCCAATTTCTGCAGATGCAAATATCAACATTGATGCTCTGAAGGAAGCAATATATGACAAACTCGATTTCATCAGGATCTACCTGCGTCCAAAGAGAGGAGAACCAGACTACAAAGAACCAATGATAATCAGAAACGGTAGTACCGTCGCAGATGTCTGCAATAAACTTCATCGCAATATGATAAAAGATTTTAAGTTTGCACAGATTTGGGGAAATAGTGCAAAATTCAATGGTCAGAAAGTTGGTCTTGATCACAACTTAATGGATGAGGATGTGTTGACAATAGTAAAGAAGATAAATACCATGTAAATTTAGAGTAACATATCGATAAAAAATGTTCTAGATCCAAATGAATTGGATGAAGAATTTAATACACTCTATGTAACAATGTCCGGATGTAATGGATTATGCTTAATTCATTATGATACCTCATAATAATTGTTAGAATTTAAATTCCTAAATTTTGTTTGTAGCGAGTGATGGCCAGGTCGGGTTTAAAACATAAGCAATATTGCTTAACTTTCGTAATCACACACGATGAAATAGCCGAAAACATTGCAAATACAGGATGAAACCATGTATATTACGGGTTATATACTAGCTGTTCGAGTATTTTGAAAATCTCTCCTGCTTCATTCATTGTCAAATTCGCCATAGAATAGTTGTTCCTAGAGGCTAAAGTCCAGTTAGTTCAATGATAGCAATAGCAATAGCAATAGCAATTCTCTTTCTATGCTCTAACGCTTTAAATACAATCTTCATTACCTTGTGCTGTTCGATTATGTCAAAAATTATTTGTAGGGCTCATGAGGAGAAAAACACTCAAGCCTCCTTTCAAAATCCCTATGCAGACACCTTTAATCATCATTAATGAAAAGACTGACAGGTATACGAATAGTATTCAATAAAAAGTCCAATCATTAACTTTACTTTCTTGAGCTATGTATTCAATTTGCATTGTAATACTAGTAGGGGCAGATCTTGCGGTAATATTAAATGCAACATATTTGTTAAGAATGAATCTAAAAAGGACTCCCAGCAGGTGGGGATGAACCATCTTCGCCTCCTCCTCTTTGAGCTGGATTGGATGGTTGACCATCCTTTTTTCTTAATATGTGACTTAAGAATAATATTGCCAAGATTGCAGCTATGATAATATAGTTAACTGGAGGACTTATTGCCCTAGTTATTACTCCAACGCCTGGGATTACAAAGGCGACCTTCCCGATATAATCCTTTTCCGTGATAGGATAATCTACTCCCGGGATGGAAGAAGGATTGGCATCTCCCTTAGTCCTGATCATTCTCTCTTCTTGAGAATTGATAACAAAATCTTTAATATCTGCCACCCTGTGGACTATTACCCTATCGCCGCCAATGGGCCTATGAAAAACTATAATATCTCCAAGATTTAGACTTTTAAATGAGTCGCCATCTCTCACGACTAGTACGTCGTCAACATTTAGGTTAGGCACCATACTTCCACTGGAAACTATATAAAACGGATTGGTAGTATCGAATACCAACCTGATACCTACCCAAACAATTACAACTCCTATAGCAACGATTGCAATGTCTTTGATAGCACTGGGAATCTTTGATTCGCGTTTGTTTAACAACTTTAAGATTATCGCTTTTTTCGTTAGATAAACCTTTAGGTGTATTTTGTTTAAAATTTACATAAAAAATAAGATATCTAGCCAGCGAAGTTGATATCTATATATTTACATATATAGCATAGATGTGTATACTCATTACTGGGTCTTGATAAAGCTATTTCAACTTCAACATTTAGGTGAGGCCAATTTTTATTGCTATTTATTATAATCTTTTCAAACTAGCCGTCTACCTTACTAAAAAGTTCATTACCGATATAGTTATCTTGAGGTTTCTTCCCTCCTTCTATTATGGGTTGTACAAAAATTGTATATTCTGTTGATGGTAGAGGTATTAAATACTGGATGTCTACGTATCTGGTTTGTCACAATATATTAATGAATTACCAAGCAGGCATCTAAGCAGAGAATTAGAAGCCTCCTCGTAAGGAGAATGTAGAGAATGTATCATTTATATACCTACATTCAAATCAAAAGAAGAATTACAATTTTTTTCCCCATTAATACCTACAGATTCTTTGGTAAATAATGGCAGCTCAGTCAAATGCCTTCTCCGCATCTTTTGCTTTTGCAAAATTAGACGTAACTCTGAATCTTCACTGCTGCCATCCATTCTAAATGCTGGCGTTTTCATATTTAATGTGTTCGTCTATCGCTTGATTTGCCAGTAGATCTGCATGTCTATTTTCCGATCTAGGTACATGTTTGTAGGTAACATTTTGAAAATATCTCTCAAGATTAGATATTTCTCTAAATATATTTTTTAATTGCATATTTCTTACCTTGTAATCTTTCGTTCGCTGATTAACAACAAGTTCGCTATCTGAAAGAATTGTGATGTCGCTATCTAAACCTAAAGAGATCTGCATAGCTTTTTTTAATGCCATATATTCTGCCTGATTATTTGTCTTAGAGCCGATGAATTCTTTGTGCTCTATTATTTTCGAATTTTCTTTAGTTATTACTATTCCTATTCCAGATAATCCCGGATTACCTCTACTAGCGCCATCGATATTAATAATCAACAAATGGTTTAAACCAACGTAGAACTACTTTATCAATATAACAATTACTAAAATATCTGCAAATTTCTGTTAACAATAAAATTATCCACATAGATAGAGGATCCAGTAGCTTCAGTTCTCTACTAATATAGAAATGGTTCAGAATGACCATATAAATGGCTTCTGTAGTTATAGAGCAAAACTAGAGTATGATTATTAAATGTATAGAATAAAGAGTGATATCATCGTAAAAGGCAAAAACCCGACATCCCGATAATGATAGTCTGCTGCAGAAAGTATCAGATTTATACGTATGAAGTTCATAATTTCTCTTGGAGCATGATCAAAGTGAAAAAGTAGGCAATCATATATGCTCATCTGTAACTATCTCAGCAACTGAATTCCCACTATTCTTGGACTCATCGGTGACGATATCATTAATATCCGTTTAAAAACACCGTTGAAGTGAGTATTTGAGAAATGAGCTAATATTATGATGCTGGATTTCACAATAACTTTGTATATTAATACAAGAGACAGAAAAGCAATAATAACGTGGTTAGTATTGAATACAAGTAGTTTTTTTAGATGCCAAAGCGGAAATTTAAAGAAGAAAAACCCAGAAAGAAATTAGGCAAGAAACAAATTCTATTACCGCCAGTGATAGTAGGCGCTGCAACGCTTGCAGGCATTTTGGTAATGCACTTTATTCCTCATCCTCCTGTACTCGATGTATGCCTGAAAAAACATGCTGTCGACACGTTCAACGTTTATCCTAGAGTACAAATAATAGTGGATGGACATAAAAAACTGATGCCTGATGACATAGGTAAGCTTCGGAAAGAAGGTAAAGAATGCTTGAGTATTATTCATACCGATGCTGTAGGAGACGTACTTCATGTACAGTATATCAGACCTATCCGGCTAACAATAGACGATTTTATGAAAATATATTCACATGATAATCGGACTATATCGGTAATAGATAATTCCACAGGAATTCCAAAAAAGGAAATATTAGTACTTAAAGACTTCAATGTTGATTATTCTTACTTTTCTGAAAAAGGTGAATTCACTAGAGTATCTAAGCCATCAGATATTCCTCCTTTTACCAACGACCTAGTCGTAAGAATGCATTTAATCTCTAAATAGATATAAATAGAGAGGATTTGCCCTAGACTTGAGTTATTTGGCTACTAAAAGCGCTGCAATACTTCGGGGAGATGGTACGGGTCGAGAATTAGTCGAGGCAATGATCAGAGTCTTGAGAGCATGCAATACTAGGATAGAATTAATTTTAGCTGACGCGGGATCCGAATGGTGGCGGGAAACCGGAGGGAATTCATATATTTCAGAAGAGGTTTGGAAGCTACTTGAAGATAGTGATGCCTGTTTTAAGGGTCCGACTACTACTATTCCTAGGCCAAACGCTCCACGCAGTGTTGCGGTAAGTATTAGACAGAAATTTGAATTATATGCCAATGTAAGGCCTATAAAGACGTATAAGAATGCTCAAAGACAGCTCAATTTTGTTTGTGTACGCGAAGCTACTGAAGGACTATATGCAGGCATTGAATTCAAAACCAGTGATGATTCTGCTATTGCTATTCGCAAAATAACAAAAAAAGGCTGCGAAAGAGTAGCAAAGAAAGCTTTCGAAATAGCAAAGGAGTGGAATTTTCTAAAAGTGTATGCAATTACAAAAAGGAATATATTAAAAGAAACTGACGGAATATTCTGGGCAGCTGTAGAAAAGTTTCAAAAACATTTTAAGAATATCGATGTAGAGGAATATTATGTAGATAATATGACACAGCAACTTGTTAAGAACCCGCAACGATTTAACAACAGCATATTAATTAGTACGAATTTATTCATGGATATAATCTCAGAATGTGCCTCAGGACATGTAGGTTCGATAGGCTGTGTATATTCAGGAAATTATGGCGATGATTATGCAATGTTTGAACCAGCACATGGTAGTGCTCCAAAGTATGCAGGAAAAGATAAGGTAAATCCTGTGGCCACCATCCTGTCAGCGGCATGGATGGTAGATTATCTTGGAGAAAAAGAGATTTCGGGTGCAATTTTTGAAGCGACAGAGAATGTTATCAATGAAAATGTGTACGTTACTTATGACTTGGGGGGAAATTCTACTCTGTCTAGAATGGCAGAAGAAGTAGCAAATAGAGCAGCAAAGATTCTAAAAAGATAAAGTATCTGAAATCAAGAAATCCCGAAACTAATCTCAACTAGGAAAAGTGTCTCAAAAAACATCTTCCTTACTTTTACGATTCTTTTCATTAAGTTCATTTCTATTATCAATTTGTCTAATTTCGAGGTGTGAGACAAAGATGAAATAATTGTCAATATTTTGCCTTGTCTTTCCAGAACCGAAACAGCTGATTCTACGAAATGGAGAGTGGATTCGATGCCTGTAGGGCCTCCATCTATAGCATGATCTTTATTTGTTTTATTGAGATCGGGTAGATATGGAGGATTGCTTACAATAAAATCAAATTTAATAGAAAGTGCAGAAGCGGCATCACAACAAACCAGCATAACATTATTTGGAACATTATTTTTGTAATAGTGAAGCGATGTGTAATCAATGTCTGTTCCAATTACACTATTAAAATTCTGGGAAAGTGCATTGAGTATTATACCCGATCCACTACCGATTTCTAATGCTAAATTACCAAAATAATTTTTAGCATGTTCTGCCAATAAAAAACTATCTTCTGAAGGGACATACACATTCAATCTTCCTGCCAATAAATCTTAATTAAACAAAGAGACGCTGAAGTATATATAATGCCACTTCACGTGTCCCAATAATCAAGCTGTGATAGCACGTATTGCAAAGATACTTTCATCTCTTTAAATCTAGTTGACTTTCAATAATACTTTTTGATAATACCATAGATAAACATCCAAAAAGCAATGTTAGCAATAATGGCAAATAAAAAACCATAATAATACGGCATAATTTTACTGTTTCTAGAGGAAAATTTTCTATTCACTTACTATTTCCATTAGTTCTTTAACAGTTAACTGGTCTATTTTCTTATCGTCATATCTTATTTTGTTGTCAAATCTTTTTGATATGGCTGACGCCTTCTTATTTCTTTTGGAAAACAGAAAGTTCAGTTTGGTGATAATATTCTTATCTATAGTGGCAGATCTTGGAACTAATCTTATAAGCGTTGACTCTACGGAAGGCTGAGGATCAAAGGCTTCTTTACTCACATTGAACAACCTTTCTATAGTGAAATAATATTGACTTAATACTGTGACTGCTCGATAATTTTTTTCGCCGGGCTTGGCTTGTAATTTATCGACGAATTCTTTTTGTGTCATAATTATCGCTCGTTTAAATTTTTGGAATAGCAACCATTGTAAAGCATCCTTACTTCTCGAATAAGGAATGTTTGAAATGAAAACATCAAATTCCAAATGATAGATTTTGAAGATATCTGCATTTACTAGCTTCAAATTCGGATAAGTAGAAGAAAGATTACTTATTTTTCTAAAAATTTCCCTATCTACTTCGAAAGACGTAACCAATTTAGCATATTTACAAAGTTCTTCAGTTAATACTCCAGTTCCAGTGCCTGCTTCATAAACGGTCTCTTCTCTGTTAATTTGCGAAGCATCCATAATTCTTGCAAGAATCCTGTTATCTTTGAGCATATGCTGGCCAAAAGATTTTCTTTTTGACCATTTCATTTTCTAACAAAAAGATTCATTCTAGCTTCACCAGAAATTTCATCTATTATTCTTTTCGATATAAGTTTTGCTGGATCTCTTAATCCAACTCTATTTTGAATATCTTGAAAAGATTCAAATCTTTTTTTGTCACGCTCCTTGATTATGGTCATCATATAGGTTTTTCCTATTCCGGGAATGAGTTCAAGAGCGTGAATTCTAGGTGTAACTGGTTGAGACATATTCATATAATCTATAAATCTTTTCTCGTTTGCGATCACTATTATTTCTACGATATTTGGGAGTTCATTTTTTGCTGATTGTGATATATCATCGTAGTCCAGTCTGCCAAGAACACTCGTCACTTTATCTCGACCCTCTCGTCCAATATACACTCTCTCTCCGACTTCAAAGCTCATATTTTGAACACCAAGCAGTTCTAACAATGTCAACCTCTCCTCACCTATGGCCTGAATGATCGTTCCTTCTCTCCCTCTTACTGTGTTGGATTTTCCTCTGAGTGTGAAATCTAATATGTATGCATACTCCTCATATTTTCTTTGAAACTGCTGTTCTCCGGGACTGGATACGCTTGTTCTATTACTAGAGTAACCTGTCGGCAGTGCTGACAATGTAGTTCACCAGTATATTGCTAATTACTTTTTATTTAACTTTCAGTACTAATTTTAAGTATTTTTAGCATATTTTCCAATGTATCTGTAAGAATGAGTTTTTTCCATCCGAACGTGAATGCTCTTAATTCTTCTATAGAACTAGGCATGGCGTTGACAACTTCTACTGCCTCTTCTTCTTTTAAGTCACATTTTTCAACTAACTGGCTTACCATTCTGGGTGCAAGATTTGAATCTACCTTCGCAAACTTCCCAACATAATCAAAAGTCCATCTTTGGATCTGGTCCATATCATCCGGCTTAACTCCTTCCAAGATTTGCTTAACCTGCGGAAGCGTAATAATTTCTTTTTTGACTATATCGGTCATTTTGAATTTTCCTTTTCAGCAGTCAATGGTTTGATATGATTAAGCTTAGTATTCAAGAGTTTTTGTTTTTCTCCTATAATTACAGACAACTTTATCGTCCTTCTTCCAACCTCTTTTATAATACCAACTTTTCCTTGGAATCTCCTGTGAGGAATTGTGTTATGCTCTTTTGGATCTACATCTACAATAACTTTATCACCTACTTTATAATCAATAAGTAAATACGAAATTCCCCTGGCAACCTTATCTTTAGTAAGAATAGATCGAGATTTCCTTCTGGTACCGTGTGAGCTTGGCATGAGAATTCATTAACAAAACCCTTAATTTAATATTATCTGCTTGATTTTAAGCCTTAATCTACAGGATCTGCAACACCTAGTTCAGACAACGTGAATAGTACTTCTCTTTCCGGATGGTATGGGCTATCGACCATTCTTGCTATTCGGTTCTTACCGGACCGTTTAAGAAATACACGATACGTGCTTGTATGAGCAACTACATGTCCACCAGTCGGTCTATATACATCTCCAAAAATTGCATCTGGAGATGATTGTATCTGATTAGTGGCCAAAACTGCGACTGCATATGTTTCTGCAATTCTTACTAATATATGCATAAATTTATTAAGCTTCTGTTGTCTTTCAGACAAGGTCGCTCGCCCAAGAAATTCAGCCCTATAATGTGCCACCGCTGAATCAACTATTAGCAATTTTACATTATTGCTGTCAATAATTGGACCGGTTTCTTCGAGAATTAATTCCTGGTGTGCGCTATTATATGCTTTTGCAACGATTATATTTTCTAATGACTTGTAGGGATCTAGGTTTCTTGCGCTTGCTATAGAAACAATTCTTTCTGGTCTAAATGTATTTTCGCTGTCAATATAAATTGCCTTGCCGTTTAATCCTCCTTCTGATTTACTTTGCTGTACCAATATAGACAGAGTGTGACATAACTGAGTTTTGCCTGTACCGTACTCACCATAGATTTCAGTCAGAGAGCCTGTTTCGATTCCTCCAACAAAAAGATCGTCTAAGTTCTTTGAGCCAGTCGAAATCCTTTCTTCCTGTTTTCTTTTTTCATAAAGTTTGGTCGCCGTAATAAAGCTCTTGTCAATTATACCCATTTCCTCCAGTCTTATTCTTGCCTTATTGCAAAGATAATTTGATTTTTCTATTTCCATTCCAGTAGCTTCAGCAATATCCGCTGGTCCTCTTACTATGAGATCTTTGATAGATTTGAACCCGGATTCTTCTAAACGGCTTTTGGTTGCCGGGCCAATCTCATCGATGCTATCAAGGTCAAAAGAGCCTGAGAGATGGTCATCTTCTTGCAAGTATACTAATTCAAAATAACAAGGCACTAATTAGTATTGAGCCGAGTTTCATTTCAGAATGATTCAAAAACATAAATCGCAAATTTTTTCAAAGATGCCACAAAACATTCCGCAATTCAAGATTTCTGAATGAGATTTGTAAGTTCTTTTAAATCTACAGATACACAACCTTATGCTTAATATTAAAAGATCTTCGTTAATGAATCCATCCGAATTATGTATGAAACATTCATTTATAGCAGAGTACCTAATTGTTTAATTTTTTAACGAAAGATTCAATTCTATGCAGTGATATTTGATTTTCGTAAAATTACTAGTAGATAAGAGCGCATATCAGAATCAAAATTATGACAGTATAATCTTTAACACTGGATAGGAATTTGAGAAACCAACAAGAATAAATAAAATCCAGAAAAGAAAAGCCCTCCTTAACGTTTTGTAGTACTATTGCTTGAATATTATGAAGGAGTTAATGATGTAGTTATAATAACAAATTTCTAAACATTAATGTAACGATTAAATAAAGAATTCACATCAGTCTCTTTGTTAATAATTATCGGTGTATTAATTGATCGTTGACCTGAATCTTGATGGAAAGTGTGTCATTGTGGTAGGTGGTGGCACAGAAGGTGTAAGAAAGGTCCGCGGACTGTTAGGTCAGAACTGTAAAATTATAGTTATTAGTAATCGTATAAATCGACATTTGCTGAATCTATCTAAAGGCGGCAAGATACAACTTGTTAAGGCAAAATTGAAAGATGCTGACATACTTAGCAATTACAAAAATCCCTTTCTTATTTTAGCTGCTACTAATGATAAACTGCTCAATCGCAAGCTTGTTGATAAAGGCCGTCACATGGGTTCATTTGTATATGCAGCTGATGATCCCCCCTACAGTGATTTTGCCTATGCATCAATAATTAATATTGAAGGAACAATGCAAGTCGCAATTTCAACATCTGGTAAGAGTCCTATAATGGCGCGTAAAGTTAGAATAAAAGCCGAACGAATTTTAAGGAAAGCGATTACAAAATTAGATATCGAAAATACAAAATTACAAGAGTTTGCACGTAATGCTGCTAAACCAAAAATAAAAACAGTTAGTAAGAGAAAGGAATTTCTATATTCTATTATAAATGACCAAACAATTCAGAACCTTATTAAGGAGGAAAGATTGGAAGATGCTAAAAGCACAACGCTGAAACTATTGGAAAGATGGGAGAATAAGAATAATTAATGACATTATCATCTACCATTCCACAATCATTGCAAATAATTAACGCCCGCGTAACCTTCAGAGATGCTCCTATTCATCTACTTGAAAAATTTGCCTTCATTGACATCGACTATGCACATAAAAAGTTTATAGAAAATTGCAGCATTAGAGAATGTGTTATCATTCAAACATGCAATAGGGTTGAGATTTTTGCTGCTGGTTTAGCACCTGATGTAAACAAATTACTAAAAGTTTGGGGATCCATAGTTGGCCTGACCATTGACGAGTTTGCAAATACTGTAGAAATCGCTAAAGATAGAGATGTTGTTCTTCATTTATTGAGATTGGCGTCAGGATTAGATTCATTAGTAATTGGGGAAGATCAAATCCTGGGTCAGGTAAAGAGAGCATTCGACTTCGCTAGTAAGCACCATTATGCCGGTTCCAGTCTTTCAGTTATGTTTGATAGAGCAGTAAAACTAGGCAGCAGAGTTAGAACTAGGACTTCTCTCAATAAAGGAAGTATTTCCATTGGATCAATTGCAGTTAATCTGGCAGAAGATCACTTAGACAATCTAAAAAGTAAGCGTATTATGCTTATAGGAACTGGCGAGGGTGCAACTTTAGTAGCCAAGTCATTAAAAAAACGAGATATTAGTTTTCTAGTTACAAGCAGGACATTTCAAAGAGCCAAGGCATTTGCTGACACCGTAGGAGGTGAGCCAACTCCATTTGAAAAGGCACTTGAAATATTACATGAAGTTGATTTAATTTTTGTTTCTACGACTGCGCCATATTACTTAATTACATATGACAGAGTTGTAAAAGCTATGAGTAAGCGTGAAAATGGAATGATGATTTTAGACCTTTCAAATCCAAGGACTGTAGAAGAAAGAGTTGCACAATTGAGGAAAATCAAATTAATAAACATGGATCAAATTGCAGAGATTGTAGAAAATAACAGGCATAGTCGCAAAAATGAAATCAGTTCAGCCGAGAAATTAATTGATATTGAGATGAATTCTGTGTACAATATGTACAAGAGAAAAAGAGCAGAGCCCATTGTGGTTTCTATTTTCAAGAATGTGGATGCTATACGAGATAGCGAACTCAAAAAAGCATATTCTATTTTAGGGAAAAAAATAGGACCTGAAGAATCTAAGATAGTTGAAAAACTTTCATATGCTATTGTCGAAGGAATTCTATCTTCTCCAATGAACAATCTTAGGAAGGAGTTGGAAGAGTGTGAAGAAAATGAAGAGGATTTTATGAAGTTCATCCTAAAGTTGTTTAACTATGAAAACAAATAGCAATTTCAGAAATGTCGGATTTCCCACTGTTAGATTGCGTCGTTTAAGACGAAGTCCTGCAATTCGAGATATTTTGCAGGAGACTCGTCTCTCAGTCAAGGATCTAATTTGTCCGGTATTTGTTAAAGAAGGGATTGAAAAACCTCAGACGGTTGAATCCATGCCTGCAATTGAAAGGATACCTATTTCTAAGTTAATCAAGAATATAGAGGCAATCACTGATCTGGGAATTAGAGCGATTCTTCTATTCGGCATTCCATCGCACAAAGATGATAATGCAACTTCAGCTTATGATGATCAAGGAATTGTGCAGCAGTCTACAGATATTATTCGTAAACACTTCGGAGATAATATTGCCATTCTTACAGATGTGTGTTTGTGTCAGTATTCCTCTCATGGTCACTGTGGAATATTAAAGAATCAAACAGTAGATAATGATAATACTATAATCACTTTAAGGAAAGTTGCCATTAGCCACGCACGTGTTGGGGCCGATTTTGTTGCTCCGTCCGCCATGATGGATGGTCAGGTAAAGGCAATTCGAGAAGGCTTGGATAATGCAGGTTATTCTGATACTGGAATTATCGGCTATTCTGCAAAACACGCGTCACCATTATACGCACCCTTTAGAGACGTAGCCCATTCAATGCCCAATTTTGGTGACAGAAGAAGTTATCAAATGCCAACTAGTAACGCGAGGGAAGCCATTCGAGAAATTGAATTTGATATTAACGAAGGTGTTGATATTATTATGATAAAACCTGCCATTCCGTATTTAGATCTTATTTATCAGGCCAAGACTACGACTACTTTGCCTGTCTGCGCTTATAGTGTCTCGGGAGAATACGCTTTGATTAAAGCAGCAGCGGATGAAGGATGGATTGATGAAAATGCAGTAATGAGTGAGTTTATGATCTCAATAAAGAGAGCAGGTGCAGATATGATAATTACATACTATGCAATGCAAATGGCTAAATTATTAAATGAATGTTGATTTTATGTCATACGATACAATTATAATGTTTGCAGGCAAAAGTTCTGCCATTAGATGCTTAGCAAATCGGAATCGTTGTTCAATAGAGCAAGGAATGTAATTCCATATGGAGTCAACAGCCCGGTACGTTTTTATGAGCCATATCCATTTTTTGCGATTTCTGCCAATGGGAGCAAGATCGTTACGGCAGATCACAAAATATGTATTGATTATTGTATGGGATATGGTGCTGTTTTACTAGGACATGCTTACCAGGCAGTAACTGAATCCATAAAGAATCAACTTGATATTGGAAACCTCTATTGTGTCCCCACTGAAAAAGAAGTAAAACTGGCAGAATTAATAGCAAAAGTTGTCCCATGTGCAGAGATGACAAGGCTTGTAACTACAGGCGCGGAGGCAACCATGAATGCTATTAGATTAGCACGCGCATTTACAAAGAAGAAAAAAATTTTAAAGTTTGATGGTTCGTATCATGGTTCTTATGACTATGTGTTGGTAAAAGCTGGTTCAGGTGCTGAAGGTTTCCCACAATCTGACGGGAGCATAGAAGAAGCAACATCACAGACTCTGGTAATTCCTTATAACGATTCAGAAGAATTAGATCGAGTAGTATCCAAGAACCAAGAAGATATCGCTTGTGTCATAATAGAACCAATATTTGCGAATATGGGACTTGTATTACCAGAAAAAGAATATCTCAATGATGTCAGGAAGATAACACAGGAAAATGACGTCGTTTTGATATTTGACGAAGTTGTAACTGGCTTTAGACTTGCTCTAGGCGGTGCTAGCGAATTCTTTGGAATTAAACCTGATTTAGCGACATTTTCTAAAGCTATGGGAAACGGTTTTCCGGTAGCAGCAATTGCGGGCAAGAAGGAAATAATGCAGCAATTGGCGCCCGCCGGTAGAGTATATCAAGCCAGCACCTATGCTGGTAATCCTGCCTCGGTTTCAGCCGGGATATCTACAATTGAAAATCTTATAATGGCAAAGGATGAGATATATCCAAGTATCGCCAAAACATGCGATCGTTTGGTTAATGGAATTAAAGATGAGCTAGAAGATGCTAAATTGAACTTTGTGCTGAATACGATTGGATCAATGTATCAATTGTTCTTTAATGATGAAAGAGTAACTGATGGTAACAGCGCAAGAAAATCCAATCCTGCAAAGTTCAGGCTCCTATTTGATGAGTTACTGAAGAGAGGGGTTTTTATACCCCCTTCTCAATTTGAAACCTGTTTTGTTTCTTATTCGCACAGCGAAGATGATGTATACAAGACTATAGAGTTCTATGGCGATGCTTTACGCAGAGTGAAAGAAATCTGATGACCGTCAGGTTAAGAGTAGGCACAAGAGGAAGTAGACTCGCTCTTCTCCAGACTCAAATAGTATTAACAGCTTTGAGAAAAGCTAATTCTTCAATTGAATTTGAAATTGTTACAATCAGTACGAAAGGTGACACGGACTATAGGGCAATATTTACTATAGACCAAAAAGGAATCTTTGAGAAAGAGTTAAATGATGCTGTAAGAAGAGGAAGCATTGATTTTGCTGTTCATAGTTTGAAAGATCTTCCCTCAGATCTTAACGATGAACTAATTATTGCGTCGATACCAAAAAGAGGAAGTCCTAATGATGTATTAGTTAATGAAAAAAAACTGAAATTGAGTGATCTTCCTAAAGAGTCAATAGTAGGAACTAGTAGCTTAAGACGAGCCATTCAGATAATGAGACGACGTCCTGATTTAAACGTCAAACCAATTCGTGGTAATGTCGAGACACGGGTCAAGAAATCAATTAATGGAGAATATGATGCTGTTGTCCTTGCAGAAGCTGGTTTAGTTAGGCTTGGAATGAAAGATGTCATTGTAGAAAGGTTTAATGTTAGAGGCTTTGTGCCATCTCCCGGCCAAGGTGCAATAGCAACTGTCTGCAGAAAGAATGATCATCAATTAATTAGGGTTTTGAGGAGTATTGAAGACAAAAAATCTAGATCTGAAGTTGATGCTGAACGTGCTATGTCCAGTAAAATTGAAGCAGGCTGTAGATTTCCTGTTGGCGCCATTGCAATTACAAACTCCGGCCAAGATAAAATGACTCTCTATGCGTCGGCGTTTTCAGCCGATGGTATTAAATCAATTAGTCTAAAAAAGAGTGGAAGCATAAAAAATCCAGTTAAACTTGGAATGATGGTTGCTGAGATGCTGATGAAAGAAGATGTTATAAAATTGTCAGAAGAATGGCGCGATGCAGTGGAAAGATGGAATAAAAAATGAGAAAAACGGGAAAAGTTTTCCTTTGTGGTGCAGGACCCGGCGATCCAAAGTTGATCACAGTCAAAGCGATGGAACTTTTGAAAGATTGCGATGTTGTACTTTATGATAGACTGATTAGTAAAGATATTATTAATCAAATTCCTGCTCAATCTGAAAAGATCTATGTTGGAAGGGCAGTAGGAGATTCAAGAAGTCATCAAGACAATACAAATATTCAGATGGTTAGGCTTGCTAAAGAAGGAAAGAAAGTATTGCGACTTAAGGGCGGCGATCCATTTATCTTTGGCAGGGGAGGAGAAGAGGCGGAATTTCTTCTTCAAAACGGCGTTCAATTTGAAATAATTCCTGGAATTTCTTCTGTTATAGGAGCTGCTGCTTATGCTGGGATTCCCTTAACACATAGGCAATATGCCTCATCTCTCGCAATTGTTACTGGTCATGAAGATGATAATAAGGATGAATCAGTTGTGAAGTGGGAGAGATTAGCCGATGCTGTAGATACTATTGTGATACTTATGGGAATAGAGAATCTCGAGCGGATCTGCTATAATCTGATAAATGCAGGAATGAATATGAATACAGAGATTGCCATAATTGAGAGAGCGACTCTAAAGACACAAAGAGTAATCAATGGGAATCTTATGAATATTCTAGGTAAAGTTGAAGATTCTAGGATCAAACCGCCTGCAATTATTATAATCGGGAAAGTTGTTGCATTGTGCAAAAAGATTGCATGGTTTGGTAAGTGATCTGACTGTCACTAAGTTTTATTAAGAAAATACTCGCGATAACTAGAAATGATGCTGATGCTGAGGAATTTTCTCAGCTTGTGAGAATGGAAGGTGGTAAGTCTATTGCCTTACCAACTATTGAAATAGTGCCAAAAGATCCTAAAGTTATTTTAGAATTTATCAACGAGCTAAAAGAAAAAAATCATGATTATTGTGCTTTTATGAGCCAGTGGGCTGTAAATGTGCTATTTGATCTCGCAAACAGAATGAATAAAACTGATCAGATTATCTCTCTGTTAAATTCTAGGACAATTATAGCAGTCGGGCCCAAAACCAGAGAAGTCCTAGTTAACCGTGGGATAAATGTCCATTTGGTACCAGAAAAATACTCTACCAAGGGATTGGTAGAGCTTTTCTCAAAAATGAATCCCACATCTCAACAAAGAATTATTATTCCTCGGAGCGGCGCGTCAAATGACTTCATTGCAACAGCTCTAGGTAAATTAGGCATGCATGTCGATGAACTATTCTTATACAACGCCCGGACTTCTAATATAAATCCAGTTTGGAAAGATTTTATATTTCTTTTAGAAAATAAAAGAGTTGATGCTATTATTTTTACTAGCTCCTCGACCGCTCGATCATTCTTTGAAATTTCGGAAAGGATATCCTCTGATGTCCCGTCGTTAGTCAGAGGCGTAAAGGCTGTAATAGCAATAGGTCCTTTTACCAAAGAAGAATTGAGGAAAAAAAATATCCAATCTATCGAGTCTAAAATACACACAGTAAAAGGTACTGTTGAGCTGGCTAAAGGTATCCTAAATAAACATTAGTATAGAACTAAACTCTTTTATCTATATATAAAAATTATTAGCAACAGTACGATGATTCATAATAAAATGATTACACTGCAAAATATATATAAAACATAACAGCGTTATAGATTACATGACCACAGAAAAGCTGAACATGGATTATAGTAAATATGACTTTAAGGACTCTACAGAGCTTTATGTATTTCTAAGCAAAAAAGGTCTCTCCCGGGGCACTGTTGAAGAGATTAGTAAAATGAAAGGTGAGCCTGATTGGATGAGAGACTTTAGGCTGAGATCTTATGATGTCTTCATGAGTAAGCCAATGCCAAAATGGGGTGGAGATATTTCAAAAATTGATTTTCAAAATATCTATTATTATGCCAAAGCATCCGAAAAACAAAGTAAAAGCTGGGATGATGTTCCACAATCTGTAAGAAATACCTTTGATAAGCTTGGCATTCCAGAGGCAGAAAAAAAGTTTCTTGCAGGTGTAGGTGCCCAGTATGAGTCGGAAGTAGTTTATCATAATCTAAGAGAAGATCTTCAGAAGCAAGGTGTAATATTTGTTGATACAGATACTGCAGTTAAGGAATATCCAGAACTGATGAGAAAACACTTTGGAAAGGTTATTCCACCAGAAGATAATAAATTTGCAGCATTAAATAGTGCTGTTTGGTCAGGAGGATCCTTCATTTATATTCCACCAAATGTAAAGGTCGATCTTCCTTTGCAGGCATACTTTAGAATCAATGCTGAAAATATTGGCCAGTTCGAAAGAACTCTGATTATCGCAGATGAGAATGCAGAAGTTCATTACATTGAAGGATGTACTGCACCAGTTTATACTACAGAATCACTGCACTCCGCAGTTGTAGAATTAATTGCAAAGAAGGGAGCCAAGATCAGATATACTACAATTCAGAACTGGAGTAAGGATGTATACAACCTTGTAACTAAGAGGGCATATGCCTATGAGAATGCCACAGTTGAATGGATTGATGGAAATATAGGTAGCAAACTGACCATGAAATATCCTGGTGTCTATATGTTAGGAAAGAATGCTCACGCTGAAGTAGTATCAATAGCTTTCGCAGGCGCCAATCAACATCAAGATGCAGGTGCAAAAGCAGTACACCTAGCACCAAATACAACCTCTAGAATTACAAGTAAGTCAGTTAGCAAAGATACTGGTAGAACAACATATAGGGGGCTATTGCATGTTGCCAAAGGTGCGACGGGAGTAAAGTCAAACGTAAGGTGTGATGCATTGCTATTAGATGAAAATTCTAGGACTGATACATATCCATATGTTGAAGTAAATGAAGAGGATGCAACAATATCACATGAAGCAAGCGTAGGAAAGATTGGTGAAGATCAGATCTTTTATCTGATGAGTAGAGGATTTTCAGAATCTGATGCACTGTCAATGATAGTTGGTGGATTCATGGAACCATTTACAAAAGAATTACCAATGGAATATGCGGTAGAGCTGAATAGGCTTGTAAAGCTCGAAATGGAAGGCTCAGTAGGTTAAGAGTATATATCTCTCTCTTTCCTCAAGGGATGATATAATGGGTTGGTAATTTTATCTGATATCAACAGTCAGTATGTTAATACAATAGCAAGAGAAAAAAGAGAGCCAAATTGGCTGATACAGAACAGAGAAAAAGCATTATCTAGTTATGAATCGCTGCCACTCGAAGTTTCACCCCTGTATACTAAATATTCTGATGCTAACCGCTTGAAGCCTGAATATATCCATCTTCCTGATAGAATTATACGATCGGAACCATATGAAGGTCTCGCAGATAGACTTGATGATTTAGAACATGGTACGAACATATTACAAATCGGCTCTTCGACAAATCAAATTTTAATCCCGGATAAAGTTGCAAAACAAGGAGTTATTGTTGCCGATATAAAAGAGGCTATAGTGCAACATGAAGATATTATAAGGGAAACTATAAATACTAATCAGTTAGACTATGGTGAGGACAAATTCCTTGCATTAGAGGCAGCTGCGTTTCAGTCAGGTATTTTTATCTATATTCCAAAAAATGTGATACTTGAAGAACCGATAAGAATTGTAAAATCACTGGCTGATGATAGAATCTCTTCAATATCACGTAACATCGTGCTGGCTGATGATAGCTCTAAAGCCACAGTGGTTCAGGAGATTTACGCACCGCCAAATGCGACAGAGAAAGATATTCAACAGGCTTACTTTGAGTTAGTTGAATGTCACGTGCATCCTAATGCACATGTTGAAATGGTAACATTGCAAGCTATGAGTGGAGATACCATAAATTTTTCAAACAGAAAGGCTTTCATCGACAGAGATGCCAAAATGTCTTGGTATCTAGGAATGTTTGGCACACAGTTATCACGATATAAAATTGACAGCATAATGAGAGGTCCAGGTTCGACTGCTGAAGATGTAGAAATCATCTTTGGTATTGGAAACCAATCATTTGATGTCACGTCTAATTTAATTCACTATGGTCATAACTCCAGAGGAAGAGTTCTTGTCAAGTCCGTTATGAAAGATACTTCCAAATCACTGTTCAAAGGCATGATAAAGATAGAAAAGAATGCCAAAGCTGCTGAGTCGTATCTTGCTGGTCATGCAATTCTGCTGGACAAGGGTGCTAAATCAGATGCTATTCCAGGACTCGAGATCCAAACCAATGAAGTAAGAGCAACTCATTCTGCATCGGTAGCACAATTGGATGAGTCCCAGCTTTTTTATTTAATGACTAGAGGACTAAGTAGAGAGGGAGCAAAAAGAGAAATAGTCAGTGGTTTTTTGGAACCATTATCAAGAAAAATGGGACCAACTATCAGAGCATGGGTTAATTATCTCATTGAAAACAAATGGTCAGGCAAACCACTTATGCTTAAGACAGATGAAGCAATGGAACAGATCTTGGAAACAGAGAAGTCGCGATATAGAGAAACTCAGGACATCTTCGAGAAACACTACAAATATAGATAATAGATAAAGAAATCTGATATGACAGAATGGATAAAGGTGTGCGAAGAAAATTCACTTAAAGACGGAGATTTATTAGATTTCGATTATAAAGATAAGAAAATACTTATAGCTAAAGCAGGAGATAAAGTTTTTGCTACAGATAGAATATGCACTCATGCATACGCTGATCTCTCTGCTGGATTTATGAACGCCAACGAAAAGACAGTCACGTGTCCTTTGCATATGTCCATCTTCAAATTAGAAGACGGTGTTCCTCAGAATCTCCCTGCAGAACAACCATTGAATACTTATCCCGTCAAGACGGAAGAGAGTTGGGTCTATATTTTTGTAGAATAATGTTAGCATCTATAATAGTGATATATGTTTATATTTAATAATGAAATTATTGATTCAACGCAATACTTGCTTCAATTATTATTCGATTTTGGATATTTATTATAAAAAGTGAAATGCATGACGGACCTTGAGATATGTCTACAAAAATACTTGAATCTAGAGTAAAAGTTTATAGTATTCCTGCTTAGCAAAGACCGGTCATTTTGAAGTAATAAAAATTTCGCTAAACATTGGCCGTAAAGTTACGTGTTGGATTGTACAGTTATTGCAGGTCAATGAAGTCATAAATGAACGTTTTATAGAGCCAAAAATGTTTAGTTAAGAAAAAATTAATCTTCTATTGGAAAATCCGAGTTTATTTAACAGAGAATTATAACGTCAAAACTCACAATTTTGCGAATCGAGTAATTATTATTTCACAATAGACAGGAACGCAACAAGGTCAGATCTCAAAATCGTATAATCTGTAAAGACACTGTTAATCGGTTTGGATGATGAATTTATTGTGGTAAGATTCAATGAATGGATTTATATAAATTAAATTATCTATTGAAAGGCAGGCCTATATTTTAGTAAGAAGGAATTTTTATTTTGCGAAAGCCTTGAGCTTGCCCCGCATTTCCTTATCTTTGGAAACAGATGGATGATTTGGATCTGCGAGTACTATTTCATACCAAAGATACATTCCATCCTTATGCAAATAGTAAGAACCTAATACTTCCAAGTTTGGAAATATTTCGTTGACTCTTCTTTCTGCCACTCTTCGCATGCTTATTCCTTGTTTAATATGGACTACACCGATATGTTTCGGCCGCCTACCTGACACGGGTCTCTGCTTTCTCATCCCACCTCTTCCCAATCTTGCACGAACTACTACGATACCCTGCTTAGCCTTATATCCTAATCTGCGAGCGCGATCGAGTCTACTTGGTCTTCGAATTTTAATAATGGCTGGTTCTGCTCTCCATACAACAGCTTTGGACTTTAGTTCTTCACTATTTAGCTTCCACATTTTTGTCCAAGTATCAGCCATATAACTTCGCATATTGATGGCTATTATAATGCCCTTAATAATTGTATATTGATATGCTATGCTCGAAAGAATGTTATGTTTTTGTCATTTGATTACGATTAATTTTCGAGATTGAAATAATAATTAATTGTTTGCTTTGTTTATTATTACAGTATCACTATGTACCTACTCTATTTTTAAGTTGAAGAATTTTATATGATTATAGACTTCTAGCTTAACTCCTACTCATTAGAATGTTATAGATATTCGTTTTTCCTTTTATAACTCTAATTTATACAGCGAGAAACTATAATACTAAAGTTTTTTCTACTTTGATATTGATATATATTACTATTCTAAATAACGCCACGAGTTATTTGTATGATTTTTTCTGCAATTACGATCGACGTAAGTTGTTGTGCCTCTTTAGTTTGGGCTCCTATGTGGGGAGTACAAATCACATTTGGAAGTTCTATGAGAAGCTTATTTAAGGGCGGTTCTGTTTCGAAAACGTCCAATGCCGCTCCAGCAATACTGCCATTACACAACGCAGTATAGAGCGCGCTTTCATCAATTACTCCTCCACGTGAAGCATTAATTATGTAAGCTGTTGGTTTCATATTGGAAATTAGTTCTGCATTAAATAGATGCTTTGTTTCTTCTAATAGAGGAACGTGGCAAGTAATAAAATCGGCACTTTGTATCAAAGTTCTTAGATCAGTTACGATTAAGCCGACTTCTCTGATATAGTCCCGATCTATTGGATATGGGTCGTACCCGATTATATTCATTCTCAATCCTTTTGCAATGCGTCCTACATTTCGACCTATGTTTCCTACACCAACAATACCAAGATATTTGCCACTTAGCTCTATGCCCATTAGATCCTTCTTTATCCAGTTTCCTTTCTTCATTTCTCTGTCGGCATGAGGAATACTTCGAGCAAGACATATCATATAGCCTATAGTAAGCTCTGATACCGCGTTCATGGCTGCCTCCGGGGCATTGATAACTCGAATTGCTCTCTCTTCTGCTGCCTTTACTTCTATATTATCGAGTCCTACACCTGCCCTTGCTATAATTTTTGCATTGGACGCTACTTGAATAACTTCACGAGTAATTCTGGTTCTACTTCTGACGAGAATCACTTGATAGTCTTTAACAATAGAAATTAATTCATCTGTTAAAATATTCGGTTTGTAATCAACTTTCATTCCTGCTTTTTTTAATATATCAATTCCACTCTGATGGATTGAGTCACAAATAAGAACACTACCACTACCTTGCACAAAGGTTCGGCAGTACCGTAGCAATATAATTATTACTAGTAAAACTTTCTATTTCTTTAATATTAAGAAAGATCAGCTGTCGGTCTAGTCCCTCTCATAAAACGACAGAACTTTATCGTTAGGAGTTTTATGTAAGATAAAATGAAGCAATTAGAACTGATTAAATAAATTGTGAATTTTGCTAAATACTTAGCATTCTAATGAATTAATTAATACATCTAATGGAAATTCTATAATGGTAATGTCCAAAGTATATATGAAGAATAACGTTACCAGGAATATTATCGTAGAGGCAGAGAGTATAACCATGATGATTACGATAATAAATGAAGAAAAAGAGACTTTTGGACTGTATATTCGAATTTGACCAACTGTTTTTCATTTTTATGTATGCCGTTGTATAATCCGCTATCTGCAAAAGCAATAGCGTTTTACAATATTTGTCATCCCTACTGTTTACTAGACTTTTTTGGTCAATATTAAAAGTTATTTAATTATAAAAGCATGTTCTGTTATTTTGTGTCAACCACACTTGACTTTATTATATGATTTCAGACCAGTAACTTTCGGAATATTTATCTGAACCGTCTTGATGTTCATTTAGTGTTTTATCATCTTTTTCACCAATAAAATTTGACGAACTAACATTTGCCATAGTCACCTCGAAAATACCAGTCTCTCCTTTTTCTAATTTATTTAATCTCTTATTCATCTCTGCTGCTACTACGTCCTTTGGTAAACCATTATGACTCATCTGATTATGTGCTTCAATCATCAATTTGACAGCATCATTAATAGATATTCTGTCTTCTTCATAAGATGATGATATTCGTCTACAAATTGCATTAGCCTGTGTATATATTTGCTTATGTTCGCAACGGGTATTCTGCTTTACCATATTTCGAAGCATAGCACGCCTCTTCAAATTTATGATTACCAGTCTGTTGTATCGCTTTCGAAGAGTAGTAGTATTATTATTATTTTTTGTAGATAGAGTACTTTTAGGGGAAGACAGGGTGTGGGATTTTCGATCTATTGACATCAATTGTCGATAGGATGCTTTTAATATATTGGTTTTAGTATTCTAATCAGAGAATATCTTACATTCTTATTTTTTAATAATGATCGAGCTTTTCAATTAGAATTTAGATCTTGCTATAATCTCGCCGGTTAAATGATCTACATAGTATCTCCTCTGGGTTTCTTTATTTTTAACTTCCCATGCAAAATGATCTCCTGTTGTTATTGTAGGCTCCGTCGTATCAAGATATCGTCCTATAGAATTCGAAGAGATATCAGAATGATATATCTTTCCATCTCCTTTGATATATACATAATTAGTTGAAAAGTCATTTAATTTATACTGTGTTAAGTTTTCTTGTTGTATTATAATTGAGACTGCCGTCTGTGAGGAAATTGGTAATTGACTAATCGATGGTCGATTTAAAGAATCTTGTAATGCTAAATAAGTTAACGACGTCATTCCTATGCCAATTAATATTAATAGAATCACTTTCTTATTTATCATTGTTGAGTACATGTAATAAACATCCTTTATCAAATATTGGATAAGATATTATTACTTTACAATGATAATGAAAAATACCTTCTCAATGTCTTCTTAAAAATTTACTGCTATTCCATTAATCCGTTACAGTATTTTCTTTTAAAAAAGAAAAATTCTTACGATGGGATTTACCATTTCTCATATTATGATTTTCTTCTTAAGCATTTTTGTTTTATTGGACTGATATCCTTGTCATGCATTTTCCAGTCATCATTTTTAAAATAAATACTCTAAAAGTATTCCAAAAGTGAGACCCATTATTTTATATATATAATGAGTCTATTTATATAAATTAATATAAGCAGGATATGACATACACAACAAGATATCACTTTTTTAGACCAACAACTTTATCATAAGAAAGCGCTTTGTCAATTTCTTTTTCTGTCATCAAATGCATGCCTAACACTAGTTCTTTTATGGTCTTATTTGTTTCTAATGATTCCTTATAGATCTCTGCCGCCTTTTTATAACCAATATATGGAGTCAGCAATGTAACAAGAATTGGGCTTTTTTTGAGATACGACTCTAATTTTTTTCTGTTATGCTTCAAACCATCAATCATATTGGCTGCAAAAATTGGAAGAAAGTTCTTCAGCATGTCTGTTGAATCTAAAATACATTTTAACATTCCCGGTAGCATTACGTTGAGCTCAAATTGTCCAGCTTGCGCGGCCATCGCCACGGAAACGTCGTTACCTATTATATTAAAGCAAATCATATTAAGGCATTCAGCAAGAGATGGATTGACTTTTCCTGGCATGATAGATGAACCTGCATGAACTGCAGGTATCAGGATCTCTGCTAAACCTGCAGTTGGCCCTGAGGCCATCAATCTTAAATCATTTGCTATTTTGCTCAGCTCTATTGCCAGATTGCGAAGAGCAGAGGAGCAACTAGCTATAACATATTTGCTTTGTAAAGAGTAAAACATATTTGGAGATGGTTTCAAGTTCAAGCGAGAAATTTTTGAAAGATAGTCTATGGCAATTTCCTTATACCCTCTAGGCGCGTTAGCCCCAGTACCGACCGCGGTAGCTCCAAGTCCGACATATTGCAAGTCCTCTATGATTTGAATTATCGATAGCTTTGACTGTAGCAAGGAATAAGCATATTCTTCAAATTCGCTTCCAAGTGTTACGGGTAATGCATCCATCAAATGAGTTCTACCAATCTTAATTACGTTGCGGAATTCTTCACCTTTATTAGATAATGATTGAATGAGTCTGTCTAAAGCTGATATTGTGTCATTTATATTAAATAGTATGGCCATGTGCATTGCTGTTGGAAAAGTATCATTGCTGGACTGTGACATATTCACATGGTCATTTGGATTTATTACATCATATTCTCCTTTTTTGTTTCCTAATATTTCTAGTGCTCTGTTTGCAATTACTTCATTTGAATTCATGTTAAATGCAGTGCCTGCTCCTGAATTTATCGATTCAACAACGAATTGGTCAACTAATTTGCAGGCGAGAATCTCTTCACAAGCTCTTATAATGGCATCTGCCTTGTTTACATCAAGAACATGCAGCTCTTTATTCGCTAGTGCCGCCGACATCTTAATCATAGCATATGCCTTGATAAAATTAATGTGAGCTCTCTGACCAGTAACTTTATACTGCTTCATAGCCCGTGCTGTAAAGGGTCCAAAATAAGCATCCGATGAAACCTCAATCTCGCCTAATGAATCCGAATCAATTCTGAAGCCTGACATCTCAGGCCACTACAGACAAAGCGTTAATAAATCAATCGACAAATGGTATATTCAATATGATTGCAAGCTAGGCCTTTGGTTATAAATGAAGAATTGAAGTTTCTTTATAGAATGGATTCACTGCTATTGTAGATACTGTTTTGACAAAAGAACTGAGTGATTTCATAATGCCAAAAAACATATCTGCGTTATCTCTATGTTCCATCTCCGTTTTTGATGGATAGTTTTTTGCGGATATGTATAAACCCAGATATTAATTACTTGTGCTTGTTTTATAATCATAGATTCCAAGATTGTTTATCGAATTTGCTTATTCCTCAACTCTTGAATTGAAAAGTTTTACTTATGGATTGATTGCTATTGCTAAAACCTTATCCGATTAGTATCATTGCATAAAAACTTCGGAAAGACTTTGCCAAGCTTCAAACGCGCCTTGGCAATACCCAAATGATGGCTCATAACTTTGGTAGTTATCTGCGTTAACATCATTACTTTCAGAATCATCATAAGTGTTTATCAGAGATAACTATACCTAACGCTTAACTATCTCTATGGGACAGATGTATAGCTGAAGAAAGGAGTTGAGCAAAGTTATATTATCTGACAAAAAAGGAATCCGCCAGATAATTATATTTGATAGCCAGAATGAGAAGGATGTCATTAGTGTGATAGAGAGGAAAATACTAAACGACCATAATAGCGAAATCGTAGTAAAACAATGGATTATCGATGAATATAGAAATAGCTAAGCTGAACTAATTGACCGATAATATTTTGTCTGTTAAGTTTTCTGACTTGAATAATCCGTTAAAATATGATAATCGTGAATAAAGAAATAAAACTAATCCGTTCCTGTTTCATTTCTTTTCTTTTTTTTCACTTGTGCCCTTAACACTAACCTCTCCGAGAAGTGTTCGCTGCTTCTTTAGACGAGGTTTTTCACAATATATACACAGCTATAAAATTATCTAGAGCAAGATCGCTACTAATATATTTTTAGATGCTCTGTCTTTCCTACGTTGGAATTTATATTGTTATTTAACTTTTAGCAAAAGATTGTAAACTATTTTAATTAATAGTTTAATCTTCTATAAATATAGGTCTGTATATATATATATGTCGCCTTTATAAAGGCATTTTAGTATGCCTCAAACTAAGCCTATAGTAAGCATCGAAAACGTAGTTGCTTCTGCGACTATAAATCAAACTGTAAACTTAAACTTAATCACTCAGATTTTTCCAGATGTGGAATATCATCCTGATCAGTTTCCGGGACTCGTTTTTAGGTTGAAATCGCCTAAAACGGCTACTCTAATTTTTAGTTCCGGTAAGATGGTATGTACGGGAGCAAAGTCAGAAGAGCAAGCAATCAAAGCAGTAAAAAATGTCGTTCAAAAATTAAAAAAAGGAGGAATCCCAATACAACATGAACCGCAAATAGAGATCCAAAATATTGTGGCCTCAGCAAGCCTCGGCGGAAAAATCCACCTTGAGCTTGCTGCAAGGGTCCTTCCTCGAAGCATGTACGAGCCAGAACAGTTCCCTGGTCTAATACATAGAATGTTAGACCCGAAGACAGTGATATTGCTGTTTGCTAGTGGTAAATTAGTTTGCACGGGAGCAAAGAAAGAAAGCGAAGTTTATAGAGCCGTTCATAATCTTCATACGTTACTAGAAGAGAAAAATTTAATGATCTATGAGGGCTAATCTGTTTCTAATTCTCGGTCTGCTTTTTGCCTCATTATTTCTTCTAGCGTATTTTCATCCAATAGACCTTTATCATGCAAAACATTAACCATGTCATTAATCGTCGCTATGGAAATGAGTCTTACGTCGATATCCTCTAATTTCTCTTCTGCTCCTTCAAGTCTACTAATAATAGCAACGGCATCTTTAACAATGGCTCCATTCTCTCTTATGACTTTGATGGCATTACTCAATGATGTTCCTGTTGTTGCCACATCGTCAATTAGTAAGACTTTTCCGCCAGGTTTCAAATAGCCTTCTATTGTTTTACTTCTGCCGTATGGTTTTGAATCTTTTCTTACGTAAATGAGCGGTTTTAGCATTTCATAACCTAGAGCTGAGGCAAATACTAGTCCAGAAGTTGGAATGGAACCGAGGCAATCAAAGTCTGAACCAATTCCTTTATTTATCATATCTCGCAATGCAAGTACAGCAAGACGGAAATAGTTAGGGAAGCTCTGTAAGATTCTTAGGTCAATATAGTAAGGGCTCTGCTTTCCACTTGCTAATGTGAATAGTCCAAATTTTAATGAGTTACTTTTAAGAAGAAATAACGCCATTTCTGAAACAAAATTTGTTTCCACGCTGTCTTTTGTTATGAAAGAGATTTATTTTAACTGATCATCAAGTATTAGCAATGCCAGAGATTTGGTTGAAATACGGTACCACAGATATTGTTCTTGACATTAAATTTGAAAATCTGCTTAAACATGTGTCATCGGACTATCCATTATTAACTGACGATGAAATTAAATTGGCATTAAAAGATATCATAATGCGAGATAACACCCTCATTGTGGTGTTATCTGGTTCTAGGTCTATTGCTAAACTCATTACAATACTTTCTGAAATAGCACAGTCTAAAGGTTATGAAAAGATAACCATAGACGTTTTGTCTAATATCGCAGAAGCGCTAAAAAGCTACCTTGATAATACAAAAATTTCTTTAAATCGAATTGATTATCCATCCTTACAAGACAGAATCAATAAATTTCAAAATGCCTTTTTTATTTCACATGTAACCTACGATCCTTTGTTCGGTTTTAATGGTACTCCTACACTAGTATTACGCAATTTTATGAAGGATAAGATGTATGAAGCCTTTAAATCTAGACAAAGCAATTTTCCAGCCGTTGGTACTAAAGGAACTCCACTGGAAATTGCACTTGGCTATAGTGAAAATATTTCTGCATTGTCTATTGAAGTGGTAGCAAATTATCATGGTATTGCCGGCATTTTTTATGGAAGTATATTGCAGAGTTTCAATGATGCAGTTATGAAATTGAGCGAAATCTCCATAATTAAGACAGAATCGACCAAATCTGCAATTATTAGCGTGAGCAGCGAAATCGTTCCACACTTAACTCTTACAAGTTCCCTAAATTCATTATGGAATTCGATTCATATAGTTAAAGAAGGCGGATCAGTAGTATTGCTTGCTGAAAATAGACAAGGGATTGGCGGAGGGGCATTACAGATGCTTATAGAAGGAAAGCTAAAGATAGAAGATGCTAGAAAAAGTTCTACATATATAGACGGTTTAGAACATATCGTCTTCATGGAAGCATTGAAACAGAAATATGAGATATGCATATTATCTTCTGTACCGGAACATTATCTTAGAACGCTCCTTGGGTTTACAACATATAGAGGCATGAAAGATATTTTGCAAGATTTATTAGCCAAGCATGGAAAAACTCACAAAGTTCTCGCAGTATCAGATGCTGAAATAATATTATTGAAGGCTATATTGCCCTAGTTATTGTGATTGCAATAGACTTATATAATATCAGACAATTCGAATATTTCGTACTCTCCTTAATATAGTGAACCTCCTAACCAAGGACAAGGTTAGGAAGAATACGTTATTACTATTTTTGACATATAGGATGACAGCTAGATAATTGGAGAGTAACAATGATAATGATCTATTAGATTGGAATCTATGCGTCCACCGTAGAGTGGTGGTTATCTTATATAGCCTGAACATCGTTAGATATGGAAAAATGCATAATAATAGTTTCAGTATTAGTACATGTTTTGGCTGTAGCCAAATCATAATTTTATAATCGTACAATTAAGTATTAGAGCGATACTAACCCATTTACTTGCTCATCCCAGTATGTCAATCAGGCACTGGCACTCTGGACTGTTATAGCAACGCTGGCACAACTTCCAATAGTGAATATCTATAAATAAAAAGGAAATTGCAACAACACCTACGCAGTAATCACCAGCCGTGATGCCAATATATTCACTCATAAAGAACCTTTAAATTTGGTATGTACTTTTTATGGTGTTTTCCACCTTAATCATTCATTTATAATAGAGTCGTGAAGTTGCCATTTCAGAAATTGAATATAGTCTTGTCAAGGATTTAATAAAAAAGTTTGACTAGCGGATATTAAATTATCCTGATTATATCCTATTATTCTGTTCTTACCTATAAAAAATTCAAAACGATGTATTTCATAAGATTAAATAATTTGTTTTGTCATACTCTAATAATTGCAAACGGCACTACGAAGGGTAGGTGAATATATTATTAGGCACTGCGAAGAGAGAGATCTTGTATCAGTTATTGAAATTAATATCATTGCTCTTCCAGAACATTATTCTGATTACTTTTTTGAATCCATTCTTAGAGAATTACCTGAGGCATTTATCATCGCAGAAATTAATGGCAAAATTGTAGGTTATATTATGTGTAAAATTGAATTTGGATTTTCTAATTTTAGAAAATTAGGATTTGTAAAGAAGGGACATGTAGTGTCTGTTGCCGTTTTACCAGAGCACCGTGGGAAAGGCTTAGGGAAAGCTTTGATGCTCGAAGGCATTAATGGGGTTATGAACCGAAAAAGCGATGAGATTTACCTTGAGGTCAGAAAGAGTAATGAATCGGCTATCAAGATGTACCAAAAGTTGGGTTTTCAAATTAAGTCTAAATTACGTACTTATTATAGAGATGGAGAAGATGCATACCTTATGGCTTTAGAATTTGGGTAAGGATCCAATAAATATGAGCTCTGAAATTACTGTCCTATGAAATATAAAAGAAAAGGCACAAAGGTTGCCGGCTATACTCTCTTGGTTGCTTCGATTCTTGCATTTATAATCTATACCTACCTTCTACTTAGTACTGATTTAGGCATACTAATTCTACAATTAACCGTCCTTGCTGCAATTGCTGCTTTGCTTGCTGTCTTGGGTTGGATAGGATATACGATGGCGACAGTGCATGCACAGCAAGAATAACTCTAACACGTCATTGAGTTATATATACATCAGATACTGTCTGATATAACCTTGGACCTACTTCTCTAACTACTCTTGTATGAAGACTCTCGTGCTTATATTTACTGAAAGCAGTTTCTATATTTAATTCTGCTTTTTCTCGGGCGAGATTCTTGGAGTTGGCTTTTATATGTGCAAAAAAATGAACAATTCCAGTTCCCCCCTTTAATGCTAATACCGCTGAATCCACGAATTCGCCAGATCTTTCCGGCAACGGCATCAAGACTCTATTACATTGGCCTTGTATCTTATCGTGAATAATATCTTTGGCATTTCCGCAAATGGGCATTACTCTATCTTGTACTCTATTCAATTTAGTATTGATTATAGAAATTTCATGGGCAAAAGGATTAGAATCGATGCTATAAATTTTGCACGTCTTGTTAATCTTCGCAATTATAATAGAAAACGTTCCTACTCCTGCAAACATATTTGCAATAACTTCATTTCCAGAAATGAGCTTTGCTATTCGCAATCTTTCAGTCGATAACCTAGGAGAAAAATATGTGTTTTGTATATCTACTCGAAATCTACATCCATGTTCTCTATATTCTGTTACTGTATTATATTCGCCAGCAATAAATTCTAGGCTACGTATTCTATAATCTCCTCGAACTGCAGAGGTTTGTGCAAAAACAGATTGTGCCGGTTTGATATTCTGAAGTATTATCTCACCTATTATTTGTTTTTTTAACTTTAGCGCATCAGGGATTTTTACTATTACTATACTTCCTATCACATCGAAAGCCGAATAGACTAGAGATATTTCGTCAGGCGTTAATGAGTCACTCAAAATTTTTTTAAGAATATGACCCATATGCTACGCAGAAGATTTTTTTACGAAATAATAATCACCGGTACTCTTTTGGATTCTGTCTAGTCTTCCTCCTTCTTTATTAAGTCGAGGTCTGCCAGTGACCTCGTCTCTTCTATATGTGATAGCCAAAGCTTTCAAGAAATGATTCATTCCATTCTCTTTGCTCATTGGATTGCTAGTCCACCCTTTAATAGATGGAATACCTTCGAAAATTACTAGGGTGTCTGCTACTATATCTATTAACTGCATATCGTGATCTATTATTACCGCCGATTTACCTTGGGATCTAATGAAGCGTTGAAGAAATTTTGCAAGTGTGATTCTGTCTTCCACATCTAGGAAGGCAGATGGTTCATCCAAGGCGTAAATATCAGCCTGTCTCATCAATGATGCGGCTACGGCTACCTTTTGTAATTCCCCCCCGCTAAGATTCTTGACATTTTTGTCGTATAATTTCTTTATTCCCATTGGAATTAAAATCTGTTCTTCGACAGGAGATCCTTCTATTGCATTCTGATATGCTGTATACAATAACGAGCGCACATCGCCTTCATAATCTTGGCTAAGGTACTGAGGTTTAAATGAAATCCTTGCGCCAATGTTAATGGTGCCGGACTCTGGTTTGTCTACTCCTGCTAGCATTCTCATGAATGTTGTCTTGCCCAATGCATTGGCACCGATTATTCCAACAATTTCTCCTTGACGTATTTGACCTCCAGATATTTTAAGATTAAATGATGGAAAAGACTTCGTTAAATCCGAATAATGAGAGATAGGAACGTCCATAATCATATCGTCAATTGAACTTTTTATATCGAATCTGAAAGATTTTTCTCTAAATCGCACATTTTCCGCAGGGAGAAATCCTTCAAGAAAGTTATTGATGCCTAGTTTTGTACTTTGAACTCGGGAGACAATACCGTATGCTCCCGGCTCGCCATATAAAATATGAATATAATCTGAAAGATAATCTAATAATGTCATATCGTGTTCTACTACCATAACACTCTTACCCTCTCTTGAAAGATTTTGAATAACTCTACTGACAGCGAGTCTTTGGTAGACATCGTTGTACGAAGATGGTTCGTCAAAGAAGTAATAGTCAGCGTCCTTTGCCGATGCTATAGCAACTGCCAACCTTTGCAATTCGCCTCCGCTTAACTCATTAACGTTTCGTTCAAGGAAATTTTTCAGTCCGAGTTCTTGTACCAGAATATCTGTCACTTTACGCTCGTCATATTTTTTTAATAACTCTTTTGCACTTCCCCTAAACGCTTTTGGAATAAGATAAACTAATTGAGGTTTGATCGAGGCGCGTATGTTACCATCAGCAATTCTCTCGAAATATGACTTTAATTCGGTACCTTGAAAATACTTGAGAATATCGTCCCAGTTGATCTTGCCCTCATAATTTCCTAAATTAGGCTGAATATTTCCTGATAGAATATTGACAATTGTTGACTTACCTATTCCATTTCTTCCAAGCAAACCTACGACTGAGCCTTTCTTTGGTGTTGGAAGACGATAAAGTCTAAATGAATTAACACCATATTGATGAATTTTGTCTTGGCTTAACTCCTTCGCAAGATTAACAATAACTATTGCGTCAAAAGGGCATTTCTTTACGCATATACCGCAGCCGGTACATAGGTCTTCTGAAATCAATGCCTTTCCATCTTCAGGACGTTGTACTATACATTCTCCACCTGTTTTATTTACTGGACAGTAGATAATACATTCCAATCCACATTTTCTAGGCTGGCATAACTCTTGGTCTAAAACAGCCACTCTATGTGTTGACTCTGTTGAATTTCCCAATGTGTATGTCTAGATTTTGCAACAATATATTATAATTCTTCTGATGAATAAAACAAATTTATTCTAAACTACAAATGGGTCCTTTTAGCGATCTGGCCTGTTGATGGATATGTAAATATATTTGGTATACAATATACCTCCTACTTTATATTTTATTTTGACCAATGTCTCTTATGCCAGATGAATTTGTTGATAAAATTCGAAGTCTATCCTCAGATGGAGTTTATCATATCAAGAGCTTTCACCTTGAACATATTAGAATCCAAAACCTTTTTGCGAAAAAAGATGGTTCTCAGTCACTTTTAATTTATAGTCTTCTATCAAGTGTTCTTCTTCTAACTTTGACAGGTTTATTATTTTCATCAGCATTTGCACAACAGACTCCAGGGCCACAAAGTGAAGAGAAAGCATTATCGCCTCCAGGTAATATCAGTAGGAATAATGATAGGAACGATACAGTATTAAATGCTACGGGCACAGATTTGCCAATTTTACAGAAATTGTCTGATAACAGAAATTATATTGTACAGATAAGATGGGGCCAGGATCCTACACTACTTGCTGCGAGCGGATTTGATATGGAGATAGTATTTCTTAATGCCAGCGAGCCAGAAGCAACGCCCCAAACCTTTCCACAAAAAGAGACAAACTTAACAGGAGGATCGACTCTTGGTTCAAGTTTTTTCACAGATCCGTCTATTATACAAAGAATGGTGCCAATTGAAGGCTATGATATAACTGTATATTCTGATAATGGTAAAGAGTTATGGAAAAAGGCAAACCAACCGGTTCACGCTGGAAGAGCATATGAACGAGTAACATTTGAAAATCCCTATACAGGTGCAATCACTATACAGATAAATAATATCAAGTCTGGCGGTAGCATGGGTGGAACCCTTGGAGGTGCATTATCTGGCTCAAATGAAAATAAGTCAAGTGACGAGAGATTGGCAACAGATTCAGTAAAGTTTACTGCAAGAGTTGTCGAGAGTAATCCTTGAAACATTACCATCTTCTTTATATTGATATTATTTTAAATACAAAGTTGAACAAAAGAGGGGGTAAGCATATTCCAATATATACTTAATATGCTAGAGCCACAAGACAATTATATTGACTGATTCTTCACGTAGCAACAGCGATCCTTTGCAATTTCTAATTTCCTCTTATAATGTATAAAGCAGCATAGATACATAAGCTCGTGACGATAGAATTACTATTTTTCGATTTCAATTATTTTCAAATAATAGTGATATCAATTTCTAGAAATGTTATTCAGTATGCTTGTGGGAATATATATACAGACCTTTTTTATTAGATCTTGCATTTCAATATTTCGATCATTTTTTCGCCGTCTTTGAATAGCTATTTACTTAAATTCTTAATTCGTTAGTTGCGATTCATCTTGTTTTACCTTCCTCCAGAAATTTAGAGATTCTAAAAGATTAAATTATGCCTTTGATATATAAAATCAAGCCGGCCATAGCGATAGGGCGCGACCCGGTCCCATTCCGAACCCGGAAGTCAAACCTGTCGTCGCTGTTGTAATACTGACCTGTGTGAACGGTTGGAAAACAACAGTGCTGGCATTGTTTTCCTTAGATGAGTTACTATTATTCTGTATTTTAAACCTCTTATTGTTTGCAAATGAATATATATTCTATAATTTTTATCTGGTTGATGTTACTGTTCTCTAGAAATCATTCAAAAAGGAATAACAGAAGCTATCTATTGAAAGCAATTTGTTATAATCTATTTATATGATACACCACATTTTTGGCCTAATAATGTCATACTATTTTGACATTTCTTAGTTATTCTTTTTTATACTAGTGATATCCTATCGTCCTTCTTCAAGGGACAAAACTATTCTCCCCTAAATGTATCTGTTTTAGCAATCGCTTAATATTTAGCCCTATTCGGTCAATGACTGGATATATTGATACTAATCCCGCAGGTTCCCAAATATGAGTTTCGATAATGCATGCAAAGTTTGTCACCTTAACTGATATTTTTCTTATTTCTTCCTTCAGGATATTTTCGGCAAAAGAGTTGCAAAGGAAGATGTCTTCTGTCAAAATATCGGCAAGGACACCCCCGCTCCATCCTAACGTTATAACCTTTCCATTGCGTAGATGGAAGTACGGACTAGCAGCCAATAAGTTATAGGTGCTATCATCTTTTTCTGATAAGTGTTCATTTTCTATTAAACAATAAACATTGTAAAAGGGTCCCATCCTTACTACGTCTTCGATCCCTATATAGTCTATATTCTCATTATTTAGTCGGAGAAAGCCATCTCTATTCAATAGCCACCTTTCAAAATATGGTTTTCTGATATTATGGATATCGAGATCCGAATTACCAATCTTACAATTTATCCCTACCGAAATCAATTGTTCAACAAGGACTTTCATTTGAAATACTGGCAAATAGTAATTCTAGATTAATAGTGTTTATCTGTTAGATATATTTGACGCATTAACCCTCCACAGGTATTTTTGTTTAGGAAACGAATTGGAATGAATGTAATGACTAGCAAAGATTATGAGAAATATTTAGATTTGGCATGAAGAAGAGCGTTTAACAAAAGGTTTACAAGCTTCAGCTGGTTTTCTTTATGAGACTGTCATTTTCCGCAATGCTATTTGAATTTACAGTCATGCTTATGTTATCTTCATATATTACTATCCTGTATCATACTGATTGTATTATTTATATATACTCTTAATTCTTATCGTACTCCAAAAATAATCTATGCTGAGAAAAATCAATTAACTCATTTTATCTTCTATCAACAACTTCACAAGAGTTCTTATCCCAAAGCCTGTCGCTCCCTTTGGATTGTAGGCTCGTTCATATGTTCCTTCCTGAGTCCATGCTGTTCCTGCAATATCTAGATGAACCCATGGAAGTCCATTAGTAAAATTTGATAGAAATGCTGCTGCAGTTATCGCGCCACCTGGTCTTCCGCCTACATTTTTAATATCTGCCACAGAGCTCTTTATCTGTTCATAAAATTCTTCATATAATGGAAGCTCCCAGAGCTTTTCACCTGTTGTTTCAGCTACATTATATAGTTCATCAATAAATTTTTTGTTTCTTCCTATTACAGCAGCCACATTGGTTCCAAGTGCAATGATGCATGCACCGGTGAGAGTAGCTAGATCAATAACTGCCTTTGGATTAAAACTTGATATCCCAAAAGCTAATGCATCAGCAAGAATCAGTCTACCCTCTGCATCAGTATTCAACACTTCGACTGTTTTACCATTATACATTTTGATTATGTCTCCAGGCCTGTAAGAAGTACTAGATGGCATGTTTTCAACTGAGGGGATGAGGCCAACAACATTTATTGCCAATTTCAGCGATGCAACTGCTTTCATGATAGCAATAATATCACAGCCTCCAGATTTATCAAATTTCATTTCGTCCATTTTGTCACTATCTTTCAACGAAATTCCGCCAGTATCAAATGTTACTCCCTTGCCTACTAATAGGTAAGGCTTCCGATCATCTGTAGAACCATGGTATTCCAAAATGATCAGTTTTGGAGGATAGTGACTTCCTTTTCCAACAGAGACTATCCCATTCAGACCCATTGATTCCATTTCATATCGTTCTATGATTCTGTGCTTTAGTCCATACTCGGTAGCTACCGATACTGCAATAGTGGCTAATTGGGATGGAGAACAATAATTTGGAGGAAGATTGCTCAGATCGCGTGCAAAGTTTACTGCCTCAACCATCAAACTTGTTCTATCTACAATAGATTGAATGTTAGGCATGTCAGCGTTAATTAATATTGTCACTTGATTAACCGTTAATTCGTTCTTACTATCATTTGTTTTATACTGATTAAAAGAATAAAGCGATAAACCGACACCCTCACAAATCGCTTCGATCAAACCTTCGTCTAAATTAGAGAAGAGTAAAATAGAGAATTCTGAAATTCCCATCTCTTTTACCTTTATAGCCGCTTTTGCCGATACAATTCTTGCTATCTCATTGCTGAACTTTTCCTTTTTGCCAAGACCTATTAGGGTGATTTTTTTCATTGGAGCTTTACCCATGGTAGATAGGACTAGGCTCATCCCTAAATTAGCATTAAACTCTTTGTTTGATATCATTTCCTGGATTGTGGAATATAACGCTGAGTTAATTCCGCTTAAATATGAAAAATCGTTTTCATTCTCGTAGACCCCAATGACTAAAAGAGGCGTTTGCTTTTGGTCAATTCTTGCTTTTTCTACTTTGATCTGCACCATTGAAAATTAATAAAGAAAAACACTTTATTTTAAATTATTGTAATATTATGCCCTTAGTTATATTTTTCTGTCCCTCATATTGCGGATCAAAAGATGCTGCACCAAGAGTAATCGCTTTTCTATGCTACAGGTAAGATTATAGGAGATACATTTGCAAAATTGTTATGTAATTATTAGAATTTTATTTCTCTCTGAACAACTCTTTCAATTTCGTCGTTTCTTGAATTATTTGAGAAAAGTCACTGTTTCATAGCAACGTAATATGCTAAACACAATGGATCAATGCTATAGTGTTGTAAACCTCATAACACACAACCGCTATTATGGTGATATTGCCTATAAATAGCCCATATCTTTTTATTTTTGTTAGCATCGCCTTCTATTATGGCGTGTAAATCATCCGGTGGCTGTTGTTACCATGGCTTTTAGTATGCGATATCTTGATCTGAAACAAAAAATACGTGATGTGCGGATGCTGGCAATACAAGGAATCGCGAAAGCTGGCTCGGGTCATCCTGGAGCATCATTCTCAGCGGCCGAAATAATGGGAACACTCTATTTTAGAAAAATGAAACACGACCATTTAAATCCACAGTGGGAAAACAGAGATTACTTCATAAACTCTAAAGCTCATTCTGCTCCGGGTTTCTATGCAACTCTGGCTGTTGCAGGTTATTTTTCTGATGATGAAATAAATGATTTGCGCAAGCTTGGCTCTAGATTGCAAGGACATCCTGTAAGATATAGCGATGAAGAAAAAGACCATAGCGTGCCAGGAGTAGAGTATTCTGGGGGATCCGAGGGTATTGGGCTGTCGGTGTCAATTGGTATAGCATTAGCCAATAAATTAGATAAAAAAAAGAATCGCATCTATACGTTGATAGGTGATGGAGAGACAAACGAAGGACAGGTTTGGGAAGCAGCAATGGCAGCACCTAAGTTTAGACTAGATAATTTAGTAGCGATACTGGATCGTAATCGCATACAGCAAGATGGTTTTACCGAAGATATCATGCCTCTTGATCCGATGCGTGATAAGTGGACATCTTTTAATTGGAATGTTATTGAGATCGACGGTCATAAAGTAGAGCAGATAATTGATGCGCTAAATAAAACGAGCTCCGTTCAAGATAAACCTACTATAATCATTGCTAATACCATCAAAGGAAACGGAATAAAGCATATGGCTAATGTACCACAATGGCACGGAAAGGCCCCACCTAATAAGCATACTCCGTTACTATTAGAAGAACTAGATAGTGAATTCCTGATTGCTCCATCAATTATTGCAGGAAGGCGAGAAAATTATGAAGAGAAGGTTAGAGCGGCAGAACGCGGTGGCGCGGACATTATTCACTTAGATGTAATGGACGGAAAGTTTGTACCTAATATCACTTTCTTTGCGGATACCATTAAGAAATTACGACATATAACTAGTCTTCCCTTTGATGCCCACCTTATGATTGAAAATCCGTTAGAGCATATAGATGAATACATCGATGCTAGGTGTGATATAATCACTGTTCATGCAGAAGCATGTGATGAAAATATATTTACGCAAATAAATCACAAACTTCTTTCCAATGGTATAAGTCCCGGTATCGCAATTAACCCAAGCACAGACCTTCCCGATTGGATTTATTCTCATCTTCAAAATATTGATGTTATTATAATAATGTCTGTGGATCCCGGTTTTGCGGGTCAGAAATTTGTTCCCCAAATTCTGCCAAAAATGGCATTAACAAATAAAAAGTTAAGGGAGAGTGGATTCAAGGGATATATTGAAGCCGATGGCGGTATTGATGCTACTACTTTACAACAAGTATACGACATTGGGGCAAGGATTCTTGTTGCAGGAAATGCAGTATATGGGAGCACCGATATCCATGCTGCTATTATTCAACTCAAACATACAGCAAATGTTGCATTAGAAAGGAGGCTGCTTGAACATGCGACTAAATTAGGAATAAGAGTAGATTGGATGAAGACACGTAAGCATATATTGATTCCACTAGCAAACGAATTGGGAATAGAGGAGGAATTTTATGCAATTAAGGAGTGAGAAAAAGAACGCCGATATGAGAGGAGCTTTTGGTGATACGTTAGTAGAATTAGGAAAAATTAATGGTAATATAGTCTGTGTGGGCGGTGACACCACTGAGTCTGTAAAAACAAAGAAATTTGGAGATCACTATCCTGATCGGTTATTCAATATTGGAATTGCAGAAGCGAATCTTGTCTCTGTTGCTGCAGGACTTGCAATTGCTGGCAAAATAGCATTCGCTAGTACTTACGCAGCTTTTCTACCAGGTCGCTGCCTTGATCAAATCCGCAATACTATTTGCTATCCAAATTTAAATGTAAAACTTATCGTTTCTCATGCTGGATTAACCGTAGGACCGGATGGAGCATCACATCAACAGATAGAAGATTTCTCAACTATGCGAGCCATTCCTAATATACGAGTAATTGTTCCTGCAGATGCAGTTTCAGTAAGACAATTGATCAGAACAATAGCCAATACTCCTGGTCCATTTTACGTACGGCTTGCGAGGCCGTCTAGCGAAATAATATATGTGGAAGATGAAATATCATTTAATGTAGGCAGAGGGAATATTTTACGAGACGGGTCAGATGCGACCATCATATCATGTGGACTTATGGTGACAAGATCTTTGAAAGCAGCCGACATACTTGAACGGGATGAGGGCATTTCCTGCCGCGTTATAGACATGTTTTCGATTAAACCTATAGATAAGGACTTAATATCCAGATCTGGTAAAGAAACTGGAGCAATAGTAACTGCCGAAGAACATAATATAATCGGAGGACTAGGCAGCGCGGTAGCTGAGGTGACCGCGGAAAATTATCCTGTACCAATGAGACGTGTAGGCATAAATGATACATTTGGAGAATCTGCCAGAGATGAAGAAATTGATCTTTTATTAGAAAAGTATGGATTAACAACAACAGAAATAACACAGGCAGTGTTAGAATGTAGGAGTAGAAGCAAAAGATGAAAATATTTCTTGATACTGCCAATTTGGAAGATATTAAAACATTTAATGATATGGGAGTTGTAGATGGGATTACTACAAATCCTACTCTTCTTTCAAAAGAAAAAGGCAATCCCTCCGAAATAATGCGCGATATTGTGAGAATTGTAAATGGACCAGTAAGTCTTGAGGTTGTTGGTACCAAATTTGGAGAAATGTTAGAAGAAGCGCATAGACTTAAGAAGTATGGTCAAAATGTTGTTGTTAAAATCCCAATGATTCCAGAAGGGATGAAAGCAGTTAAAAGGCTGAAAGAAGAAGGTATAGAAACTAACGTTACCCTCATTTTTTCGGCTAATCAAGCAATTCTTGCGGCAAAGGCCGGAGCATCTTATGTCAGCCCGTTTATTGGAAGATTGGACGATGGTGGACAGGAGGGAATGGCTCTTATAAGAGAGATTATTCAAATATTCAAAAACTATCAGTTCGAAACTAAAGTCCTTGTGGCAAGTATTAGGCATCCTCTACACGTTATCGAGGCAGGAAAGGTCGGCGCTCATATAGTGACCTTACCTCCAGAGGTTCTAAGAAAAATGATGATCCATCCACTAACTGATAAAGGGCTCACTGCATTTCTTAATGATTGGGAAAAGATAAAAAGCCACAATCCCAATCTATTGATCTAGTCACGAAGTAAATTTATAACCTTTTTAGGTATGTCCTCCAACCTACTAACTGACAATATTTTCTCGTAATTCAAATGGACTAAATTGTGACCTATACTAACGGAGTCACCGACGTTTCTACCTAGTCCTAGAGAGACCATATGTATACCCATTTTTCGATATAATAAAACCATTTCACGAACGGCATGAAAGTCAGATGGCTCACCATCAGTTAGTGTAACCATGATGTCAGGCTTAAATGATTTCATTATAGGCTGTAATAACCCATAAATTTCAGCAAGTGGTGTTCCACCACTTGCCTTTATTTGTACCAATCTACGAGCGCTAACTACTGTCCATTTTAAATTAGTAGTTTTTATTACCCAGCACTTAAACCGTCTCTGATCTGTACTAAAAGCATAAACTGCAAATTTTATACCAAGATAATGCAGCGCTTCGCATAACGCTATAGTAGCCCTCTTGTATTCTAATTCAACATCTTCTATGCTACTAGAATGATCCAACAGAATTACTACTTTTGTTTTAATCGAGAGTTTGTAATCAGTCAAAAATGTCTTAGGTAAGTTTTCAGTATAACTTTCTGGATCAAATTCCTCTCCCTTTTCCTGATGTTGTTCTATCCATCCTGTTTTCCAGTCTCTGAATGACGCCTTTACCTTTTGAATTAAATCAGCATCATATATCGAAGTTTCATCTACGTCCATTTTATCAGGAATACTTAGTCCAAGGTTTTCCAAACTTTCATAACCTTTGTTTTCTGTCTTCTGACTTTCTTTTACTAAAGTTTCGAATTCACTAAGAATTTCATTTCCTTCAACAATCTCTTTTAAGGCGGCTTCGTCATCTTTGGATTTATTTTTTCCCCTTACTATTTTTTCTAGCTGTTTTAGCAGGTCACTATGAGTCAATGCTACACCTATTCTTGTTCTGGGAGCGATAACCGGAATTGAAGAAAGAGGATCTAGTTCCAGTATTTTAATTAATTGTGGAATATGTTGTTCTATCGATTCAGTCTTGTAATTATTGTCAATTGCTTCTATTACTATATTGTTGGCAAAATCCGAAGCCTTCTTTACTCTTTCAAATTCACCTCCGTACAATTCACCTTTCATATATCCTGTTAAAAAATACTGAGAGAATGCCTCTGCAATCTTGTATCTTCCATAAATTGAGTTTAGAAGAGGACGCGACAACCAAGACATTCCCTCATTGAATATGATCTCGTTCCTCATTCCATTCCATTGACTTAATCCCAGTAATTCTATGCGCTTAGTTTCGACAGTGTTTAGAAGAAATCCAAAGGCATGATCATAGCTTAGAACTTTGGTTGAATGCAGTATTCGCATAGATTCATACCATAATGCAACGCGCCATTGACGATATTTCTGAAAATCAGTACCCAAGTAATAATTCAGAAACGGAAGAGCAATCTGACTCTTTTCTGGCTTTGCCGTAGGGATCTTGTCTTGAGTCAGAACGATCGTAGCTTTGGTATTTCCAGACCATCTTCTAGTCAGAAAGGTAGCAATTTCCAATAATACATCATTTCGCATGATCATCTTACTTGATATTGACGACGAGCTCATAGACTAGTTGCCAAAGATTGATGTTATCATATCCATAACCTTTGTATATTCTACTGCTCCCCACTGATCATATACATTCGCAAAAACGATTTCTGCAACCTCTTTTGGAGCAAGTTTTGTATTAAGAAGCTTTGCAAAAGCAATTGTCTCCCTTAAACTAGGGCTATAGTATAATTCTTCCATAGCAGCAGCCTCCCGTAAACTTTTAGCCAGTTTAATTGCATCTTTGACGTCATTTGTTTTCGAATTATCAATTGTAGTATGTTGTTTTATGATCTCTAATTCTACATCTTCAGGAGGATAATCTAACCTCAACCTAACTGGAAATCTACTTAGTAGCTGGGGTGGTAATTCTTTTGTTCCAACATGTGAAAGAGGATTAATTGTTGCAATTACAAACCAGTTATTAGAAGCATTAATTACCTGTCCTTCTGCCTCTTTAAGTACGAGTTGCTTTCTGTCATCAAGAGCTTCATCAAGTCTTAATAATACATCTGGCTCTGCAGCATTTAGTTCATCAAGATATAGAAGACTTCCATCTCGCATGGATCTTACAAGTATGCCTTCGACAAAACTGATATCTCCTTTGTCAAGAGTCTTACTGCCAATGAGATGAGATTCCCTTGTACGGAGGCTAAAGTTAACTGAGTATAACTCTTTATTCATCTTCGAAGCAAATTTTCTAACGAGTGTTGTTTTGCCAGTTCCTTTAGGGCCAATAATTAATGCGAACAGTCCTGTTTCACGAGCCTTATTCAGTATCTCAATAGCATTATTCCAATCAAGATAATTTATCTCCATCATCATAGTTTCTCAAACCGCCTTTAGATAACTTCCATTATCTCAATACATAAAAACTATACCTATTATCAAACATTCAATAAACGGTTTATTGAGATTTATTCACGACCATGGATAGTTGATTTTTTGTTCCTTAAATAGTCAGTGAGAAGGACTTTGTCTATTATCGAAGGATTAATGTAATAAGATCTTCCCTTAACATATTTTTCCATCTCATTAACGTAGCCAAGTAAAGAATCTTCTTCACTTATCATAATAGTATCGATTTGAATCCCCAAGCTGCGGCATTTTTTTGCCTCTACTATTGTTCGCTCGCCTATATATTGATCGACCTGCCTATAGCGATAACAAAGATAAACAAGTTGTTCTGACGAAACATCTAGGCTTAGATCTTGGTTATTTTTCACTGAGTCAACGGTTTCTTTATCTGGCAAATAAAAATGAGAATAGGGTCGTTGCGATAATATCTTATCCTGTTCTTTTTTATCCTCGATAAAGCATGCACTAGGATGACCGTCAGTAATCAACACTATTCGCCTATTAAAAGCACCATCTTTTTGCAGTATTTTTTTTGCCAATCTAAAAGCCGCTTGATAATTTGTGTAATGGAGAAAATCTGAACCGGGTTCAAACGTTTGTAAATATGGAATATCTTGTGGAGCGACCTTAGAGGCCAATGCTCCAAACCCAACAATAAAAATAGAATCTGAGGGGAAAAATTTTCTATTTAAAAGAAAAAGAGCCCAGAGCGCTTTTTTTGCCGCCTCGATTCTAGTCATATCGCCAAACATAGAAGAGTATCGCATTGTGGAGCTTAGATCAATACAATATACCAGCGCGACTCGAACGTCTTGCATGGTTTCGTACTCTTCTAAATCTTCTAACTCTATATCCAGGGGAATTTTGATCGGATCAGGTCTTTTTGCCGTTCGGTGGACCGCATTCAACAATGATCTGGAAACGTTGAGAAGTCTGATATCGTCGCCAAGTTCATATTTTCGCGTAGTATCTATCAGGAGAGATCCGCTTCCATGACTTGAGGTTTCATGTAATCCAAAATCACCTGTCTTCAAAGCCTTCATAACGTCGGTGAGAATTTTTCCACCAATACTCATGAAGCCTTTTGAGCTAAGCCATTTCTGAGAATCTTTAAGATATCCTCTTTGTATTAATTGAGTCACAATGGGCATTCCAAACCCCTGGCGATCCTCAAGTTCTGTTTTCATTGTTTGTTTCTTTTTAACCTGTTCTTCATTAAATTTAGAATCTTCAGGTTCCTTCGAGATGACCTTATTCAATATCTGTTCTAGTTGTTTTAAATTAGGCGTCCTTTCTCTCAGTGCTTCTCTACCAATCGCTTGAAGTAACTTTTCGAGCATTTCTTTAGAGAGATTTTGGGGATTCAGATCTTCGGTTTTCTTATACTGTTCGTATTCAGTCTCTTCGGCAGGAAAATAAACAAAATCTTTTGTTCCGCTTCTACTCTTGTTATGTTGGTACATAGCTATTATCCTTTTTGTTTAGTAGAGGAGGCTGAATCCATCTAAATCCCTCAAGAATTACCTCCGTAATTGATGCTGTGAACTCGCCATCTAAGTCGTGCAAATATGATAAGCTGTCGATGTTTATTCCGAGATCTTTTGCTTTATTCACAAATTCTTCCTGCTCTCCTTTCACAGTATTAATCGTCTCATTTATAATCTGTTTTAAGCTGGGAAATTTTACTAGTTGCGATTCATAGTCAGTCGAAACAGATCCCTTTGACCCGAGAACTAACTGTGAGACCAAAAATTCCTTATTCTTTCCAAACTCATTTTTTAACATTGTTATTAGTTCTGGGGGTAAATTTTGAACGTATTCAAGACAAACTTCTTTGATAGCATTTTCTATGATTGAATCCAATACTTGCATTCTATTGTGACGATTATCTTCCATTTCAGACAATTCAAATTTTGCTGATTGACGTATGCTATGAATATCGCAAAATCTTGGTATGGCTTTTACATAATGCAATATTGCTCTAGTTCGTTCTGCTTCAGCGATCATAGTCTCCATAGAATGCACCGCCATACGGACGCTTACGCCTTTATCATGATTAATGTCACGATGAGATCTGGCCAATTGTGCTATTTTACTAATAGTCCGAAGAATAAATATAGGAAGAAACACATTTTTAATATCGGCAATTCTTACTTCCTGAGCTATAATAAGCATCTCGTCTGTTACGCTGCGTGGGTAATGGGTATCTATGTGACTTCGGAGTCTATCGAACAATGGTTCTATGATCTTTCCTGAATGAGTATAATCTATCGGATTTGCAGTTGCAATTATTCTGGCATCAGGCCTGAATATTACAGTATATGATCCAGTTGTAAATTTACCCTCTTGTAAAACACTCAGTAATGCTACTTGTTTTCTGGGATCAAGTACAGGAAGTTCATCAATGCATAGTATTCCATGACGTGCTTGTAATAACTGGCCTGGAGAATATGATTCAATGTCATACAATTCAACACCTTTCTTGGCAATTTTAATTGCGTCAATCTGTCCAACTAGGTCTTTAACAGAAATATCAGGAGTAGCTAAGACATATCTGTATCTGTCATTACCGTCGATCCAGTCTATTTTTGTATCTAACTTGTTATTGCTAATGATATTCTCGCACTCTTTAGAGACATTGAATTCAGGAGACGGACGAGCAATTTCAGAGTCAGTAAGTAATGAAATGAGCTGACCTTCTGGTACTGAAGTAGGTATATCATTTGTAATTGTTCCACGGACGACTGGAATAGGCGAAAGAAGATTCTTGGCAACAGATTCGGCAATTTTTGTCTTTGCCTGTCCTATCTGTCCCACAAAAAGCATATCATGTCCAGATAAAACCGACCTATTAACTGCTGGAATAACGTCTTCTTCGTAACCAATAATCCCAGAATAAGGATGTTCTCCTTTTCTCAACATTGAGATAAGGTTCCCCCGCATCTGTTGCTCAACTGACAGATGTTTATAATTTAACAGTAGTAGATCTTCTAACGTACTGATCTCTTTATGGTCCTCGGGAAATCCCGGCATCAATTCAGTATATTTAGGCTTAGATGTGTAAGAATTATGTACAATATCCTCTATATTTTTAGAATTCATGAATTATTAATTTCGCTCGTGTGACAAATTTAAACATTCTTAATTGGCGATAAAGTCTTTGCTATATACATGTTATAACATTATAGGAAATTTCGCCTGATGCTTTACCAAATCCTTCCATACATTATATTCTTACGCTTGATTCATTTTGCATATGAAGTAAAAGCCCTTTATGTGGCAAGAGGAATCACATGTATAGCCGGAAACGAAGGTAGCAATAATATAAGTCAAAAAAATATGTTATAATAGAATACATCAGTATTCACAATCCAAGACTGATTAAGGTTGGCAACAGGTACTTCTAGAAATGAGTTACGATCGATCTTCCTATACACAAACCAATTATTGGGATTTATTTCTCAGCAGAACAAACATTATTAATGATGCTCAATTTCTATGATTCTTGATTAAAAGTATGGAAAGCATCATGATATCTGGATAGTCATGTGTTGATACTAATATGCTCTGGCTTGTAGTATCTTTAAAACTGTCAATACATTCGTTCTTCATTTGAGAAAAGCAATGTTGAAAGTAATCAAATATTTAGGATGGGAGTGAGCATCTTGACAAGTATTATCCTTGTTCAAGTCTAGTTTATAGAATCCTTATCAATGAGACACATTACTTGTATTTGTACACGATATTTATGTATGATATGACAAGGATTCAAGCCTATCTTTACTGATTAGGGACATTGGATGCGGAGAACAATAACGCCCTCAATTTAATAGCACATACTCTTCGATCTATTCTTCTACCGGTAATCCAGTATAGTTTTTATTGCCGAAATTTATTTAATTCTTTGATTTGTCAGCAGCAGAGTATAAACATATCCTTAGAATTGCAGGAAAGGATATTGAAGGCAGTAAAAAAGTCATTGTTGCTCTCAGTAAAGTTAAAGGTATTGGTTATAATTTTGCTCATGTCTTACTTCAGTCATTGAATATTAATCTGAATAGCAGAGTAGGTTTTCTAACAGACAGAGAATTAGCTGATATTGAAACGGCTATAAAAGATCCCTCAAGATCCAGATTGCCAGAATGGTATTGGAATAGGAGAAAAGACATGGAGACAGGTTCTCATAGACACTTGATTACATCAGATCTTGATTTTATGATTTCTAATGATATCGACAGAGAAAAGACTATTATGAGTTGGCGAGGTTATAGACATATGTTTGGTCTAAGAGTTAGAGGTCAGTGTACGAGAACTACCGGAAGAAAGGGTGGCGCGGTAGGAGTAAAGAAAATTGGCAAACCTATGCCTTCCGCCGTATCAAGTACTCCTAGTAAAGGTACCGGTTCGGGATCTGCAACTGTAACGGGCGAGGATGCTAGTAGCATAAAACCAGCAGCAGAAGCAGAGAACGCAAATACAACATCTAAGAAATAAGGTAGATGCTAAATGGGAGATCCTCGTAAAGCAAAAAAAAAGTTTCACAGACCGAGAAAGATTTGGACTACCGATCAACTTAATTCGGAACTTTACATAGTAGGTTCTTACGGCTTGCGTAATAAGCGAGAGTTATGGCGGGCACAGACAGAGGTTGCTAGACTCAGAAATCAGGCTCGTGCGTTACTTGCTCTCCCTGCAGAAGTACGACAAGAGAAAGAAGCACAGTTGTTAAATTTCCTGAATAGGCAGGGACTTGTTAATGAATCGGCTAGTCTTGATGAGGTTTTGAACCTCAAGATTGAAGATCTCCTTGATAGAAGACTTCAAACAATAGTTATGAAAAAGAACGGATCGAAATCTCCTCATCAGGCACGACAAATGGTTGTCCACAAGCATGTCTCTATTGGCGACAGGTTTGTAAATATACCTGGTTATCTAGTAAAAAAAGAAGAAGAATCCCGAATTTTATTGCATATGGCCGTTAGCAACACGTCATAGCCATATTGATTCATCTAATACTTTATCTACTAGTTTCCGAAAAGAATTGAGGTTAGAGCTATGGTAGCTCTGCTCAACAGCATAAGCATTATCACCAATATCGTTTTTATTATAAAGGTAGGGCAACATCCGAGTATCCATTTATTCTGACCAATTCTCTTCTGTATTGCTAGATTATTATAAACAGATTATGGTTATGTTCTTTAAATAAATGAATGGGTGTAAGAATTAATCTATTAACAGGTTGACCTTGCAGCATCTTATTGGATTTACAAGTCCTTAAATTAATACAACTACACATCATAACACAAAAATTAAATTGCTAGATGTTTATTGAATCATATTTGAATTTAACGTTCTTTTGCAAGCGCGGTAGGCATATCGATTGTCCAGGTGAATGGCCAATAGATGTTAGTTGTGGACCTAACCATGACTGCTCTTTTGACATTGAGATGACAAAATGTCTATGTGACTGTCATAAGATCGGACAGTAGCTTTAAGAAAGAGCCGAAAACTTCTCGCACGTAAAAAGCTTTAAAAGTAATTTCTGGGTCGGTGTACTAATGGAGTCATTTAATAGCAATAGAGTCTGTTCCTTCTGCAATACCGCGATTAGTGATGGTAGAAGCATCTGTGATAACTGTATGCTAACAAACAATATTAAAGCGTATGATCTTCATAGTGAAGGATGCGGCTGCAACAAATAGTCAGACACAATATTTCTACTTTTTAATGTCTCGCGCAAATTTCTCTTGCTCTTCCGATCCTTTAATTGATTCAAAGGAAAAAATATCATAAATAAGTAATTATGTGGTTGATGATTTCAATAAAGAGGAGATTCTTAAGTTACCAAAATTTAATGCTTAAAGTGAACATTACTCCTAAGCCGCTTTATGGAAAAAGCACCATTATACGCATAATTTAAAGGTAGGGGTCAGATACTTGGTATAATAATCATTTTTCTATTAGGAAATCAGACAGCCACCACATCTTCATTCCCTGAATTTAGTTCATTCCGATTCTATCCATTAAATCTTTAGCCTTCTTACGGATTTTAGAATTGGTTTTTACTACGACCAAGCCTTCATAGGGTTGTCCATACATCAGAACAGATCCCTCTGGGACAATCAACAAAAGGGGTAAGGCCAGTAGATCTTCTTCTCCGTCAACTATGATTCTTACAGGAGAAGGTGTTCTCAATGCATCCTCTAGCACCTCAACAGCTTTCTTTGAAATAGTTCCTGCCTCATTAGAACATTTTAGTTCTTTAAAGATTGTTTTACCTATTCGATCATGATTTAAAGACGAATTATTAATGTTATCTCTTTTCATACGTCTCTCTTTACCGTCAATAACTGAAACGTTGGGTATTATGCCAAAGGAGATCAAACGTTCAGTTGTAGCATCTCCAACAGATATTATTTTCTTTGCATTTTTCAATATTGTATTTAGTCGGCTTCTAGTGATGTTTTTGTCAGCAATGAGATTTCCAAAAGGTTCTTTTAGAATTCGGATACATTCAGGCGTGAGAGGCATTATGAGATTGGATTTGGTCACGTTCTGTTTTATCTTCTTCCTGTGCATTCATCTCTGCGGCAATTACACTTATTCGTCCTGCCACTATCTTGGCAACGTTGATGAATGCATGTGATTGGACAGACTCAGGTTCACATATTGTAATGGGTTTCCCCCGGTCGCTGCCCTCCATAATATGTGGATGCAGAGGGATTTCACCAATAAAGGGTATATTGAATTGCTCGCTTACTCTCTGTCCGCCTCCCTTTCCAAATATGTGAATCTGTTCATTGCAATGAGGACACTGTAAGTAACTCATGTTTTCAATAACACCAACAATTGGTACATTTAATTTGTTGAACATGCCAACGGCCTTGACGGCGACATTCATAGCTACGTCTTGGGGAGTTGTAACGATTAGTATGCCTGTAATTGGAATTGTTTGGGCCATTGTCAATGGCGCGTCTCCAGTACCAGGCGGTAAGTCTATTATCAAATAGTCCAGGTCCCCCCAATTCACATCTGTAAGAAATTGCTTAACTATCCCTGATACAATAGGCCCTCTGTAAATTCCTGCCTGCTGCGATTGCTCATAGAAAAATCCCATGGATATTACTTTGACACCTGATGTTATAGGTGGTTGAATTTTATTATCGACTACTTGAGGCGATTCCTTTAGGCCTAGCATCAATGGCACACTCGGACCGTATACGTCGGCATCTAATAATCCTACTTTTGCTCCTGTTTTCGATAATACAAGTGCCAAATTAACAGCGACAGTCGTTTTGCCTACTCCACCTTTCCCGCTGGCTACTGCTAAAATATTCTTGACGCCGGGCAATAATTCGTCCATTGATATAGCACGACCCTCCATCACTCGTGCTGATACCTTTAAATTAAGATCATCAACTCCTAAATTCGCAATTGCATTCCTAACATCCTGTTCTATATCACTATTAAAAGGACAAGCAGGAGTGGTTAGCTCAAGTGTGAATGCTACTTTGCCATCATTTATTACAACATCCTTTATCATACCCATAGATACTATGTCTTTGTGTAGTTCTGGGTCTATAACTTTCTTCAAAGAGTCAAGAACTTGATCTACCGTAACCACCCTTAAAAATTTGTCTTTACTGTATTTAAATCATTCACTTATAATGCCAGAAATAGAAGCATTATAAACAAAATTTCAAGAAAAGATTTTTCTTACATCCTGGAATCTTTTTCTTAAAGTAACAATACTAGTGTCTCCTGCTACGGCTATCTGTGCTTGACTAACTTTCTCGTCTTCTCTCAGGCATGCTGCGTATAGTACTGCAACTGCTAGTGCATTGGGATCTTTTCCGTGTGAAACAGGATTCTCCTTTATAATACTTAACATTTCGAGCGCTCTCCTATACGTCTTTTCGCTCACTCTAGCCTTGCTCGCTATTTTCGCAAGATATACGCTAGAGTCAATGACGGGGAGGTGAAGTTTCAAATGTCTTACCAATAGACGATAACACTTTCCTGCAAAAATCGAGTCAGTATTTGCTGTTTCAGCAATCTCGTCAAGCGTCCTAGGAATATTTAGTTCCCTACAAGCTGCATAAACAGACGCAACGACTAACGCTCGAATTGATCTGCCTTTAATGATACGCTTGTCAAGCGCCTTACGATAGTTGTATGCCGATTTTTCTATCAGTGCATCATTTAATGACAATTTGTCCTTTACTGTTCCCATAATGGCAAAGGCATTTTTTAGATTTCTATGATAGCTCCTGTTATTACTGGAAATCTTGTTCCATCTGCGCATTCGTTGGACCTTGCTCATCTGTTCTGGACTAATAGCTGCACCATTTGCATCTATGTTAGAATAGGATATGAAAGTCGATAGACCCATGTCGTGGAATGCTAAGGAAGTTGGCATTCCCGTCCTACTTTTACTTTCAATGTCATCACCTGAGTAAACCCTCCATTCGGGTCCTAACGACTCTATGTTGTCATGGATCACTACACCACAAGTGCTACAAACGATCTCACTGGTCTCTGCATCAAATACTGTTGCTGTGCTATTGCATAACGAACAAATGTCGCTAACTTTATCTGATTTTGGTTCAAACTGTAGCGAATGATTAATGTTAGTTTGGGTCATTTTCATTACTAATAGCATCAGCAGAATAAATATAAGCAACATGTGTACTCTTTTATCATTACTATCAATATGTCACCAGAAATAACACAAATAAACTCAGTACAACACAATACATTTAATTGACAGACATAAATATTGTGTGAAAATGCCCTCAAAATTATCTTCCAATAATCTTTCAACTACATCAACGAGGTCTTTTAGATTTGATGTTGAATATTCTAAAATATTAGACGAGGAGGCGGAAAGAATGGGTATATCGGTAAATGCACTTGTAGGAATTATCTTGAGAAGCTATACAGAATTTACTCGATACTTGTCGAAAATTGATATGGTTGTTGTGAACCGCGAATTCTTGACTTCATTACTTGAATGCAGTACTGAGGAAAATCTTTATAATCTTGGCATGAAACTTGGCGAAACCGTCCCGATTGACACAATCATGTTTTGGAAGAAGGATTTGACTGAAAAGTCAGTGTTAGAATATATAGAAAAAATTATTTGCAGATATGGTCATTTAGGAACTTATGACGAAATCTCACAATCAGGCAGCAGGATTATCGTGATACGACACCGACTAGGACGAAAAGGTTCAAAATTTTTTGAAGGATATCTTAGATCTACTTTAAAACATACTATTGGAAAGGAAGCTATTTTTGAAGTAACTGAATCCTCGATGAAATTTGAATTACTATATACATAGAACAGAATAAATCATTTAAAGTTTTTGCTATTCAATCAAAAGGTTCATAAATTGATCTTTCGATCAACTGCCTACATACATTATGTTTTCTATAGTGCATATGAGTGATGTTGTTAGAATTCCACCGAACAGATTAACTGATTCACTAAAGAATACAGCTATCGGAATACTAAAAGAAAAATACGAGAGCATGATAAGTCCAGATATAGGTTATATTATTATGATTATTGATGCTACAGCCAATTCGATAGGTAAACTAGTGGCTGGCGATGGTGCAACTTATCATAGAGTCAATTTTAAGGCATTAACGTTCTTTCCAAAATTGCAGGAAGTAGTAGAAGGAGAGGTTGTAGAAATCACAGACTTTGGAGCATTTGTTAGAATCGGGCCGACTGATGCGTTGCTTCATCTATCTCAAATAACTGATGACTATTTGAAGAGTGATGTAAAACAAGGTGTAATCATAGCTAACCAATCGGCAAAAATGTTGAAAATAGGTTCTAGAATAAGAGCAAGGATTACTGCTGTAAGTCTAGGTAAAGGCGCAGCAATGGGAAAAATTGGTATAACCTGTCGCCAACCTTTTCTTGGTGCGAGTGAGTGGATAGAGCAGGATGTAAAGAAGGCTAATCAGCCGACTGCTGCTTCGCCAGTAAAGGAAAAGAAAGGAGGAGCTAAATAAGGATGCCGAAAGAAGTTGCCTGTAAGAAATGTAAGGCGTTAACTATTGGGAAGGTTTGTCCCGTCTGTAAGTCATCTGATCTTACTCCAGACTGGTCTGGAATAATCCTTGTCTTTAATCCTTCACAATCGCAGATAGCGAGTACGCTTGAGATTACGATTCCTTACAAGTATGCCCTGAAAGTCTCATAATAGAATGAAGAACTTACGGGAATTTCTGGATCTTAGAGAATCTCTTATAAAATTCTTGCATGAAGATATCGGCAGAGGAGACGTTACCAGTAATTGCATTATTTCATCTGATACACGTAGTCAAGCACACATCAAATGTAAAAATAGTATGCCAGCAGTAGTATGCGGCCTTGAAGAGGCGAGTTTGGTGTTTGATCTTTGTGGCTGCACTACAAAAACTTTGGTTTCTGATGGTTTTTGGGTTCAAAACGGAACACTTGTAATGACAATAGAAGGAGAGACACGTTCTATTCTAAAGGCAGAGAGAACCGCCCTAAATCTGATAATGAGAATGAGTGGTATAGCTTCTGAAACTAGATTCATCAAGGACACGATTGAAGATTTGCCCTTTTCTGTTATAATTGCAAGTACTCGCAAAACAGCACCTGGTTTAAGGCTTTTAGATAAAAAAGCTGTGACAATAGGAGGAGGAAACAGCCACAGAATATGTTTGGACGACATGGTCTTAATAAAAGATAATCATCTTGCAATTACAGGCTCAATAACAAAATGTATAAAAATTGCAAAAGAGAAGGTAGGTTCTTCAATAAGCATAGAATGTGAATGTAAGAATTTTGATGAAGTTATCGAAGCTATAACCGCCGGCGTAGATATTGTTATGCTTGATAACTTTCCTGCAGCGGACGTAGCCAAAATAATGAAAGAAATTTCGACAATGGGTCTTAGAAAAAAGGTAAAGATAGAGTTTTCGGGAGGGATAAATATACAGAACATACGAGATTATGCAAAAGAACTACCTGATATTATCTCAGTTGGATTTCTTACTCATTCTTCAAAGGCAGTCGACTTCAGTCTAAAAATAATATAGAGTTAGCAGATACTAAAAAAATTGTATTAGGTTGTTCACTAATAAATTAATGTTTAGCATTTTGCTTATCGCCAGAAGGTGTATCGGAAATCGTTTGAAGAGGCCAAAATTCAGTTAGAACACGTCTAGGACTAAACGTTCATGATATTTCCAACATACGTTCAATAGCTAGTCTTGCTTTTTCTGCTATTTTATAGGGGACCTTAACTTCATATACATTGTTAACTAAAGAATTATGAACCTTGTTTAGATTAATCTTTTTCATATACTTACAAATGGCATCATTTTTTATTGGAATAAATATTTTATCAGGATTCTCTTTGGTCATTCTATGGAGAATTCCTGTCTCTGTAGCAATTACAAATTGACTTGAAGTAGATTTTCTAGCATAATTCATCATACCTTCAGTAGATAAAATGTGGCTTGATTTTATCAATTCGCCGGTAGACATATGATATAGTGCCGATGATGTACAGCTGCATTCCGGATGAATTAAAAATTCTGCGTCTTTGAAAGTTGTAAGCATTTTGTTAATATCTTCTGCCTTAATTCCGGCGTGAACATGACATTCTCCAGGCCAAATATACATGTTCTTTCTTTTGGTAACATCAGCAACATAGGAGCCAAGAAACATGTCAGGCAAAAATAAGATTTCTTTATCTTTTGGAATACTGTTAACTACTTTAACAGCATTGGAAGAAGTGCAACAATAATCTGATAGTGCCTTTACTTCAGCAGTAGTATTAACATAGCTAACAACTATGGCATCTGGATGCTCTTTAATCCATAATTTTAGCTCCTCTGCATTAATAGTGGAAGAGAGAGAGCAACCTGCATCTAGATCAGGAATAAAAACTCTTTTTTCTGGACATATAATAGAAGCAGTTTCAGCCATAAAATGTACGCCGCAGAACACAATATTCTCAGCGTTTGTATGCGCAGCATGTCTTGAAAGCGCAAGAGAATCTCCTATAAAATCTGCTACATCCTGCACTTCCGGCAACTGATAATTATGTGCAAGTACTACTGCATTCTTTTCTTTCTTTAAAGCAGCAATCTCGTTTGCGTAATCTCTATCTTGTAGCATCATTTGTTTTAATAACAATTAATGCATACTTTCTATTACATTTAAATTAGTACAATTGAGGACAGCCTTGCCTTCAGTATCAACATCCTGGGCAATACTTGCCACATGAGATGATAAATTTGTAAAAGACTAACCAATAATAAAGATTTACAAGTTATTAATAATAAAAGTACAGTATACATATATAAAACAGACCAACACAGTGCTAATGAGCAGAAAATATGCCTACACATGGGTCGCTTACAAAGGCTGGCAAAGTAAGAGGTCAGACTCCAAAAATCCAAGGTAAGCCTAGATCAAGTCTCATTTCGAAATCACGTAACAAGAACAACTTCATTAAACGTTTTGAGAAACGAAGGTTGCCGGGACAGAAAAAACCTGAACGACGTGGTAGACGATAGTACATGGATGAAAACTGGTTGATTGTACTATTAAAATAAAAAACTTGATTAGCAACAATAGCAAGCGCAGCGGCTTATCTCATTTCTGTTGAAATCATTTTGGTTTTGATGTTTATAAACTGGAAACTTTCAAGACATACATTTATTTTTTTACGACTTAATGGTTTCCAATCAACTTAATATCACATTACAGACTAACTTTATAAGACAATAAATTGTTTAGAAAGGTTGGAATCATAGGCTGCGGAACAATAGGAAGTGAACTTGCTCTTGCTATTGACAGTGGCAAGGTAAAGAAAGCGTCACTGCTATTGCTTTATGATAAGGTTGAGAATGCAGTGGTAAAATTAAAATCGAAATTGGAAAATAGCAATACAACAACATTTTCCAACTTCTCTCAATTCATTTCTTCTTCTGCGTTTGCAAATACGGATATTATAGTCGAAGCGGCTTCACAAGATGCCGTGAGGAAATTTGCGAAGACTATAATTCAATCTGGTAAAGATTTGATTATAATGAGTGTCGGTGCTCTTACAGACGGCGACCTTCTTCATGAATTATCAGATATTGCTTCCAAAAAGGAAGTTCATATTTATGTTCCTAGCGGCGCTATAGCCGGCATCGATGCTATTCGAAGTATCAGGCATTTGTTAAAATCAGTAACAATCTCGACGACAAAAACTCCAAAGGCCTTAGCAGGTGCACCTTTTTTTGAAAAAACAAGAATTAAACCAGAGTCAATAACTAAGAAAAGGTTAATCTACGAAGGTACAGCGAGAGATGCTGTAAAAAAATTTCCTTCAAACGTTAATGTTGCAGCTGCTCTAGGCTTGGCAGGAGTAGGTATGGACGCGACAAAGGTCAAAATTATAGCAGATCCTGCCATTTCAGTAAATCAACATGAAATCACGGCGAAGGGAAAATTTGGTGAAATCAAAATTCTCCTTCAAAATACACCTAGTCCAAGTAATCCCAAGACAAGTTATCTTGCTGTTCTTTCTGCGGTAGAATGCCTCCGCTCAATAAGCGATGATAACATAAGAATTGGAACATGACTGCTCTACCGCTAATATATTGATACCGAGCAGTACAAGAACGCCGAAGGACTGGAAGAAGGATTATGAGCAAGCTTTTTTGACAGTTTATATAGGGCTAGTATCTGTCTTGAATCAAGGTATTAAGAATGAGTTACGGAGGATTCAGAAGAAATGACAACTTTGGACCAAAACCAGTTGAAACCGGCAAGGAATATGATGTACAGATTACAGAAGTAAGTCGAAAGGGAGATGGTATCGCACGAATACAAGGATTTGTAATCTTTGTTAAAAACGGCAAGGTAGGACAAAACGCAAAGATTAGGGTAGTCCAAGTAGGAAACAGATTCGCTACAGCTGAAATTGTTGATGGTGCAACAGCCACTTCAACATCAACCACAACCACCGAACAGACTACTAGTTAATTATTCCTATAAAGGAATAAATAGTAAGTGGCCTTTTTTGTATTTTTATTAACAATTGCTTTTAAATTTCGGTTCTTCAATTCTCAAAGTCTGTGAAATTAATTAGTAATGTTAGCGCTGCCTTCCGTAAAGGAAATAAGAGTATTTACTTAATGGATATATATGTTTTAGTAACTCTTTAATGTCTTCAGATACTTTTAGACTTACTTTCTAATAGAAATTATATAAAATGGTTCTCTGTACGAAAGCAAATATCGTCATCTGGAAGTTAGGATACGATTAAGATTGACATTTTGACTTTTAATTATACGCTTGCGATCGATGTCGCCTCCACGTCTTCTTCTCATAGATTTTAGCTAAAGGTATACTAATGACCTTAAAAAATAGCGGATCTAAAATATGAAATACGGAATCATATATTATTGTTATATCCGACCTCCAGAATATTGGCATACCATATAGATGATTTTTAGTAGATATGAACATATAAGCTTGGATTGTTGTTTTCACTTTTGGCCTGATGATTAGGGAAGGATATTCCAATGTCAAAACAGGGACATTCTTCAACAGCAAAAATAAAGCCAATCTATAAAATTACTGTACATATGAAAAAGGTCTAAGCAAGACCCTTAATGTCAGAGATCAAGAATAACACAAATACATATCTGAGGTATGAGTAAGGTAGACCGGGCAAACATATAACAGGAGCTAATTTCTCTTGATAGGTATATAATGGTATAGATAATAGTTAAGAATATCGCTAATATACCATTCTTAGCAAAACTAACACTTAAAAATAAGTCTGAATAGTCATCCAATATATGGCTGCCCGAAAGAAAACTTCTACAAAGAAACGATTGGTAAAACGCACTAGACAGAATAGACCGGTGCCAGCCTGGATAATAATCAGAACACACAGACATGTAAGGACTAATCCAAAACGCAGACTATGGCGAAGATCAGATGTAAATGTAGGATAAAATTGAGGTTATAACAAAAATGTCAGAAACAGAAGAAAATCTAACTCGTGTATATACAATTAATTTAGGAAAAGCTTGGATAACTCCACAGTACAGGAGAACGGATAGAGTTATTAATATGATAGAGGAGTTTGCAAAAAAGCATATGAAGAGTGACGAAATAAAAATCGACCAGGATTTAAACCGGCAAATTTGGAAAAGAGGTAAAACCAATCCTCCAAGAAAAGTGCGTGTAAAGATGGTAAAAGATGAAGATGGAATGGTTATAGTTTCTTCATACGAAGAAGCAATAAAAATCGAATCCAATACCGAATCTAACGAATCTGTTTCTCTTGATGAATCTGATAAGACCTAAAGGAAAACTAAACCAACACCAAACAATACCACCATATTATTCGAGAAAAACAAGATGCTATATGGATGGCGAGGTTCCCATTCTAAATTCTTTTATTATGTTTCGTACAACTTATTCTGAATTTGATTATTCGTGGCAATTATTTCTATGAAGTAAACATCGAGTAACAGAATTACTCTAATACACACATAGAATGTTCCTAAAATTATAATTAACCGGAAACAGTATACGTACTATCAATAAGGATTCTAAAAACCCTTCAGATATTAGATATCCGAACGAGATGCTTTATTTTCGTCTATTCGAGGTTGGGAATCATCATTTCTATATCTGGAGAAGAATCCATCTCTTCCCAATCCAATATGTTTTGTTTTGGAATAATCTCTGAAAGAGGATCATATCTATCAAATCTTGTTGTCTCTTGAACTTCAGCCATTAAATGAATCTTTGTCCTCTCTGAATTAGACATGGCCAAAATCACTTCTGGAGTTTTTTCATCTTTAAATATTGCTTGTATTGTGTTAACGATAAAATTAAGTTTGCCTATGGGGACATTTTCACCTCCCATAACATACAGTAATGCTCTTTTTACTGAATTTGGATCGACATTGTCACACAGCATTTCGATAGAATCCTTAACAGATGATTCGACGGAGCTATTCTCCTTTTTACTTGCAAATAATAAGTTCATACTGGGATAAATATGTCCTTGTGAAATTGAAGAAATTACTTCGCAAATTGCCTTATTAGTGATTCCATAACACTCTTGGGGCGATAGTTCGGGACTATTTTGTAATAAACTATCATTATCTATTACTATTGTTGCATCTGCAATATTCCGGAGTCGCCTTAGCGATACTCCAGCTTGAAATATTCTATCTTTCTCAAATCCGAAAGGCATTATTGCAAATAATATTATTGAGGTCGCACCTGTGTGTTTAGCTATGCTGGATACTACTGGAGACATTGCGGTACCGCTGCGGCCTGCCAGGTTTGTGATGACAATTATCGTTTTAAATCCGTCAATCGTCGCTTTGATTTTTTTATTGGAAGACTGGGTAAACGATCGTATCTTGTAACTTGAAGGATTTACCCATGAATTCGAATCAATAAATAGACTCTCATAATTTCCATTAAGATCGTTTTTATCATTACTTATTAACACGCATTTGCAATCCAACGAGCTACTAGCATCGATTGCAATCTTACTACCGGCGCCTCCTACGCCAACCATTACTACAGGTTGTCTTATTTGTAAATAATTATCCTTCATGACCCCGATCCTTTACTGTATGTATTAATATTAGTTAAAAATGTTATTAATCAAATATAAACATGTAGTTGCATAAAAAAGTTGAGTTAGTTAGCGTTAGAACTAATGATGCAGGAGGTTAGCGAGTAGCTAGAAAAGCCACAAACTTCAACAGGAATTTCTTCTCCTATATGGGGTTTAATTTTCATACCTTTACTTGAAGGCGCACATTCAGATGATAATAAAATAGGCTTATATGCATAGTTTCTACCTTGGATATTATTTTCGCTGGTTTCATCTATGATTATATTTCCTCTCCAACCTTTCCAGATAGAATTACGCTTTACAGCAATCTCCTTTATCAGTGTGTGGAGGAGTTCAGTCCTCTGCTTTACTATGTGTGAATCAACTTGTTTAAGTTTGCAGGCGTCTGTCCCAGAACGACTGCTATATTTTGAAGAATTTACAATATCCGGTTCTGTCTCTTTTATTAAATCAATTGTCTTTAGAAAGTCTTGATTTGTTTCTGAAGGAAAACCGATGATAACATCGGTTGCAATGGTTATTTCTGGGAACTCTTTCCTAAATGCTTTAACTATATTCCGATAGGTTTCCACGGTGTGTCCTCTTTTCATTTTCCTAAGGATTCGCTCACTACCACTCTGGACAGGGATATGCAAAAATTTAAAGATTTTGTCGTTATCTGAAAATACTTCTATCAAGTCCTTTATCATAAAAGGGAGGTACATTGGGTTCATCATTCCAACTCTAATTTTATAATTGCCTTCAACAAGGCAGCATGACCGTAACAAATGTACCAGGTCTGATCCTATATCTTTACCATAGCAGCCGTTGTCAGTAGATGAAAGCCATATTTCTTTGCAGCCGTCGGCAATGTCGCTACGCATTTGTCTTAATATATCCCCTATGCGGTAACTCCGAAGTCTTCCCTTTGCAAGTTTAGTTTGGCAGAAGGAACATTCACTCATACAGCCACTGGCTATTTCAATTATGCTAACTATAGGATTAATCCGTATTTTTGGAAGATTTACTTTATCTAGAAACGAGTCTTCAACAAATACAGATTTTTCACCTGAAAGAGCAGAACGTACTGCATCAATAGTCCTATCAATACAATGAGGACCAACTAAGCTTGCAAACGGACTAAGTGATTCTATTCTTTGTCTTTCTGTCTTTGGTAGACATCCGGCTACGATAAGTGGCTTGGCTGACCTAGAAAGCTTATCAATTCTATGAAGCATTCTGTGTTGAGTCACATCTTTTACCGAACATGTCACGATGATATTCAGCGAAGATTCATTTTCCTCATCTGCTAATTCATAGCCACCTACCTTTAGTAGTCCTGACATCATCTCAGAATCAGCCATGCTTGCAGAACATCCGTACGCTTCAATCCATACTTTCCCATTGCTATGGTTTAGTCCTTTAGTTTTCTCGGAATCAAAGGACTTTGAGAACTTCGGTGAATGATAAATACGCCTAGTGTTTCTTTCAATAAGATTTAAATGCTCAGCCATGTTGGTCCTGAATGTTTCTATCAACTATTTAACACCATTGGTATGATTCTACCATCTTTAGCATTTATCTTGGCTAAAAATATGAATTATCTCTAGCAGAGAGGGTTAATTGTAATATTTTACTTCATTAGTATTGGACAACGTCTAAATCTCTTTATAAATAATTAATAAGCTCGAAAAACTTGACGCGGCAAGCAAATGGAAACCAATGAAACTTTGTGACATGCAAGTGATGGATTCCGGTTTAGATCTGAAACAGTTGACAAAGCTAATTGCCTATTACTCTAGCAAATTTCTGAATAATGAAAAATACAAAATACAGGACTCATGAGAATCCCATATCCAATAAATATTTTGTGGCTGTTAGCAATCTTTTAACATCATATCGATTATGAGCTTCTGAAATTGCACCCATTTTTAGAGGAAGAAAGAATATTCCATGATTAGCCATTAGAGCTAAACTATATTTTTTTGACAATTCTCTGTTAGAAAGAGCCACGTGTCCTGCAGTAGTTATGTTGGTAACCAGTTTATTTAGAAAATGAACCTGGAAAAGAGAACCAGTACCGGTCACTTCAACGTCGATTTTCGAATTTGAAAAAACCTCGCTAAGACCCTTTCTAACTTCGTTTCCGAGATTGTTGATCTTGGGATATATAATATCTTTATTCTTTCTCAGGTGATTGATAGTTGCAAGACCTGCTGTCATAGTAACAGGATTTGCCGAAAAGGTTCCTCCTCCAATGGCGCAGCAATTTCGCTTATTCTTCCTTATTAACGGATCCGCAAGGGACATAATATCTTTGTCACCGCATACGACTCCAATAGGAAATCCTCCTCCTACGACCTTACCTAATGTAAAGATATCAGGCTCCAATTTATAAATACTTGCTGCTCCGTGAATTGATAATCTGAAACCGGTTACAATTTCATCTAAGATGAATAGGCTACCGTTTTTTTTTGCGAACTCCTGAAGTCCTTGTAAGTAGCCATCAATAGGAGTGATACATCCTGCGCCACCTAGGACAGGTTCCACAACAATGCAGGCCAAATCATCTTTAATAGATTCAAGAATCTTCAACGACTCTTGCAGGTCGTTGAATGGTATTGCTTTCACAAATCGTTCTTCTTCTTGTATCAGGCCAGGGCCTTCTTGGATTTCAAATGGATAGTTTACAGCGTACATTAGCGATGTATTATAGCCATGCCATCCACCTAAAATTTTAGCAATTACTCTTCTGCCTGTTTTTGCTCTCGCAAGGCGCACAGCATACATCGTTGCCTCAGAACCTGTAGAGGAAAAGCGAATATATTCAGCTCTTGGCATCAGCTTTTGGATAGTTTCTCCAAGATCCACACTGAGGTCATTTGCTGTACCATATAATGTACCCTTGGTAATTTGTTTCAAAAGCAGTTTTGAGACTGTATTCGGAGAATGACCAAGAATTAATGCCCAATGTCCCATCCAATAGTCAGTATATTTGTTGTTATCAATATCAAGAATGAATTTGCCTGTAGCGCCTCTGGTAAAGAAAGGATAAGGTTGGAAAAAACGAATATTATGGCTTATGCCCCCTGGAAAGACATTTGAAGATCTAGAATAGAGAGATTTCGATTTTTTAGTTTTTTTTTATATATTCTAACATAATCGCTATATTTCATATTGTAAAGTGCAGGCTCTAATTTCTTTTATTTGTTTGTAGATAAAATTTAGATCAATATGAAACGCAAGATCGATGGCTCCTTATGCAGGAAAAAGGCTGCCACAGTATATTGTAATAATGGTGGTCATATTCACATGTAGCAAGGTTTATATTTTAATTTTGCTCGGTATTCCTTAGAACGTAACAATAAAAGGCGGCGTCGGGATGATTGTGGTCATAGTGCCATTTTGTGATTCACCGACCTCCAGTTGCGCTCATAACATGGAGATTCAATATTAAGATATTGAATCTGACAATGG